>Ga0326728_10005385_pt1 | contig 36038 bp, 34 predicted proteins | sample MB3enrmetagenome_FD_207602 | JGI IMG/M metagenome (GOLD analysis project Ga0326728, IMG submission 207602) | Lab enriched peat soil microbial communities from McLean, Ithaca, NY, United States - MB31MN | ecosystem: Environmental > Terrestrial > Soil > Wetlands > Peat | place: USA: New York...
ACCCTGCCCTCGGAGCCGCCCCAGCGGGGGGGTAGGTAGCCCTGATTTGTGGTGAAGACCTATCCATGGCCTCTACTGATTCTTCAGGACTTAGGAACCGCTCAGGCCTCGAAGTGCGAAAGTCGGGTTAGCGAGCGCCAGCGAGACGGCGGTTTTGCCGTCCACCAGATGGGCGCGGGTGGAGGCTTCGTCCACCAGAAGCTGCGCGTGGGCGGCGGAGCAGGCCACCAGCGCCAACGCCGTAACTAATCTCACTAAACTAACCTCGATGTTATCCGAATTATGCGCGCCCAATGGGCCAAGCGCAAGGGGTGGGTGTGCCAGCGGCGCTATGTGGGGCAGGATGGCATCCTGCGGCGGGTTGGTAACCCGCCTGGGCGGCATTGGCAGACGTCCGCGAGAGGCCGATTAACAATCGGCCGCAGGATGCCATCCTGCCCCACAATGGCGCGCCCGCAAGGAGTATGCGCTGGCATATCCTGAGAAGAAGGGCTGGTGGAGGCTACCAACCAAAGCACATGCCGGATACTTCTCCTTTGCGGGTGGTCGCCATCGGCGGCGGGACGGGCCTGTCGGCGCTGCTGGACGGGCTGAAACGGTACGCCCGGCCGGGCGGCGGCGCGCTGCCTTCGGTAGACATCACGGCGGTGGTGACGGTCACCGACGATGGCGGCAGCTCCGGCCGCCTGCGCCGCACCTTCGAGGTCCCGCCGCCGGGAGATATCCGCAACTGCATGGTGGCCCTGAGCGAGGATTCGGACCTGCTGGCGCGGCTATTCCAATACCGCTTCCCGGCGGGGCGCGGCCTCAAGGGCCACAGCTTCGGGAACCTGTTCCTGATGGCCCTCACGCAGATCATGGGCGATTTTCCGGACGCGGTGCGGATTTCCTCGGAAGTGCTCCGGATCGCCGGCCGCATCTACCCCGCCACCACCGCCAACGTGGCGCTCGAAGCCACCCTGGCCGACGGGTCGCGGGTCACCGGCGAAACCCGCATCAGCCGCAGCCGGGCGCGCATCCGCTCGGTGCGCCTGGCGCCCCGTTTGGCCCGCCCGCTGGACGCCACGCTGAGCGCCATCGCCCAGGCCGACCTGATCACCCTGGGGCCCGGATCGCTGTTCACCAGCGTGATTCCCAACCTGCTGGTGCGGGGCATTCCCGCCGCCATCCGCCAGTCGCCCGCCATCAAGGCCTGCTTCGTGAATTTGATGTGGCAGCCCGGCGAGACCACCGGCTTCCGGGCGTCCGACCATATCCGCGCCATTCACCAGCACGCCCGCGGCAAGTTCCTGGACTACGCGGTGGTGAACATTCGCCCCATCCCGCCGGCCTTGCGCCAGCGGTACGCACGGGAGCGCGCCATGCCGGTGGAGAACGACCTGGACGCCATCTACCGCATGGGCATCCGGGTGATGGCCGAAAACCTGGCGCAGCAGAGCGGCAAGATCCGGCACGATCCCGCGGCCACCGCGGCCGCCGTCATGAAGCTGGCCCAGGAGGGACGGCGGCGCGGCGGAAGCTGACGGGACTTATTCCGCCGGCCGAGGGAAGTTGCCAGCCCCCGAAAAGGAAACGGGCGGGACCCCGGTCTGTCCACCGAAGTCCCGCCCGCTGTTAACGATATTCCCGTGTCCGCTTAGAAAACGTACTTAAGCGCGAACTGCGCGATACGCGGGTCGCCCGTGCCGGTGATGGTCCCAAAGGAAGTGCTGCTGGCAACCGGATTCGAAACGCTCGGGTTGTTGAGCAAAGTGTGGTTGAGGATGTTAAAGTACTCGGCTCTGAGCTGCACGCTGCTCTCGCCGGCTATGTGGAAGCTGCGAACCATAGCCGCGTGCCAGACCGTCTGCGCGGGACCGCGAAGAGAACCCTTGACCACATTGCCGAAGCCGGTTCCCACGCCGGTATTGGGGGGAACCGAGAAAGCGGCATTGTTCAGCCAGTTGACGCAGGACTTAGTCAGAGGGCAATCGCCCGCGCCGCCGGCAGCGCTGGAGTAAGCGGGCAGGGAGAAGTTCTCCTGCGCGCGATCCTGGCTCAGACCGGTGAGAGATTGGTCCGAACCCATGTAGGCGGTCAGCGTATCTCCCGACCGGTGCTGGATGAGTCCGGTGGTGGTCCATCCGTTCACGATGTACTTGAGGACGGAGTTGCCGTTGTGCATCTTGGGCAGGTTGTAGACGTAGGAAATCGACAGGGCGTAAGGGTGATCGATGTCGGACAAGCCGCGGTCGAGCGCCTTGATGTCCGAAACGTACGCGGCCGCCGGTATGTTCGACGCACCCTGGGGATAATCGGGATACACATACGATTCGCCCGCGTTCAGGTCCTCGGTGTTCGAAACTCTGGTGGCCTGGGGCATGTCGTCGAACGACTTCGACCAGGTGAAGTTAGCCAGGATCGACAGGCCATGGGAGAACTTTTTATCCAGGGTGGCCTGCATGGAGTTGAAATTGGCATTGCCCATCATCGCGGCCTCGACGATCTGGGAGTAGCTTGCCTTGCAGCCGGTGTTGGTGGTGCAGGGTCCGACGGTAGGAGCGGAAGCGTAGACGCGGCGCGCATTGGTGCTCAGTCCGGAGCCGGTGTTTACGGACGGGTTGAGCTCCAGGTTGACGAACTGATGTCGCGAACGGGAACCGACGTAAGCAAGCCGCATCGCCAAAGTGCGGGTTAGCTGGTGTTCGAGGGTCACGTTGAAGTCATAGGTCACCGGCACGTCGAAATTGCCGGACGGATCGTACTCATCCACGAGCATCCCATTCGGGAACACCTTGTTCGAGGGGAACGGCAGCGTGAAGGGGAACGGATTGGAAGTGGCATAGGGCGTTCCGTTGGTGCCGCAGCCGCCCAGGCAATACGGGTTGCTGAACGGCCCGCCGGGGTTGGCGCCGGGGACGGCCCCGAACATGCCCGGGTTGGTGATGGTGACGGCGATGGTGTTCGGCACGTTGCCGGCCTGGTTGAGGTTGAAGAAGCCGGGCAGGCGGTCCTGATAGAAGATGCCGGCGCCGCCGCGCAGCACCGTTCTGCCATTGCCAAACACGTCGTACGCCAAGCCGAGACGAGGCATGAACTGCGCGTACTTGTCCTTGGCGCCGTTGTCGGCAATGCCGGGGTCTCCGGTGAGCATCAGGCCGGCGGGCAGGGTGGTGAACTGCGGTGTCGACGTGTTCGCGGCGAAGGCCGAGGGGACGAACTCCTGCAGGCTGCCGGTGTTGTTGTGCCATGGAGCGAACAGTTCCCACCGGACGCCGTAGTTCAATTGCAGCCGGTGAGTCGCCTTCCAGCTATCCTGGGCATAGAGGCCGGGGAAGTGGTTCCGGTCGGCCACGTTCTCGAAGTTCCCCTGCTGGAACGAAGTCATGAATCCCAACTGGAAATTCGCCATCGCATTGGGATACTGGTAGGTGGTGCCGTTGATGACGTTGTTGGTCACCGTGCCGAAGGCGAAGCTGCCGTACGACTGATAGACGTTCGTCACGTCGAACTGGCTGATCTCAACGTGCCCGCCGAAGGCGAAGTTGTGATTGCCTTTCACCCAGTGCAGGTCGTCGTTCAGGGTGTAGTTGTTGCGGAACCAGCCTGCATACGCGGAGGACGAGGCGCCGAAGTAGCCGCTGACGGACGCGGCCAGGTAGGGGCCGGTGGATGGCTGCCAGAGGTTAGTCACTCCGAACGAGGTAATGTCCTGGCTTCCCGGCGCGCCGCCACGGAGGGCGACTTCACGCTGGAAGTTGACGACCAGGTTATTCAGCACGCTATTCGAGAAGGTGTGGGTCTCGGCCAACAGCGCGCTGTGGTAGCGGGTATTGAAGTACGACTGGTAGCTGAGCAGGTTGGCGGGGTTGTAGTCGGCATCCTGGTTGAAGAAGTTCTGGTAGTAGTGGCCAAAGAGGTGATCGGAGGATCCGAACTGGTGATCCACGCGGGCGATGTACTCTTTGTAGTACTGAACCGTGGGCTTCGTGTAATTGACCGGGCCTCCGATCTTTCCGGCAGCCGCATCCGCGCCAACCGTGGGAAAAGCCTTCTCGAAGGCCACGGACGCCGGATCGAAATCGCTGGAAGGTATCCGGTTGAACGGAAATGCCACGTTGGTGAATGGATCGGTGATTCGTTGGCCGGCGTTCAGGCAGATGCCGTTTCCATCGTAGCCGGCGGTGCACAGGTTGCCATAATCTGCGAAACCCGTGCCGCCGAGTCCTTCTTCAGCGGCGGTTGGAACCGTCGAGGTAGAGGCGTTCGACGCCTGGTGATACATGGTGTACTGATAGCCGAAGAAGAACTGGGTGGTCTGTCCCTTGGAAATACGCGGGATGATGAGCGGCCCGCCGATGGTGCCGCCGAACTGGTTGCGGTGGAGGTTATCGGCCGTGGTGGCGAAGAAAGGCCTCGCGTCGAACCACCCGTTGCGCAGGAACTCGAAGGCGTCGCCATGAAACTTGGTGGTGCCGGACTTGGTGATGATGTTGACCACCGCGCCGGCGCTTTGACCGTAGGCGGCGTCGTAGTTGCTGGTTTCAACGCTGAATTCCTGGACCGCGTCGGGGAACGGGAACGGCCCATTGACGTTGGTCATTTCATCCACGTTGTTGCCGCCGTTCAGGAGGTAGTTGGACTGGTTCGGCAGCGTTCCGTTGGCGGTGGTGACGACCGCGGCGGGGAACGTCTTCCCATTGCCCTGGTTGACCCCATTGCCCTCATTGGTGGCGTCGGCTACACCCGCAACGAGGGTGATCAGCGACGCCGCATTTCTGCCATTCAACGGAAGATCGACCACCCGCTCCTCGTCGATGACCTGAGACAAGGTGCCGCTGGTGGTGTCCACTTGCGGCAGTTCGGCCGTAACGGTGATGGTCTCCGTCGCCGATCCGATTACCAGCCTGACATTGGCGGTCAGCTTTTGATCGGCTTGCAGTGTGATGTCGGTCTGGTTATAGGTCTGAAAACCCTTGGCGGTAACCGACAGGGAATAGACGGAGGGCAGCAGGGTGGTGAATACGAATTCCCCGTCCTTGCCGGAGGTGACGACAGACTCCCGGCCCGTCTGAGTTTGGACTGCTTTTACGGTGGCCGAAACCACCGGAGCGCCGGACGGATCGGTGACCGTCCCGCTGATGGCCCCATAGCCCTGGCCGTAAAGGCCCGAGGCGAACAGGACAATGAACAGCATTGCGACCACCGCCGAAGCGAAGTTGAGGCGGCGTCCACTACGAGTTGAGAGCACGTTAGTCGGGCGAGAAGAAGTTTTCATACATCCCCCTGGGTTACCTCCTTAGCGATAGCCAGGGTCTCCTCTAAAAGATCCCTGGCAAACAGCTAGTATATCCCAAAGCAATTGATTTGGAGCCGCTTGTCCGATTATCTTTCGTTCCGCGCAAGTGTCCTGGCCGAAGCGCCATCGAGGCTTGCAACCGCCCTTGCGGGAGAACCCGGAAGTGCCTCATTCCAGGCAGCTTCTCAGATCCGCCGGGCATTGGCAGCGCGGCCATTCGGCGGGCTACGCCGCCGCGCAGCCACTTCGCGATGTGGCTCACAGCCGGTAACACCCGCCAGTACCATACGTTCCAGACTAGCCTCCCCCCAGTCCTTACCCCCAATTGCTGCGCGCCCGTCCACGACCGGTTCCCGGAGCGCCGGGCGGAGCCCGGCCCCATCCGCCCCATCCCGACGGCCTGGCGCCGGCTTGCCCGGGGTGCGATGCATTACACGGGCCGGCGCCGCGTGTCTTGACGCGGCTGAGTGGCTTGCGTTAAAGTATTCGCGAGGCGGTTTCCGCCTTGATTCCGGAGGGGTTGAATGAGAACGTGGACTTCTTTTGCGGTAGCCGCTCTGCTGCTGGGCGGCGCAGCAAGTGCTTCGGCCGACGTGATCTACAACCTGTCGACCGGCCTGGATGCCTCCTATACCCTGGAGACGCCGGGCGATTCGGTGGACGCCCACTGGACCTATAACGACCCCTACATTTCGCCGAGTGTCGGAAGCGCCTTGGTGGTAACGCCCTTCAACGCCGACTGGTACGGCGGGTGGTTGGCGAACGGTCCGAATTCAGACTGGATCGCGCCCGACCCGGATACCGTAGATAATGGGCCCGCGCCGTATAGCTTCAGCACCACCTTCGATCTCACCGGCTACGATCTCTCGACCGTGTCGCTCTCGGCATCCTGGGCGGTTGACGACTATGGGACCGTAGATCTGAACGGCATTCAGATCGCCAGCCTGAATAGCGGGAACTGGGGCGGGCTGACGCCCGTCTCCGTCTCCACCGGCTCCGCCGATTTCGTCCAGGGTGTGAATACCCTGACGATCACGATCACCGCGGACGACCAGTTTCTGGAGGCGGTGCGGCTGGAGGGCTCGGTTTCGGGCGATCCGGCGGTGCCCGAACCGGCTTCCTGGGCGCTGGCGGGGCTGGGTGCGTTGGCTCTCGGGGCCATTCGCCGCCGCCTGAAAGCGTAACCCGCGGGCCCGTCCGGATTCTCATTCTGCACACTTTCGCCGCGCTTCAAACGGGCGAGTCCCCACGCGCGTGTCCGAAGCCAGCCATAATAGAGTGATGCATAAGCCGGTTACCATCGCGATCCTGGCCGCCGGGCTGGGCACGCGTATGAAATCGCGCCAGGCCAAGGTGTTGCACCAGGCGGGCGGGAAGACCCTGGTGGAGCACGTGGTGGCGACCGCGCTCCAGGTGGCGCCGCCGGAGCGCGTGTTCGTGGTGGTGGGGCACCAGGCGGATGAAGTCCGCCGCGCCGTCTCCACGCCGGGAATCGGTTTCATCGAGCAGCGCGAACAGCGGGGCACGGGCCACGCCCTGATGGTGGGCCGCGAGGCGCTGGCCGGGCTGGACGGCTACCTCATGATCGTTTACGGAGACGGACCCCTGCTGCGCGCCGAAACCCTGCAGCGCCTGCTTCAGGCGGCGTCGGCCAGCCCTGGAGCGGGCGTCCTGCTCTCGGCGGAGATGAGCGATCCCACCGGCTACGGACGCGTGATCCGCGCCCCCAACGGGCGGGTGGCCGCGATCGTCGAGCAGAAGGCCGCCACGCCTGCGCAACTGGCCGTGCGCGAAGCCAACATGGGCATCTATTGCTACCGCGCGGACCTGTTCTGGGAACACGTGGACTCCATCCGGCCCGACAACCCGGCCCACGAGTTCTACCTCACCGACATGGTGGAGATCTTCAACCGCGTCGGCCATCCGGTGGAAGCCGTGCGCATCGGCGATCCCTCCGAAGTGCTGGGCATCAACAACCGGGTGGAACTGGCCGAGGCGGACCGGCTGCTGCGCGCGCGGAAACTGCGCGAGCTGATGCTGGAGGGCGTCACCATCGAAAAACCCGAGACGGTGATCGTCGATATGGACGTGCGCATCGGCATCGACACGGTGGTCGGGCCGTTCGCGCAGATCCTGGGCCGGACGGCGATCGGCGAGGGATGCCGCATCGGGGCGGGCGCGATGGTGAGCGATTCCGAACTGGGCGACGAGGTGGAAGTGGGCCCGTACACGCTGATCGCCCGCTCGCGCGTGGAGCGGGGCGCGCGCGTGGGGCCGTTCGCGCGGCTGCGCATGGACAACCACGTGGAAGCGGGCGCGCACATCGGCAACTTCGTGGAGTTGAAGAAGACCCGGTTGGGCGCGGGCGCCAAGGCCAACCACCTGGCGTACCTGGGAGACGCCCGCATCGGAGCGCGCAGCAACATCGGGGCCGGCACCATCACCTGCAACTACGACGGTGAACGGAAACACTTCACGGCGATCGGCGAAGGGGCGTTTGTGGGCAGCAATTCGACGCTGGTGGCGCCGCTGGAAATCGGCGATGGGGCTTATGTGGGGGCGGGCTCGACGATCACCGAGAACGTGCCGGCGGACGCGCTGGCGCTGGGGCGGGCGCGCCAGGTGGCGAAGCCGGAGTGGGCCATGAAGAAGCGGGCCCGCCAGAAACGGTCCTGAGAGCCGGGTTTCAGCCCGCGGCCGCGGCGGAAGCGCCCTTGCGTCCGAGGAAGCACTCGCGGCAGAAGACCGGACGGCCCTGCGTGGGTTTGAAGGGCACGGTGGTTTCCCGGCCGCATTGCGAGCAGGTGGTCATGGTTTCGGTTTTGGCGAACCCGCCGCCCGGCGATCCCTGCCGTTTGGTTTTGCAGTTCTTGCACCGCTTAGGTTCGTTCTTGAAGTTCTTGTCGTGGAAGAAGTGCTGTTCTCCCGCGGTGAATACGAAATCGTCTCCGCAATCCACGCACTTTAAAACGCGATCCTGAAACTCCGCCATAGCATGCCTGCCCGTCGTCCACCTGGATGAGGGCGGCGGAGCCTGGGGACTCCGCCGCCCGGGGTCTACTCAACTTCCCGGCGATTCTTCTTCCGGTTCCGTTTGCGGGCCAGCGCCTGCTTGGCCCGGAGCTTCTCACCCGGCTTCAAGTAGAAGGAGTGCCGTTTGACCTCCTTGATGATGTCCTCCTGCTGGACTTTCCGCTTGAAGCGGCGTAGGGCGTTCTCCAACGTTTCGCCCTCCTGAAGCTTTATTTCAGCCAAACGAAATACACCTCCCCACTAGACCAAATTTCAGTGCCTGTGCCTTGGATTTGTGCCGGATGCGCCACCTGGAGTGAGCCCGTCCCGAATTTCCTACACTTCGCACCGAAGGTACTGATATCATATGTGGTTGACGGATAAAGTCAAGCCAAAAGTTGCGAGCGCCCATGGGTTGAGCCGGCTGGTAATTCGAATTCACTTTCTTTTCAGGGACTTACGCTGAAATGCACAATGTACTCGCGATCCTCCTGGCGGGAGGCGCCGGCGAGCGCCTGTTCCCTCTTACGAAGGACATCGCCAAACCGGCCGTCCCTTTCGGAGGGGCCTATCGCATAATCGATTTCACCCTGTCGAACTGCATCAACTCCGACGTTCGTCGAATCCTCATCCTAACACAGTACAAGTCCTTGGAATTGAGCCGCCATGTGCGGGATGGCTGGAACATTCTGTCGCCCGAACTGGGCGAATACATCGAAGTCCTGCCGCCCATGAAGCGGGTGCACCTGGACTGGTACCAGGGCACGGCCGACTCGGTCTTCCAGAATTTTCAGAGCATCGAGGCGGAAGACCCCCGGTACACGCTGATTCTTTGCGGCGATCAAATCTACAAGATGAACTACGGCGACATGATCGCCTGGCACAGCCAGCACAACGCCGAAGTCACCGTCGCCACCACCCTGGTGGCGCCCGAGGAAGCCCACCGTTACGGCATCACGGAAATCGACCCGCGCTACCGCGTCGTGGGATTCGAGGAAAAACCGGTCCACGGCAACCCCCCGCCGTCGGCGTTCGACCCGGAGAGGGTCAGCGCGTCCATGGGGATCTACGTGTTCAATACCGACGTCCTGCTGCGCGCCCTGCACGACGACGCCGAGGACCCCCATTCCGCCCACGATTTCGGCAAGGACCTGCTGCCCCGCCTGGCCCGGGAATCGCGCGTGGTGGCGTACGATTTCCGCGATATCAACGACAAACAATCGCGCTATTGGCGGGACGTGGGAACGCTCGACGCCTATTACGAGGCCAACATGGATCTGGTGAGCGTGACCCCCGAATTCAATCTCTACGACCATCGCTGGCCGATCCGCACCTGCGTTACGCAGCAGCCCCCGGCCAAATTCGTCTTCGCCCAGGAAGGCCGGCGCATGGGCCTGGCGGTGGATTCGATCGTCAGCGCAGGGTCGATCGTTTCCGGCGGCCGGGTGTTGCACAGCGTGCTCTCGCCGGGAGTGCGCGTGAACAGCTACTGCGAAGTGGAGTACTCCATTCTGATGCCGGGCGTGGAGATCGGCCGCTATAGCCGCATACGCCGCGCCATTCTGAATACCGGCGTCAAGCTTCCGGAATCCAGCCTGATCGGTTTCGACCTGGAAGCCGACAGCGCGCGGGGCTATCACGTCACCGAGGGCGGGATCGTGGTGGTGGCGTGAGCCGGACCGAAGATGTTTTCGGCCGCCGATGAACGCATAGGAACGCTGCTAAACTGGTTCTTCCCGATCCCGGTTCATCGGCGGCTAAGCCTGCTTTTGTTATTTTCGGGAAGCTACTGCTTGCCCATCGGGGCCGGCGTTCGGCCCAATCCAGTTCAAGGCGGGTTTCAGCCTGCCAAACCGGGCCCGCATCTTGGGGCCCGGACCTAAGGAGCCATATTTTGACGACGATCCTCAAAGTTGTGGGACGAGAGATTCTGGATTCCCGCGGGAATCCCACCGTGGAAGCCGATGTTTATCTGGCCGATGGCAGCGTCGGACGGGCCGCCGTGCCCTCCGGCGCGTCCACTGGCGAACACGAAGCCGTGGAACTGCGCGACGGCGACAAGTCGCGCTATCTGGGCAAGGGCACCAAAAAGGCGGCCGGGTTCGTCAACACCGAGATCGGTCCGGCGCTGGCCGGCCGGGACGCCACGGAACAGGCCGCGATCGACGCCGCCATGATCGCGCTCGACGGGACCGAGAACAAGAGCCGCCTGGGCGCCAACGCCATCCTGGCGGTTTCCATGGCCGTGGCGCGCGCCGCCGCGGCGTCCCAGGGCACGCCGCTTTACCGGTACCTGGGCGGCGTGGGCGCCAGCCTGCTTCCGGTTCCCCAGATGAACATCATCAACGGCGGCGCGCATGCCGACAATTCCGTGGACGTGCAGGAGTTCATGATCACGCCTTTCGGCGCGCCCCGGTTCTCCGAAGCGCTGCGCATGGGCGTGGAGACGTTCCATACCCTCAAGAAGGTGCTGCACAAGAAGGGTTACTCGACGGCGGTGGGCGACGAAGGCGGGTTTGCGCCCATGCTGAAGAGCAACGAAGAAGCCATCGAGTCGGTGCTGGAAGCCATCGCCCAGGCCGGCTACAAGCCCGGCGTGGACATCGGCGTCTGCCTGGACCCGGCGGCCAGCGAATTCTTCGAAGACGGCGAGTATGTCTTCAAGAAGTCCGACAAGAGCCGGCGCACGCCGGAACAGATGGTGGAATACTGGGCCAACTGGGTACGCCAGTATCCGGCGATCGTTTCGATCGAGGACGGCATGTCGGAACAGGATTGGCCGGGCTGGAAACTGATGACCGACACCCTCGGCAAGAAGATCCAGCTTGTGGGCGACGATATCTACGTCACCAACCCGTCCATCTTCCAGCGCGGCATCGAGCAGGGCATCGCCAATTCGATCCTGATCAAGGTGAACCAGATCGGTACCCTGACCGAGACCCTGGAAGCCATGCGCATGGCCTCGGCCGCCAACTATACCTGCGTGGTATCGCACCGCTCGGGCGAGACCGAGGACGCCTTCATCGCCGACTGGGTGGTGGCCACCGGCGCCGGCCAGATCAAGACCGGATCGGCCAGCCGCACCGACCGCATCTGCAAGTACAACCAGTTGCTGCGCATCGAGGAAGAACTGGGCGCGTCGGCGAAATTCCTGGGCAGAAAGGCGTACCGCCAGTAATCCGCCGGGGACAGACGCCGTTTTTCGCGCATTTGGCGATAGTTGGCCGTCTGTCCCCCGGTTTTTCCGGAGATCCATCATGACCAAACTCGTATTGCTACGCCACGGCGAAAGCACGTGGAACAAGGAGAACCGCTTCACCGGCTGGACCGACGTGGACCTCTCCGAAAAGGGCCGCCAGGAAGCCACCGAAGCCGGCCAGGCGCTGAGAGCCGCGGGCTACACGTTTGACGTGGCCTACACATCGGTGCTGAAACGCGCCATCCGCACGCTCTGGTCGGCGCTGGATGAACTGGACCTGATGTGGATCCCGGTCTATCGCTCCTGGCGCCTCAACGAACGCCACTACGGCGCGCTGCAAGGTCTGAACAAGGCCGAGACCGCCGCTAAGTTCGGCGAGCGGCAGGTGAAGATCTGGCGCCGCAGCTACGATATCCGGCCGCCCGAGCTGACCCCGGACGACGAGCGCTTTCCCGGCCGCGATCCCCGCTATCTCGGCTTGACGAAGGATGAACTGCCGCTTACCGAGTGCCTGAAGGACACCGTGGCGCGCTTCCTGCCGCTGTGGCACGACACCATCGCGCCGGCCATCCGCGGCGGCCAAAAGGCGATCATCGCCGCGCACGGCAACAGCCTGCGGGCGCTGGTGAAGTACCTGGACGACATCCCGGAAAGCGAGATCGTGGAGCTGAATATCCCCACCGGCATGCCGCTGGTATACGAACTGGACGACGAGCTGAGACCTCTGACGCACTACTACCTGGGCGACCCCGAGAAGGTGAAGGCCGCCATGGAAGCGGTGGCGGCGCAGGGAAAGAAGAAGTAGCCACGCTGGCTGCCGCCCTGTCCGTGGCTGGAAGCTAAGACATCGAGCGCGGCTGCCGATAAGACCTGTTGAACGGTACAGGCTGAAACGCTGTCTTGCATCCATCGACATGGACACAGGACCAGGGCAGGACTATTCCGCGGCGATTCGGGCGCTGCAGATTTCCCTCAAAGCGGGTCTCCAGTTCTCCGAGGGGAGCATGCACGCCCAGGCCGCCCTCTGGCAGGCGTCGGTATCCGATCCGGAACTGTTCTTTCAGGCGGGCTATCGCCTGGTGGAGTCGCTGGCCGGCTCACCCGAGTGCGCCAGGGTGTGCAAGGGGTTGCTCGGCTGTCCCGTATATCTGATCGAGCTTACGCGGAAAGCGCGGTTCAGCATCCCGAAACTGGTAGAGATCTGCCGCGATTACGCCGCCATCGACATGCGCCTGGACATCCGCCTTGCCAACCTGCTGCCGGGACGGCGGGAGGATCCCTACGGGCTGGGCGTCGATGTGGTAGCGCGCATCCTGGAGGTCCTGAACGAGATCTCGGTGGGGCCCCGGCTGATTCTGCCGCTCAGCCATCTGACCGAGCACCCCAACCGCATGGTGGCGGAAAAGGCCACCCTGCTGATCGGCCGGCGCATCCACAACTTCGGGTGGGCGCAGCGGCACCTGGAATCCGGCGGCCCGGAAATCCGCGCGGGCGTGGTGCAGGGCTTGTGGGGAAGCGATACTCCCGAGGCGCGGATTACCATGCGGAAGTGCCTGCAGGATGCCAACGAGCGGGTGGTGGGGAACGCCGTGTTCGGCCTGCACCTGCTGCGCGAGGCGGACAGCGTGCAACTCCTGGAGCGCATGCTGGCGGACAAGCGCCCGGCCTTCCGCGCCACCGGCGCCTACCTGGCGGGGCAGATTGATACGCCGGAGGTTCATGCCTTGCTGCGCCGGGCCAAAAACGATGGCGAGCCCTGCGTCCGGCTGGCCGCCAAGCAGGCCATGGTGAAACTCCGGCGGAGCGCGCGAATTGAAGAGGCGCGCCAGAGAGCGCAGCCGGGAGGCGCGGGCCAGCCGCCAGGCGCCGCACCCGCGAAGCAGCCTGTGGAGTTGCCGCCGGGTATGACTCCGCGAACGGTGCGGACTTACGCCGCCGATCCGAACAAGGCACCCGCCGATCACCGCCGGCGCGCCCGAACCGAGCCGCCGGCCGGCACGCGCTGGGATTGAAACGGGGCGCGACGCAGCTTCACCCTCGACGTCAGCGGCAAGGAATCCCGCCGGCGCGTGGCCTCTTCCCGCCGTGGATTGCGCCTATAGACCAGGGAGTGCTATGGAAGCCCCGATGGTACATTTACTGTTACCGCTCCTCGCGGTAGTCCCGGGCCTGATTCTGTTCCTGGTGATATGCGGCATCTTCGCCAGGGTCGGCCGGGTCGCCAACCGGCTCGACGACATCTCCGCGCAGATCGCCAGCATCGGCGCCTTCCTCGCCGACGCCCGGGCACGCGGAACAGAGCCGCGTTCGGGTCCGCCGCCAAGCCTCTGATCGCGGCCAGGCCGGCCGTTCGGGTTGGCCCCGGGGCGCGCCGCCGCTCACTCGTGTCTCAGCGCGGCCATGGGGTCCACCCGGGTTGCCCGCCGGGATCGGCAGCCGGGCGCCGCACCCGCGTAGCAGTCGCCCGAGATGGCGCCGGGCATTACTCCGCGGACCGTGCGGACTTGCGCCCCGGCCGCCACCCGCTGGAATTGAATCGCCGTCGCGCCGTCGCTCACTCGTGTCTCAGCGCGACCATGGGATCCACCCGGGTTGCCCGCCGCGCGGGGATGTACGCGGCCAGGCCGGCCGCCGAGATCAGCAGCAGGCAGACCGCAATGAAGGTCGCGGCGTCGGTGGGCTTCACTCCGAAGAGAAAGCCTTCGAGCACGCGAGTCAGCGCGATCGCGCCCGCCAGGCCGGCGGCCATTCCGAGGAGCGCCATCCGCATTCCCTCCGCCAGCACCATCCTGAAGATCGCCCGCGGCCGCGCGCCCAGCGCGATGCGAACGCCCATCTCGTGGGTCCGCCGCTCCACCGAGCAGGCCATCACGCCGTACACTCCCACCACGGCGATCGCCAGCGCCAGCGCCGCGAAGGCAGCCAGGAGGAACGCTCTTTGGCGGCGTTGCGCCACCGATTGCGAAGTCCGCCCGGCGAGCGATTGGACGTCGAACAACGGCTGGCTCCGATCGATTCCGGCCACCGCCGCGCGCGCTGCCGGGACCAGGCCCATGGGATCGGCGGACGTGCGCACAACGAAACTCATCCACGGGGCAGGGGACTGCGCGAAGGGCTGGTAGAGTTCGGGCCAGAACCGGTCGTCCAGGCCGCGATGGCGGATGTCGCCCACCACTCCCACCACCGTGATCCACGGGTCGGGGCCGTCGCCGGAGTGAATGCGCCGGCCCACCGGGTCCAGGCCCGGGAACAGAAGGCCGGCGAGGGTCCGGTTGACGATGGCCACGCGGCCGCCGCCCGCGCCGTCGCGGCCGTCGAAAAAGCGGCCTTCGAGGAGCGGAATGCGCAGCGCCCGGAAGTAGTCCGCGCTGGCCGAGACGGGGACGACCGGGGCGCTCACGGGCGGCTGCCCTTCGCCCGCCATGCCGGCGGCCAGCGACTGGAACGTGGACAGGGGGCTTTCGTCGGTCACGGCCGCATACTCCACGCCGGGAATCCGGCGGATGGCCTCCAGCGCGCGGCCGAAGAACTGCGCCTGGCGGGCGGGGCCATAGAGGTCATGCGGGGCGAGCGAGACCTCGGCCAGCAGAACGTTGCGCGCGTCGAATCCGGGGTCCACGCGGATCAGGGCGAGGAAGCTTCGCAGCAGCAGCCCGGCTCCGGTCAGCAGCACCAGCGAGAGGGCGATCTGCGCCGCGGCCAATCCGCCGCGCATACCGAAGCGGCCGCGGCGGCGCCCGGCGCGCGCGCCGAAATCTTTCAGGCCGGCGTTCAGATCCGGTTTGGAAACGGCGAGGGCCGGCGCCAGGCCGGACAGCACGCTGGCCGCCAGCGAGCAGAACGCCGCGAAGCCCAGCACGCGCGCATCCATGGGGACGTGCGGAGGAATGGCATCCGGCAGGAGAAAGCCGAGCGCGGGCACGCCCCAGCGCATCAAAACCATCCCCGCCAATCCGCCGCAGGCAGCCACCAGCAGGCTCTCGGCCAGCAGCAAACGCAGCAGGCGGGAACGGGACGCGCCGATGGCGGCGCGCAGGGCCATCTCCTTCTCGCGGGCCACGGCGCGGGAGAGGAACATGTTGGCCACGTTGGCGCACGCGATCAGCAGAATGAAGCCCACCGCTCCCATCAGGATGGGGATGACCACGCCCGCGCCCGCGGTCAAGCGCTCCTGCAGCGGCACGACCCGCACGCCGGCGGCCGCGTGGTACCTGGACCAGGGAGCGGGATACTGGCCGTCCATGCGCCGGGCGGCCACTTCGAGGCTGGCGCGCGCCCCTTCGGCGGTCGCTCCCGGCTCCAATCTCCCGATGGCGCCGCCGAGAAACCGCATGGCGCGGCCGGGCAGGGAACTCCTGGCATCCACGGCATCCGGCAGCCAGAGGGCGGTATCGGCCGCGCCGGGATCGACGAATCCCGCGGGCATGACGCCGATGGCGGTGAACGGTTGGCCGTCGAGCGAGATGGGCTGGCCGGCAATCCGCGAGTCGGCGCCGAAATACTCCCGCCACAGTGCATCGCTCAGCAGGGCGGCGCGGTTGCGGCCGGGTTGGTCCTCGTCCGGCGCGAACCAGCGTCCAATCTGCGGCGGAACTCCCAGCATGGCGAAGAACCCCGGCGTGACGTGGCCGGCGCGCACGCGCCTGGCGGGCCGGTCGCCGGCCGCGAGATTCACGCCGATGGGGATGCCGTAAGCTTCCAGCCGCTCGAAAGCCGCGCTCTGGCCACGCCACGCGGCGAATTCGGGGACGAACATCTGCTCCCGCTTGAAATTGGGAAAGTACTCGGTGGCCGCAACCAGGCGCTCGGGATGGGCATAGGGCAGGGGCCGCAGGAAGACCGCATTGAGCACGCTGAAGATGGCCGTGTTGGCGCCGATGCCCAGCGCCAGCGTGGCGATGGCGGCGATGGCGAAGGCGGGACTGCGGCCGAGCGTGCGGGCCGAGAAGCGCAGGTCGGCGATGGCGGATTCCACCCAGGATGCGCCCCGCGAGCCACGCCAACCAGCTTCCGTCATGCGATCCACACCCCACTTCCAGCGCATCCCAGCCGCGGCCCGCGCAACCGGAGATTGGCAGTCTCAGGGCCATTGTAAACCGATTCGCCGGCCGGGCCACGAGTAGCGCCACGCCTGGGCGCGCCCGGCCGCCCGCCCGCGCCCTTACCAGTACCCGCTCTCCATCAGCGGTTTGCGGCAGGCTTTGCAGAAGCCGGCGCCCTTGACGTCCAGGCGCTCCACGCCGTGGCTGGAGGACATCACGCACTGCCAGTCCGAGCAGTGGCGCAGGCCGAAGGTGTGTCCGAGTTCGTGGGCGGCTTCCTTCAGCAGGCGCTCGCGCATCAGCTCCTCGCGCGGCGGCAGGCCGTAAAACTCCTCCTTGAGGCGTGCGGTGGAGACCACGGCGCAATTGCCGTCGAGCTGGGCTTCGCCGAACACGAAGGTCAGGACGGGCACGTAGAGGTCGCAGCCCGTGACGCCCAGCACGCGGGCGTGCGGGTCGGCGGCGCGCTCGATCTGCTGCAGGATGGCGGTGGAGTAATACTGCCCGCGGCGCGCGTCCTGGGCCGGCGTGACATCGAAGGTCTCCGGGCGGATGCGGCAGGGCGTGCGGAAGGTGCGCGCCAGGGCGCTGGCGAGCTGCTCGAGCACCTCCAGCCGCGGCGCCGAGCCGGCCGGAGAGCCGTTCGAAAGCGGGATGATGTGGATGGGCCTCACCGCAGTCCGTAGCGCCGCAGCTTGTTGTACAGGGTGGTGCGATCGATATCCAGGATGCGGGCGGCGCGCGACAGGTTATGCTGCGTCTCGCGCAGAATGCGCTCGATGTGGGCGCGCTCGACATCGTCCAGGGTCTGCCCGCCGCGCGGTTCGTCGGCCTGGAACTGGAAGGAAAAGTCGGCGGGGCGGATCTCGGGGCCGCGGCCCACCACCAGGGCGCGCTCCACGGCGTTCTCCAGCTCGCGGACGTTGCCGGGCCAGTCGTGCCGCATGAGGATCTCCATGGCTTCGCCCGAGAGCTGCGGGACCGGGCGGCTGGTGGCCATGCAGAACTTGTTGAGGAAGTGGTTGACCAGCAGCGGGATGTCCTCGCGGCGCGCGCGCAGCGGGGGAAGGTCGATGCAGAAAACGTGCAGCCGGTAGTAGAGGTCGGGCCGGAAGGTGCCCTGCTTGACCACGGTTTCCAGGACCTTGTTGGTGGCGGCGATGGCGCGGAAATCCACCTTGATGGGCTGGTTGCCGCCCACCCGCACGATTTCCTTTTCCTGCAGCACCCGCAGCAGGTCGGTCTGGGTTTTGAGGCTGATGTCGCTGATTTCGTCCAGGAAGACGGTGCCGCCGTCGGCGACCTCGAACTTGCCCTTCTTGCGGTATTGAGCGCCGGTGAAGGCGTTCTTCTCGTGGCCGAAGAGTTCGCTTTCGAGCAGGGTTTCGGTGAGCGCGCCGCAGTGGATGGTGACCATGGGCATGTAGCGCCGCGGGCTGGCGGCGTGGATGGCGCGCGCCACCACCTCTTTTCCGGTGCCGCTTTCGCCGCCGATGAGCACGGTGGCGTCGGTGGGCGCCACCATTTCGATCAGCTCGGCCACTTTCTTCATGGCGGGGCTGCGGCCGATCATCTCGTTGCCGGGGCCGGTTTCCTTGAGGTTTTCGCGCAGGCGCACCACCTCGCGGCGGGCGCGCTTGTGCTCCAGGGCGTTGGCGACCAGGTGCGAGAGCTCGTCCGGGTCCACCGGCTTGGTGATGTAGTCGTAGGCGCCCACTTTGAGGGCCTGCACGGCGGTATCGACGGAGGCGTAGCCGGTCATCATGACGACGGTGAGATCCGGGTCGGCCTCCTTGAGGCGGGCCTGCAGTTCCATGCCGTCCATGCCGGGCATCTTGATATCGAGCAGCGCGATATCGAACTCGGCGTTGGGGATCAACTCCAGCGCTTCCCGCGCGCTGGCGGCCGGCCGCGCGGTGTAGCCTTCGCTGTTGAACCACTTCCCCAGCGAATCGCGCACCACCAGTTCGTCGTCGACGATCAGAATCCGTCCCTTGGTTTTCACCGCAGTGGAAGATTCGGCTACGCTCGTTACCATTCAGTCCTCCCTTGGCCGCCCGTTTTCGGGCTGGCCGGCGCGGCCCTGGCCGCCGCCTTTCATGCAATTCCCCCGGCCGGAACGGCGGTCTCCGCCGGCAACGTCACCTTGAACTCCGTTCCCACGCCCGGCTCGGAGGCGACCGAGATCTCGCCCGCGTGCTGCTCCACGATGCTGTGCGCCACGGCCAGTCCCAGGCCGGTGCGAAGCTGGTCTTCCTTGGTGGTGAAGAACGGATCGAAAACGCGCGGCAGAACATCTTCGGGGATGCCGCTTCCGTTGTCCCTGACGCGCACCGTTCCATGTCCGGAGGCGGCGTCGAACTCGGTGGACACTTCCACGCGGCCGCCTTTGGGCATGGCTTCGGACGAGTTCACCAGCAGCGCCAGGATCACCTGCTGGATCTGGTTGGCGTCGCAGGCGACCGGCGGAAGATCGGGCGCCAGGGTTTCGACCAGCTCGATGTTCTGCATTTCGAGCTTGTGCTTGACCAGCAGCACGGCGCGGTGGACCACCGTATTGAGGTCGTTGGGCTCGCGATGGCTGGGCGCCTGGCGGGAAAAAGTGAGCAGGTTCTTCACCAGGTCGCCGCAGCGCTTGCTTTCGCGCTCGATGGTCTGGAGCTGCTCCACCATGTCGTCGCGCTTGGGCAGATCGTGCTTTTGCAACTCGCGGCCCACCAGTCGGGCGTAGGTCAGAATGCCGAAGAGCGGGTTGTTGATTTCGTGCGCCACGGTGGCGGCCAGCTTGCCGATGGAGGCCATCTTCTCGGAGCGCAGCAAGGTGCTGTGCACCCGCTCCAGTTCGGCCGTCTTGCGCCGCACCTGTTCTTCGATCTGGGCCTGCACGCCGGCGACTTCCGCGGTCATGCGGTTGAAGGAGCGCGCCAGGTCTCCCAGTTCGTCGTCGGAGCGCGCCGGCAACCGGTAATTCAAATCGCCGCCGGCCACGCGGTGCGTGCCGTCGATGAGTTCCTTCACCGGGCGGTAGACCACCACCCACATAAAACCGACGGCGCCCAGGCATCCAAACAGAATGGCGCCGATCAGGAACCAGGCGAGCTTGGCATAGTGCTGGCCCAACTGGCGGTCCACCTCGGCCAGGGACAATTCGGCGTCGATGACGCCCAGGACGGGCTGGCCTTTCTGCTGGTGGCACTGGGCGCACTCGGGGCCGTTCTCGATGGCTCGCACAACGCCCAGAACGCGGTGGCCCCGCTTGTCGGTGAAGTAGCGCGCGCCGCCGCCCTGGCGCAGGGCGGAGCCCAGGTCGAGGCCCGGCTGCGTCTCCTGCGCGCCGGTGGCATAGGCGATGCGGCCTTCCTGGTTTACGATGCGGATGCAGTGCATGCCGGGCTCGGTGCCCAGCTCGTGCACGATGTTCTTGAGGCCGTCGGCGTCGTTCTTCAGCATCTGGTAGCGGGTGCTGCGGGCGATGACGTCGGCGACGCGGTTGGCGGACTGTTCCACCTGTTCCTGGAACTGGCGGCGCTCCGCGTTGAGGTTGATCCAGCCGAACAGGGTAAAGAACGCCGCCGTGCTGGCGATGACGCACACCGCGACCTTGGCGGCCAATCCCAGGCGGAATTTTTTGGGCAGGTTCATCCCACGGAAACGGGATCGGCCTCCTTTGTTTCCGTCTTTTCGGACTTAACCTGGTGCGAGGCAGCCTCGAAGACGGGAAAGTAGTGCGCCACCAGGCGGAAGACCGCGAAACCCACGGCGACGATGGACAACGTAATGGCTATCTCGCTCCAGCGCGGGTTGTAGCTGGTTCCGCTGCCGGCCTCCATACCGGTGATCCCCACGTTCATCCGGTTGGCGACGAACCCGAACACCACCATCACCGCGCAGGCGTACAGCCCGCCGGGGCGCAGGCGGATTCGAGCCTGATACAACAGGACGGTGGGGACGGCCATCAGCGCCATCTCCAGCAGGAAGAGCCAGGTCTCCTGGCGGTTCTGGCGCAGCAGGCCGAACGCGTGCCGGTGGGCCAGGTCGAGAATGCGGATCCACAGGTACACCGACATGACCACCGCCAGGACGCGCCCCAGGCTGGCCAGCAGCGGCAGTTCCAGCGCCCGGCCGAAGGCGCGGCTGGAATGCCACGATTCGAAGATGGTCATGGCCAGCCCCACCCCGACGGCTGAAATGAAAAACAACAGCGGCAGGAGGGTCGAGTACCACAGGGGGTACAGCTTTTCGGGGACGATCAGGAACAGCGAGCCCAGCGAGCTCTGGTGCAGGGTGGAAAGCAGCACGCCCAGAATCATCAGCGGCACCGAGATCCGGTGAATCCAGCCCATGGGTTTGTGCCAGCCGAATTTCTCGCACACCATGGGGATGAACTCCAGGAACAGGACGGTGGAGTAGAGCATGACGCACCAGGCCACCTCGAACATCACCGAATGCGGGTTCCACATCACCATGGGATGCCAGATGCGATCCGGGCGGCCCAGGTCGTAGAGCAACCCGACGGAGACCAGGATGTATCCCAGGAAGGCGGTGAGAATCGCCGGCCGCAGCACGGGTTTATACTTGTCGATGTTGAATATGTGAACGGTGGCTACCAGCGTGAAGCCGCCCGCCGCCAGGCCCACGCCCCCCATTACGTCGAAGGCGATCCAGAGGCCCCAAGGGAAATGATCGCTGAGGTTGGTGGACCCTCCCAGGCCGTAGAATACCCGCTGCCAGGTGGCGACCAGGCCGCACAGCAGAATCGCCGCGAAAATGACGCGCCACACGGTGATCCTGGGGAGCTTGACCTTCATTTCCCTTGGCCCTCCGCGCGGGCGACTTCCGCCCGCCGGTTGGTGATCCACCAGATTCCCCCCAGCAGCACGGCCCCGGTGGAGACCACGTCCGGCAGCAGTTCCAACACCCGCCAGGTGGTTTCGGGAAGCGGTTCCTGGGGAACTCCGGTGCGCAGTCCGATCTGCTCAAACGGCACTGCCGAAAGGTACAACACCGAAGTGCCGCCGGCCTCCTTCAGACCGTAGATGCGGTCGAAATAGGCATCCGGCTTGGCGGCGATTCTCTGGCGGGCTTCGGCGATCATTGCGTCCCGATCGCCGGTGATGGTAGCGCCCACCGGGCAGACCTCGCTGCAGGCGGTCACTTTGCCCTGGCTCTGGCGCGGATAGCACATGTCGCACTTGCGCATCTTGGGGAGGCGCTGGTTCCACTCGTAAGAGGGCACCTGGAAGGGACAGGCCTGCATGCAGTAACGGCATCCCATGCATTTGGCGGCGTCGTAGGTGACCGGCCCGAGTTCGGTCTTCTCGAGCGCGCCGACGGGACAGACCGAAACGCAGGCCGGCTGCAGGCAGTTCATGCACAACCTGCGGCAGAACCGGTCTCCGTGGGTTTCGACGGCGGTCAGTTTGTGGGCGGAGATCTTCTCTTCGGCGGCCACCTTGTCGTTGTAGGGGAGGCCCCAGCGCTCGGCACATGCCCCTTCGCAAGCCCTACAACCGATGCAAAGGGTACTGTCGTAGAGGATGGCCTTTGGCATATCAAGATCTTCTAATCCCTTTTTAGCAGAAAGCGCGGGGAAAGTGTAGTAAAAATTAACAATCTTTTACGCCGTGAGGAAAAATTCAGCGGTGACCCGTTTCCAGTCCGCGTCGGGAAGAGCGGCCAGGAGGTCCTCGGCAGGCCGCCCGCCATCGGCAGCAACGGCTCCCGCCAAGGCCGGCTGCAAGCCATACAGACGTTCGGCGGCGTCGCGCATCCACTGGCGAATCAGCCCCTTAGGGACCAGGTTGCGTCCCGTGTTCTCTTCGTCCGGGACGTGCACGGACATCAGCCAACCTCTTCCGTAAGGGTCCTGCCGGAGCAACGCGGGATTGTTGAGAACCTCGGCATTTACCTGAAGAACCTCGCCCTCGGTAGGGGAAACCATTTCGGTTTTCTGGCCATCGCGAAAGAAGGAAAGGACCTTCTGCCCCTGGCGAATCCACTGTCCGGGCTTGGGGAGTTCGATCCTGTCGACCTTGCCCACCAGGGCAGCGGCGAACTCATCCGCGCCCACGCGGACCACACCCTTGCGTTCGGCCGTGAGCCAGCTATGGCCAAAGTGATAGGAGACGTTTTGGGGAACCAGGAACCCGTCGACATGGTCATCGCCCAGGCGGGCCGTGACCGGTTGGCGCGCTTCCACACCTACGGTGGCCATGGCGTGATTGCGATTCAAGTAGTAGTCCAAAACGATGAAGAAGAGAAACGTTCCGAGAACCAGAATGACCGGCATTGTGTTACCTTCCTTTCAGTACCCTTTGCAATGCACGAGGAGTGCCAAAGGCCGGTGGATTATGCCTCTTTATCTGTCGTGATTTCATGCATATAGGGAGGCCCTGTTAAGTGGTCTCTTCCTGACTGTGGAGAAATACAACCGGTCTACGTCGAGAAATGCCATAATCTCGTGCGAATCAGCAGCTTACCCGCTGTGGTGGAAAGTCCAACATGCATGTTGGAATCTCCGACCAAAACCGAAAGGAGTATTCGATTTCATGCCCACACAGAGTTTTGCCAACCATCGGCAGACGGTGCCGATGTTCCACGCTGTCCTGCTGCCTGTACTCGCCCTTACGCTAATCGGGTCGGTGGTGAACCTGGTCAAGTCCTGGGGCGACCATCACAGGATCTACAGCGCTTCGTTGATTGTGGTGCTGACTGCTGCCACGCTGATCCTGTCGTTCCTCTGCCGGATGTTCGCATTGAAGGCGCAAGACCGGGCGATCCGCGCCGAAGAGAACCTGCGGCACTTTGCCATGACCGGGAAGCTGCTGGATTCCAGGCTCACCATCCGCCAGGTGATCGCCCTGAGGTTCGCGCCGGACGGCGAGTTCGTGGCCCTGGCCAAGAAGGCTGCCGACGAGGGCACGGCGCCGGACGACATTAAGAGGTCCATCCAGGAGTGGCGGGCGGATACCTACCGGGTGTGAAGGGGAGCGGCGGACGGGGTGCCCGGGAACGTGGCCTTGGCGGTTCCGGCGCTCACGCGCGTCGATGACAACGCCTGGCCGCCGGGTTTCGACCCCCCTGCGGCACGCCGGGGCGAAGGACCGGAAGCAGTCTCACGGTTTCTCTGGGGGATTGCCGCCGGCTGGCGGTGGCGGGACGCGTCTCCACCCACCATTCCCGCCAACCGCTCCACGACGTTCTTCAAAGCCGCCGACTGCCCGTTGAGGTCCTGGGCCGCCATGGCGCCCTCCTGCGCGCTCTCGGCCGCTCTCCGCGTCACGCGCTCCATCTGCCCGATGGCCTGGCCGATCTGCTCGTTACCTTACGCCTGCCGCTGGCTGCCGAGGTTGACCTCATCCACCAGCGTTCTCACCTTTGCGGACTCTTCGGTAATCTCGTGGATGGCGCCGGCCACCTGATCGACCTTGAGCTTGCCGCCGTTGGACCTGGCGATGGATTCCTCTATCAGCGCCGCGGTGTCGCTGGCCGCCTGGGCGCACCGCTGCGCCAGGTTGCGCACTTCATCGGCCACTACCGCAAAGCCCAGCCCGGCCTCTCCGGCGCGCGCCGCCTCCACCGAGGCATTCAGCGCCAGGATGTTGGTCTGGAAGGCGATCTCGTCGATGACCTTGGAGATCTCTTGAGGTTAGCGTTACCCTGGAAGGGCTACGGGCAAAACCGGGAAGACTCGTGAAATGTGCTGCTTCCGCACGAAAATCGGCCTGAATGTATAACGAAACCGAAAGGGGTCATGATGAGAATCACACCCACACTAACGATGCACGAGGTTGCACGCTTTTCCCACGGTCCAGAATATGGAACTGGACCTGTCTTCCGCTACGGAGTTGATGGACTGCCGCCAGGACATCAAGCCTTCATCAACAATGCCGGTTGTCCGAATCAGGACGACTGGCGGATTCACCAGTGGATCAAGAGCGACGCTGAGAACTACGGGAATGAGGGGCACCCAAGCGCCGCTGAAGCGTTGGCCGCTCTTCAGGCAGAAGTTGACACCGCTTCTGTCAGTTGCGATCCGCTGATGAGGGGTCGAATGATGAAGCACCTTGGCGTTTATGTTTTGCTCTTCGCAAGCGTCTGCTGGTGTCAGGGTGGTCCGGTACAGGTGGAAGTGCAGAAGCCAGTAGTGGTCAGGCTGGACACACCTTCGCAATCCCTTATATTGCCGGTTATTCAGTTCGGTTTGCCGGTGCTGTCCGCTCTCGTTGTGGTCTGGCTTACCGCATGGTTCACGAACAGGAATAATCGGCTAACCAATGAGGCAACCAGACAGCACGAGATGAGGAAGTGGCGTGCCGACAAACAATTGGATGTGCTAAGTCGGATCGGGCTACTACTATTTCAGGCAAATGACGCCCTAACGCAATATGACCATGCTGTCACCGCACTTGAACTTGCGAGAGATGACAATCCTAAAGACCGGGAATACGCCCAACTAACGCACCAACAACTGTCAAAGAAGCGCAAGAAACTTGGAGCGATTGTTGGTTCTACGGGCTTTGTTCTATCAGATGCCCTTTGGCAGCGCCTTCTGGCGCTTCACAGACAGTTTACAGACGCCTGTGACCGTCCGCGGAGCGATGTACAACAACGAAGGGAACAGTTGCGTATCCTTGATGAGCAGATCAAAGCGTTCAATCAGGCTGCACGCACGGAACTCGAATGATAGCGGCTAGAGGGAGCGTCTAGGACGTAGATTCGGCTAGTGCTCTGGAGCCTCACACATGGCACGAAGCGCTCGACTGATTCCCTTCCATCATGGGTGTATTAGGGTGACGTGGCGATATACTTTCTGTGAAAGTCGGTGGCCGTGCCGGACGGTCCCGTCCGTCCAAATCGTCCGGCTGCCATCGGGTCCGGCGATCTCATCCGTGGAGAGTTGTCTGTAGCCATACCGCTCGCACTTTTGCCATGAGAAGGACCCGGCGAATTCGAAGTCGCCGATGAAATCGGTGACGGTACGGGATTCGCCAACGGTCGCGCGCACGCCGGGGATGCCCCGTCCGGTAACTGCGTCGAGCACGCGTCCTCGCGTCCCCGGTGGCGGAGCGGCGGATCAGTAGCAAGCTACCCGCACAAGTTGCCATGCGCGCCTGGCACTCATGGTCCCTATGGTACCGGAATCGCCGGATGGGCGAGTATGGTTTGGGATCGCGCCTCATCCCCGGCGCTCCGGGCCGGCTGGGGCGTGGCAGTAGAATAGGGAAGGTGACCGGATCGCCCATTTCCCGCCGAAGCCTGCTGCTGTCCTCCGCGGCGGCGCTGGGGTGCGGCGTGCGCAAGTCCACTCCCTATCACGGGTACTGCTTCGTGGCCAACCAGGGCAGCCGCTCGGTGGCGGCGGTGGACCTGGAAACATTCCGCGTGCGGCGCCAGATCCCGCTCGACGCGGCGCCCAGCCTGGTGCTTTCGCACCCCCACGGGCGGCCCAGGGTGTATGTGCTGGCGCCCAATGCGGGCACGGTCTACGAAATCGATTCCGGAGCCCTGGCGGTCGGCCGCCGCGCCAGGGCCGGGAACCAGGCGGTCGCCATGCAGATGGCGGCTTCCGGAGATTCGCTCTGGGTTCTATACCGCGATCCGCCGGCGCTGGTGGAACTGCCTCTCGATTCCCTGCGCCCGCGCAACCGGATCGCGCTGCGCTCGCTGCCCGACAGCCTGGCGCTCACCGGGAGTGGCGCCGAAGCGCCCTACGCCGCCATCGGCAGCCGCCAGGACAACAGCATTACGCTGGCATCGCTTCGCGGCGGGGAGCCGCGCCGGTTCGCCGCCGGCGTGGAGCCGTCGCTGGTGGGATTCCGCAAGGATGGCAAGCAGGTGCTGGCGGGGAGCCGGCCGGGCCGCAACCTGTCCATCTTCGACGCCGCTACGGGCAGGACCGTGGTGCGTTTGCCGCTGCCGCTCGGGCCGCGCTACTTCCAGTCCAACGCGGATGGCTGGCTGTTCATTACCGGCGACGGGATCGACGCGGTGGTGATCGTGTTTCCGTTCAGCACCGAGGTGTGGCAGACGGTGCTGGCGGGCCGCCGGCCGGGCGCCATGGCGGTGGCTGGGGGCAGCACCGAATACCTGCTGGTGGCCAACCCCGAATCCGACAGCATCACGGTGCTGGATCTGGCTATTCCGAAACTGGTGGGGGTGATCGGCGTGGGGCAGTCGCCGGGCCAGATCCTGGTGATCGGCGGCAAGCGGCCCGACGAGCAGTTCGTGCTGGTGGTCAACCAGAAGTCGGGCGACATGGCGGTGGTCCGCATGCTGGCTCTGAGCGAGCCGCAACTATCGTCCAAGCCGCGGCTCAAATCGGTGTCGCTGCTCACCATGATCCCGGTGGGCGAGGGCCCGGTCAGCGCCGACGTGGTGGCGTTGTAACCCGCGTCTCAGGCCGCGAAATCTGCCTCAAGTCGATCCAAATGAAAAACGTATCCTCTTGAAAATAAGATAGTTAGATAGGCATGAATGGATCAAGTCGATCCAACGCCCCGGGCCCGAGGCAGCGCGCTTGCGGTGCGCCGCCGGGCGGGTCTCTGGCGGGCCGCTATCGCCCCGCTATGCCTGGAACGAACTGCCGCAGCCGCACGTGGACTTGACGTTGGGGTTGTTGAACTTGAAGCCGGCGCCCTCCAGCGTCTCCACGTAGTCCACCTCGGCGCCCTCCAGGTAGAGCATGCTGGCCTGGTCCACGTATACCTTCAAACCGCTGTAATCGTAGGTACTGTCCAGCATGTTGGGCTGGTTCTCGAAGGCCATGGAATAGCTGAACCCGGAACACCCGCCGCCCACCACGGCGATCCGCAAACCAGCCGGGGCGGGCTGCTGGGAAGCCATGATCTCTTTCACTTTTCCAATTGCTCGTTCGGTTAGTTGAACCATGTCGTCTTAAACTCCTCGGGAGGCCAGCCTTCCACACCATATTATACAAAGGAGCGCTGCCGCTCTCCACGGCCTCGGAATGCCGATTTTCCATACACCCACTGGTTTGGATGCGGAAAGCGATCTTCGGGTCGCATGCACTTTCCACCTGGGCAGAGGGTTTTCGTGCAAAATAGGTAGTGTAACAGCTAGTTGAAACGCAGGATGTGTGGGGTGCGTCGGAGAGGGTGTATGGGAACGTCGACCGGCACCCTGGCACTCCCCGGATTCGGCAAGAGGATTGCGGCGAAGCCCATAGTGGATTACGAGAGCACTGCCGAAGGCGCCCTGGTCCGCAGAGCCCAGAACGGCGACGAGGGCGCATTCCGCGAGATCGTGGAGCGCTACCAGTCCAAAGTGTTCTCTATCATCCACGGCATTGTGCGCCACCGCAACGACGTGGAAGATATTGCGCAGCAAGTGTTTGCCAAGGTCTACCTGTCGCTGAGGAGCTTCGACTTCCGCAGCTCGCTGATTACCTGGATCTACAAGATCACGGTCAACGAATGCTTCGATTACCTGCGCAAGCGAAAGGTCCGCAAGCTGGTTTACGAAAGCGATCTGAGCGAGGATGAAGTGCGCCGGGTGGAGAACAGCGAGCCGCAGGCCCATCGGCCGGAGCCGGCCGACGCCGAGCTGGCGCGTCGCGATTTTGTGATCAAGCTCCTTTCGAAAGTCTCCGAAGAGGAGCGCATGTTATTGATGATGAAGGAAGTAGAGGGCTACTCCGTGGAGGAGTTGTCGGCCCAGACCGGGATGAACGAGAACACCATCAAGGTGAAACTGTTCCGCGCCCGCCAGAAACTGGTGCGGGCGGCGCAGCGGCTGGACCGGTATCCCGGAATGGCGGTTGGGTAGCAGATGGTTCCGTCGCCGGACAGCGTGTGCGGCGTAGGGTTGAGTGGCGCCTGAAGCGGGCAGGCCGGCGATGGCAACAGACCCGCGGGGGCTGGTTTCGGACGTGGCAGGTTACACTTTTAAGGGAAGAATCGTATGCACGGGGTAGTGAAGGAGAGCCTCGAAGGTTACCTCTCCGGCTCGCTGATGCGGGCCGAGGAGCGCGCTCTGGAGGCGCACTTGGCGAACTGCCGGGGATGCCGCGAGGAGATTCGCGGCATGCAGGCAGTCTCGCAGATGTTCGGATGCTTGGGTTCTCAGGCGGGGATTTCCGGAAGCCGTTCCGGAACTGTCCCGGAGGATGCCGTGGCGCCGTCGCCCGGCTTTTACGCGCGCGTCATGCAGGAAGTGGAAACCCGCAAGGCCGCGCCCTCGTTCTCCGGGTTCTTCGCGCTGGACTTCGCCTTCGGCCGGCGCCTGCTGGTGTCGTCCCTGGTGACCCTGGTGGTGGTGGGTGGTTTGCTGGTTACGCGGGAGGCCGGTTATGCCGTAGGCCCCTCGCCCGACAGCATTCTGGCTCAGCAGAACGCGCCCGGATTCGACAGCGCTTCCGGGTCCGATAGCATGCTGGCGACGCTGACGGCCTATGAGCATTAGCGCCCTCGAACGAGTTGCCCCGGCCAGGCTCTGGAACCCCAGGTTCGCGTGCGGCCTGGCGCTGGTGCTGGTCTTTCTGTCGGGCGCGGCGGTGGGCGCGCTGGTGATGGACTTCGGGGTCCACAACCGCGCCACTCCGCCGGCGTTCGATACGCCCCAGGGCAAGGCGGCCTTCTTCGAGCGCATGAATCGCGAGCTGAAGCTGACGCCCGCCCAGTCGGAACAGATGCGGTCCATTCTGACGGATTTCTGGGATTACTATCGCACCGTTCTGAGCGACGGGAAGTCGCGTATCGAACAGATTCTGACCGACCAGCAGCGCCGCAAATTCGAGCAGATCCTGCAGGAACGCCAGCGCCCCTATTGACACCACCGGCGGCGGCGCATAACATTGATTCGTCCGATGAAACCCCGTAATCTTTTTCTCGCCGAGGCGGCCGCCTTCGCCTCTCTCGCTTTCCTGGCGTCCTGTTCCGGCACCACGGCCGTCCACACGCCGATCCGGACCTTCCAGATGGGCCAGCACGTGGAGGTGATGCCGCTGGTTTACGCGGTCTTCGAGAAACAATGGCTGGCTCAACTGGGCAGCGGCTCGAACGCCATCCTCCCGCGCAACCGCTTTCTGACGATCCGCCTCACGGTCACCAGCGGCGCCGGCGGCGAGAGCTACGTCCCTCCCCTGACGCTGGTGGACGACGCCGGAAAGACCTGTGACGAAATCACCACCGGCGAGGCGGTGGACGCGGTTCCGCGCTGGATCGGCTCGCTGCGGGCCATCAAGCCGGCCGACACCCTGGAGGGCAACGTGCTCTTCGATTGCGTTCCCAGGCATTATCGTCTGAAGTTGACCAGCGAAGAGAACCGGGCCGCCTACGTCGAAATCCCGCTCTCCTTTGAGAGCGAAGGTCCGGGCGTCGAACTCCTGCCCAAGAACGACAAGAACGAGAGAACCGGAGATCTCTCGCATCCGAGATAGGCGCCTGGCCGGAGAAGTTCCCCGCCCAAGCCGGCATTTCGCCCCGGCCGGCATCGAGCGGATTACTCATTGCGGGCATGGGCCGGCGGCTACCGGCTAATCGCTATAATTGAGAAATGGTCGCCCCGCTGGCGCTGCTTCTCTTCCTCCAGGGACCCGATTACGCCGGCCAAGGGCTGAAAGCGCTCGACGACCACCAGTACGAAGCCGCGGCCCAGGCCTTCCGCAAAGCCGTGGAGGCCGATCCCCGGGACTACAGCCTGCACTTCAACCTGGCCTTGGCCTACAGCTTCCTGCACCGCGACGCCGACGGCATCGCCGAGTATCGCAAAACGCTGGAGCTCAAGCCCGGGCTTTTCGAGGCCGAACTGAACGGCGGCATCCTCCTGCTTCGCCAGAAGAATGCGGGCGAAGCCCTGCCGCTGCTGGATGACGCCGCGCGCCAGAAGCCCGGCGAGTTCCGTCCCCGCTACTACCTGGCGGAAGCGCAGCTTCAGACCGGGGACGCGGCCAGGGCCGAGGAGAACTACCGGCTGGCGCTCGGTGTGAATCCCAAATCGGCCGCCGCGGAACTGGGCATGGCGCGGGCGCTCGAGCGGCTCGACCGCCTGGCCGACGCCATTCCGCATTTCCGCCAGGCGGCGGCGCTGGATGCGGGCTACCGCGACGCCCTGCTGGAACTCGCCGATCTTTACGAGAAGAACCACCAGACCGGCGAAGCCCTGGCGATATACCGCGAATTCCCCGGCAACGCCGCCGTGCAGGAACACGTGGGCCAGTTGCTGCTCGAAGACAAGAAGTACGCCGAAGCCATCGCCGGCCTGGAGCAGGTTTACCGGGAGGATCCCACCGAGGCCAACCGCGTCGCCCTGGCGCTGGCCTACCTGTTCCATGGGGACCGCGACAAGGCCCTGCCCCTGCTCAAGGAAGCCGCCGCGGCCGCGCCCGCCAATTACGACGTCCGCATGGCCTATGGCCGCGCCCTGCGCGACAGCCGCCAGTTTCCCGCCGCGGCCGCCGAGTTCCAGGATGCCGTGAAACTGAAGCCCGGCGACGCGGCCACCTGGAGCGACTACGCCGGCGCGGCCTACATGGCCGGCGATCTCCCCACCGCGCTGGCGGCCTTCGAGAAGGCCCGCGACCTGGGCGAGGACACGGCGGGGAACTGCTTCCTTCGCGCCATCATTCTGGATAAGATGAGGCAACTGAAGCCGGCGATCGAAGCCTACCAGCGGTTTCTTGCCATGAGTCAGGGCAAGAACCCCAACCAGGAATGGCAGGCCGGGGAGCGGTCGAAGCTGCTGAAGCGGGAACTGGAAAAGCAATGAGGAAAACGCGGCGCTGGTGGAAGGCGGGATGGACGGTGGCCCTGCTGCTGGGGTGGGGCGCGGCGGCGCCGGAATTGCGGGCCGATCTGAAAGCCGCGCTGGCGGAGAAGGATTTGGGAAGGCGCTCCAAGCTGGCGCTGGACAACGCCGAAGCGGCGCTTCAGGCGGCGCGCTCGGCCTATCGGGACGGCGATCTGGAGAAGACCAAGGCAGCTATCCAGGAGATCCAGGAATCGGTGGAACTGGCCTACCAGTCGCTGAACGACACCCACAAGAATCCCCGCAGCAGTCCGCGATGGTTCAAGAACGCCGAAGCCGCGACCCGCGACCTTCTGCGCCGTCTGGACACTTTCGACCACGACATGGATTACCAGGACCGTCCCATGCTGAAACCGCTGGAGGAGAAGGTGCAAAAGGTGCAGGACGACCTGCTGCTGGGACTGATGGAGGGCAAACCGAAATGAAGTTTCTGCTCTGCGGCGTGCTGCTGGCGGCGGCGTATTCCCCGCTTTATGGGCAGCAGCGCGATTTCCTGACGGCCGACGAGACCGACCAGATCAAAGACGCTCAGGAGCCCAACCTGCGCCTCTCGCTCTATGCCACATTCGCCCGCCAGCGCGTCGACCTGGTGAAAGCCCTGCTCGCCAAGGATAAGCCCGGCCGGTCCCTCATGATCCACGACACGCTGGACGACTACTCGCACATCATCGACGCCATCGACATGGTGGCCGACGACGCCATCGAGCGCAAGCTGGACGTCAAGAAGGGACTGGGGCTGGTGGCCGCCGCCGAAAAGGAAATGCTGCCGGTGCTTCAGAAAATCCAGGACGATCCGCCCAAGGACGCCGGCCGCTACGAGTTCGCTCTGAAGACCGCTCTCGACACCACCGCCGACAGCCTGGATAGCGCGCAGGAAGATCTGGGCCTTCGCGCCAAGGCCGTGGCGGAGCGCGCCGCCAGGGAAGAGAAGGCCCGCCGCGAGGCCATGGCTCCCACCGAGCGCGAGGCCAGGGAAGCGCAGGACAAGAAGATCGCCGCCGACGCGCAGAAGAAAAAGGAGCAGGAGAAGAAAGCTCCCACGCTGCTGCGCCCCGGCGAAACGGCACCGGATGGCACGCCGGCTCCCAAGCCCGACGGGGACAAGTAGAGCGGGCGTCGGTGCACAAGCGACCATGAGGCCCGGCAGAGATCTATACACCGAAGCGGAACGGCTGGAAGAGAGCGGCGACCAGCACGGCGCCCTGGCTGTGTGGCGCGAGCTTGCGGAGCGGTATCCGGGCCCGGCCACTCTCTGCGGCCTCGCGCGGCTGGCCTGGGACCTCGACGAGACGGACGAAGCCGAGCGAGCTCTTCGCCACGCGATCAAGCTTGACTCGAGCCTTGGTGCGGCCTACACGTCTCTCGGTCTGATCGCAATCCGCAAGGCCGAGTATGAGGAGGCTGAGCGGCTTCTGCGGCGATCGCTCCGAATCGAAAAAACTGAAATGGCGTACTGCGCGCTTGGGGTGAGCCTGGGCAGGCTCGGAAGAGGCGACGAGGCTGAGGAGAGCTTTCGGAAAGCGCTCGCAATCGACCCGAAGTATGATGAGGCGTACTACAACCTCGGCGTTCACTTCCGTAAAAGCAATCCTGCCGAAGCGGAAAGGCTCTTTCGCAAGGTCCTCGATCTCGATCCGGACTACGCCCTCGCTCATCGGGAACTCGGATGGCTGCTCAGCAAGCGGGATCGCCGCAGCGAGGCTGAATCTCGCCTGCGCCGGGCCATCGAGCTGCAACCGGACGACGGATGGGCTCACCTATACCTCGGGAACCTTCTCTGGCGAAACGGCGGCGAAGCCGCGGCGGAAACTGAATTCCGATGGGCCCATGAAGCCGCGCCGAATTGGGGCGTGCCTCTGTGGAGCCTTGCGAACCTGTATGAAAGCCGGGAGGAGTGGGCCAAGGCCCAGGAGTTGTATGAGCGGGCGCTCGATCTTGAGCCGGATGCCGCCGTGCCCAACATGAACTTCGGCCGCATGCTCATCGGGAAAGGAGACCCCGCGGCCGCGAAGGTGTACCTGCGCCGCGCCCTGCTGCTGAAGCCAAGCTATCGGGAGGCGAGGTCACTCTTAGCTTCGCTGGAATCCTCGCCGGAGGAAACCGGGGAAGCCGGCATATGAAGCTTCCCTGGCTCGTGGCGCTCGCCGCCGTGGCGCTTTCCGCCCAAACGTTTTCCGGCGCCGCGGCGGTGGACCGGGTCATCGGCGAGGCCATTCGCGAGGGCCGCTTGCCGGGCGCCGTTCTGGTGGTGGGCCACGATGGCAAGGTCGTCTATCTCCAGGCTTACGGCCAGCGCGCCGTTTATCCGCGCGCCGAGCCCATGACCGCCGACACCATCTTCGATTGCGCCTCGCTCACCAAGGTGCTGGCCACCACCACGTCCCTGATGCAGCTTTTCGAGCAGGGCAAGTTCCGCCTCAACGACAAGGTCACCGACTACTTCCCCGAGTTCCAGGGCGGCAAGAGCGGCATCACGCTGCGCAACCTGTTCACGCACTTTTCCGGCCTGCGCCCCGACTTGCCGCTCGCGCCCGCCTGGAGCGGCTACGCGACCGGCATCCACCTGGCCATGATCGACAAGCCTGCCGGGCCGCCGGGCGAGCGCTTCGTGTACAGCGATATCAATTTCATCCTGCTGGGCGAACTGGTGCGCCGCCTCAGCGGGCAGAGCCTGGACGAGTACGCCCGCCAGCACGTCTTCCTGCCGCTGGGCATGCGGGACACGCAGTTTCTGCCGCCCGCCGCGCTCGCGCCGCGCATCGCGCCCACCGAACGCGTGCCCAGGGACGGCCCGGCGCTGCGCGGCGTGGTGCACGACCCCACGGCGCGGGCCATGGGCGGCGTGGCCGGACACGCCGGCGTGTTTTCCACCGCCGGCGACCTGGCCCGCTTCGCGCAGATGACGATCGACGGCGGCACGCTGGATGGCGTGCGCATCGCCAGCCTGCTCACCGTCGCCAAGTTCACCGAGCCGCAGACGCCCCCCGACCAGCCCATTCTCCGCGGCCTCGGCTGGGACATCGATTCGCCGTATTCCTCCAACCGCGGCGAGCTGTTCCCCATCGGCTCCTTCGGCCACACCGGTTTCACCGGGACCTCCATGTGGATCGATCCCTCCACCCGGACCTACGTCATTCTGCTGGCCAACAGCGTGCATCCCGCGCCGCGCCCGTCGTCCCTGTCGATCGTCGGGCTGCGCTCGAAGGTGGCCACCATCGTGGCCGCGTCGCTGGGGATCGCGGCGCAGCGCGTCACGCTCACCGGGTACAACGAGACGCTGACGAACGGCGCCGGCGCGAGGCGCGAAGTTGGCCGCAACGCCCACACGCGCACCGGGCTGGACGTGCTGGTGGAGCGGAAGTTCGCTCCGCTCGTGGGCAAGCGGGTAGGCCTCATCACCAACCAGAGCGGCGTGGATCGCCAGGGCCGCCGCAACATCGACCTGATGCGCCGGGCCGCCATCGACGTGGTGGCGATCTTCTCTCCCGAGCACGGATTCGCGGGCGCCGAGGACCGGCCGGGCATCGCGGATTCCAGGGACCCCGCCACCGGCATCGGGATCTTCAGCCTGTACGGCAAAGTCACACGTCCCACGCCCGAAATGCTGCACGGCATCGACGCGCTGGTCTTCGACATACAAAGCGCCGGCGTGCGCTGCTACACTTTCGAGACCACCATGGCGTACGGCCTGGAAGCCGCGGCCAAGGCCGGCATCCCGTACTTTGTGCTGGACCGCCCCAACCCCATCACCGGCGTGCACGTGGAGGGCCCGGTGCTGGACGCCGGCCGGACTTCCTTCGTGGGCTACCTGCCCGGCGAGCCGGTGCGCCACGGCATGACCATGGGCGAACTGGCCGGCCTGTTCAACGCGCGGAACAAGCTGGGGGCCGCGCTGACGGTGATTCCGATGGAGGACTGGAACCGCGGCGACTGGTTCGACTCCACCAACCTGGCCTGGGTCAACCCCTCGCCTAACCTGCGCAGCCTCAAGGCCGGGACGCTCTATCCCGGCCTGTGTCTGCTGGAGTGGGTCGAGGGGCTTTCGGTAGGGCGGGGAACCGACGCGCCCTTCGAGCAGATCGGCGCGGCTTTCATCGGCGGCCGCGAGCTGGCCGCGTATCTCAACCAGCGCCAGATCCCCGGCGTGCGCGTCTACCCCACGGCGTTCACGCCCACGGAATCGGTGGCGAAAGGCGCGCGCATCGAAGGCGTGCGGTTTGAGTTGACGAACCGGGAAGCGCTGGATGCGACGCGTCTTGGTCTGGAAGTGCTGGCGGCGCTGCAGAAGCTGTATCCCGGCCGGATCGATTTTGCCGCGGGCGGGAAGCTGATCGGGAGCGGCGACGTGCTGGCGCGTCTTCAGGCGGGCGAGGACCCGCGCGCCATCGTGCAGAGTTTTCAGGATTCGGTGGAGGAGTTTGTGAAGCTGCGGGAGAAGTATCTGCTGTATAGGTAGGCGCGGACAAGGTGGGCGTGCCCACGGGTCCGAAGCCCGCTATTTCTTAGCTTGCTTCTCGCGCGCCTCAGCCGCCAGCCGAAAGATGTCGTCGTGAACGGAGTCGGCAAGCTGCCGGTTTATCCGGGAGGCGATTGGATCGTCAACCCAGTGCATCTCGAGCGGAACACCGCCGTATCTCTCCACCATGGCTTCGGCCCACCAATGCTTAAGCTGGCCGAGCCAGAAATCAGTCTTGTTGCCAAATTGCTCCTCTACCCAAGCCAGTATCCCCTTGTCCACAGC
>Ga0326728_10005386_pt1 | contig 36035 bp, 32 predicted proteins | sample MB3enrmetagenome_FD_207602 | JGI IMG/M metagenome (GOLD analysis project Ga0326728, IMG submission 207602) | Lab enriched peat soil microbial communities from McLean, Ithaca, NY, United States - MB31MN | ecosystem: Environmental > Terrestrial > Soil > Wetlands > Peat | place: USA: New York...
TGAAGGCGACGAACAGCTGCCGGCCCAAGTAATCGTAAGCCCCCCAAGAGTTCGCCGGCCCGCTGTTGCCGGTGATGTCATACGACGGAATGAGGGGCGGGTCCTTGTCCAACAGGTTGGTGACGCCGGCGCGTACCTCGAGGTTGTGCAGCGCATGCCACACCGCCGTCAGGTCCAAGTAGCTATAGCCGGGAATTCGCGCATTGTACTGGTCAAAGTACGGGAAGCTTTCGTTAGTGCCGTTCGCCAAGCTCTCCCGCCCTTGCAGCAACGGGTTCGAGGAATTGTTGTCGAAGGTGGTCGGGCCGATGAAGCGCCACTGCAACGAAACGAGGAGGTCTACCGGAGTATCCCAACTCAAACGCAAGTTATGCCGCCAATGTGGATTCACCGAGCCATTCTGGCAGCTGGTTCCGAAAAGACCGGCGCAATCGTAGCTCCCCGAGCCCGGGTAGGGCGTGATCGTGTCGTGCAACAAATACGCACCATTCAGGGCCGCGCTGAGCGCGCCCCAACCGGCCGGCAGGGTATACCGATAGTTCATTTGCAGATCGAGACCGGACACTATCGAGAGGCCGAGGTTGTAGTCCTTCTGTAGGATATATCCGCCGCCGGCTACCGTGGCGCCGGTCAGCGCGCCTTGCGGCGTGCGAACGATTTGACTGCAGTAAATCGGGTTGTCTTGGATGAGGCATCCGTTAAAGAGGACGGCGAATGGATAGTTTCCAACCTGATCTTCGAGCCGGATGTGGTAGTAGTCGATGCTGGCGTTGAAGCCCGGCAATTCGACCGGAGTAAAGGTCAATCCCAAGGACCAGGTCTTGGCGACCTCGGGCTGCAACTGCGGGTTACCCTCGATCACCTGGCCGCACTGGCCGGACACGCATTGGGTGATGTTGTTGGCAGTTTTTCCGTTCCCGTATTGCGCCGGGGTCACCCCGGTGTGTTCGCATTCCGCCAGCGTCGCCGTCGGAACGCCCGCGCACGGATCGACACCGAAGACCTGTTCCTGACCGTACGAGGGCGCCACGAACAGCTCGATCAGATTGGGCGCGCGCACCGCTCGATCGAACGAAAAGCGCAACCGTGCATCCTGGATCGGCGCGTACTGAACCTCGAACTTGTAGGTATTCGTCGTTCCCGTCGTGTTGTAGTCGGAATAGCGATACCCCGTATCCGCCGTCAGATCGTAAAGTCCCGGCAAATCATGAGCGATCGGCACCCGCAGTTCCACGAAGGCTTCGTTGATGTCGTAATGCTCATTGATCGGTACGAGCGCGCCGGAAAAGCCGGACAGGTCGCCCGCCAGCTCAGTGCCATCGGGATGGAAGGTCACGGAGTCCATGCGGTGCTCGCCGCCGACATTGACGGCCACTCCGTCTTTAGCCAGGGGCGACGTGATGCCGTATTTGCCCAAGTCGCCGGTCACGTCGATGTGCTCGACCTGCTCGGTGTTGTTGCCGTAGGCGGTGCCCGGAGTCTGGAGATAGTTGAGCGCCGCCGGAGTCACGCCGCCCGTCTGGAAGATATTGTACGGCACACACTGACCGCCGCTGATGCAGACCGGAGCGCCCGTTGCACCCGTCGTGACCTGCAGCGCATTGGTGATCTTGGAGTAGTCGAGATAGTTCGATTCGTCCTGGAACGTGGTCACGTAGTAGTACGACGCATACAGATCGTAGGTCCACGGGCCGATGACATCGCCCTTCGTGCCGACCACCAACCGGAAATTTTCGTGCTCATAAAACGCTGTGCGTCCACCGCCCTCGATGTTGCGCCGACCGATCTGCACGTCGGCGCTATTGCCCGCCGAGCCCGGACTGGCGGTGTCACCCGCAATCTGGGCGGGCGTGCAGATCAAGGACCGTTCCTGCGCGCTCAACAGCGGGTTGCTGCAATTGATGAGGTAGTTGTTGTCCGCCGTGAAGGGATTACCCCCGACGAACAATGCCGACGGTGCGACCACTGCAGTCGACTTGTCGTCCATCCAGCCGAATTCCATGTACGGCTTGACGTAATCATTGAGGTCATCGTGGGCCAGGAAACCCGCTTGATAGCGCTTGTCTTGGCGCTGCAGGTATTCGTATTGGTTGAAATCGAACACCGCGGGCGGACTCGAGCCGCCCTGCGGCCAGGGCAGCAATTGATTGCCTACCACGGTGTACCGAGTGCCGAAACCCGCAACGCCGGCGGTCTCCGGCGTAAAGCGGTTCGAGTTCGAGCTGCCGAGACATTCCACGCCGGTATAGGTCGGGGCGGCGATGTCGCCATTGGAGACTAGCTGACAATCGGAGAAGTCGCGCGCCGAGCCCGCGATCGGTTGCTGATCGTGATACACGAAGTACCCGGTCACGTTGCCGCTCCCTTCAGCGAAGTTCGTACCCATGAGCATCGACAGATCGTGTTTGTACCCGTCGCGGATGTCGCCGGTCGGGGGCGGGACCGCGGTGAAACCGGTGTTAGAGTCGTTATGGCTCAAGAGCCCCTCGACGTAGCTGTTATGCTGATCGTGCTGGCTGAAGCCATACTGGCCGTCGATTTGGATGCCCTGGAAGTCCTTCTTCAGGATGAAGTTGACGACGCCGGCGATCGCGTCGGAGCCGTAGGTGGCCGACGCGCCGCCCGTCACCACGTCGACCCGCTCGAGCAACGTCGCCGGAATCTGGTCGATGTCGGAGGCTACGTTCTGGTTGGCAGTACTGGGATCACCCACGCCGAGCCGCCGGCCGTCGACCAGCACCAGGGTGCGCTGGGGACCTAAGCCGCGAAGATCCACCGTCGAGAAACCACCGGTCGAAGTTAAAGGATTCGAGGTATTACCGAAGTCGGCGCTGGCGCTGATGATGTTCTGCGGCAGGGCATTGATCACATCTGTGATGTCGGTGTGTCCCTGCAGTTGAATTTCCTGATTGGTGACGACCGCGGTCGGACTCGTTGCTGAGATGTTCGCCGGTACCGGAATACGCGATCCCGTAACGATAATCTCTTGGAGTTGCGGTTGGTCGGACGCAGTGGGGGCAGCTTGTGCGAATACAGCACCCGCACCTACGACACTTGTCGCCAGCAGCAAGTATCGAACAAAAGATCTAAACCGGAGCTTAGTTGCCCCCTGGGGGCTCTGGATCCTCACAGAAGAATTGGATAGATTCTGCATGTAGTGATCTCCCAACATGCGATTCGCGGCATGGCGACACACATGTTTTTTAGTATTGTTTCAGATTCACTGGCAGGCCGAATCACGCCAATGCACGGCGATTCAAGCGCAAAATCGGACTGCATCCCTAGATGACTGAGTATAGACACATTTTTTTGGGCTGCACAACATGCGCCGTTTACGCAACAGATGTGAGAAAACGGAGAGCCGCTATAGCGGCAAAAAAAAGCCCCGAGAGGGGGCTTTTAAAGTCAGCGTCAATGATCGTGATGATGCTTTAGCGTCTCTCGCCGGAAACCTCGATCTCCACCCGCCGGTCCGGCTGCAGGCAAGCAATGGTTTTCGGTGACCGTTTCGCTCCACACTCGCCGGGCTTCGTCACGGGGTCGGCTTTGCCGCGGCCCTCTGCCTCGATCTTTCCGGAATCCACACCGGCCTTCTCCACGAGGTAATTTTCGACGGCGTCGGCCCGTTGCCGCGACAACTTCAGATTGTATTCGTCGGAGCCAATTCGATCCGTATAGCCGATGACGTGGATGTGGCGGTACTGGGTACCGCTTAACGCGCTTGCGAACGAGTCGAGGGCACTAATCCCTTCAGGCCGGATGACGGCGCTGTTGAAAGCAAATAGCGCATCCGCGCTGAAGCTCACGCGCCGGGGAGGTGCCGGCGGCGGCGGCGGCGGCGGCGGCGGCGGGGGCGGGGGCGGGGGCGGAGGAGTGGGCTCGGGCGGCGGCGGAGTCACGGCAACCATCTTCGGTACGGGAGGCACCGGTGCGCCGAATTCGAATTGCAGGCCTACACCGTAAATCACGTCACCCGGATTGTTCGGGTTGTACGCGGTGTTCTGAATGAATTCGCGGCGATATTTTACTTCCGTGCGCAGTTGCAGGCGGAACGAGCCCGTCTGACTGCCGATGCCCGTCAACGCGCCGAGGCCTCCCTCTGCCGCCCAGGAGTTGTAAGTCGTGCCGCGACCCACGGTGTCGTCCAATTCACCGCCGCCCAGGAGAACGTAGGGGTCGATGATCGAGCCCGGCAGAATTTTGAACAAGCCATCCAGCGTATACGCCTGGAGCTTATCGCTGGCTGAACCGTGGATACGGAAACTACCGGTGCTGTAGTTGACTTCGCCGGCGAAGTGCGGCGCGATATTCGCGCCGAGCGCTACGTCGAATCCAAAATCGTCCTTGGCGGCGCGCTTATTGTCCAATACGTCGTATTGCAGCATGGGGCTTATGTAAAAGGCTCCCGTGTCGTCGTCGGCAACGGCAGCGCCGCTCATCAGGGTAACCGCAGCGGCTAGGCTGGGTAGAATCACTCGCTTCATAAATCACTCCAAATTATTTTCGCGTAATGCCAACACTGGTTACAACCGCTGACATCTATGTAAGTCAACGCAAATCATCTAATTCCAACGATTTGAAGGATTATCGATATTTGATTGTTGCATTTATACTACATTCCGAACCGGTGTCTGTAGGACAGGAGAGGCAGGGGACGTAGGAGTTCACTTAATGCACTCCCAGCGCAAGGCGGGTGCAACGCTAGGCTTCGCTGCACCTGCACGGCGAACGGGCGCTTTGAACGCTAGAATGCCAACGCTCGACAATGCCCAGCTTCAAATTCATCGCTATTCTTGTGCTCGCGGCGTATGCCGTCGTGTCACGTGCGGCCGTGCCGCTTTATGACTACGACGTCGTGCATACGTATCCGCACGATCCCTCGGCCTTCACGGAAGGCCTGTTCTATTTGAATGGCTTCTTGTACGAGAGCACGGGACTCGAGCAGCACTCCACGATTCGCAAGGTGCGCCTCGAGACGGGCGAGGTCGTCAAGAAAATCGACATTCCGCCGCAGTACTTCGGCGAGGGCATCGTCAATTGGGATGGGCACCTCATCAGCCTCACGTGGAAATCACACGTTGGATTCGTGTTCGATTTGGCGACCTTCAAATTGCAACGGCAGTTCCAATACGAGGGCGAGGGATGGGCGCTGACGCAAGATGGCAAGCAGCTCATCATGAGCGACGGCACGCCGGAACTTCGTTTCATCAACCCGAACACGCTCAAGGAAACCAATCGGATTCAAGTCACGCTCGACGGCAAACCCTTACGTAATGTGAACGAGCTGGAATGGGTGAAAGGCGAGATTTACGCCAATGTGTGGCAGACCAACTGGATTCTCCGCATCAATCCGAAGGACGGTCAAGTCGTCGGTCTCGTCAATCTGGCCGGACTCTTGAGCTCGGAGACCCAAGTGAAGTCATCCGATGGCGTCCTCAACGGCATTGCGTACGATGCCAAAGGCGATCGCTTATTCGTCACGGGCAAGAACTGGCCGAAGCTCTTCGAGATTCGGCTGCGTACGAGCGGTGGAGTCAGCCGCTAGGCTCCGCGCGTCACTGCTGCGCCGGCGTGGCGACGCCCGGCGCATCGACGCCCGCCGTGTCCAAGTGGTCATCCGTCTCATAGTTCACCAAGCCGGCGAACTCGAACGTACTCACGAGCACGGCTCCGTTGCCCCGCACGGCGTGGGCCGGTTGCGTGCAAAAGCCGCGCGCTTCGACACGGTATGCGCCCGCCGTCTGCAGCGGTTTCTGCGTGAGGGTGTCCACGGTACAGCGAGAGTCGCCAAGCGTGCCGAATATCTTGTTCGTACCTTGCACGATGACGGTGAGATTGGTGCCCACGGCGTGCCCCGGCTGGCCCGGGCGAACCCCGGTAAGACCGAAGACGAACAGCAAATCGGGTTTGCTGCCGGCGGCGCGCTGGAAGCTCAAGCGGACGCCGGGAGGCTCGCTTTTGGATTCGCCCTGGCAGCGCGTGCCGCTGTTGGGCCAGTCGATTTTGGCGTCGATGGCGCCCGCCACCCGGGCTCGAAGATAACCGTCGCCCGAGGGTAGGCACGCGGCCGTCGCCGCCGCGGCCGTCGACGGTGCAGCGGGCGTCGCCGCCCTGGGGCTGGAGACGCTTGGGGCGTCGGCCTCATCCGCGGTTGCAGCGGCAGCCGCCAACATCAGCACGGTGACCAGCACTCCGGTTCGCGGGATTGACGGTATCATTTCGCGCATGGTGCCACGCTGCGCGTACGAATGCTGATAACTGGGGCTCCTGGCCGGTGGCTAGCCTGGGCCTTCACGGTGTGCGTTGCGGCCGGCTGTTCGCTCGTCGCACCCAAATTCGAGCGGCCGGAAGTATCGGTTGCCAGCATCGAGCTGGTCAGCGGCAGCCTCTTGCAGCAGAATTTTTTGGTCAAATTGAACATCCAGAATCCCAACGACCGCGCCTTGCCGGTGACCGGCCTGCATGCTGAGTTGAATGTGGCGGGCGAGCGCCTGGCAAGCGGCGTCAGCAACCGTCCTTTCGTAGTACCCGCTCACGGCACCATGCAATTCGACGTGATGATCACCGCCAACATGGCGTTGGTGCTGCTCAAACTCAGTCAGCGGGCGGATAACCATAGCGATTCGATCGACTACGACATGACGGGTTCGGCGAGCATCGACTTGCCGTTCCTGCGCGATTTGGCGTTCCATCAGAAGGGTTCCTTTTCGCTGCGCGCACCGCAGTAACGCGAAGCACAGATATCCGATCGGCGCCTCATCTCAAGGTTCGAAACGCATCAAGGATCTCCGGGTCGGCTGCCAAGAACGGCTGAATACGCGGTAGTCTTGAGCGTATCGCTGTTTGCAGAGCGGCCGGCGCGTCCGAAAACGATTCCAGGCGTGCGCCATCTTGTCCACCAACATTGCGATCGTCAATGCACACAACGGCGCTCAACCGGCCCGTCACCGATGGCTGGTCTAAGTTGATAACCTATTGAAATAAATAAAATTCGTCCTGTTTCAGCGGCTGAATGCCCTAGTCATCTGATAAACTGAACGCTCGGATAACAAGCGAGTCGCCGCCGGCGCCGCCTATCCTAAGGTCAAGCTCATGGCACTCTCACCGTACGAACAATTGGAACAAGAGTTTCGCCGCCTCCATGCATTTCGCGGCGCCCTGTCATTACTGCGCTGGGACGCCGCGGTGATGATGCCGCGCGGCAGCGCCGATGTGCGCGGCGAGCAGCTAGCGGCGCTCGAGACCGAGCACCACGCTTTGCTGACGACGCCGAAGGTGGCGCGGTTGATCGAGCGCGCCGAGGCGGCTTCCTCGCAATTGGAGGACTGGCCGCGCGCGAATTTGCGGGAAATGCGGCGCCAGCGCGATCATGCCATCGCGACGCCGCCGTCGTTGATCGCCCGCCTGGCCAAGGCTAGCGCCCGAGCTGAGGTTTTTTGGGTGGAGGCGCGCAAGGCCAACGACTTCAAGATATTCGCCCCGCACTTGGAGGAGGTCGTGCACCTGGTGCGCGACAAGGCGGCGTTGCTGGGTCAAGCGCGCGGCCTCGCGCCCTACGATGCCTTGGTGGAGGCTTTTACGCCGGGTATTTCCACGGCGGACATCGATACCATCTTCAAGGCGCTGTCGCGCAAGCTTCCCGGGCTCATCAATCAGGCCATTGAAGTGCAGGCCGGCCGCGCGCCCCTGCCGTTGGTCGGGAAGTTCAGCATACCGCGCCAGCGGTCGCTGGCGGTGGACGTGCTCAAAGCCCTGGGCTTCCCGTTCGATCGCGGCCGGCTCGATGAAAGCGAGCATCCCTTCACCGAGGGCGTTCCCGGCGACATACGCGTGACCACGCGCTTCGATGCGAACGACCCGTTCACGGGCCTGCTGGGCGCGGTGCATGAGACCGGCCATGCCATGTACGATCTGGGCCTGCCGCAGAAGTGGCGCGACCAGCCGGTGGGCCGCGACCGCGGCTTGGCGCTCGAGGAGAGCCAGTCGCTGCTGTTCGAAATGAACCTGTGCCGCAGCCGTTCCTTCGTCAAGTATCTGAAGCCGTTGCTGGAAAAGTATTTGCAAGTCAGCGGTCCGGAATGGAGCGAGGAAAATCTCTACCGTCATCTGACCCGCGTGAAGCGCAGTTTGATTCGTATGGACGCGGACGAACTCACGTATCCGGTACACATCATGCTGCGGTACGAGCTGGAGAAAAAGATTCTTGACGGCACATTGCCAGTGGCGGAATTGCCGGAAGCCTGGAATGCCAATCTGGAACAGCGGTTGAATATTCGGCCTACCAACGATGTCGATGGCTGTTTGCAGGACATCCATTGGGCGGTGGGCCACTTCGGCTATTTTCCGTCCTACGCATTGGGCGCCGTCATCGCCGGTCAACTGAACGAGGCCTTGCGCGCCGAACGACCGTCGCTGGACGCGGAGATCGCGGCGGGGCAGTTCGGCGGCGTGATGGATTGGCTGCGCGATAACGTGCACGGCGTCGGCGCTCGGCTGCCCGTCCAGGAACTCATGCAGCAGGCTACCGGCAAGCCGCTGACCGCCGCCGCCTATTTGCGGTATCTGGAAACCAAGTATCTCGAAGCGCCTTGATGATGCCGATGCAGACCGCAAACCGTCATTCGAACAATTTCAAAAGGCTGCAAGCGCAGCTGCGCGGTCTGGTAGGCAAGGCCATCGGCGACTTCGGCATGATCGCCGACGGCGATCGCGTCATGGTGTGTTTGTCGGGGGGGAAGGATTCCTACACGCTGCTCGACATCCTGTTGAGCTTGCAGCACAGCGCGCCCATTCGCTTCGAACTTCTCGCGGTGAATCTCGACCAGAAACAGCCCGGCTTTCCCGCCGAGGTTCTCCCGAAGTACCTGACCGACCTTGGAGTGATGTTCCATGTCATCGAGCAAAACACGTACTCGGTGGTCAAGCGCGTCATCCCCGACGGCAAGACCATGTGCGGACTGTGTTCGCGCCTGCGTCGCGGCGCGTTGTATCGGTATGCCGCTGAAAACGGCATTACCAAGATCGCACTAGGCCATCACCGTGACGATATCGTCGAGACGCTGTTCTTGAACATGTTTTTCGGTGGTCGGCTCAAGGCCATGCCGCCGAAGCTGCTCAGTGAGGACCGGCGGCACATCGTGATTCGGCCGCTGGCGTACGTTTCCGAGCGAGCCATCGCGCGCTATGCGGCGGCGCGGGAGTTTCCGATCATTCCCTGCACGCTGTGCGGCTCGCAGACGAACATGCAGCGGCTGGCCGTCAAGAACATGCTGCGCGAGTGGGAAGAGCGATTTCCGGGGCGCATCGAATCCATCTTCTCGAGCATCTGCAACGCCTCTGCATCGCAGCTCGCCGATCCGGCGCTGTTCGATTTTGCGGGGCTCGAGACGCTCCGTGGGGACCGGCTGCACGCGGCGGCAGCGCCGAGGTAAGCTCCCGCCATGCCGCATTCCCGCACCGTTGCCGCTCGTTCCCGCCCGTCGCGGCAGCGCTATGGGTGGGAAACACTGTCGGACGAGCAATTGCTGTCCCTGCGGTTCCGCGATTTGCAGCTCACCATCGAGGGCACCGACCTGGAAGAGGCGATGATGCGCCTGTACCGGGAACTGGCGACACGCGGCATCCGCTTCAAGCCGCATTGTTGGCTGGCACAGGAATGGTTTTCACCGGATGGAATTCCGGGGATCGCGATTCCCTTTTATCTGGCGCACCGGCGCTTGATGAGCATCGAGCGACGTTTCATGCGCGAGGTCGAGGGCGGCAATCGCAATTGGCTGATGCGCATCCTGCGGCACGAAGCCGGTCATGCGATCGATTCGGCGTATCGGTTGCGACGCCGGCGGCAATGGCGGGAAGTATTCGGTCCGGCATCGCTGCCCTATCCCGACACCTATCGTCCGCGGCCCGGCAGCCGCCGCTTCGTGCAGCACTTGGGCGCATGGTATGCGCAGGCACATCCCACGGAGGATTTCGCCGAGACGTTCGCGGTCTGGCTCAAGCCCAATTCCGCGTGGCGCCGCGAGTATTCGGGATGGCCTGCATTCGCGAAGCTCGAATACATCGACCGCCTTGCCGCCGAAATCGGCGATACGAAGCCGCCGGTCACCGAGCGCACGCGGATCGAAGACCTCGCCCATGAAAATCGCACGCTGCGCCAGCACTACGAGCGCAAGTTGGCGCGCTACCGGATGCCGCGTCGTTCGGGCGCTGATGAACTGTTGCTCAAGGTGTTCACGGCGGCGCCGCGGCGCCGCACCGCACCGAAGGCCGCCAGCGTGCTGCGCGAAATGCGCAATTCGTTGCGTAATCAATTCGTGCGCCGTGGCGCGTTCAGCGAGTATCTCGTGCATCAAGTGCTCCGGCTGATGATCGAGCGCAGCGAAGCCTTGGATTTATACGCGCGCGGATCGCGGCGCGAGCTCAAGCCCCAGCTGATCTGGGTGATCGCGCGGCTGGCGGAGTCCTACGAAGAGCGGCAATTGCCGCGAGTGGCGCTGTGAAAAAGCTGCGCGCGCTGGTGTTGGTGCACTCTACTCTCGTGCCGCCCGAGTCCCTGGCGGGCGCCACCGAGAAGGAAATCGACGAATGGCGGACTGAATACGACGTCATTACGCACCTCAAGGCTGCCGGCCACGAAGTCTTGCCGCTGGGGCTTTCCGACAGCCTGTCGGAGCTGCGGCGCGCCATCATCGATTGGAAACCCGACATCGTTTTCAATCTGCTCGAGGAATTCGACGGCATCGTCACCTATGATCAGCATGTCGTGGCGTTCTTGGAGCTGATGCATCAGCCCTATACCGGCTGTAATCCCCGCGGTATGTTGCTGTCGCGGGACAAGGTGCTGTCGAAGCAGCTGTTGTCGTATCACCGAATTCCGACGCCGCAATTCATGGTGTTCCCCCGCGGCAAGAAGCCGCGAAACCCTGAGAAGCTTCATTTCCCGATGTTCGTAAAATCGTCCACAGAGGACGCATCGCTCGGCATCGCGCATGCGTCCGTGGTCGCGGACGCGAAACAATTGGTGGAGCGCATCGCGTTCATCCACGAACAGACGCACTCCGACGCGCTGGTCGAGGAATACATCGAGGGACGTGAATTGTACGTCGGGGTCATCGGCAACGATCGTTTGAAGGTGCTGCCGGTGTGGGAGATGACGTTCGGATCGCTGCCGGAGAATTTGCCCGCCATCGCGACCCGCAAAGTGAAATGGGATCGTCGGTACCAGGAAAAATATGGAATTACCACGGCGGCGGCGGTCAACTTGCCTGACGGCACCGTGGGGCGGCTCGAGCAATTATCGAAGCGCATCTTTCGCGCGTTGCACTTGACGGGTTACGCCCGCATGGACTTTCGCTTGCGCGCCGACGGTGCGCTGTACGTGCTGGAAGCCAACGCCAATCCCAACATCTCCATGGCCGAAGACTTTGCGCAATCCGCGCTCACCGCCGGCATGCGCTATCGCGACGTTCTGAATCGCATATTGCAGCTGGGCGCCAACTATCCGGCGGCGTGGCGCGGTATCGATTCCGCGCGGTACCCCGGGCGGTAGCGGCGCATCGGTTACTGCTGCGTCCAGCGATTCATCCAGTCGATCGTCGTTTCGTACCACTGGATGCTGTTGGCCGGCTTCAACACCCAATGATTTTCGTCGGGGAAGTACAGCAGTTCGCTGGGGATGCCGCGCCGTTGCAAAGCGGTGAATACGCTGAGCCCTTGAACGTAGGGTACGCGGTAATCGAGTTGTCCATGGATCACCAGGGTGGGCGTCTTCCACCGGCCAACATAATCCACGGGATTGTGTTTTGCGTAGGCCGCTGCATTCGCATATTCCGGTCCGCCGTTCTCCCACTCGGGAAACCAAAGCTCCTCGGTGGAGTAGTACATGCTTCGATTGTCCATGCTGCCGTCGTGAGTGACGAGGCATTTGAAGCGATCGGGCCATTGACCCGCGATCCAATTCATCATGTAGGCCCCGTAGGACCCGCCCAGAGCGCACATGCGATCGCCATCCAACCATGGGTATTGCTTCAGCGCCGCCGCCAGACCCCGCTTCAGATCCTCGAGAGGTTTGCCGCCCCAGTCGCCGCGGATCGAATCGGTGAAGGCCTGGCCGTAACCGGTCGATCCGTGAAAATCGATCATCACGACCGCATATCCCGCACCCGCCAAGGTCTGCGCGTTCCATCGCCAATGCCAGAGGTTCGCCAAGCTGCTCTCCGGTCCGCCGTGCACTACGAATGCCACCGGATATTTCTTGTCGCGTTTGAAATCCACGGGTTTCACCACGTAGCCGAACACATTGTCATCGTTCCAGCCCGGGAAATTGAATTGCTCGTAGGGGCTCAAGCGGCGATGAGCGAGAGTTGCCTGATTCAGATGCGTAAGCGCAACGGGTTTGCCGCCGGCAAACCCCACGGCATAAAGATCGGCCGGATTCGCCAAACTGCTGAGTGTGTACAACACCCGGCGCGGCCCGACATCGAAGCCCTCGACCTTGCCGTCTCCCGTGATTGCGGCGGCGCGCCCGGTGGTGGCATCGACCGCCCACAGTGGGTGCTGCCCCAAGTGGTCCGTCGTGGCGAACAAGGTTTTGCCATCGGGAGACCAGGCAAAGCTCGAGATCGAGCGATCCCAAGCTTGCGTGAGCTGGCGCTTGAATCCGGTTTTCAAATTCAGAAGCACGAGATGAAAACGGTCCGCTTCGAAGCCCGGCCGCTCGGTGGCGAGATAGGCGAGTTGCGAGCCGTCCGGGGAGTAGGCGGGTCGGGCGTCCCACGCGGGATTATCGGCCGTCAAATTTTGCGGCACCCCGCCGCTGGCGGCGACTTCATAGATATCGAAATTGGTGGACCACGGTTCGCCCGTGGTGACCGCACGCATCGAGAACGCGACCTGTTGGCCATTCGGACTGAACGCGTAGTCCTCGCGCCCGCCGAACGGCTTGCCGGGCACGTCGCCGTCGAGGCCGCCGCTCAAGTTCAGCGGCGTGCCGTTCGCCACGCCCGACGCCGCATCGAGCGTGATGCCGAACAGTTGCGATCGGCGGCCATCGCTCCAGGCGTCCCAGTGCCGCACGAACAGCTTGTCGTACAACACGCCGTGGCCGGGAGCGTGCGCAATGGCATCCAAACGCCGTTTGGTACACGCCAGATCGGGACAGTCGATGAAGACCTCCAGGCTCACCAACAGCCGATCCGCCTGCGGCGATACACGGAAGCTGCCCACCTCCAGCGGTAGATTGGTGACCTGTTGCGCGCCATCGCCAGGCGCGGCGCGCGGCGCGTCCATCGCGCGCGAGTCGCTGCGCCACACCTGGTTCGACCCGCTGCGATTCGACAGGTAATAGACGTAGCGGCCGTCCGCACTCCATGAGGCTGAGCCGGCATTGGCGGCGATGTCGGTGAGGCGCAGCGCCGACGCGTTGTGTCTATGCGCATCCAGCAACCAGATGCTGGTGCGGCCCTTGTTCGCGTCCATATCCGTGGTGCGCAGCGTGTAGGCCACGCGCCTGCCGTCGGGAGACACCGCGACTTCGGAAATGCGCTCCAATCGAACCAGATCTTGGACGGTGAAGGGTTGTACAACATCTGCCGCTGCCGCCGCACAGGTGGCGCACACGCCGGCCGCCGCGACCCCGGTCGCAGCCAGAGCCAGAGCTACGAGAAAACGATCGACAGCCATTATGTACTCCGCGAAATCCCCCGGCCGATATTGTAGCCCGCGTTAGGCTTAGAATCTGCGGATGATCGCACCGCGCGTAATCAGTCTTGATCTGGACGACACCTTGTGGCCGGTGGCGCCGGTGCTCGCCGCCGCGGAAATCGCGTTGCTGTCATGGCTGCGCGCGAACCATCCGCGAGCCGTGCATGGGTTGAACGTCGATTCGATGCGGGAACTGCGCGCGCGCATTGCCGAGCGCTTTCCGGAACAGCGCCACGACATGACGTTTCTGCGACGGCGCGCACTGGGCGAGCAATTCGCAGCGGCGGGCTATGCCGGTGCGCATGCCGAGGATTCGCCCGCCGCGCAAGCGATGCAGATCTTCTTGGCTGAACGCAATCGCGTGGAGTTCTACGACGATGTGCGGCCCGCGCTCGAGCGCCTGCGCAGGGGCTATCGGTTGTTCGCGGTGAGCAACGGCAATGCGGACCTGAACCGCTGTGGGATCGCCGATCTGTTCGATGGCCACATCACGGCGACGAATGCCGGCGCGGCCAAACCCGATGCACGCATCTTCGCGCATCTACTGCGCGTCGCAGGCGTCGAGCCCGCCGAAGTTCTGCACGTCGGCGATGATCCGTTGGCGGATGTGGTCGGCGCGACGCGCGCCGGCATGCAGGCAGTGTGGCTCAATCGGCAAGGGCGGCCTTGGCCTGACGAGTTCGCACCGCCGCCGCGCACCGTTTCGACGCTTGCCGAAATTAGTTAGCACCACGCTTGTGCGTAATGCCGTTAGCAGCCTAGGCAAGCGACTGCTGATGATGAAAATAGCTGAAAAACCGTGAAATGCGCGCGCTTTTCCCACTTCACTTCAGTATCGATATGTCGATAGGATGGTGTCAGCCACGTAAGGACACCAAGCATGCAAGATATGTCTGCGGGATCTTTGGTAGCCGTAAGCTCGCTGCGAGAATTTTTTCGTGATGCCTTTCACGCCGCCAGCGAGCATCAGCATCTTGATATCGACGAACAGGCCGAACAGTACGTCGTCAATCTGCTGACCGTGTTCTCGCGCGCGGATGTCTTGTATGAGAAAACCGCGGAAGGCCTGCGCATCAAGCCGCTGGCGCACATGCTGGCCGATTCGCTGGAAGCGCCCACCGCGCTGGCTCGGCAGCGCGGCCTGCAGCGGCTCGGCGACGTTTCTCTCTTCGTGGCGGGTTTCTTCGCCCGGAGTTTTGCACGCAAGTTGATCGACATCGACTATCACATCGCGATGGGCGGCAATGCTTACAGCTCGCTCGCGGACACGATGCAGCGTTCCATGTCCGGCCGCAGCGTCGCCGCCATCTATGCGCAACTGGCGCGGAAGTTCCAGCGTCTGGTGGACGCGCTGAACGAGATCAGCGAGATGTCGTACCAGCACACCGACGCCGATATCCTGCGGCTCTACGAAATGTGGATGAAGACCGGTAGTCCCCGCGCGCATGGCTTGCTCAACAAGCTTGGGGTCCAACCTGTGAGGCAGGGCGGTTACCGGCGCGAGCATTGAACTTGAGTACCGTGCTGCGCGGCATGCAGTCGCTTCTCGGTCGCCTCTACGACGTGGAAGTGCAGCACGACGTGTACGATTATTTGGTTACCGATCGCGGCACGTTGCGCAATATCACGCGCGACAACGACACTCGTGCATTGGATGAGGAATTACTCCTGGCGGAGACCGACGACGGCGCCGGTGTGGCTCTCTACCTCGATCCGGCACTATTGCAGCGATTGGACGATGCGAATCCGCTGGGCGAATTGACGGAGGGCAACCTTGCGGACTACTGCACGGCGTTGGAGGGCGTCAGCCACTTCGTCTACACCACCTGGTGTCTGGGCCGCGATGCGCCGGTGTCGCTGCTGGAACTCGAGACCCAGGCCGAAGTCGACAAGTACGCCGCGACGGTATTCCTCATCGCCCGCCAGCAGGGGGGCACGTACCCGGCTCAGGTACACCCGCGACTGTTCGATCGGGTGAATTTCGATGCGCGCCTGGAACCCGAACAATACCAGCGCTACCGCACCGCGCACCGCTGTGCGGCTCAATATTGCCGGCGCTTGGAGCGACGCTTCGTAGAGCGCGGCGAGGCGCGTATCGAGGCCTTGGTGCGGGAACTGCGAAAATTCTACCGCTTGGGGTCGACCGCCAAGCTGGCGCATGCGCTCGCGTAGCCCCCTAGTCGTCGTTTTCTTTGTTGCGATCGGCCTGCTTGCGCAGCTTGAGCCATTCGCTCAAGCGCCGTAAGTCTTTTTTCTTCGTGGCTCTGACTTCCGCTTCCGCCTTGACCAGCAGGCCGCTGTCATAAGGGCTGTATCCTTGGGTCACACCCTTGCGATTTTCCTTGACGGCCGTGGGACCGGAAGCGGCAGCGGCGGACGGCGGCGGCAGCGCCGAATCATCGGCCAACGACAAGGCGTGGTTTTCCAATTTCTTGAGCCGGCTGGTCGACACTTCGGTTCCGAACATGCCGGTGCTCACCGACCATTCCCAAACGGCATTGCCGCGGTCGTCGAATTTGACCCGACCGCTGTTATTCTTGGTCACCGGCGCCTCGCGCTTCGGTGATGACGAGCCGCCTCCGTTTCCGGCATCGGCTTTGGCTTTTGGGTTATCGCTGCTCACCCTTCCTTTTTAGGGTATGGCGAAGTTTAGTCAACCCGTAAACTGCTAAAGTTTGTCGGGCGTCACAGTTGCAGGTGATATTGCGCCCGCATCAGCGCCATGGCCGTTTTGCCGTCGTTCCATTCGCCGCGCTGGACCCGTCCGATGGCCTCGCCGAGCGGCAGCCAGTCGAGCTCCAATTCCTCGTCGACATCGGGCGCGGCCGCCCCGACATCGAGATCGCGCGCAAGGTAGAGATGGATCACTTCGGTGAAGATGCCGGGCGCCGCCACGTACACGCCCATTGGCAGCCAGCTGCGCGCCGTCACGCCGGTTTCTTCGGCCAGTTCGCGCACGGCGCAGATCGCCGGCGCTTCGCCGCTGTCGAGTTTACCCGCGGGGATTTCCCACATGAAGTCGGCGATGCCGTGACGATATTGGCGCACCACGCAGACTCGATTCGCGTGGTCGACTGCGACCACGGCCGCGGCCCCGGGGTGGCGCACGAAGTCGATCTCATACTCACGGCCGTTGGCGTACCGTAGCACCTCGCTGGAGACTTCGATTACGCGTCCGCGGTGCTTAAAATGGCTGGCAATCGGCGTGGGTTTCAACATGGTCGGCCTTTAGGGTGAAGATTGACTGATCTCATGATAATCCTCGGCAGTCCCGCGAGCGGCAAAACGACGCTTGCGCGGCGGCTGGCGGCCGAGTTTTCGGTGCCGTGTCTGTGCAAAGATGACATCAAGGAGGCGCTGTTCGACGTCTTGGGCGTTGCGGACCGCGCGGACTCCAAGCGGTTGAGCGACGCGAGTTTCGCCGCCGAGCTGCGTGTGGCAAGGACCCAGCTCGAGGCCGGTCTGTCCTGCATGATGGAAGGTAACTGGGCACCTCAGCATGTGGCGGCGATGCTCCAGATTCTCGACGCCACGGGCGCCCGCAGCGCGCAGGTGTGGTGCCGCGCCAACCCGCTCGAGATCGTGCGACGGTTCACGTCCCGAACGCGGCACGCCGGTCACCTGGACGCGGCATTGCCGCGCGATGAGCTGCAACGATGGAGCATGGTGCCCCCCTCGTTCCTGGAGTTGATGGGCCCGCGCTGGGTGTACGACAGCGACGATTCGGCCGCCTACGGGGAACTTGTCCGGGCCATGAAAACTTGGCGCGTGTGACCTGTCTCCTCGCGCGGGCGCCTGTAAAGCGCGATCCTTGGGTGTTGGCGCGTTTTATGTCACCCTATGGATATATGTACAGTTCTTCGGTTCGCGTTCCATGATCAAAGCTAAGACCACCAGCGCCTTCGATGCGTTGAACTCGGCGCAGCGGCGGGCCGCGACCTTCGGTGCGGCGGCGGACAAGGGCATCGATGCCGGTCCGCTGCTCATTTTGGCGGGCGCTGGGACCGGTAAAACCAACACCCTGGCGCACCGTACGGCGCACCTGGTGTTGAACGGCGTGGATCCCGCACGCATCCTGATGCTGACATTCACCCGCCGTGCGGCGCAGGAAATGATTCGCCGCACGCAGCAGATTGTGGGCGAAGCACTGGCGGAGCGCGGCAAATTGGGTGACCGCAGCGTCGTGTCGCGGCTGCTTTGGTCCGGAACGTTCCATTCGGTGGGCAACCGTATTCTGCGGCTCTATGCCAAACATCTGGGCTTGAATCCGAACTTTACGGTGTTGGATCGCGGCGACGCGGCCGACCTGATGGACGTGATCCGGCACGAGCTGGGCTTTTCGTCGAAGGACAAACGTTTTCCGCGCAAGGATGCTTGCCTTGCGATTTACACGTATCGAGTCAATACCCGCTTGCCGCTCAAGCAGACCATCGAGGAACAAACCCCCTGGTGCAAGGAGTGGGAACAGGAGCTGACGCGCCTCTACCGCGAATATGTCGGTCGCAAGCAGAAGCTCAACGTCTTGGATTTCGATGATTTATTGCTGTATTGGCACGTGATGATGCAGACGCCGGCGCTGGCGCAAAGCCTGTCGAAGAACTTCGATCACGTGCTGGTCGATGAATACCAAGACACCAGCACGTTGCAGGGCGAGATCATTCAGGCGTTGAAGCCGGACGGCAAGGGCGTGACGGTGGTGGGCGACGATGCGCAGGCCATTTATTCGTTTCGCGCGGCGGCGGTGGAGAATATCTTGGGGTTTGCCGACCGCTACACTCCCAAGGCCGAGATCGTGGTCTTGGCGCAGAACTATCGCTCGACGCAGCAAATTCTGGATTGCGCGAACGCGCTCATGTCGGAAGGGTCGCGCCAACATCGCAAGACCCTCATGGGCACGCGCCAGTCCGCGCAGAAGCCGGTCTACGTCGCGCTCGACGACGCGATGGGACAAGCTGAATACATCGTCAACAAAATTCTAGCGACGCGCGAAGTCGGCGGCTCGTTGAAGCGCCATGCCATCTTGTTCCGCAGCTCGCATCACAGCGACGTGCTCGAGGTCGAATTGACTCGGCGCAATATTCCTTATGTAAAATACGGTGGGCTCAAATTCCTCGAGACCGCGCACGTCAAGGACATGTTGTCGATCCTGCGCTGGGCCGACAATCCGCGAAACTCGGTCGCGGGCTTCCGCGTGCTGAAGCTGGTCGCCGGCATCGGTCCGGCCAATGCCAAACAGGCATTGGATCATTTCGAAGCGCAGGGGTACGCGGCCAAGAGTCTTGCATCTTACGACGCACCGCAGCCCGCGAAGATGGACTGGAAGCGTTTTTGCGCGTTCGTGGAGAAGCTCGCCGATCCCGCTACACCGTGGGCCGGCCAGGTGGGAATCGTGCGCGAGTGGTACAAGCCGCAGCTGGAACGAATTTATGACGCCGCATTCAGCCGCACCGGCGATCTCGAGCAGCTCGACCATCTATCGGCTCAGTATCCCAGCCGCGAACGATTCCTGACCGAGCTGACGTTGGATCCGCCGTCGCTCTCGAGCGATCAATCGGGCATGGCAGCGAAGGACGAAGACTACGTGATCCTATCGACCATTCATTCCGCCAAGGGGCAGGAATGGGACAACGTCTACGTTCTCAACGTGGCGGACGGCAATTTCCCGTCGGAATTCTCCACGGGCAAGCCGGAGCTGGTCGAAGAAGAACGCCGGCTGCTGTACGTGGCAATGACGCGCGCGCGCAACGAGCTGCATATTTGTGCACCGCTCAAGTACGCGGTGACCCAACAAGCGAAGAACGGCGACGCACATGTATACGGCGCGAAGAGCCGATTCATGACCGACAAAGTGTTGAGCTTGTTCGAGCAGACCGCCTTTCGCAGCCAACGCAGCATCGAGAGTCTGCGTGCAGTGGAGGCCGCCACCGTGGACGTGGCGGCTCAGCTCAAAGAGATGTGGTGATCACGAGCGCGCGTAGACGGAACCCGTAGGAGCCTGTCTGAGCATTCTGCGTGAGCCACGCAGAATGCTCGGACGCCAGGTCTGGGTCCAATCAGGCCGGAGCGGCTACCGGTCGATCAACCAGTACGGCATCGCGCGGTAACGATCACCAACGACGCGGGCCGCCCCCACCGCCACCACTGCCGCCACCGCCGGACGGTTTCGACCGCGGGGCCCGTTCCTGGGCTTCGTTCACGCGCAGCGGTCTGCCGCCCATTTGAAAGCCGTTGGTTTGCTGAATTGCGTTTTGCGCCTCACCGGCGCCCATATCGACGAATGCAAAACCGCGTGGTCGACCGGTCTCCCGATCATTGATGAGCTTGACGGAATCGACTTTGCCGTAGCGCTCGAACAGGCTACGCACTTCGTCTTCTGTAGCGGTGAACGGCAGGTTGCCAACGTAGATCGTCGTCATTCAACTAGTCTCACTAACAGTGCGCGCCAAGTGCGGGGAGTCGCTCGCGCGCGGTTTCAACACGCAGACCGACCCGCAGAGAAACTCGCTTCGCGGCCTGTACCTTCGGTCGTGCACTCAAGCTGATCGCTTTGGGAACGAACCTAATTCTGATGCTACGCCAGGGGATTATTGTTGGCAAACGCCGCCGAACTAAGTATTACTCGACCTCTAGATAGGCGTAGCCGTTCAGTTCGTTTTCGTAAAATCGCTTCACGGCTTGCGCCTCGGTGAGTGTCATTCGTCCTTCCTGGACCGCCCGTTCGCAGTCCCGGGCGATCCCCGGATACAGCTCGTCGGTGTCGTACTCCATGTACTCGAGGACCTTGTTGGCCGTGTCTCCCTTGACGATCTCCTCGATCCACCACCCGCCCCCCTCTTGCAGCCGAATGTGGACCACGTGGGTGTCGCCGAACAGGTTGTGTAAATCGCCCAAGGTTTCCTGATACGCGCCGGCCAGAAATGCGGCCAGGTAGTAAGGTTCGCCCGGCGTCAGTTCGTGCACCTCGAGAGTGCGTTTGGTGACGCGAGGGTGGACGAAGCGGTCGATTTTGCCGTCCGAGTCGCACGTGATGTCGGCCAGCACCGCATTGCGGGTGGGTTTCTCGGCCAAGCGCTGGATGGGCATGATGGGAAACAGCTGACCGATCGCCCAGCTGTCCGGCAGCGATTGAAACACCGAGAAGTTGCAGAAATAGATGTCGCTGAGCATTTCCTCGAGGTTTTCCAATTCCTCCGGCACCCGATCGAGTTTGCGGCAATAGTCGCGAATCTTGGTACAGGTCGCCCAATAGAGTTTTTCCGCCAGACCGCGAAATTCCAGGCTGAGGTAGCCCAGGTTGAACATCTGCAGCGCCTGTTCCCGGGCTTGCAACGCATCGTGGTAACACTCGACCAGGCGCCGCTCGTTGACCGATCGATAGCTGTCGAACAAATCGCGCACCGGCTGCGGCAAATCCTCGTGGCCGTGGTAATCATCGTCCGGCCGCCCGGATACCTGGAATTGGTCCAACTTGGAGGCTCCCAAGATGTCGAACACCAGGAGACTGTGGTGGGCGGCGATAGCGCGTCCGGACTCACTCACGATCATGGGGTGCGGTACGTCGCGCGCGTCGCAGACGCTTTTGATGCGATACACGACGTCGCTGGCGTACTCGTTCAGGGTGTAATTCATCGACGACTCATAGTTGGTGCCGCTGCCGTCGTAATCGACGCCGAGACCGCCGCCGATGTCGATGTATTGCAGCCCCGCCCCCATGATCTTGAGCTCGGCATATACGTGCGCGAGTTCGTTGATGGCGTCTTTGACTCGCCGGATGTCCTGTAGCTGACTGCCCGGATGGCAATGCACGAGCTGCAGGCAATCCAACATGTTGTGTTCTTTCAACAGCGCATACAGATCCAGGATCTCGCTGATGAACAGGCCGAATTTCGATTTTTCGCCCGCTGACTCGCGCCAGCGGCCGGCGCCCTCGCTGGCGAGCTTCACGCGCACGCCGATTTTGGGCCGCACGGCGTACCGTTGCGCATGCTTCAAGATCAAATGAATTTCTTCGTAATTCTCGACCACCGGAATGATGGTGCGGCCGAGTTTGGTGGCGAGGATCACCGCTTCGATGTAGCTATCGTCCTTGAAGCCGTTGCACACGACGATGCGGTCCGGCGCATTTTCGGTGATCGACATCACCGCGAGTAGTTCCGGCTTGGATCCCACCTCGAGTCCAAAACCGAATTCCTTGCCGTAGCGGTAGACTTCTTCGACCACCAGGCGTTGTTGATTGACCTTGATCGGAAACACCGCGGCGTAGCGGTTCCTGTAGCCGTTCTCGGCGATCGCCGTGCCGAAGGCATCAGCGATGTGGCGCAGTCGATGCGCGAGAATATCGGAGAAACGAATGACCACCGGCGTGTGTAGGTCGCGCGCCTTCAGGCCTTGCACCACCTCGTAGAGGTCGATTTCACGGCTGGCGTCCATGCTGGGTCTGACGACCACGTGACCGTCGGGGTTGATCGAAAAGTAACCTTTGCCCCAGGCCTCGACCTGGTAGAGATCCAGTGAATCGCCGATCTTCCAGGTGGGATTCACCGGCAGTGCTTTTGCAGGTATGTTCATGTGGCGCGCACGATAACAAATTGGGGCTGCATGTAAATGATGGTGCGCGAGGACTACTCAGACAGGCTCCTGGGAGGGATCGGTGCGCGCCACGGGACGGCGCGGGTCGCGAATCCACTCGCTCCAGGATCCTGCATAGAGCTTGGCGCCCGGCAAGCCGGCCAGCGACATTGCCAGAAGATTGTGACAGGCGGTGACGCCGGAGCCGCACATCGCAATCATGTCGTGCGGAGCCCTTCCCGCCAGCCGCTCCAACCAGAGTCGGCGCAATTCGGCGGCGGGCAAAAACCGTGATTCTGAAGTTAGGTTGCTGGTGAACGGATGGTTGACCGCGCCCGGTACGTGTCCGGCCACCGGGTCAATGGGTTCGACGCTGCCGGCAAACCGCTCCGGCGCCCGTGCATCCACCAGCAGGCGCCGGGGATCCGCTGCGGCCCGCAGCACTTCGGCAGCGGTCAGCACCATTTCCGGCCGGAGCCGTGCCGTAAAGCGCTTCGCGCCGGCAGCGGCCGGAGTTACCGGTTCGCCGGACTCGACCGCACCGCCGCTTGCCACCCACGCCTTGAAGCCGCCATCGAGGACGGCGACCCGGGATAACCCAAGCCAATTGAGGAGCCACCAAGCCCGCGCCGCAAACGAGCCGTTCGCGTCATCGTAGACAATGACTTGCGTCTCGTCGCCGATGCCGAGCGAGACCAAGAATCGAGTCAAAGCAGCGGGCGAGGGCAGGGGATGCCGGCCGCTGTCGGCCGTGACCGGCGATGCCAAATCCCGGTTCAGATCGGCGTACCGCGCGCCGGGAATGTGCGCGGCTAGATATGCCTTTAGGCCTGCGCCGGGCTTGGCCAGGTCGAACCGGCAATCGAGCACTACGGATTCGGCCCGTAATTCGCGCAGGGAGGCAACGTCGATGACGGTCGTAAAAGTCATGAATCGAGCTTATCGCGATGCCGCCGCGACTGCATCCGTTACAATCGGTGTATGGCACTCACTCTCTACTGGGGCAGCGGCAGTCCGTTTTCGTGGCGCATCCTTTTGGCGCTGGAACACAAAGGGCTGCCTTACGAGTCGCAACTGCTGCACTTCGACAAACAAGAACATCAGTCGCCGCAGATGTTGAAGATGAACCCGCGCGGCCGCTTACCGGTGTTGAAGGACGGCGACTACGTGGTGTTCGAATCGGTCGCCATTTTGTATTACCTCGATCTGAAGTACCCGCAGCCGCCGATCTTCGGGCTGAGCCCCGAGGAAGCCGGCGTCATCATGCGCGTCATCTGCGAATTCCAAGCCTACGCCGAACCCTCGGTGTCGACGATCGTAAACGCGATCTTCGCCGATCGGGTCGCTGAAGACATCGATGCTCTCACCGACGCCATGCACGTGGTGGCGCGCGAAGCACGGACCATCGAAGGGCGGTTGAGCAAGGAGCAATGGATCGTCGGCACGAACTACACCGCCCTCGACATGGTGATTTTTCCGTGGATTCAAGTATTGCGGCGCGCCTTGAACCGCAGCGCAGCGGCCGAACTCGGCGCGCGCTTTCTTCCGATGGAGCGAAACTACCCGGCGCTGGCGCGCTGGATCCGTCGCATCGAATCGCTACCCGGCTACGAGCGAACCTATCCGCCTCATTGGCGCGAATCGTAAGGCGACTCGCGCCGAATTTACCGGGCGGGACCCTATGAGCGGCCCCGTCCTTGGTCGCGCGCGGCCGCGCAATTGAGGCCGGTTTGTTTACGGAAACTTGGAGGTTTTGTATGCAGCCAGGTAGGCTGGCAGCGGCCCCCACGGGGCTAGTCCCGTGGGTTACACCCCGTGAGCAATTTCAGCAATTACGTCAAACGTAGGAAAATCAAATTGGGAAAAAAATTATGAGTAAACACGAAGTGCATGTGAAGTTCGGCGGCAGGATCGTATTCGTGGGTTTCGGCAGCATTGGACAGGGTATCTTGCCACTGATCTTGCGTCACATCGGCACTTCGGCGGATCGTATTACCATCATCAGCGCCGAGGATGCCGGACGGGGGGAAGCCGAGCATTTCGCGGTCAAGTTTGTCAAAACCGCCCTCACCCGCGACAACTATCGCCGCACGCTGGAACCTTTGCTGTCGGCCGGCGACTTTCTGCTGAATCTATCGGTCGACGTCTCGAGTACCGCGCTCATCGAATTGGCGCGCGAGCGCGGCGCCCTATATCTCGATACCTGTATCGAACCCTGGGCCGGCGGTTATGTCGATCCGAAAGCCACCGTGGAATCGCGCAGCAACTATGCCATGCGCTTGGGCGCCCTGAATTTGCGCAATCGCTCCAAGGAGGCACCCACCGCCGTGTTGACGCATGGTGCCAATCCGGGGCTGGTGTCGCATATGGTGAAGCAAGCGCTGCTCAACATCGCCAAGGACACGCAAGTGCATGCCGGCACGCCCACCGCTCGCGAGGATTGGGCAAAGCTCGCACAGACGCTCGGCATCAAGGTGATCCACATCGCCGAGCGCGACTCCCAGGTGGCCAATGTGCCCAAGGAGATGAACGAGTTCGTCAACACCTGGTCGGTGGACGGGTTCGTCAGCGAAGGCGCGCAGCCGGCCGAACTCGGTTGGGGCACTCACGAGAAGCATTTTCCGGTCGACGGCGGACGCCACGAAATCGGATCCGGCTGCGCTATCTACTTGAATCGTCCGGGCGCCAGCACGCGGGTTCGCACCTGGACGCCCAAAGCCGGCCACTTTCATGGCTTCTTGATCACTCATTCCGAGGCCATTTCGATGGCCGACTACTACACGGTCAGGGACGGCGATCGCGTGGTGTACCGGCCGACCACGCACTATGCCTACCATCCCTGCGACAACGCGGTGTTGTCGGTCCATGAGTTCGCGGGGCGAAACTGGCGGCTGCAGGACAACAAACGCATCATGCTGAACGAGATTACCAAGGGTATCGACGAACTCGGCGTGCTGTTGGCCGGGCACCAGAAGAACGCCTACTGGTATGGGTCGCAGCTATCCATCGAAGAAGCGCGGCAATTGGCGCCGTTCAACAGCGCCACCAGTCTGCAAGTCACGTCCGCGGCGTTGTCCGGAATGATCTGGGCCATCGAGAATCCGAACCGCGGAATCATCGAACCGGATGAAATGGACTTCGAGCGTCCGTTCGAGATCTGCAAGCCCTACTTGGGCACGGTGGTCGGCGAGTACACCGATTGGACGCCGCTTTATCAGCGCGCTGAACTGTTCGCCGAGGATCTGGACAGGTCCGATCCGTGGCAATTCAAGAACGTTCGGGTGGTTTGAGCGCCCGGGTTCCAAGCGCAGGGCGGACCTCAAGGACGAGGTCCGTAGTGAATCGCGACGATGACGAGGGTATCCGTGCTTGATGGCAGCGCGACCGTGACTTCATCATCGAGGCGCTTACCGAGCAAGCTGCGGCCGAGCGGTGAGTCTATGCTGATGTAATCGGCAGCCATGTCGAATTCGTCGGGACCGACGAGGCGATACCACCGCACGTCGCCATTGGCGTATTCGAGCTGCACCCACGCCCCGAAATAGACTCGCTTCGGGTCGCGACGGGATTCGCCGCCGGCCGCGGTATCGACGATGATCATGCCCTCGAGACGTTTGCGCAGGAAGCGGACTCGCCGGTCGATCTCGTGCAGGCGCTTCTTGCCGTAGGTGTATTCGGCATTTTCCGACCGGTCGCCTTGAGCGGCCGCTTCGGAGACGGCCATCGTGACGCGCGGTCGTTCGTGCAGCCACAGTTGGTCGAGTTCGTCGCGCAGCCGCTGCGCTCCTTCGCGTGTAACGTACTTCGAGCCGGGCGTCGTGGGTGGACGGTATCTTGACACGGTGCAACAACTTGGTCGGGATGCTGAAGACGTGAACCGCTTCTTCAACCCCGGCGGTTAGTTGAGCAATTGCTCACAGACTGAATATGCCTTGTATCTTTAAACTTTACTTATGAGCGCTAAATATTACACCCACTTTATCGCACAGTCGGAAGATGCCATCGAATACAGCGAGTATCGGGGCGTCGTTGAACTCCTGGATCAATCCGCCAAGGTGCAGGGTAATCGCGACATCGCCAAAATGCTGGCACGCAGTTTCGATCTCGAGGAAACCGATATTCAAGTCTTGCAGTGGCACCAACTGCACTGACGCGTTGAATCCCCTAGCGGGCTTTACTTCCCTTCATTGAAGTCCGCATCTCCGCCCCGAGCTCAACACTCGGGGCTTTTTTTTCGGTGGTGTTAAACTCTAATGTACAAGCCTCCGGGTCGCGAGGCGCAAGAAGGGTACATATGCGTAAATCCGCTTGGGTCTTGACGGTGGTCGCTGCCATTCTTCTATCGGGCTGCGGCTACAATACCCTGCAGGCACAGGATGAACAGGTCAAATCGGCGTGGTCCGAGGTGCTCAATCAGTACCAGCGCCGGGCCGACCTGATTCCCAATTTAGTCAATACTGTCAAGGGCTTCGCCGCACAGGAACAGCAGGTGTTGTTGGGCGTGACCGAGGCACGCGCCAAGGTCGGCTCCATTCAGGCGACGCCGGAACTAATCAACGATCCCGAGGCCTTCGCCAAGTTTCAAGCCGCCCAAGGCGAATTGTCGAGTGCGCTGTCGCGGTTGCTGGTAGTGACGGAGAATTATCCGCAATTGAAGTCCGACCAGAATTTTCGCGATCTGCAAGCGCAGCTCGAAGGAACCGAGAATCGTATTACCGTGGCGCGTAATCGCTACATCCAAGCCGTGCAGGCCTACAACATCACCGTGCGCTCGTTTCCGAGCAACCTGACCGCCAAGATGTTCGGTTACAAGCCGAGGCCCAATTTTTCGGTGGAGAACGAAGCGACGATTTCCAAGCCGCCGACCGTCGATTTCGGTAGTCCCTCGGCCGGGGCGCCTCCTCCGGCTACTGCGCCGGCACATTGACGCGGTTTGCGGCAGTACTAATGCTGGTCCTGGCCGCGCTGACCGCGCGCGCCCAGGTTGCGGTCCCGCCGTTGACGTCGCGGGTTATCGATCTGACGGGGACCCTGTCCGGCGAGGCCGTGAACCGCATCGAGACGAAACTTGCGGCATTCGAGGCCACGAAGGGCAGCCAAATTGCGGTGCTGATCGTGCCGACCACTCAGCCGGAAGAAATCGAGCAGTACAGCATTCGCGTTGCTGACGCGTGGAAGCTGGGCCGCAAGGGCGTCGATGACGGAGCGATTCTGTTGGTCGCCAAGAACGATCGGCGCGTACGAATCGAAGTGGGCCGCGGGCTGGAAGGCGTGCTGCCGGACGCGATCGCCAATCGCATCATCACCGATACCATCACGCCGCATTTCAAGGTCGGCGACTACGACGGCGGCGTCGAAGCGGGAGTGGATCGAATCATCTCGGTGGTCGAGGGGGAACCGCTTCCCGAACCCGATAAGAAGTGGGAGAGCCGCGGCAATGGCCTGGGCAATGCGTGGCCGCTGCTGCTGGTGGTCGTGATCGTCGCCAGCGGGGTGCTGCGCAGCCTGTTCGGCCCAATGGTCGGCTCACTGGCGACCGGCGGCCTCGTCGGCGTGATTGCGTGGCTCTTGAGCCATGTCGTGCCCATCGGCGTGGGCGCCGGCGTGCTCGGCTTCTTGTTCGCGATGTTTCTCAGCTCCTCGCGCGGTTGGACGGCGGGCGGCGGCGGTTGGGGCGGCTTTGGCGGCGGTCTGGGCGGGGGCGGGGGCGGCGGCGGGGGCGGCTTCAGCGGCGGCGGGGGCGGCTTCAGCGGCGGCGGCGCCTCGGGGAATTGGTGATGCAGCTTGGTCGTCTGATTCGGCACGTCGCGGCACCGCACTGGCGGGCTCGCATGCTGTTCCCCAAAGCGACGCTCGATGCCATCGAGGAGGCCATCGCCCGCGCCGAGCGGACGCACGATGGCGAGATTTGTTTCGCCATCGAAACCTCGCTGACACCGCTGCACATCATCAAGGAGTTGAGTCCCCGCGATCGCGCGCTCGAAGTGTTCGGTCGCCTGAAGGTCTGGGACACCGAACACAACAATGGCGTGCTGATTTACGTGCAACTTGCGGACCACGCCGTCGAAATCGCCGCGGATCGGGGACTGAAGGACCGAGTCAGCCAGTCGGAGTGGGAGGCGGTGTGCCGCCTCATGGAAGAGCATTTCCGCAACGGACGCTATCAATCGGGCGCGATCGCGGGCGTCGATGCGGTGGGTACGTTGCTGGCGCGCCACTATCCGGCGCAAGCGAAGGAACCCGGGCCGGGACACAATCAATTGCCTGATCGCCCAACTTTGCTGTAGATAGGCGGATGGTGAAAACTCAAGTGACGTTGCGCCGCTGGCCGTTAGTGCCGGTGTTGATTCTGGCGTTGAGCGCGGCCGGATGTTCGCTGTTTCGGCATGCCCCGGCGCCACCGCCGCCGCCGCCGGTGGCGCCGCCGGCGCCGCAACTCCCGAAGCCCACGGCCATGCATCGATTCGACATCGATGCGAATACGGAAATCGTCGGCTACGTACAAAGGACCGTGGTCGGCAAAGACGATACGCTGCCCGATATCGCGCGACGCTTCGACGTGGGCTATGAGGAGATGCTGCTTGCGAACCCCGGCGTCGATCCCTGGCTCCCGGGTGTCGGCCGCGAAGTGGTGGTGCCCACGCAATTCGTGTTGCCGGCGGCGCCGCACGAGGGAGTGGTCGTCAACGTCGCCGCCATGCGCATTTTTTACTACCCGCCGCACAAGAAGGGCGCGCCGCAACTCGTTTACACGCATCCGATCGGCATCGGCCGGGTGGGTTGGAAAACGCCCGAAGGAACCGCCAAGATCGTCAGCCGCACCAAGGATCCGGTGTGGGTGGTCCCGAAATCGGTGCGCGACGAACACGCCGAGGACGGCGAGACGCTTCCCGCCCGCGTGCCGGCAGGACCGGACAATCCCTTGGGTCAGTACATGTTTCGATTGAGCTGGCCGAGCTATCTCATCCACGGCACCAACAAGCCTTATGGCGTGGGTATGCGCTCGAGCCACGGGTGCATGCGGCTGTACCCCGAGGATATTGCGGTCTTTTATGATTTGATTCCCATCGGAACCAAGGTAACGGTGGTCAATCAACCGTATTTGTTCGGCACGCGCGACGCCACTCTGTACCTGCAGGCCTATGCGGTGATGGAGGACGATTCGCGCGATTGGAGCAATAACCGCCAGCGCTTGCTGGCTCATTTGCTGAGTCCGAAGCTGCGCAAAGAGGTCTCGGTGCGGGATGACGGCATCGACTGGCAGCGCGTCGGCGACGTGGCCCACTCGCCGCGTGCCATACCCGTGCCGGTCACCGGTGGCCATGGTGGGACCGATGCGATAGTGTCGCAATCCCTGCTGGTGGAGAATACGCTGCCCGAAGGCTCGAACTGGGATGGAAGGACCGGCTTGTTGGTCGACGAAAAGACCTTCAACGATCTCGTGAGCGGTCAGGCCAAAGCACCTCCCCTATCGCAGTCGCAACCGTCCACAAATTGAGAATTCCATGATTCGTCATTGTGTCGCGGGCTTGGCGCTCGCCGGCTCGAGTTTGATGGCGACCGCCGCAGTGCCTGCCGGCGCGGTACCGGCCTCCGACCTCGCGCCCATTCAGTCGGGCCTCGATTATCATTCCTTCGCCAACATCGAGCAGTTTCGCGTGACGCGTCTGGAACTGGATTTGCGTGTGGATTCCACCGCGAAAGTGCTGCGCGGGGTCGTCGGGCTGCAGATCAAGCGCCTGGATCCGGGCGCCACCGACTTGATCCTGGATACGCGGGACCTCAGCGTCGTTGAGGTCACGCAGAAGGCGCAGGACGTGCTGGGCGCGACTTCGAAGAGCGAGACGACATGGGTGAGCCGTCCTTACCACTTCGAGAAAAAAGACCCCATCCTCGGCCAGGCCCTGGTCATCGAACTCCCGCCGTCGAAAAGGCCGACGGAGTTCATCCGCATCGAATACGAAACCTCGCCCACGGCACCGGCGCTGCAATGGCTCACCGCCAAGCAAACCAAACACAAGCCCTTCTTGTACACACAGTCCGAACCCATCGGCGCGCGGAGCTGGATTCCGCTGCAGGATACGCCCCAGGTGCGCATGACCTACAAGGCCATCGTCCATACGTCGCCCGATGTGTTGGCGGTCATGAGCGCCAAGAATGACCCCAAGGTCAAACGCAACGGCGAGTATGCGTTCGTCATGCCCGAGGCGATTCCCTCGTATTTGATCGCCTTGGCGGTGGGTGATCTCACGTTCCAGGAGACCGGTCCCCGTACCGGTGTGTATGCGGAGAAATCGCTGGTCAAGCAGGCCGCGAAGGAATTCGCCGACAGCGAATCCATGATTCAGACCGGCGAAAAACTATTCGGTCCGTATCGCTGGGAGCGATACGACATCGTCGTGCTGCCGGCGAGTTTCCCGGTCGGCGGCATGGAGAACCCGCGTCTGTCGTTCATCACGCCCACGGTGATCGCCGGCGACAAGAGTCTGGTATCCGTGATCGCGCACGAGCTGGCGCATTCCTGGTCCGGCAATCTGGTGAGCAATGCGACCTGGCGGGATTTGTGGCTCAATGAAGGATTTTCGGACTACCTGGAGAGCCGCATCATGAATGCGGTGTACGGCGAGCGACGCGAGATGATGGAACGCGTGCTGGGATTGCGGTCGCTGCGGGACGACCTGGGCAGGCTCAAACCCGCGGATCAGGTATTGGCGATCGATCTGCGGGATCGCGACCCGGACGAAGTGTTCACCGCTGTTCCGTACGAAAAGGGGCGGCTGTTCTTGACCTACCTCGATGCCAAGTTCGGGCGCGACCGCTTCGATGCATTCCTGCGCGTGTACTTCGATCATTTCGCGTTCAAGAGCATCACCACCGAGCAATTCGTGAAGTACCTGCGGGAAAATTTGCTCGACCGTTTTCCGGGCATCGTCACGCAGGATGAGGTGATGGCATGGGTCAGCGGTCCGGGACTCCCGCCGGATGCGGTGCTGCCTGCATCGGATGCGTTTGCGCCCGTGGACGAGGCGCGTTCGGCTTGGGTCTCAGGCAGGGTGACCGCGAAGAAATTGGATGCCCACGATTGGTCGGCGCAGCAGTGGCTTTACTTTCTGGATACCATGCCCGCCACGCTGACCGCGGCGCAGATGTCGGATCTCGATCAGGCGTTCGGGTTTACCCGCAGCGCCAATGCAGAGATTGACCGGAGCTGGTTTATATTGGTAATCCGTAATCACTATCAGCCCAGCTACGTGCGTCTCGAGGAATACTTGCAGTCGATCGGGCGCCGCAAACTCATCGCGCCGCTGTACGAGGAATTGATGAAGACGCCGGCCGGCGCCGTGCAGGCCAAGCGCGTCTTCAAATTGGCGCGCCCCGGCTATCATCCGCAGGTCGTGGCCGCCATCGATCCCATCGTCAATCCGCCGTCCGACGCTGCCGAGAGCTCCGATGAGTAGCGAGTGGATGAAGGTAATGCTCGATGAAATCGCGCGCAAGAAGGCGGAAGCTGAGCAGGCGCGAGCCGAACTCGAGCGTCGCAGCGCAGAACCGCAGGATGATGCTTTGCCGACACCGGCGGCGACGCCCCGCGTAGCGACGCCCGAATGGTTTGCCCGGGGTGTGATAAAGTTGCGTTGACATCCCTTCAAATTGGGGAAATTTCTGGCAACGCCGAACGGCCTAGGCATCCGGGTTGAAGAAGAACGCGGCCCCGACCAATCCATCACGCGCTTAGGTACTGCGCGGGCCGCATTCGTGGGCAGGACGTTGCGCGGTCCGGTCAACCAGCCTGTCTTGCTGACGAGCTTCGCGGAATTCCAACACATCTTCGGCGGTCTCTGGCAGCCCAGCCCGTTGGGTTACGCCATGGAGCATTTCTTCGATAACGGCGGCCGCGAGGCATTCGTTGTCCGGGTGGTCAATGGGGCGCGTGCGGCCACGCTGACGTTGAATGCGGGTGCGCAGCTCCTCAAGTTGCGCGCGGTGCGTCCCGGTACGCGCGAATTCCTGCGCGCCAGTGTCGATTACGACAACATCGCCGCGGCCGCTTCGATGGAGTTCAATCTCGTCGTGCAGCGCGTCCGGGTGCACGGCACGGCGCAGGTCGAGGATCAGGAAATATTTCCGCGGCTGTCGATAGCGCCGGAAGCGGAGCGTTATGTTTGCGACGTGCTCGCCTCGTCGGAGTTGATCCAGCTCGCCGGCACCGTTCCCACGGAGCGTCCCGATCAAACATTGGATGCCAGCAGCGGTCTGCCCACCGGCTACGTCAGTTCGAACGCTGACGGTGACGATGGGGCGCCATTGATGGATTACGATCTCATCGGATCCGCGGGGGATCAGACCGGTCTATTCGCGCTCGACAGCGTCGAGTACTTCAATCTGCTGTGCATTCCGCCGCTGTCGCGCGACCAGGACGTCGGGCCCAGCGTCATGTTGGTGGCGGCGCGTTATTGCAGAGCCCGGCGGGCGCTGCTCATCGTCGACCCGCCCGCCGAGTGGCATACCGCCGAGGACGCGTTGCGAGGCATGCGCCACTGGAACTTCTCGAGCGAAAATGCACTGATGTATTTTCCGCGGATCCTGGCGTACGACAAATTGCGCGGGCACTTCGAGTCATTTGCGCCCTGCGGCGCGGTTGCGGGCATGTTGGCGCGTTCGGACGAGGCCGCTCCGGTATGGGGACCGGCGAAGGTCGGCGACGCCATTCTGCGGCCCGGGTACCGGCCGAGTTGCCTGGTGACCGAGGATAAACGCATGCGACTGGCGGCTCTGGGCGTGAACACCATTCAAGCCGTGCGCTCGGCGACTCGAATCGGTGTGCAACCGCGCACGCTGACGGCCGGCACGGCCGGCGCGGCGGATTGGCAACGCCTCGCCGCGCGGCGGCTGGCCTTATTCATTCTCAACAGCCTCGAGCGCGGCACTCGATGGGTGGTCCTCACCAAGCCCCGTGCGGAGGTCGCCGAATTGGCGATGGCGCAGGTGCAGGATTTTTTCGAGCGGTTGCATGCCGCGGGCGCGTTTGGCGCGCGCGGCCTGGAGGAATCTTTTTTCGTGATCTGCGACAAGCGGGTCAACCCGATCGAATGCACGGCTCCGAACTCCTTTCAGATCGTGATCGGGTTCGCCGCCGTCCGCCGGGGCGAGTTTCACAGCTTTCGGATCTCGCACTGCGCCGCGGGCAGCAAGGTGACTCCCGTCAGCCTCAATCGGCTGAATATGATCGAATCCAGTCCGGCAGACCTCGAGTGGGTCGATGCGTTGGCTAATCGGCTGAGACCTTAGGAGCCTGCCCAAGTATTCCGCGTGGCCGCGAACCGCCTTTCGAGTTCGGTCACCAGCGAACTGACCCGCGGTATCCGATTTGAGGTTGCCGTGATGCGCGGGAGATCCGGCAGCGATTCGAGGGTGCGGCGCGCATAGGTATAACCGGCTTCGATGGCACGGTCGAAAGCTTGCCAGTTGAGCAAATCGACGTTCGCAAGAGGAGGCTTCAACAGCACATCGGCAAGCGCGCGCTGCACGGCTGCGCTCGCCGCGCTGTTGACCGATCCTGCGTACATGAGTATTTGAAAAATGTGGATGTGCCGGCTGGCGCATTGCGCGCGGTCGGCGCCGACATCGCTCCCGATCACCAGGCCCGGCGCCTGGCGCTGCATGACGTCCACCGGCAGGTTATTGATGGTGGCACCGTCGACCAAGATGTCATCGCCGCAGATCACCGGCGGCATGACGCCGGGAATGGCGACGGAGGCGCGCAGTGCGTGCGCCAACGGTCCCTGGCGGTGCTCGAATGCCCGGCCGGTGGTCAGGTTGGCGCTGATGCAAAAGAACGGCTGACGCAAGTCCTCGATCAGGATGTCGCCATACTCCTGCTCCAGCAATCGCGTTACCTTGCGGCCGCGGGTCAGGGCGACGATTGGAAACGTGTAGTCATTGACCGGGTTGGTAGCGACGAAGCTGCGGCGATATCGGAGTTGCATTTCCTCATCGCTCCAGCCCATGGCCACACCGGCTGCGATGATGGATCCGATACTGACCCCGCCGACGAAGTCGATGGGGATGCGCGCTTCGCGCAGCGCCCGAATCACCCCGAGGTGCGCGAAGCCGCGCGCGCCGCCGCCGGACAACACCAGCCCCACGCCCCGGCGCGTCAAGAGACGCGCGACTCGGCCGAGATCGGCGGGCTCGACGATGTGGTGATGCAACGTCACCGGCAACCATTCGAGCCAGCGGGTTGCCGCGCCTGCCTCGAACGATCCGTCGTGCAACAGCGCAAGGTCGATGCGAGCGCCGCGTTTGATCGCCGCGTCCGTGATGCTCTGCGGCCATGGTCTGCAATTGGCGCGGGCGCGGGCCGCGAGCAGGATCACGTCGGCCTGGCGGCAGCACTGACGCGTCCAACCCGACTCCGAGGGATCCGCCGCATACACGACAAAATCGTTGCGTTCTTCGATGTCATGGAACCACGCCGAGGTGTGGCTGCTGGCGCGAACATCCCATACCAGTTCGGCCGTGCCGACGCATGCCAACTCGGCGACCAACCGGGTCGCCATGTCCGCCACGTCGATCTCGTCGTTATTGGGAACGATGACCAACACCCGGGCCCTGGTGAGGGAGCGGGCCTGTCGATTGCTGCGATGCAACCGGCGCGCGCAACGCCGAGCTACCGCGATCGAAAAGGCGGCGGACGTGGCGGCCGCGGCGTCGAGAACGGCGTTCGGCAGGAGCAGCAACTCACTGTCGCGCAGCGCCACCACGGCACCACTGCGCGCCTCCTGCAGGAGCCAGCCAGCCTCGCCGACCAGTTCACCGCCCGGAATTTCGCTTTCCCAGCCGCCATTGAGCGATCTGCCGACGCCCAGCCGGCCGCTGACGAGGAGGTATACTCCCTCGGGCAAGGATCCCATGTCGAACAGCTGACTGCCGGCAGGCAGCGAGAAGTGCGAGGCTCCGGCCGCAAGCAGCTCCAGGGTCGGGGTATCAACCCCGGCCAAGTCGGCGCAGCTCCGCAGGCAGTCGATGGCCGACGGCATCTCCTGCGCGGCGTTTGACTGTTCTTCCTCCAATGCCATGCAGGGGATAGCGGCCGGAGCTCTATGTTTCTTGATCGCGCAGGGCGACAAAATGAGGTGGCATGAGTGTTTTGAACACGGTGGTGTTTTCCCACGGTAAGGAAAGTGGTCCGTGGGGTGCGAAGATTACGGCCATGGCCGAGACGGTTCGCAGTCTGGGAATGGCGGTGGAATCGGTGGACTACCGCGGCTTGGACGATCCAGCCGCGCGCGTCGATAAGCTCGTTGCCGCAGCGGGGACTATCGAGCGGCCGGTTCTGGTCGGTTCCAGCATGGGCGGGCACGTCTCGGCTGCGGCTGCCGCGCGCATCAAGCCGCGGGGCCTATTTCTATTGGCACCCGCGTTTTATATGCAGGGCTTCGAGGCGCATACCCCGCAACAGGTGGCATGTCCCACCGCCATCGTTCACGGATGGCGCGACGCCATCGTTCCGGTCGACAACAGCATCCGGTGGGCCCGGGAGCATCGTGCGACCTTGCACATCCTCGATTCGGAGCATCGCCTGGAGGATCAGATCGAGACAATTTGCGGTTTGTTGCGCGCGTTTCTCAAGGACTTGGGCTGGGAGCCTGTCTGAGTAATCTACGTGGCCGCTCCCGAAGGGTTGGCAGTGGGAGGGGCGTCTGCGGCGTTGCGTGGCTTGCCCATAGTGCCCACTATGGACCGCGCCACGCGCCTTGCATCCG
>Ga0326728_10005387_pt1 | contig 36032 bp, 27 predicted proteins | sample MB3enrmetagenome_FD_207602 | JGI IMG/M metagenome (GOLD analysis project Ga0326728, IMG submission 207602) | Lab enriched peat soil microbial communities from McLean, Ithaca, NY, United States - MB31MN | ecosystem: Environmental > Terrestrial > Soil > Wetlands > Peat | place: USA: New York...
ACCAGGGAGCTCATGCCCGAGGCGATAATGTCCCGATCTCGTCAATATTTCTATTTCCATTGCCCACTCTCTAAGATTTCTCCCGAAGCTGATCGGCAGTACAAAAATTTTATGGATTGAGAAGAGTTATTAATATACCAGAAAAAGGTTACCTGGCGGTTACACCTGAGATCGTATTACTGAGATGTAAACTGGCTTTCTGACTGGATTAAGTTAAATAGGCTCCAGCCACAATGTTTTTTTGAACAAATGAAATGAGCGAAACCGGAAACGGCAGCCCTTTCCGTTTTTTAATCAAGACACCGTGCCACCGCTTTGGGACGCTAAGGAAATGAGGAAATAATGAGATTGCCGGCTGTTTTTTCAAATATGCATGCTTCGGCCAACAGCATGTGCCCCCGCGCTTCTTGAATTTGCGCGCACAATCCGGAAATAGCGCCGGGCGCTTGCGGGCCGGCCCGCAGATTCGATGTTTGTGAATTGAGGCGGAAATGCGGGAATTGGTACTGATCAGGGTCTTATGTAGACAGGGGTCCCCGGGGATGCAATTTTAAAAAGTTCGTCCATGTCGCTGTTGTAGAGAGCGATACTGCCGTCAGTCCAATCTTTGTTCGCCCCACCCGGATGAATGTATATCTGCCCGCCCAGTTTTGTGTCAAAAGGCGGCAGTGCCTTGCGCTCCGCGGCTATCAATATCTCCTTGAATTCCGGGGCGGAAAGGATACCGGCGTAAAAGGCCTGTTCGGCATGCCTTTTATCCGGATAGTTTAAAGCGAGCATCTTGTTAAAGCGGCCGGTAGGATTTTTCTGGCAGATTATGAAGTCGCCTTCAGGTGTGCGGCCGTCCCCATTGCTTTCCTTATCGCCGGTCGGATGTATCCCCAGGCCAATCGGGTAATCCCGAACCAGTATATTGGACTGCACCACGTACAGCCGCCGTTTTTCCTTATAGACATGTATTTCGGGACTTACGATATCGGCCGGCGCGGTGAGATAATCGATTCTGACATGTTCTTTTTCCTTGGGCGACTGTTGCGCAATACTGTTCTCAGGCTGTTTCTTTTCGTTTGATTTCGACGTATCGAACCGGCCTCCAGGTGACGGCATGGAACACGCCGATAGCACGAACGACATCAGAATAAGGAGGGGCGCCGCGACCCCCCTCCAGGCTGGAACCCCATGCATAACCGCCCCCCCGGTGACATCCCTAAGAACAAGACAGTGAGATACTACACCGCCGGCCCCGCACGAGCAAGCTCAAAATCAGCTTGGAACCGCCTGCGCTCACGTTTTGTCGGAAGGCTTGGAAACCTCGACAATTTTAGGACTTATAAAGATCAAAAGTTCGTATCGTTTGTCTTCCGATTGATCGCTTTTGAAAAGCCGTCCCAAAATGGGAATGTCCGCCAGCCCCGGAGTAAACGACTTGACGGATGTGGACTCATTGTCGATAACGCCGCCGATTACCACTACATCTCCGTCGTCTACCAGAAGCTCCGTCTGGACCTTTCGAGTGTCGATGCCCGGTTCGTTATTGTATGACTGGGATGAAACCGTGTCCTGCTTGGCGGCAATAAGCATTTTAACCTTGCGGTCGGGAGTGATGTGAGGCGTAACCGCAAGCTCCAGGGTTGCGTCCTTGAACTCGGTTGCGGTGACATTGGCCGCTGTATCGCCGACCTTGAGGTATGGTACCTCGGTACCCTGTGTCACCACGGCTTTGACGTTGTCAAGAGTGAGCACACGGGGCGCGGCCACCACCCGCGCAAGACTGATCGACTCGAGGGCTTGTATCTGGAGGTCAAGGCTCAGCAGGGTTTTGCCCACCATCGTGGCGATATTGAAACCGTATGTAGGAAGATTAGTGGCAGTCGCAGGATTGATTTGAAATTCCTGGGATGTGCCTACAGGCGTAGGTGAATACTTCGTAGAGAACGAAAAATTGACGCCCAGATTTCTGGTAGTGTCACTGGAAAGCGTGACCATTCTGGCCTCTATGAGCACCTGCGGAGTAGGACGGTCGAGTCTCGCGAGCAGTTGCCTGGCGTTTGCCAGCCTTGCCGGGTAATCGGTATAGATTATAAGGCTGGTGCGCTCGTCAACTGCGACTTTTCCGCGCTCGCTCTTTCCGTCGGAGATCTTTGCCGCGATGTCCGAGGGCTTGCCGAAATTGACCGAAAAATAGACCGTGGAGAGGTCGCCCAGATCCCGTGATGTCTCGACAAGGTTCTGCCTGGCCCGAATTGCCTCGGCCTGCTGCATCCACTCCTGGCGCAGCTTTGCCTGCCGGGCTATCCGAATTACGTTTCCGAGCTGTTCCTTGCCAAGGTCGTTCATCGAAAGGACCATATCCAGCACCTGGTCCCAGGGAACTTGCTCGACTTTCAGTGTCACTTTGCCGGCAACGTCGGGTTCGATGACGATATTTACCGCGGCAAGATCGGACAGAAGCCTCAGGACGTTCCTGAGATCCGCATCCATGAGGTCCAGGCTTATAGCCTTCCCGGTATACTGTCTCACAGCGGGCAGCGTCATGGCGCCGTCGCCTGCCGCGCCCGGCTGGGAAATTGGGACCCCCTTGGCGGGTTTGATGCCGGTGCGTGGTGTCTTGGCCGACTTTTTCGGGGTTGTATCGCTCGCGACACCGGTCCCGTCGCTAACCCCAATCGCAGGCGGCGCATCGGAAGTCTGTGCCTCCCCTCCCCGTAAAGTATCGGTGGCGGCCCCCTGGGCGCGAACTTCAGCCGAGCACACAAAGCAGCCGAGCAGAAGCGTCAGTCCCAGGATAAATGGAAAAGTGCCGGTCCGGATGGTTCCCTGCCTCTGCATGCATCCCCCCCCTGATGAATACATTCCCCTTAAATTATTACCGGTTAATAAAACCAATGGTCGAATATCAAACAGCAGGCGCTACTCGCTATTTCTTCGCACCCGCTTTCTTGGGCACGGGCTTTTCCAGAAATCGAAACGTAGCGATAGTGCATGCCACCTGAAGAAGCTGGGCTTTCTTGTCCTTTTGCCGTGTCAAAGTAAGGGACTGAACTTTTAAGATTCTGTTAAGCTTGGATATGCTGTCCAGAAAAACACCCAGATCGTTGAACGTACCGAGAAGGTCGATCCGGATCGGGATAATGGCATAGAATTCCTGAAGCGATTCCGGCTGAGGTTGGAAAAGTATGTTTTCCAGGCCCACTTTGGCGCCAAGCCTTGAAACGTTTTCCAGAAGTCCGGGGATTTCCTTCTGGTCGGGAAGAAGCATGAGAAGCTTTGTAAACTCCTCTTCGGATTGAGCCAGCTCCTTTTCGAGCACCTGGACCCTCGCCGCCGCGGATTTCAGACTGGCCAGTTTGGCCTGCTTTTCAGAAATCTGCCTCTTGAGACTTGCGACGGTATCCATCTGGTTCTGGAACTTCAAAAAGTAGAAAATTGCCCCCATCGCCAGCAAAGTTCCTGCGAAAAGCATAACTTTCTGCTGGAGTGTGAGGCCCGATAGCTTTTCCTGAATTGCGGCAAATGAAATATTTTTCATAGCGCCTACATCTTTGATTTTTTTTGTACTTCGGAAAATAGATAGTAACGGTATGTCAACTGAAATTCCCTCAGTTTCATGTCCTTTACTGCAAGCTGCTTCGAATGAACCAGGTTGACACTCCCCTTCTCAATGAAAGGGGAAGATTCAAGATTGCGCATGAACTCGACTATGGCCTCGTTGCTCTGGGCCACTCCGTCGATAGTGACCGAGTTGCCGGCTTGCATCGCCAGCTTATCGAACCACATCTTCTCGGGAGGCGCCTCGATCGAAAGAAGGGCAAGCATTCGGACCACGGCATCGCGGTCACTCTGAAGATCTTTAATGATATGCCGTTTCTTGTCGATCAGGTCCTTGCGCTGCGTGAGTTGCTGCAGGACCTGTTCGAACTTGGCGTATTTGTTCACCTCCTGCTGGACTGCATCGAGTTCGCGCTGCCGGGAGCTGATTTGATTGCTCATTGAAATCCATAAAAACCCGATCACCACCACGGCAAGAGCAACAGTGAGGAAATAGATTGAGGTGAATTGCCTGGCGCCTTCCTTGCGCTTCTTTAATCGGACGGGAAGCAGATTTATCTGGATCATTTTTCTTTTGTCTTTCGTAGAGCCAATCCCAGGGAAATGGCCATTTGCGGACCGATGTAATCCACGTAAGACTGATCGAACTGTTTCGTATCACACTGGACATGGGACAAAGGATTGAAAATCTCCACGGGGATCTCCATGTTTTCCCCGAGCACCTTGTCCAGTCCGGGGATGCGGCACGAGCCTCCGCTGAGATAGAGCGAGTCGATGCTTTGATCCGGGAAATTGTGATAATAGAAGTCCACCGCGCGCCTGCATTCAGTGACCCAGTCGCTCACGGCCGAAACAAAAATCTCCTCCAGTTCATGATGCGGATATTTCCCCGGAACTTCCCCCAACTTGACCGATTCGGCCTCCTCAAACGAGATGTTGAAAAACTCCCTGATTTTTTCCGTAATTTGATTGCCGCCTATCGAGATGCTCCTGGTGAAGATCGGCACGCCTTTGTGCGCGATGTTCATAATGGATTTGTTTGCGCCCATGTCGAGCAGAGCGACTCTTTTGACTTCGAACCCGTAGGTCGCCTCGAATGAATTGCTGAGGGCAAAAAAGTCCACGTCGACGACATACGGGTCGAATCCCGCAAGCCTCAAAATATTGCTGAAATCGTTAATGGATTCCTTTTTCGCAGCAACAAGCAACACATCCATAAAGTTGGGACGGTCCGTGGCAACGTCGATGATCTGGTAATCCACGTCCACTTCATCGATATTGTAGGGAATATACTGGCCGAGTTCGGATTGCATTCTCGTCTCGAGCTCGCTCTCGGTCATTGTGGGCAATTCTACCTTCTTGATCATTACGTCGTAGCCGGAAATCGAAGTCGCAACCAGCTTCTTCTTGATATCCAGGTGGCTCGCAAGCTGGCGAATTGCACTTGCCACAACCTCGGGTTTCGCCACTCTCCCCTCGATCAGTGAGTCTCGAGGCAGAGGAGCAATACCCATGCTCAAGAGCTTGGGTTTAGTGCCGCTGGCATTGACCTGCACAAGCTTCACGCTGTGAGAGCCTATGTCTAGGCCGACAAGGTTTTCCACTTTCGAAAATAAAGACAACATATCACGTAGCTTCCCAGGTTGTTCCCATATCCCCGCTCAGATAATTCCGAGTCTAACATCCCCACTTGAAAATAAGCAAGAATCTATTTATAGTGAGCGCTTGTATCAAAACCAGCATCGAGAGGAGCTCAAATTTGAAAAACGCCGTCGAAACCTCAAGCGACAACCTAAAGCGCAAAAGCTTTGTTCGTGAATATACTGAGGCAATTGTCGTCGCCATAATTCTTGCTCTTTTTATTCGCGCCTTTGTCGTCCAGGCTTTCAAAATCCCATCCGGTTCAATGGAACCGACCCTGCTCATCGGGGACCACATTCTTGTCAACAAGTTCATCTACGGCATCAGGCTACCGATTGTCAACAAAGAGATCATCCCCATCAAGTCTCCCAAACTTTTTGACATCGTGGTATTCCAATACCCAAACGACCGCTCGAAGGACTTTATTAAACGAGTTATAGGATTACCCCTTCAAAAAGTTCAAATAATCAATAAAAAGATTTATATAAACGACGCCCCCCTGAACGATCCCTACGGCTCTTTCGATGATCCCCACCCGGTTGCGGGCGCCAGGGACAACTTCGGGCCGGTCATGGTTCCTCCCCACAGCTATTTCGTAATGGGAGACAACCGGGACCACAGCCACGACAGTCGTTTCTGGGGCTTCGTCGATTCCGATGACCTCGTAGGCGAAGCTTTTATCATATACTGGTCCTGGAGACAGGAGGGCAATTTCAGCATTGAGTCCAGCGAAAGCTATATACGTTGGAACAGGTTCGGTAAATTGCTCCTCCAGTGACTCACTGAATTTCGGATTTCAACGATCAATTGAGCCCTGTCGTCCAATCGTTTTTTTACGCGTACAGCAAACAGGGTTCGCGCTTTTCCCGGTAATCATGCAACTCCTGTTCCCATCCGGATTCGAGCCGGTCTAAATTCAGCCCCTGCTCGACCCCGCGCCGGACGGTGCCGCTGCCGATCAGAATATCTATGGGCAGTCTTTCCCACTCGTACTCATAAGGGGGATCAAGCCACCTGAAATGGTCGGGATGAGTCCGCGCAAGCGCCTGCAACAGCGCCAGTCCCGTCCTGTAAGGCCTGAACCTGTCTTTGTCCGTTATGTGCAACTGGAACCCGAAACACCTTTCCCCTTTGTATTTGTCACAAACCGGCTCATAGGCAACCGGACGAAACGTAACACCCTCCAACCCGGCCCCCTTCAAATCATCGAGCAACGTTTTCCGATTCAAAAAAGGCGCTCCGAAAAGCTGGAACGGCATCGCGGTGCCTCGCCCCTCGCTGATATTCGTTCCCTCGAGGAGCACCATGCCGGGGTAGAGCAAGGCCGTCTCCCAGGTAGGCATATTGGGCGACGGATAAACCCACGGAAGGCCTATGCGGTCAAACCGGTAATTCCGCCTCCAGCCTTCCATCTCAATTACTTCCATGTCACACTCGATTTTTGTTTCGCTGCACACGAAACGAGCGAATTCCCCGGTAGTTAACCCATGGCGCATCGGGACCGGATATCTTCCCACAAAAGAGCGGAACTCCGGGCCGACGATATTGCCTTCAATTTCCATACCATTTATGGGGTTCGGCCTGTCCAGAATGACTACCCGAATTCCGGCGAGGGCCGCGGCTTCAAGGCAGAGCCCAATCGTGGTGGTATAGGTATAGACCCGCGCTCCGACGTCCTGGAGATCGATCAGGAGCACATCGACTCGTTTCAGTGCTTCCATGGAAGGTTGGCGCGCTTCGGAATACAGGCTCGAAATCTCGCAGCCGGTTTCAGGATCGCGCGAATCGGCCGATTCGATCATATTCGCCTGTTTTTCCGAATCAAAACCGTGCTGTGGTGAAAAAATACAGGACAAGCGTCCACCGGCTGACATCAACAATTTATTGACACTTTCAAGCGAACTGCTGACGGAAGCCTGGTTTGCCAAAAGACCGAGGCGTGCTGTCCGAAACCACGCCGGGGATGACCTCAGCAAAACTTCACAGCCGAGACGAAATTCATCGGTTTTCCCGGTTTGGCCATGGTTCGAAATCAGCACTATTTGCGACCCCGTCCTTTTGCCATTTCAGTCCAGTCCTCTGCTAACCGATATTCATGAAACGGATTAGCAATTCAAGGACCTCTCGATTACAAATCCGTGATCCAAATATTTTGCGCATGCAAAGACGTTCTGTTATTTTCCGGGTCGCCCGGGATGATATGAAAAACAATCCCGTTTGGTCAAGCGGATTAGAGTGGAGCGTCAAAACATTTTCACTGGTTAAAAAATTGGCGGAATAGATAGGAAGCTCTTGACCGGCAAGTTTATATTTACGAATATTTTATTTACACCGCGTCCCGGAGACGCTCATTTCCATTATCAGAAGGATTTTCAAATAGATGGCTTTACCATTTCAACAAATTGCCGCCATCGTAGGTGATGACAACCTTTTGACTTCGCCGGAAGACCTATGCTGCTACAGCTTCGATGCGAGCAAGATGCGCTTTGCTCCCGAAGGCGTGGCCTTCCCGGCGGACGCGGCGCAAATTTCCTCTCTGGTCGCGCTGGCAAATGAGCACCGCTTTCCGGTATATCCGAGAGGGGCCGGGTCCGGAATGGTCGGCGCCTGCCTTCCCCGGGGCGGATTGGTGATAGTCACCAACCGGCTCAACAGGATTCTGGAAATCGATTCCGACAATATGACGGCAGTGATCGAACCGGGTGTGGTCACGGGGGATTTCCAGAAAGCAGTCGCGGAATTTGGCCTCTTTTATCCGCCGGACCCTGCCAGCCTTCCCTTTTCCACCATGGGAGGAAATGTGGCGATGTGCGCCGGAGGTCCAAGGGCCGTCAAATATGGCGTAACGCGGGATTACCTGCTCGGGTTGGAAATGGTGCTGCCCACGGGAGAGATCATCCAAACGGGGACTCGCACCATGAAAGGGGTCGTGGGCTACGATATGACCCGCCTCATGGCCGGGTCGGAAGGCACGCTCGGCATTTTTACAAAAATAATCCTGCGGTTGATTCCATCGCCCGAATCCGTGCGCACCCTCACGGCCATTTTTTCCGACCTGGACCGCGCCGTTAACGCGATATGCGAGATCCTGAAGGCACGAATCATTCCATCCACTATGGAGTTGATGGACCAGGCCACAATCTCGGCGGTGGAGAATCATCTTCGCATTGGACTCCCGGTCGAAGCGGAAGCGCTGGTCCTGATCGAGGTAGACGGGCCGGCAGTCCTGCTCGACGCACAGATTGCCCGAATCGGGGAAATTTGCCGCGCCTCGGGCGCGGACAGAATCCAGGCGGCGCGCTCCGAGGAGGAAAGAAACATGCTCTGGCAGGCTCGCCGGTCGATTTCCCCCGCTCTGGGACGCATCAGGTCAGGCAAGATAAACGAGGACGTCACGGTTCCCCGGACAAAAATACCCGAACTCATCAGGTCCATAGGCGCCCTTGCAAAAAAATACGGCCTGACCATCGTCTGTTTCGGCCACGCCGGGGACGGCAATATTCACACGAATATCATGCTCGATAGAAAAGATGAAAGCGAGCGGCGCAGGGCCGGAAAAGCGGTCGAGGAACTGTTCGGAATAGTTCTGGGCCTGCGGGGGACCCTGTCAGGCGAACACGGAGTGGGGATAGCCAAATCTCCGTTCATCGAACTGGAGGTGGGCAAGAGCGGCCTCGATGCCATGCGAAGAATTAAACTTGCCCTGGATCCGCTGAATATAATGAACCCCGGAAAAATGTTCGTTCCGGACCGAACCTTTCTCGATGGACCTTTCGTTTAGACCCGCCAAATCCGGCTGTTAAATTTTTGGCGAAGCTGCGGAGCGGTTAACGTGGCAGATAAGACTGCTGCAAACATCATCTGGAACTTGAGCGATCTCTATTCGGGCCCTGACGATCCGCAAATACAGGTTGATGCGGGACGGCTAAGGGAGCAGGTTTCGACTTTTTATTCCTACAGGGGCAAAGTGGCGGAACTGGGACCGGAGGAATTGCTTCAAGCCATCCTGGAGATGGAGCAAATCGAAGAGGCGGCTCAGAAGCTGCTCGCATACGGGTATCTAAAGTTTTCAACCGATACAGCCGACGCCGCGGCAGGCGCTTTTTTTCAGTCTATGACCGAACTTTATAGTGAAATCCGCCGCGAGACCCTCTTTTTCGGACTCGAATGGGCAAAGCTGGACGACGCTCAGGCCCGGCGCCTCGCATCAGATCGGGGACTTTCGAAATACAGCCACTACCTGATCTCGCTCAGGCGCTACAAGCCACACCTTTTGAGCGAACCCGAGGAGCGTGTTCTGGCCGACAGGGAGCCTGCCGGGGCGTCGGCCTGGGGAACTCTTTTCAGTAAGCTTATCAGCGGGCTCAGGTTCGGGCGGAAAAAGAAGCTCGAATCCGAGGTCCTTGGCGAACTCTACGGCCCCGGGCGCGATGTCCGAAAACGAGCGGCCGAGGAGCTCAGCGAAGGACTCCAGTCCGTCCTCTTCATTTTGACCCACATTTTCAACACCATACTGCTGGACAAGTCGATAGATGACCGGCTGCGCCGATATCCTCACTGGTTAAGTGCAAGAAACCTTGGCAACGAGGCCGGAGACGCCATGGTCGCCGCCCTGGTGGACGCGGTTTGTTCGAGCTACCACCTGGTCGGGCGCTATTATCGTCTCAAACGCACTCTTCTCGGATACGACGAGCTTTTCGACTACGATCGTTACGCTCCGGTCCCGGGACCCGGAAATACCAGAGTATCATGGGACGAAGCCAAACAGACCGTGCTGGAGGCCTATGCGGATTTTTCCCCGGAGATGGCGCGGATCGCTTCCCGATTTTTCGACCACGGATGGATACACGCGCCTGTAATGCCGGGGAAGCGAGCCGGGGCTTTCGCACACCCCGGGGTCCCTTCCTCGCACCCGTTCATATTCCTTAATTTTACCGGCAGGCGTCGGGACGTGATGACCCTTGCCCATGAACTCGGCCATGGGGTCCACCAGTACCTGGCGCGAAGCCAAGGGGCTCTGAATTGCCAAACCCCGCTCACAACGGCCGAGAGCGCATCCGTCTTCGGAGAAATGCTGGTCTTCCGCGGCATGCTGAAAAGGACGGTTTCGCCGGCCGAACGCCTGGGGCTGCTCTGTTCGAAAATAGAAGACATTTTTTCGACGGTTTTCAGGCAGGTGGCGATGAATCGCTTTGAACACGCAGTGCACAATGCCAGGCGGATACATGGCGAGCTTGACTCCGAGTTCATTTCAAACGCCTGGATGGAGACCCAGGCGGCAATGTTTGGAGATTCGGTGCGCCTGCTCGACCACTACAGGATCTGGTGGTCCTATATTCCTCATTTCGTGCACACTCCCGGATATGTCTATGCCTACGCCTTCGGCGAACTGCTCGTATTGGCCCTCTTTGAGCAGTACCGGCGCGAGGGGCCGGATTTTGCTCCCAAGTACCTGGGGTTCTTGGAATCGGGGGGTAAAGCCGGGCCGGAAGAACTGCTCCGGCCCCTTGGCATCGATTTGGCCGATCCCGGTTTTTGGCTCCGGGGCATTAAAACAATCGAAGGCCTCATAGCCGAGGCTGAAAGAGAGGCAAACAAATGAAACCCGAAGCAGTATTCAGAAAAACCAAAATAGTGTGCACTCTCGGCCCCGCGACCAACTCTTCCGATATGATCATCCAACTCATAAACAGCGGCATGGACGTTGCTCGCCTGAATTTTTCCCACGGAACCGCGGACCAGCACAGGCAGACCATCCACTCCTTGCGCTCCCTTTCGAGAAGGGCCGGCAAGGAGATCGGTATCCTCCAGGACCTGGGAGGGCCAAAGATCCGGCTTGGCGAAATTAACGGCGGCAAAATGACTCTCACGCGCGGAGAACAAGTGACGCTCGTTCCGGGAGAACGCGCTCAAAAGGATGAAATCCCCGTAAACTTTTCGGGCCTGATAGAAGACCTGGAGCAAGGGGTCCCGATTCTTCTCGCCGATGGCACGGTTCAGTTGATGGTGGTGCAAAAAACTGGAACAAGTGCGCTTTGCGAGGTGCTGGTCGGAGGAGTAATCTACTCCCGCAAGGGAATAAATTTACCCCAGAGTCATTTGAGCGTCTCCGCGTTTACTGAGAAAGACCGCCGGGACCTGATGGTCGGGCTCGGCGAAAAGGTTGATTTCGTCGCGCTTTCTTTCATTCGCGGTCTGGAGGATCTGCGCAACGTACGCGAGATCATAGCCGAGGCGAACCACCACCCGATGCTCATCGCCAAAATCGAAAAACCGGAGGCGGTGTGCAATTTCGAACAGATCCTGGCTAATGTCGATGCGGTAATGGTTGCCAGGGGCGATCTCGGCGTCGAGATGCCCCTCGAACAGGTGCCGATGATTCAAAAAAGGATAATAAGAAAAACGAGGCAGGCGGGAAAGCCGGTCATCACGGCTACGCAGATGCTTGGGTCGATGGTGGAAAACCCAAGGCCGACAAGGGCCGAGGCGACGGATGTCGCCAACGCGATCCTGGATGGAACCGATGCCCTGATGCTTTCCGATGAAACGGCCATGGGGGCCTATCCGGTGGAAGCCGTCTCGACCCTTGACCGTATAGCCAGGTCAACCGAGCCTTACCTCGAAGAACACACCTACCTGGAAGAAGAGTTTTCGGAAATGCTGCACACCGTCCCGGCAGGGATCAGTCGCGGCGCATGCCGACTGGCCCTTGACCTGAATGCCTCCGCGATCGTGGCGACTTCATCTTCGGGAAATACGGCCCGCCTGGTTTCCCGGTTTCGCCCTTCGGTCCCCGTAATCGCCCTCACCGACCACCTGGAGACGCAAAGACAGTTGGCGCTGTCGTGGGGCGTCATGACTAATCTTATAAATTCCTTTGGCGATACGGACCAGATGTTTGCGGCCGCGCGCTCATGGGCGCTTGGAAATGGTCTGGTCAAGCCCGGAGACTGCCTCATTATCACGGCTGGCGTTCCGGTGGGAGTATCCGGAACGACCAATCTGCTCAAGGTTATTGAAATCTAGGTTCGGTTTTTCCAGAAGTGTCCACTGGGGAAAAGGAACTTTAAGGTTAAAGCCTTCTCCCCAGGGACCATCGAACGAGAGCTACACCTCGGCGTATGTCCTCAAAATTGCTTCCCTGTCAATTTTTATCTTTGCGAAAAGATTCGGGGCGAGTTTCTTGGCCTTCCAGAACTCCGGATCGTGCGAAGGCACAACTTGGTCGCCTATCATCGACAGGACTTTGAAAATGGCGAGCGCATCGACGGCTCGCGGAATGTCCCAGGCCAGGCCGGGAGGAATGGCGTCGAGCATGTTCTCCAGCGTGTACATCGCGTCTGCGGCCAGAATCAGTTGTTTTCCGTCATAGGTCTTGACAGCCAGTGACTGGTGCCCTTCCGTATGACCCGGGGTCGGGAAGGCTATCACTGTTTTGTCGCCGAATACATCAAAGACACCGTCGATCGTTTTAATGTTAAGCTGGTCCATGACCTTGAAATCGTCGGGGATGTAGGCGGTTCTGTTTCCTGAAGCTATGGCGGCCTTTACTGTTACAAGTTCCCTGGCCTGCATGTAAATCGGAACGTCCAGACCCTTGAAGTTATCAACGGCGCCGGCGTGATCCAGGTGCCCGTGGCTGAGAATTACGCATTTGAGCTTTTGAGGGGTGAGCCCCAGTTTCTTCAACTGAACTTTGAACTCCTCGTAGTCCTGCATGACAGGATAGTAGGCGGACGTCACCTTCTCGCCCCAGTAGGCGACGGGGTCCTTTGCGCACATGGCGTTGTTTCCGGTGTCAAAAGCCACCCATTCATCGCCGTGCCTCAGGACGAAAAAGGTCACGGGGATGTTCATGGGCGTTCCCACGCGCGTATCTTTCAACATGTATTGTGTCTGGGTTTTTAAGACTCCGCACACGAACGGATAAGGTTTCACCCCCTTGGCCGAATCGGGCGCGGACTTTTTCTTTGCGGCCTGTGCCGCCGGTGCAAAACCAAGCGCGCCGACCGAAGCTGCTCCCAGAGCCGCAAATTTCAGGATGTTTCTTCGTGAGATCTCATTTGACATAGTCCAGTGCTCCTTTGTGCAGGATATTCGATGCTAAGGTTCCACCAATCCCGGGCGCGGACGTCTTGAAACCGATGTCGGCAATTATGCCGGCCGAACTCCAGGGAAAGGATCGTCTCCGGTTCTTATCGACGCCCGGCGAACCCCCTCCGCAAGGGCCGCTGATTGATAAGCGCCAGTTCATGATGCCAGGTGTTACGTTTCAAGTGTCGGTCGCAGCACACCACCTCCTCCAGGCTGAGTTGAACTCCCTCAACGTCCGGGGCCGCAGAGTTTCTTGTGATCTTCGCGAAGCTGGTCCCTGAAATCCGGATGCGCAATCTCGATCAGGGATTCGAGCCTCTGCCTCAGGGTCTTGCCCTTCAGGGCGGCGATTCCGTATTCAGTTGCCACATAATCAACGTCGTAGCGCGAGGTGGTGACCGATGAACCGGGCTGCAGGCAGGCGACTATCCGTGATTGGGTCCCCTTCGCCGCTGTGGACGGCATGGCGATGATGGCCCTGCCCCCCTTCGAGCGGGTCGCGCCTCGCACGAAGTCCACCTGCCCGCCAACTCCGCTGTACTGAAGCGGACCAAGGGTAGTGGCCGCCACCTGCCCCATCAAATCCACGGCCAGGGCCGAGTTGATGGAAACCACGTTTTCGTTTCGGGCAATTATGAATGGATCGTTCACGAAATCCACCGGAAAGGCCTCGATCATCGTGTTGTCGTTTAGCCACTCGTAAAAGGTCGACGTCCCCATGGCAAAGGTGATTACGATCTTGCCCGGCAGAAAAGTCTTATTGCGACATGTGATGACCCCCGAGTTCACCAGGTGCATGGCCCCGTCCGAAATCATCTCCGAGTGAACTCCAAGATCGTTTTTTTCGGTGAGAAAACTCAAAACCGCATCCGGCAGGGCGCCTATGCCAAGCTGCAGGCAATCCCCGTCCTTTATGATGCTTGCCACATGGCCGCCGATGGCCTTTTCGATTTCTCCCAGCTTGGGAGGTGCAAGTTCGATAAGAGGTTCCCCCGTAGGGACAAAATAATCGATCTCCGTCGCATGCAGGCAGGAGTCTCCGCCCACCCGAGGCATATTCGGATTGACGTTGGCGATTACCTTTTTGGCGCTCAAAGCCGCCTGTTTAGTGTAATCTACCGAAATTCCAAGACAAAAGAAACCGAGCTTGTCAGGTGGAGAAACCGTTATAAGCGCCACATCCACCGGAAGTATCTTATTCTTGAACAGTCCGGGAATTTCGCTGAAAAAACAGGGAGTGTAATCGCCTCGGCCGTCATTTACCGCCTTGCGGGTCGTGCCTCCGACAAACAGCGAATTGTGCCGGAAAGCCTTGGCATATTCCTCCAGACAGTAGCGCCCGCTTCCCATCGAAACCATATGGACAATTTCGACCTGCTCGAGTCCATCGGCCCGGTCAACCATAGCGTCCACCAGGGACTTCGGCTCGCCGCAGGCATGAGCAAGCACCACTCGATCTCCGGACTTGATCGCTTTTACTGCTTCCGAAGCGGTTGTTAGATGCTGATTGTAGTAATCATGCCACTTCATGAGGATACCTCCTCCTCAAAATATTTCTTGATCCTTAAAGCAACAGCCGTTGCCATTTCTTCCTCCGGCATTGATTCCAGATCCACGTTCGGTCCGGCCACTACGATCCATTTTCGTGCCCTACTTCTTGTTTCCGGCCGGTCGGCGCACGCAACCGGACACCCGCAGACCAAAATGCCCAAATCCCATTCTCCCGTGCCACGGCAGATCGTTAAGCGCAATTCCCCCTCCCCTGCAAATTTCTCTTTCAGCTTATCGACGAATCCGGAGCGCTCTATGTGAGGATTGCATCCGCCACAGTACTTTACGCCAACACATTTCATCAGCCGGGTCTCACGCCTTTTCTCAATAATTTCAAAGCATCCCGGATCAGTTCATCGCTGACCGACTGGGTCACGGAAATTTCCGTGACCCCCGGGACCTTTTCTCTTAATACCGCCTCTACCAGGTTTTCCAAGGTCAGGCGGGAAGCCGGACATGCCGCGCATTGTCCAATCAGCCGAATCCGCACCGTTCCTTCATCAGAGACCTCCAGGAGTTCGATGTCGCCTCCGTGAGCCTGGAGCTTTGGCCGGATTTCCGTTTCGATGACGTTTTCAACAGTGCGGTACATCGGGCTTCCCTCCCTTCAAACCGATTACGACTTGATTCCCGCCAGTTCTTTCGCAAGACTCTTTTTTTGCTCGAGATTACCCTGACGGGAAATCATGATTCGCTGAGCCTGGGGTGAACCGGCCCCGTGCATCGATTCCGTTCGGTACCCGACTGCGGCGGTCCCCAGCGTGATATTCTCGATCAACCTCAGGATTCGCATCCTGTGTTCGGTTGGAATCGTAGATACGCCGCGGAAATATTTCTCCACTATCTTGCCGATTTCCGGGTGCCTGAAGTCTTTCTCGGAAGCCATGGTCACCATCAGCCCGCCGGCGATATCCTCGGCCAGCCGCGCGATCTCATATGGAAAACGGGTAACGTTCTGCTTGCAGACATTGGCCAGCAGCATGTTGATCAGGTAGTTTCCGGAGGCTGTTTTGCTCCCTTCCGCCGAACAGGCTATCCCGCAGGCATAAAGGGTCTCATTCAAGTGCATCATTTCGATGAGCTTGTCTTTTATATGGGAGGCCTTCATTGCTCCGTTATAGTCGGCCGCCAGCGCCGCCGCGCCGATCAGCACATCACCCACGCCGACCTTGCAGCCGCCATAGCTTTGGCGGTGATATCCCGCGAACCGCTCGACAAGGGCGCCGCTGAACTCATACTCTCCGGCCATCAAAACATTTTCCCATGGGATGAACACGTCATCGAAGACCATCAGGGCTTCATGTCCTCCATACTGCCGGTTGCCTACGTCCATGGGGCTGCCCTCCAGCTTGCGGGTATCGCACGACTGGCGGCCGTAGATGTAGGAGATGCCTTCGGCATCGGCCGGAGCAACAAAGGAGACTGCGTAATCCGCGTCTTCCTTGGCCATGGTCATCGTGGGCATAACCAGAATCCAGTGTGAGTTGATCGCTCCGGTCTGGTGCGCTTTTGCACCGCGTACGACAATGCCCTCGGGCTTCCTCTCGGCGATGCGAACGAAAAGGTCCGGGTCTGCCTGTTTGTGGGGAGGCAGCCCGCGGTCGCCCTTCGGGTCGGTCATGGCGCCGTCCACCGTCAGGTCTTTTTCCTGCATCATGAGGAGGAACTTGTTGAAGCGTTCGTGGTATTTGGTGCCAAGTTTGCTGTCCATCTCGAAGGTTACGCTGTCCACCGCGTTGATCGCATCCATTCCCACGCATCTCTGGAAACATGCACCGGATTTTTGCCCCAGAAGGCGTTGCATCTTCACTTTTTTGATCAGATCTTCTGTGCTCCTGTGCAGATGGCAGAACCGATTGATCTTATGGCCGGTCAGATGGGAAGTTGCTGTCATGAGGTCTTCATATTGGGGGTCCAGCGCAAGAGAATATGTGAGTTTCACCGAGTTCATCGAAGGCCGAATAATCGGATGATCGACCGGGTTCTTCACGATCTCACCCAACAGATAGACCTTCATGTTCAGTTTGCGCAGACTCTCTTCGTATTGTTCTCCTGTCATGAGCGCCATTTTTTTCTCCTTGCATTTCCTACTCATTTGATACTGATTTGAGCCAATCGAGTTAAAGTGTGAGGCTTATCAGAACCTATTTTTAGTCCGACGATATTCTCGAGTTAAACACAGGGTCCTTGGCCGTGTCGTATAGATTCCATCGGCGGAAGAAGTCCCTGCCGTAGATCAGCGCGCACATTACGATCCCGACTCCGAACGCATAGGCCGCCCCCCGGGAAACCAGCACCGCCCCAACCACCCCGGCAACTCCCAGATCATTGAACGTCCGGGCCTTAAGGATTCCCACCCTGACGGCTACATAGCCCTGAATGAGCATTGTCAGGGAGAGCGCTATAGGCAGAATCGGCTTTACCAGCGTGACTATCGGAGCGAGAAAGTAGCCGGTAAAGGTGCCCAGGCGGAAGGAAGCCATACCGCCGAAAAGACTGTCCATCGCCTTGCGGCCGTGCTTGTACCGCTCGCACTCCACCACCTGCATGGCCGCCCACATCGGACCGCACATGGATGCATCCGGACCTATCATTGACATCGTTATGTTTCTGAGACCGACTATCATGTTGTTGCGGTTTGCATCGAAATGAACGTCCTCATCGCCGTGGCGAAATTCGCGCGCTTCGTCAACGAGGGCTTCGGCCTGGATCAGTTCGCCGAAAAGGACTATGTAAGTCGCAAAGACCAGTGGAGCGGCTGCCAAATAGAGATTGAATGCCGGAAATCCAATTTTGGGGCTAAATGGAGTCCAATCGTTAAAAAGAGTGACAAAGTGCGGCACCGTAAATCCCCACTCGATGGTGGGCCACGGAAGCTCCCTAAAAATCGGCGCGATAAATATGGCAAGCACCAGGGCGGGCAGAAGCCCGAGATCGGATATGTACCGCAGTACCGCGTTCTTGTTGCGCAACGATTTGAAAAGATTGGAGAATAAAATGAAAAACGCAAAACCGATCGCAATCGTGATCGTCCAGGGATAGTGGTCGAAGCGTCCACCTGCTTCAAAAACCAGCCTTACGGCCGCGACTCCGGCGCCGAGTAATATGCCTGCCTTCAAGGCGTCCGGGACGAGGTCCACGAATTTCTTGGCCAGTCCTGTGGCCCCCAGGAGCAGTGAAAGCACCCCGAGTTCGAACTCGAATGCTATCAACGCATGCATGCGCGGGACACCCTCGGGGTATGTTTTGAGCCAGGCAAGAAGCAGAGGGATCGCCGGGGTGATCCAACCCGGCACGACCGGGTCACCAAGGTGTGAATGCCAGAGATAGAGAAAGCCATTTAATATAACGATCGTTATGGCGATTTCGAACGGCATCCCGAGGTATTCGGTCAGAACGGGTATGATCCCGAGGCACACGGCGCACATGATCAATCCCTGGACGTAATCCGCAGCTTCAAAGCGAAAGTGGATGAATGGTAGTCGCAGATGGAACGGTCCTAGAGGGATATAAGGCTGTCTTTCGCCATTCTGACGCTCGAAAATGGGGCCTAACCAACTCATTGGATTCTCCTTCCGGTTGATTGTTGGTCGATGGCAACGCTCCAGTTGCGGTTTATTGGAATAAGCAACTCGGGTGCCAATGGCAAAAATGGGGAAACGCGCCCAAATAGGTCCAAGGCCAAGTAGGTGTAATTACTGCCTTATGTAACAGTCAAAGGCTGGCGCATCAGTTTGACAAATGACTCCAAGGTATCTTTGAAAGATGAGGACTCGGTATTTTGTGCAACTTTGCACTCCATTTCCTGTGCGCTCCTGCTCATGTTACGCATATTGTATTTATCTGGTTTTCTTGCTATAATAAAATGCAGATAGAGTAGTGGGTCTTTTATTCTGCAAGGGCGGGAAATGCTGGGAATCAAGGAGTTTCTGAACGACAACGGTGACGACCTTTTAGGTGGCGGTGGGGCGGCTATTTATCTCACGGACGGTTCCGCTTTAACCGTGGGCGTGAATCGAGCCTACGAGAACCTGACCCAGATACAGGAGGAGGAAGTCGTCGGCCGGCACATGAAGGAGCTCGAAGATGCCCGTTTTTTCGACCGCTCCGTTTCCTTGCTCGTCCTCAAAAACAAAGCCCCGATGACGATAAGTCAAAGAATATTTCGCAATCAAAAGAAGGTGGTTGTTACAGGAAATCCAATATTCAACCAGGCGGGAGATATCATCTATGTAATAACCGCGGTCTACCCCAGGGAATTTGCCAACGATGCGAGCCAGACCAGGCAACCCAAGGGAATTGCTTTCACCGCAATGGACAACATGGTGGCCGCGAGCAAGATCATGCAGAAGATTTTTCTGCGTGCCGTGCAGGTCGCGGCCATGGACGCGACGGTGTTGGTACTCGGTGAATCCGGAGTGGGCAAAGGCGTCCTCTCTACGGTAATTCACCACTTCAGCCCAAGAAGAAACAAGGCCTTTATCAAGGTCAACATGACCGCCATCCCCGAGGAGCTGTTTGAATCGGAATTGTTCGGATACCGGGGAGGTTCGTTTACCGGGGCGCTTAAAACCGGCAAACCTGGTTTCCTGCAGGCCGCAACCGGAGGGACTCTTTTTCTCGACGAGATCAGCGAGGTTTCACTCAGGGGTCAGGCCAAGCTGCTCAAAGTCATAGAGGAAAAGGAGATTTACCGTGTCGGAAGCACCATCCCCGAGTTGGTGGATGTCAGGTTTGTCGCCGCGTCGAATCGCAATCTGAAAAACCTGGTTGCAGAGGGCAAGTTCCGTGAAGACCTGTATTACAGGCTGAACGTGGTCCCGATTACCATCCCGCCCCTGCGGGAGCGTCCCGAAGATATTTATGCACTGGCTAAACACTGCCTGGAAGATTTGTCCAGCCGCTACAAGGTGCACAAGATCCTGACTCCGTCCGCGGTGCAGGCGCTTACCGATTACGACTGGCCGGGCAATGTCCGCGAACTGCACAATGTCATGGAACGGCTGGTCGTATTGGGCCAGGATGTCAGAATTACGAGGGAACACGTTCTCGATGAACTGGGGATTGTATTGTCTGCGCCCGAAAAGGTCCCCCTCGATTTGGATTATGATTACAGGGGCGCTTTGGATTCCTTTGAAAAACAAATTCTTCAAAGAGCGATGGAACAATACAACGGGAATCTCCATTTGACTTCCTCCGCGCTGGGAATCCATCGAACCACCCTGTTGAGAAAACTTCGAAAATACAAGCTGACCTTTAGAAAGGACGACCTCATCTGCTGAGGCTCGTCAATCAACGGTGAATACCGGTCCGGGGGCTGCATGTTCAGAATTTGCGGCAATTCTAAAGAATATATTTCCAGGCATTCGGGTTCCATAACGATCGAAATGAGACTGGAACCGGCCATGGGCGGCTGAGCCTGTTCCTCGAAGCACGTAACTGGAAGTTACGTCCCGGGGGTCCTCAAGGGCGCGCCTGCGCCCGGGGAGGAAAGCGCTAAATATCTGATCGCCGAGACGGACGGCGTAAAGATATTTTATCCCCCCAGTCTGCGCATCCGCACGGGCTTTTCCGAGATCAGTATTAAAGTCAGAAAGTTCTTGTTTTTCCGCTGGTTGGAGATCGAAGGAGCACAGGCGATTTCCATGTGCACCGAATAACAAATCGAAATCCCTGCCCGGCAAAAATCCCGCGGCACACCACCGAACCTGAGACCGGCTCAAGACACGGAAAGCAGCCGGACCAATTCGCTCAACACTTCGGCAAGATTTTTCAGTAGAACAAGCCCTTTCATTTCACGCGATGGATGCGGGCGGCGGGCGCGAAGCGCAAGAGGCCGGATAATACACAACCTCCGCAGCATCGCGGGTGAAACCGGGTCCCATTTTATCTATTTCGCATCCTTCGCGCCTTCGCGTGGAAAACTTCTTCGGCGCGAACAAACCGTTTCACTTTATGCAATGGGCGCCGTTTCCACCATTCCTCTAAACGATGACGGCGGCAGCTCTTACGCCCTGCCGTATTCTCAGGAAACGCGAAGCAGCCGGACCAATTCGCTCAATAGTTCAGGCGCCGACCGGATGGCCTCAAGAGCCGTCGCGCTCAGTCCCTCGCCATGATCGAAATCTATTCCCGGAACGGTGATCAGCCACGCAGGCGGTTCTCTTTTGAAAAGATATCGGGCGTAGACCAGAAGGGTTGATGCGTCAAGGTGGTGCCCAAGGCTCGGAGAAGCGTCTTCGGCCGGGACAATGCGGTGGATATCGATATGCAGGTCGTCGTTGGCAGATGAATCGAGGACCGCTCGAGTATCGATAAAAAGAACGGCGGAGATCTTGTCGCCGCTGATCTCAAGGGCAAACTCCGGCTCCAACTGGTGGGAGTCGATCCGTTGAACCTCCAGGCCGGCTTCTCGGAGCATTCGCTCGACCAGGTCGCCCAAAGCGAAACCTGCCCCGTCATCTCGGCGCAGGCTGTTCCCATAAGCAAACATAAGGACCATGATTTATTTTACAGGCCAAGGTCTCTACCGGAGAGGCGGAACATTGATTATGCCGCCGGATCTGGTTCCCCCGATATTGAAAAAGGGGCAGGACGGGGGTCTTATCCCCGCCCAACCCCTTCGATTCATTTCGGATGTCGCTCAAAAAACGAGCGAACCCGCTACAGTTGATCGGCTGAGAGCAAAGGCGGTTTACGCCGATACCCTCAGACAATAACTAATCCCTTATCTTTTCTTCTACCAGGCAACCGGTATGATCGAACACCTGGATGTGCAACGGCATCTGGCCGACTGCGTGAGTCGCGCAGCTCAGGCATGGATCATAGATCCGGATTCCGTGTTCACAGCGGTTCATCAGGCCTTCCGTGATCTTGCTCTTGCCGGTCATATACGCCTGGGCGATCTGCTGAACGGTCTTGTTGATCGCCGCATTGTTGTTGCCGGTGGCCACGATCAGATTGGCCGCCGTCATTACGCCGTAGTCATCCACCTGGTACTCGTGGAACAAGGTGCCACGTGGGGCTTCCATGATTCCAACGCCGATCGGATTGTTTGCGCCCGCGATTGCCCGAATGTGCGGATCGAAAAGTTGTGGGTCTTCGATCAGTTCTTCGATTTTTTCGAGCGAGAACAGCAGTTCGATAAGGCGCGCATAGTGGGTGAAGAAGCTGGCCAGAACGGGCTTTCCGCCGTTCAGTCTGCGGAACTGACGGATTTCCCGGTCGGCCCGGGGAGTACCGGCAAAGTCGCAGATGTTTATCCGAGCAAGCGGACCGACGCGATACAGACCTGCGCCGTTTTCATATCCAGCCGGTTTGTAGTACGGGAACTTCATGTAGCTCCAGGGCTCGATGGCCTCGCCGATAATCTCGCGGTACCTGTCATTGGCCAGGCCCGGTTCGAGAATCCTGCCGTCGGAGTCCATGACCCTGAGCAACCCGTCGTAGTGCTCGAGACCGCCTTCGGGCGTAACCAGGCCGATGAAAAGGCTGGGGAAATCGCCGTAGGTCCGGATCTCGTCCTTAAAGTTGGGCAGGTTGTCCTTTAGCAGGTTGACAGCGGTTTCGGCCGTCTCAAGAGCCTCGGGCAGATTCTGCCTGATCCAATCGATCTGCTCGGTGGTCAGTGCTTCACGCACGCCGCCGGGAACCGCCCAGGCCGGATGGATCGCCTTTGCGCCAAGCATTCTTATGATATGCTGACCGAACGCGCGCAGTTTCACGCCTTTTACGGCCAGCTCCGGGAACTTGTGGATCAGTCCGACAACGTTGCGCAGGCCAGGGTCGCTCTCCATTCCAAGCAGCAGGTCGGGGCCGCTCAGGTGAAAAAAGCTGAGCGCATGGCTCTGGGTATATTGAGCATGATTGATCAAACGGCGCAGCTTATTTGCCGCCGGGGGAATCTTGGCGCCCAGAATGCCGTCGCAGGCTTTTGCGGATGCCAGCATGTGACTGATCGGGCAAATACCGCATATTCGCATGGTGATGGCCGGCATTTCCGGGAAAGTGCGCCCCACACAAAACTTTTCGAAGCCGCGGAACTCAACCACATGGAACTTCGCGTCGGATACAAGCCCTGCGTCATCCAGTTGAATCGTTATCTTTCCGTGGCCCTCAATTCGAGTGATAGGTTCGATTGTTATAGTCTGTGCCATACTCGTCCTTCTCTATGTATTCGATTTTCGTCGGGACGTATGACGAAATCATCGTCCTCCCAATCCAAATGGAGCTAGCCGAAGGTGCGCATTTCAACGGGCAGCTCGACCGGTTCACCCTTGAGTATCGCCGTAATGGCAGCCCAGATCCTCTCAGGTTCCGGTGGGCATCCGGGCAAATAAATATCGACCGGGATCACCTGGTGCAGCGGCACTACCTTGGGCAGCAGGATCGGCAAATCGCCCTGAGCGGGCGGGGCCGGCCCGGGGCCGGCATAGACCTCGTCCAGTATGTCTTGGAGCTTCAGCCGATTGCGCATGCTCGGGACGTTTCCCGTGACCGCGCAGTCACCGAAGGCAACGACCAGTTTACTTCTCTCCCTGATTTCACGGGCCAGGTGCACATTCTCGCTGTTGCAGCAAGATCCCTCGACCAGTGTCACGTCGACACCGTCGGGGAACTTCTTAATGTCGGCGACCGGGCTATAGACCAGATCGACCAGGCCGAGAACGTCCACGATTCGTTCATCCAGGTCCAATAGACTCATATGACAGCCGGCGCATCCGCCCAACCAGGCGGTAGCCAGCCGAGGTTTGCTGTTCGTCGATGTTGCCATGCTTCGCCTCTCCTCTTATCAGGACCAGTGGTAAATCTTCTTTTCACGACCATCCAGAATCCAGGTCAGAAAGTCGTGTTGCTTCACCATTTCCGACCCGCTCATTCCCTTCTTGAAAAGGGCGCCGGTCGGGCAGACCTGGACACATTTGCCGCAACTAGTACAGCTCTTGCTGGTCCCCCAAGGCTGATTCATACCCGCAATGACCCTTGACTGGATGCCGCGCCCGCTCATGTCCAGCGTGTGCGCGCCTTCCACCTCGTCGCATACCCGGTTGCACCGTCCGCACAGAACGCAACGGTTATGGTCCAGGATGTAGCGTTCGTGGCTGGCGTCCAGCGGCAGATCGGGACAAATGTAATCGTAGCGGACACTGGTAACCCCAAGCTTTGCGGCCAGGGTCTGCAGTTCGCAATGGCCGTTCTCCACGCAGGCTGCGCAGATGTGGTTGCGCTCGGCCAGCAGCAGTTCGATCATCATCTGGCGGTACTTGATCAGTCTGTCGGTGTGTGTAAGGACCTTCATTCCCTCGGCAACGGGGGTCACGCACGAGGCAAACAGCCTGGGGTTGCCCTCCATCTCGACGACGCAGAGGCGGCACCCGCCACGTTCGCTCAGCCCCTTGAGATGGCAGAGGGTAGGAACATCTATCCCCTGTTCCTGTATGGCGTCAAGAAGCGTGGCGTTTGCCGGGGCGCTGACAAGTTTATCGTTAATAGTAAGTGTAACAACTTCCATTTTTGCGCCTCCATTGGAGATTCATGCTTATTGGATCATCAAGCCACAGCGATTCTGAGCGGCTTTTCCGTAAACTGGCAGACTCCGGCCGGGCAGTGATGGTCTTTAATGTGCGCCTCGTACTCATCCCTGAAATAGCGGAGCGTGCTGTAGATCGGATTCGGACAGGTACCTCCAAGCGCGCACAGGCTGGCATCCTTAACCATCACGCAGAGTTCCTCCAGCTTTGCCAGGTCTTCCATCGTAGCGCTACCGTTCGTGATCTTGGCGAGCATGCGATGCATCTGCACCGTTCCACCACGACACGGGTTGCACTTGCCGCAGCTCTCATCCATGCAGAATTCCATGAAGAACTTGGCCACGTCGGGCATACAGCTCTGGTCGTCCATTACGATCAGACCGCCGGAACCCATAATAGAACCGAGCTTCTGAAGTGATTCATAGTCAATCGGCACATCGAGAAATTCAGCAGGAATACAGCCGCCCGAAGGTCCTCCGGTCTGGGCCGCCTTGAACGGACGCCCGCCCGGGATGCCGCCGCCTATGCCATAGATGATTTCGCGCAGCGTAATGCCGATGGGAACTTCAATAAGGCCGGTGTTGACGACTTTACCCGCCAGAGCAAAAATCTTCGCTCCTTTGGTCTTTTCCGTGCCAAACGAGGCGTAGTAGTCTGCGCCCTTGAGCATGATGCACGTAATGTTTCCAAACGTCTCCACGTTGTTCAGCAGAGTCGGGCCGCCCCACAATCCCTTGTTTGCAGGATAAGGCGGACGGGGGACGGGCTGTCCGCGGCGTCCCATGACTGACTGCATGAGGGCGGTTTCTTCGCCGCATACAAATGCGCCCGCGCCCATGCGGATATCGATACGGAAATTGAAGTTGGTGTCCAGGACGCGGGCGCCGAGCAGACCCTTGCGCTCCGCCTGCCGGATTGCTTTCTCCAGGCGCTTTCCAGCCAGAGGATATTCACCACGAACGTATATGAAGCCCTGGTCGGCTCCTACCGCATAACCCGCAATGGCCATTCCTTCCAGCACACGGTGCGGATCGGATTCCATCAGGGTGCGGTCCATGTATGCCCCGGGGTCGCCTTCGTCGCCGTTCGCGACCACATATTTCCTCTCACCTACCGCCTTGCGAACCATGCCCCATTTTACGCCGGTGGGAAAACCCGCGCCGCCGCGTCCGCGAAGTCCGCTCTTAACCATCGTTTCGCAAACTTCCTCGGGGGTCATTTCCTGCAGGACCTTAGAGAGGGCGGTGTATCCGCCACGGGCTACATAGTTCTCCAGCGACTCCGGGTTCAACCCGCCGCTTTCCTCCAGGACCAGCTTCAACTGTTTCGCAAAAAAGGGCCAGTCGCTCGGGACTGCCTGGGCGTCGAGTTCAGGAGCCGATGCGCCCTTGAGGTGCTTTGCCACTATCTGCGGAGCAAGCTCGGTGGTGACTCCCTCGTAGATAACGTCTGGTTTTCCAGGGTACTGGACTGTAACCAGAGGGCCGCGGCTGCACGGGCCGAGACAGCCGGTCCCGACCGTTTCGATCTCGGTCTGGAGCCCCTCGGCTTCCACGGCTTTTTTCAAGACGTCTTCAACTGCTAGCGCTCCGGAAGAAATACAGGGAGTACTGGCACAGACGAGCAGCCGGCAGCGGAATTGCTTTTGGCGGTCCAGTTCGCTCTGGGCCATTTCCAAGAGTTCCTGTCGGTTCATAACGCTGTATTCTCCTTGGGTTCTAAACGATTCACGGTGCTCAACCATATAGCTTGAGCAAAATATTCACGCTGTAACCGATCTGCGCAGACTATGCCGTCGCAGCTTGCTCCTGTGTAGGCTGAGGTGTGCCGCCCAGGCTTCCGCCGGCAAGCACCATTTTTACCTTTTGAACTGTGCTTTCGGGGGTTTCCTTGCCAAGGATCTGGTTTTCGAACACGACCACAGGCGCCAAACCGCAACACCCAAGGCAACGGGTCGTTGTCAGGGTCAGTTCGCCGTCCGCAGTCGTATGGCCCGGTTCCAGGCTGTATTCACTGGCTACCGCATCGACGATGTCTTGTGCCCGTCCTACATAGCAGGCCGTTCCGAGACATACGATGGCGTTATGCTTGCCTTGCGGCTTGAGTGAGAAGAAATGATAGAAGGTTGCTACCCCGTAGACCCAACTGAAAGGCAGCTTCAACTGCTGCGCGACGTACATCATCGTTTCCTCGGGCAGATAGCCGAAGGCTTCCTGCGCCGCGGTGAGTACTTCTATCAGGGCGTCTTGTTTGAAATGCTGTCTTTTTAGAACGCGGTCAATGCCTTTATAACGGGGATCTTTCCCGTCATCGGCACTCTTCTTTGTACTGGCTTCAGCCATAGCGTTTTCCTCCGTCTACCAGCGCGAAAAGAGAGTGAAAAACTTAAGTTACCTGACCAACACAACAACAGGTGTCACATCGACAACGCGCAGGTCCGATATCCCTGCGCGATTGAAAACGCCTGGAAGCCGCGCTAAACTACACTTTGGCAGGTACCGGGCGGCAAGAGTTTGTGCCTTTTTTAACATTCAAAAGACCGCCCCCGCTTTCTCAAAGAGCGGCCTTGCGGATCGAAACATCCCCGGCAAGGATGGAATCTGAGTGACAATCCTCCGGAAATGCTCAATTTTTTCACTCGCCGTAAGCGTACAAAAACAGGCCCGTCAAGTCAAGAGATTTTTTTAACAAGCTGCCAACCTGGTGTTTTTCCAAACATTTAAAAATCCCTTCGCAAATGCCCCGGGCCACCCGTCGCGACCCACCGGCCTAAGTCAAAAAACGCCGGATTTGCAAAGCAATTGAATTTACAATACAATCCATGAGGGCAAGAAACGAATAGAATTATTATTTTGAGTTGTTTTGCCGTTTTTTGAAATATTGGTAATTTTTTAGTCAAGAATTGGCAAAAAGTGTCGAAAATAATTACTACGAATCGACGCTACAGATGGATTTTATATCTCTACGGATGTGAGACCGCGTGAGACTTGATTCGGGGGGCAGGCAATGCTTCAACAGGCTACCGATTGCGGGCAGGGCCGAATCTTGAATATTGGATTCGGCACCACCCTGCAGTTTCAGTTGGGCCGAAAAGGACACGAATTACGGGCGGCGGGTGTCCTCATCGGAATAAGTCCGGACGAATACCTGATATTTCGCGCGCCGGCCATTCCCGGCATCTTGAGCAGATTGTGCGAGGCGGAACCGATAATAGTGCGGTATGTTTATGCCGGAAATGTTTATGGGTTCACCTCAACAATTCTTACATGTATCCAGAAACCGGCGCTGATAGTTTTCGTCGCTTACCCGTTTTCAGTTGAAAGCATGAACCTGCGCAAAGCACGGCGCATGCAATGCCTTTTTCCCGCCGCGATCAAAAAGCAGGATGGCGACGACATCAAGTGTCTTATACTGGATATCAGCGTCGGGGGATGCAAAATATGCATCGAAAATGAATCGAACGAATCATTCCCGATGGACCTCGACCAGACGGTCCGGGTCAGCTTTCTTTTGACTGGAACGCCTGAAGAACAAATAATAAACGGCAGGATCCAAAACATGAAAAAGGACGACAAGCATACCCAAGTGGGTGTTCAATTCGATCCTGAAAACAAGCCTGTCCTCAATAATGTTAAGCTTTATATGGACAGGTTGGCAAACCTGCAGTTTCTCCCTGCGGTCGAAACACCCCCTGAACAAGGATAGGCCGGTGATGTGCTCAAATCTGCGGCCGCAAAAAGTACGGCTACTGGACGAACTTCCTTGATACGGACTGCAAACCACGGCGACGAGTATTCTTTCACAATTTCCAGAGAACGTGGCGGGCAAAGGTTAGACCTGTTTCTTGCGGGAGTGCTCCCGGACTTTTCACGAAGCCACCTGAAGAAACTGATCAAGGAAGGCCAGGTCCTGGTAAATGGGAACCCCGTCAAGCCGAGCTACGAAACCAGGGCCGGCGACCTCATCACCGCGGATATCCGCGGCCCCGACCCCGATGAGGCCCTCGAACCCGAATCTATGCGCCTGGACGTTCTTTTTGAAGACGAAGACCTGCTTATCGTGAACAAACCGCACGGCCTGGTGGTCCATCCCGGAGCGGGTCATTCCGAAGGGACGCTGGTGCACGGTCTGCTCGCCCATTCGCCGCATCTGGCGATTCAGGGCTCCCCCCTTCGCCCCGGGATCGTTCACCGCCTGGATAAGGATACTTCCGGGGTCCTGGTTGTCGCCAAGAGCTCGCGCGCATATCTGAACCTGATCGGGCAGTTCAAGGAAAAGATCGTGAGGAAAGACTATCTCGCGCTGGTCTACGGCAGCCCGGCGAAGAGCGAGGGGGAGATCTCGTCGCTGCTCGGCAGACACCCTGCAGACAGGAAAAAAATAGCGGTCCTTCAGAAAGGAGGCCGCGTGGCCCTGTCACGCTGGCGGGTCGTTAAGAACTGGGGGGAAACGGCCCTGCTGCTGGTGCAGATTGAAACCGGCAGGACTCATCAGATCAGGGTTCATCTTAGCCATATCGGCCACCCGGTCGTTGGAGACGAAACCTATGGAGGCGGCAAAAGGCGCGCGAAAAATATCAAATCCACCCGGGTGCGCGAGCTGCTGCTCGGGGCGCAACGCCAGATGCTGCATGCGGCGCGGCTCGAACTGATTCATCCGGTGACCGGTAAAGTTCTATCGGCAACGGCCCCTGTGCCTGAGGATTTCCAGGAAATAATCGATGGACTCGACTCGGACAGCGAGCAGCGAGCAGGTGAAGAGTGAACAGGATAAAACTCACATTGGAGTTCGAGGCTCAAAGCCCCGGCTCGGTGCACCCGTCATGGCCCGGGACGGCGGGACTCGCGATGGTCCGCATCGCCGGTCGCACCGGTAATTCTCAACAAGCGCAGCCCATTCGTGATGACAATGAGTGAAGCCCCCATATCGGCGGCGATTGCCCCCCACAATGTGGCCAACCCCCCCGCCGCAAGTCCTACAAACAGCGACTTTACCAGTAAGGAGAAAAACACGTTCTGCCGGATTACCGCCATCGTCCTTCGGGAGTGCCGGATCAGCCACGGTATTTTGGCCAGATCGTCGGACATGAGCGCTATGTCCGCGGTCTCAATCGCGACATCCGATCCCATCGCGCCCATCGCGATCGACACGGTTGCAGCGGCCATCGCCGGCGCATCGTTGATACCGTCGCCGACCATGGCGATCCCGCCGAATTTCTGCTTCAACTCCGTGACAAGCCGCACCTTGTCCTCCGGAAGCAATTCGGGGTAGAATTCATCGACCCCCACCGCGTTCGCTATCAGTTGGGCGGTTTTTTGATTGTCGCCGCTCACCATGACCACTTTTTTCAAGCCCATGGCCTTCATTTCCACAACCGCTCCGCGGGCCTCCGGGCGCACCTGGTCGGCAACGCTCACAAGTCCGCAGATGTGATCGTCGCACCACATCGCCATGAGCGAATTCCCGGCTTCCTCCAGCCCCTGGATCGCATCATGGAAAACCGGAGTTTCCTTCTGCCATCTTTCGAGCATCCTGTGGCTGCCTATCCAGTAGGTTTTGCCGTCGATTGTGCCTTCCGCTCCCTGGCCCGGGAAAATGGTGAAGCTGTCGGCCACGGCGGGAAGTATGCCCAGCGATTCGACATGCCGTATGATGGCCCTGGCCACCGGGTGGGTGCTGTGGGCCTCCAGGGCTGCCGCATTGGCAAGAAGCCCGTTTTCCGTGTGATTGTCGACCGGCATTACATGCTGTACGGTGGGTTGGCCGAAGGTGATGGTGCCCGTTTTGTCCAGGGCAATCGATTTGAGCCCGGCGGGGGCTTCAAGGTAGGCGCCCCCTTTCACGAGAACGCCGTTTCGGGCCGCAGAACTCAGTCCTGCCGCTATCGTCACGGGGGTGGATATTACGAGCGCGCACGGACATGCGATGACCAGGATCACCAGCCCCTGGTAAAACCACTTCACCCAATCGCCGCCGGTTAGTAATGGAGGGACCGCCACCATGACGAGCGCAGCCACCATCATGAAAGGGGTATAGACCCCGGCGAATTTTTCAACCCACTTTTCGGTTGGAGCGCGCCGGGAGCGACCCTCCTCCACCATCCGTATGATTCTGGACAGCGTTGTATCCGCTGCGGGCCGGCTCGAACGAAACTCAATCGAGCCTTCTTCGTTGATGGTGCCCGCGAATACCTCCGAGCCCGGTGCTTTGGCCACACGAGTGGACTCACCCGTTATAGGCGCCTGGTTTACAGAAGTGGAGCCCCGCGTTATCACACCGTCAAGCGGGATTCGCTCACCGGGCCGCACAATGACAGTTGAGCCGGGCGGTATTTCGCCGACGGGTCTTTCCTCGATATCTCCGTCGCTTGGGCATAGGAATCGGGCCGTCAGAGGGGTAATGTCGAAAAGAGCGGAGATTTCGCGTTTAGCCTTCTCTACGCACCAGGATTCGAGCAGCAGCGCAAGTGAGAAAAGAAAACTCACCGAAGCGGCTTCCATCCATTCGCCAAGTCCGATTGCCCCGAGAACCGCAACCACCATGAGAAGATTCATGTCCGGCTTGAGCTTCTTCGCCGCATACACAGCTTTTGGAAAAATCGACCAGCCCCCCGCCAAAACTGCCGCAAGATACAAGACTATTGCCAAAACGGGCGCCCCCCACCCGCTTTCTCCCGCAAGCGCGGCCGATATGTTTCCATGGAGAAACGCGTGGGAGACAAACGCCGCCATGACCAGAAGGCCGCTGACAACACATGAGAAAAAAAGCCTTCCATACTTTTCCCGGATGCCCCCGGCGCCCAACGCGCACGCACCCGATACGCAGGCATCCCCTTCCGGCACGGCTTCCATTCCGGTTCTGGCAACCGCTCCCCGGATTCTTTCCACCATGCCGGTGTCGAGGCTTCCGCTGATAATCATACTGCTTCGCAGCAGATCGAAAGAGAGCCGCTCGGCCCCACCGACCAGGGGCGCCACCTCTGACTTGAGCAACCCGACTTCTTCGCCGCAACACATGCCCTTTATCCGAAAGGAGTATCTTTCCATTTGTCCTCGTCAGACAGATTTAAACAACAGAAATAAAACAACCTGTGGTGCAAAGGTCCCTGCGATGCGCCTCACGGTCAAAACCCGATCGGCCATCAATTGAATAATAGTCCTTTATTCAGCCGATTCCAATCACCTGCATCGCTGAGAGTCACCTTGAAAGATTTGGACGATGAGTCGCCGGTGCGAAGAGACTTTGTGCGAAGTTGTTTGGAAATTGGAGCTATTCGACGCAATTGACGGCGGGCGACAAATTGCAAGGGCGGATAAGAGGGCTGCAGGTGCTATGTCCGGCCCTAATTGCTTTTTCTCCCCGCATCCACATCGTCTGTCAGACTAAGCCGCTCTGTTCGAGGGAACGCTTCAGCCGTTCGACTTCGGTTTCAAGACGGGGCAGCAGGTCCAGTGCATCGGCGAGTTTGCTTCCTTTGCCTGTCTCTTCCATTTCAAACGCAACTTCGCGCAGGGAGGGTGCTCCCATGTTTGCTGCCGCTCCCTTGATGGAGTGCGCCTGCCGTCCGGCCCCGGACGCGTCGCCCTCATTCAGGAAGTCCCTGAGCTTGCGGACCTGATGCGGAATATCATTCAGGAACCCGGCCACAATCGTACGCGCCAGATCGCGATCGTCCATGATACGTTCCAGGAATTCCGATTCACGGAACACCTCATCCTGCGACTGCACTCCTTTGGGAGGAGTTTCCCGGGGGGAAATTTTTCGCGGGCGTGAGTCCCCGGCAACGCGGGAAAGCCAGCGATTGAGCATCTCCGCCAATTCTCCAGGTTGCACGGGTTTTGACAAATAGTCGTCCATCCCCGCGTTCATACAGCGCTCCCTGTCGCCCTGCATGGCGTTGGCCGTCATGGCTATGATAGGCACATGCGGGTCGAGTGCGCCTGAGGTTGCGTCACGGATGCGCCGGGTAGCTTCCAAACCGTCCATCTCCGGCATCTGGCAATCCATCAGGACCAGATCGTACGGGATGCGGGAAAGCGCCTCGACGGCTTCGACTCCGTCGGCCACCACATCAGCCCGATAGCCGAGTTTGTTCAATATAGCCTGGGCAACCTTCTGATTGATGGGATTATCCTCGGCCAGCAGTATCGCAACACTTCGCCGCTCCGACTCGGCGACCGTGTGCTTGGTGACTATAGGCCTGCGTATGTTGTCGTCGGCCGACGCCTCGCGGCCCATCACCAGGGACAGGGCTCCCCGTAACTGCGACTGCCGCAGCGGCTTCGTGAGATATCCCGAAAATCCGGCCTGCTCCACGCGCGCCGCATCTCCGCGCAAACCCAGTGAGGACATAAGGATCAGGCACGTCTCTCTGGTTTCGGAGTTCGCCTTGATTGTGCGGCCAAGCTTCTCTCCGTCCATCCCCGGCATTTGAAGATCGATCACGGCGATTTGGAAGGGATCTTCACGCCGGGCGGCATCCAGCAGCATGGCCATCGCGGCTTCTCCGTCCACAGCCTCGGCCGGCCGGCAGCCCCAGGACCTGAGCAGGGTGGTGACCAGCAACCGGTTCGTTGCGTGGTCGTCCACTACCAATACGTGAAGTCCGACAATCTCGGGTCGTTTATCCGATATGTCGGCCGGCTTCTCGGGCTGTTTGGCAAGCGTGACGGTAAACCGGAATATTGAGCCTTTCCCCTCCTCGCTCTCAACCTCTATGGTCCCACCCATCAACCCCACCAGTTGTTTCGAGATGGCCAGGCCCAAACCGGAGCCGCCATATTTTCGGGTGGTCGAACCGTCCACCTGGGTGAAGGCGCTGAAGAGCATGCCAAGGCGGTCGGCCGGGATCCCGATGCCCGTATCCCTGAAAACGAAACGCAGGGTTGCGTGCGTGTCGGTTTCGTGATCAAGGCTCACCCGAATGCTCACCTCTCCCCTGTCCGTAAACTTCAGAGCGTTGCCGGCCAGGTTGACCACTATCTGGCGCAGCCGCCCCGGATCTCCCCTTACGAACGACGGAACCTCGGGCTCGATCAGGCAGGTGAGCTCCAGCTTCTTCTCGCCCGCCTTGACCGCGAGCATCTCCGCGGCGTCTTCCACGGTCGTGCGCAGATCGAAGTCGAGGACTTCGAGGTCCAGCTTTCTTGCCTCGATCTTAGAAAAATCCAGGATGTCGTTAATGAGCGAAAGCAGGTTTTCGCCGCTGGATCGGACCAATCCGGCATACTGCCGCTGCTCCGGGGTAAGCTCGGTATCCAGCAGCAACCCCGTCATGCCGATTACGCCGTTCATGGGTGTGCGGATCTCGTGGCTCATGTTGGCCAAAAACTCGCTCTTGGCCGCGCTGGCCAACTCCGCCCGCAGCGCCATCTCATTGGCCCGGGCGATCGCTTCTTCCAGCGCGTAGTTGGTTGCCTCCAACTCGGTCATGGCTGAACGCAGGGCCTCTTCGCCCTGCTTGAGCTTGGTGATCTCCACAAAGGATTCGAGCAGGCAATTCCTGTCGCCCAGGGTTATCGGAATCACGGTCTTGAGGATCGGAACATGCTCTCCCTTGGCATTAACCAGGACGCGCTCCGAATTATCCACTTTCTGTCCCTTGTCGGTAACGGGACAGGCGCCCTTCTGGGCCGGGCAGACGAAGTTATGGCATGTGTGTCCAACCAGTTCCTCACGGGGCGCGCCGATCATCTCACATGCAGCGTGGTTGGCTTCCAGGATCGCGTGTGTCTCCGCGTCAACTATCAGCACGCCATTCTGCAGAGATTGCAGGATAGTCTCCACCTCCTGCTTGCTCTCACGCAACTCGCGCGTTCGTTCAAGAACAACTCGTTCGAGCCTCGCCTGTCGATGGCGTAGCGAGCCCACAAACATGGTCACCACCAGGGTTACAACGCCCCCTGCCAGACCTGCCGCTCCTGCCGCCTCACTCGGATGGGCGGTTGGGAAGGTCGAGCCGGGTTGCGCGACAACAGCAAACGTCCGGCCGCAGAGGAACAACGGGTAGGCGCTGGAATATCCATGCCGCTTAAGGAACGCGGTGGAAGCAACTTCACCCGGACCTTGGGGGAGAACGGCAAACGAGTTTGGCAATCCTTCAATGTTAATATCCGCAACTTCTATGCTGATCTGTGAGCCGTTCTCCCCACCCGCGGTCATTGCCCGCTCTAAAGTGGATTGCAGCCTCAGCACGCACAGAGCAAATCCGAGAAAACGCTGATCGCCTTCCTTGAAAACGGGGTGGAAAACCAACATGCCCTTTTGTAGCCCTGTTTCCTGCACAAGGGTAATTGGGGCCGTGGCAACAGGCAGCTTTGTCCTGATTGCCTCTTCCAGAGCTTTTCTTCGGACGGGTTCGCTGCCGAGATCGAACCCCATTGCCGCCTCGTTGCCCTGGAGCGGGGTAATGTAGGCAACCGGATAATACTCATCGCGTCCCGAAGCTGCGGCCCGTTCGCCCTTCGCGTCCTTTTCGAAAACCCTGTAGGCCTCGAATCCCTGCCCTCGGATTCCTGCTTCGAAACTCTCTTTTTCACTCGGCACAATGACAGGGGTCCACTCCATTGCCTGCACGCCCTGAGACCAGGCCAGGGGACCGGCAAAAGCCTCGAACTCTTGAGCGGATAACTTCGGGTTATCGGCAACGAACCGGCTTGTTACGGCCAAATCTTGGCGCAATGAGCGATACGCCTCCCCGATGATGTGCACTTTGGCCTCTGCAAGCCTCTGGAAATCATGCTTTATCCTTCGTTTCTCCACGTCGTTGACGCCTAACGCGAGAACTACGGAGAGCCCAAGCCCCAAGACCGCCGACAGCAGCGTTTCCGTGTGCCGGAGCCACCATGCCTGTTTCTCCGCGAGTAACCTCCAACGCCAATATATAAGGTTGAGGCCGCCCAAAAGGATTACCACCGGCGCCATGGTCAGCAGAATCGCATGCATGCGCGCGCCGGCGATCGTGGCTTTCCACTGCTCGGTCAAGATGTCTATGGCGACGACCAGCAGCACCTCGCCCGAACGCGGGTCGACGACAGGGCTGAAACCCGTGACGAAAGTGCCGTATTCGTCCGTGTATGGGCCGACTACCACCGGCTGGGCGGTACGGAAGACTTCCCGGAGCTCCGATTTTGGCTTCTCATAGACTGTTCCCGGCGGAGAAGCCAGGGGGTCCCGCTCGTCCAGGTTCTCGGGTCCGAAAACAAGGACCCCGTTTCGTTCGGCTACGCTGTATACACTGCGCAAAGCTGTGAAGCGCCCGTAGGCGATCATCTGATTACGGAGCCGCTGGAATTCGGGAATGGCCTTATCTCTAATGTCAAACGAGAGCGCTTTGACCCGTTGCGGGTTAATCGTTTGGGCGATGCCGGCCGCCTGCCGCCAGATGTCCTGCCGCATTTCGGCATCAATGACACTTCCTCGCCACCCCGCGCCTACCCACCCCATGGCCACCAGCGCAACCAGCCCCGCAGGGAGAACCCATGGGCTGAATAAACGGTCGCGATCTTTCAAAGACCATAGGGCGCGTCCATGGAGCCAGATCCCGTACGCAAACACCAACGTGCACAGGGCCACAAGCAGGGGCACCCAGGCGGGAAGCGAGGACACGCCGAGATCGAACCGGGAACTCGGCCGCAATACTCCCTTGATCGCCACAGCCCCCGCGCC
>Ga0326728_10005389_pt1 | contig 36031 bp, 28 predicted proteins | sample MB3enrmetagenome_FD_207602 | JGI IMG/M metagenome (GOLD analysis project Ga0326728, IMG submission 207602) | Lab enriched peat soil microbial communities from McLean, Ithaca, NY, United States - MB31MN | ecosystem: Environmental > Terrestrial > Soil > Wetlands > Peat | place: USA: New York...
GAGGGATCGCGGGAGCGGTTCGCCGGGGTCACCCGACAGGTGCTGTTCGAGGGAGACCAACGGCTGTCCTGTCAGCTCCGCTACTTCGAGATCGCACCGGGAGGCCACTCGACTCTCGAGCGTCACGACCATCTACATGTGGTGGTGGTTGTCCGAGGAGCGGGTCACGCACTGATTGGACACCGCGTTGTCGAACTCGCGCTCTTCGACGTCGCTCGAATCGCATCGCGAGAGTGGCACCAGTTTCGCGCAACGTCGGGCGAGGCGTTCGGGTTCTTGTGTCTGGTTGCCGTCGAACGGGACCGGCCGGAAAGACCGGACGCCGCGGCGATCGAGGAGCTTCGAGCGCTTCCGCATGTTGCTGCGTTCATTCGTGTGTAAAGTGGGTACGATGGCTTCGGACGAGTCGCGATCCTTCGGATTCGAAACGCGCATGCTGCATGCGGGCCACGTTCCCGATCCGATCGTCGGAGCGCGGGCCGTTCCGATCTTCCAGACGACATCGTACGTCTTCCGGGATGCTGACAGTGCGGCCCAGCTCTTCGAGCTCAAGCAGTACGGACACATCTACTCCCGAATGAGCAATCCGACGACGTCCGTCCTCGAAGAGCGTATCGCATCCCTGGAGAACGGCACTGGAGCGGTGGCCGTGGCGAGCGGCATGGCGGCGCAGTTCGCGACATTCATGACATTGCTATCGCCCGGCGACGAGATCGTGGCGTCTGCGCACCTCTACGGCGGTACCGTCACGCAGCTGGCTCACGCCCTCCAAAAGCTTTCGATCGATGTTCATTTCGTCGATCCGAGCGAAGTGAGCAACTTCGAGCGTGCCATCACGAGAAAGACGCGCGCGCTGTTCGGAGAAACCGTTGGCAACCCGCGCGGGTCGATCCTCGATCTCGAACCGCTGTCGAAGCTGGCCGAAGCGGCTCGCATTCCGCTGATTGTCGACAACACGTTTGCAACACCCTATTTGTGCCGTCCAATCGACTTCGGAGCAACGCTCGTCGTGCACTCGGCGACGAAGTTCATAGGTGGACACGGAACAAGCATCGGCGGGCTGGTCGTGGATTCAGGCAAATTCGATTTCGGGCGATTTGCGACGATCGCCGCCCCATCGCCTTCGTATCATGGACTTCGGTTCTTCGACACGTTCGGCCACTATGGTTTTCTGATGAAGCTTCGGGCCGAAACCGTCCGCGACACGGGCGCGTGCATTTCGCCCATGAATTCGTTTCTCCTCTTGCAGGGCGTCGAGACGCTATCCGTGCGCATGGATCGCCACGTGGCGAACACCAAGGCGGTCGCAATGTTCCTGCGCGACCACCCGGCGGTTGGTGCGGTTCACTACGCCGGATTGCCCGACCACCCTCACCATGCGCGAGCGTCGAAGTACCTTCCGAAGGGTCCGGGCGCCGTATTTACCTTCGACCTGGCGGCTCGAGGGGGGGACGCCCGCGACGCCGGACGCAAGTTCATCGACTCCCTCCAAATCATCTCCCATCTCGCCAACGTTGGCGATGCTCGCTCGCTTGTCATTCATCCGGCTTCCACCACGCATCAGCAGCTCTCCGACGAAGAGCTGCGCCGGTGCGGTGTGGGTCCGGAAACGATCAGATTGTCGGTCGGTCTCGAGACCGTGGAGGACTTGCTGTGGGATCTGGACCGGGCACTGTCTGCAGCATCCACCTGAACTCCGTGCTGACGGCGGCCGAGCAGGCCCGCTATCAGGATACCGTGGTCATTCGACGTCTTCTCGATGAGTGTCGAACGATCGCCATCGTCGGACTTTCGGCCGACCGGCAGAAGGCGAGCTACTTCGTCGGTTCGTATTTGAAAAGTGAGGGATATCGAATCATTCCCGTCAATCCACGGGGAGGGGAGATCCTTGGGGAGAAGGTGTATCCAGACTTGGAGAGCGTTCCGGTTGCGATCGACATCGTCGATGTATTTCGTCCGTCGAGCGAGGCCTTTGCCATCGCCGAGCAAGCCGTGCGAGTGAAAGCCAAGGCGCTGTGGCTCCAGCTTCGCATCGTCGACGTTGTTGCCGCGGAGCACGTCCTCGCCGCAGGTGGAGCAGTCGTAGTGGACAAGTGCATCAAGATGGAACACGGGCGCTTCGGCGGTGGGTTGCACGCGGCCGGGATGAATACGGAGATTGTTACGGCAAAGCGCCCCCGTTGGACTCGAGAGTGAACGCAGCGAGCGTCGAAGGCCACGGAACATTCGTGGGGCGGCAAGGCGCATCTTGTCCCGATTGTGGCTGACGTGGAGACGCCATGCGCTACGATGCGGCCATGCACACGCAGACGTTTCTCTGTTTTGGCGCATTGGCTATGTCTGCCGTAGGATGCGGTGGCAGTCCGCCGCCTCGCGCGTCCGCTCCTGTCGAACCGGCGCCTTCCGCCTCCTCGTCGGCCGCGACCGTTTCCAGTGCGGGCGACAGTACCACGACGGCCTCGCTGCCGTACGATGGCGGATCACAAGGGACCAAGCTTCCGCTCCTTCCGGACGGTTCGGACGCCGGAGCGGACGGGTCGTCAGATGCGGGGGCGCGCCGGGCGCACGAACCGGGGCGCGGCCCGGACGACATTCGCAGTGCGGTCGTGGCTCGGCGTGCCGAGACGCGGGCGTGCTTCGAGAAGGCATCTTCGGCGACATCGCCTGTCGGGCGTTCCCTCACGATGAAGTGGACGATCGACCCGAAGGGCATCGTAGGCGCTCCGACGATCGATCCTGCGCACAGCGATGTAGTCGACATGGGCGTCGTCAACTGCGTTGCCGCAATCCTCAAGACGATCAAGTTTGCTGCAAGTCCGGGCGGCTACGAGACGAAGGCGTCGTATCCGTTCATTATGCATCGCCAGCACAATGCCGACGGTGGTAGTCCTTAGTCAGGCGCGGCGGTTCTCCGTGACGAGCCGTCACGTCTTCTGACAGACGAAGTTGAACAGGCCGTCGTACCGCTGCGTCACGTAGAGGATCCTGAACGTCTTCGCTAGTTCTCCGTAGACGACATCTCCGCGGGGAATAGGCGTGTACTGCCCATAGTGATCGGCCCACGCGCCGCCCGCCGAGTCTCGCATGTACTGCGGGATTTTGGCCGTGTCGACGGTCAGATTGAAGATGAAGAGACCCAGCTTGTGCAGGAGCGTGTGCGCATCGGCAATATACTGAGTTCGCTGCCGTGCGGAGAAATGCTGAAATACGTTGGACGACACCACATAGCTGAACCGATTGTGATCATCGTCCACGAGTGAGCGAGGAAGCAGCCCGTCGGGCGTCGTTTCGACAACTCCCGAAACGCGTGGCACGACGTCGACACCCATATAGGTGTGGTTGGTGTGGGTCTCGATGAATGATTTGAGCGACCCGTACCCGGTGCCAATCTCCAGCACGCTTAGCCTCGCGTGAGCGTTTTCCTCAAGGAATGCTGTCACACCAAGGCTTTTGGCGAGACGCAGATTCATGCGGTTTGCGTCCATCCGAGTTTCGATGGCGTAGGGAAGGCTGCCGACCTCTGGAGCGACGGAAATGTTGCAGACTGGGTCCGTTCCAAATAGCTCGTCGCACACGTTCCAAAAGGCGCGGCAGTCGACGACGTCGGGGGACAGTCTTTCGATGCGCTCCCGCGTCAGCGAAGTCGTCGGGCGCTCGGTCTCGATCCACTTCTTGTAGGCCTCGAGATCGCGAAAGCCGAGGTCTTCGACGAGGATACGCCTGATCTCTTGGTGGCCTTTCATGCTGGTGATTCTAACTCGCGAGGGACAAGCATCGAATCAGCTGCCGATGTTTGGGTCCGAGCGCGGCGCACGAACGAAACCCGGACGGTTCTCGGCTTGCACGGTCGACGTGGGGCAAGATGTCCATCCCCGGGGCAATCCCGCGGGGCAGTTTGCCTCAGAGACCGCAAGACTTCAGCGCCTCTCTGAAGGCGTCCCCCCACTTCACCGGTCTTCGGCCCATGCGCGCGTCCGCCGCCAAATGACGCGTCCGCGTTGAACGCATCGGCGAGTTGCTGACGATAGCTCCCTGGCGTACAAGTGCCCGGCCGTGGCTTCCGAATGGCACCCAACGCTCAACGGGGCATTGACCTCAAGCGAGGTCCTGCCGGGCTCGCGGCGTCTTGTCCCGTGGCGGTGTGCACGTGACCCGGCGCACTGCTGGCGGGCGGCAGTCGCCTGTCGCACTCTTCGTGCGTCGGCCTGCCCGTGCTGCCCGGGTCGCCGCAGGCCAACCCAATAGTAGGGACCAACCAGGCGCACGCCCCCACCATGATCCAACGCATCGTCTCCTACGCCATACGTATGCCGTTTATCGTCTTGTCGATGACGGTGCTCCTCATCGTCGTGGGCGTGGTCGCGTACAAGCAACTCGACATTGAGGCCTACCCGAACCCATGCCCTCCGCTCGTCGAGGTGCTCACCCAGCCGCCCGGTTGGAGCGCCGAGGAGACCGAACGATACGTCACGGTTCCTCTCGAGATCGGCTTGTCTGGTATGCCCGGTCTCGACCACATTCGCAGCTTCTCGCTCTTCGGGCTGAGCGACGTGAAATGCTACTTCACTTGGAGCACGGACTACAAGGACGCGCGACAGGAAGTCATCAATCGTCTCCAGTTCGTGCAACTTCCCGCGGGGCTCCAGGGGCAGATATCGCCGTGGAACGCCATCGGCGAGGTGTTTCGCTATCGCGTCGTCGGCAAGGGCTATACGCTCAAGGACCTCAAGACCGCGGAAGACTGGATTCTCGAGCGGCAGTTCAAGCAAGTGCAGGGCGTCATCGACGTCACGAGCTACGGCGGCGAAACGAAGCAGTACCATGTCGAGATCGACCCGTATCGCCTGCGGGGGCATGGGGTGACTCTCGGGCAGGTTTCGACGGCTGTGCAGAACGCCAACCAGAACGTTGGCGGCCAGCGACTGTTCATGGGTGAGCAGAGCTACGACGTGAGAGGCATCGGATTGATCGGCTCGAACGACGATCACGTTCGTGACATCGAGGACGTCGTCGTGGCCGAACAGAAGGGGACGCCCGTCCGCGTCAAGGACGTCGCCGACGTAGACATAGGCCATGCCCCGCGCCTCGGGATCGTCGGATACAACGACGACCCGGACGTCGTCCAAGGCATCGTGCTCATGCGGTATGGGGGCGAAACGCCTTCCACGCTCGACGGGATATACAAACGCGTAAAGTACATCCGCGACAATCACATTCTACCGCCGGGAATGGATATCGAGCCGTACTACGATCGAGGCGAGCTCGTTCATTTGACGACGCGCACAGTCTTGGAGAATCTCCTCGTTGGGATGGCGCTCGTGACCCTCGTCCTGCTTCTCTTTCTCGGGCACACGCGAGCTGCCCTCATCACGGCCATCAACATTCCGCTCGCCCTTTTGGTTGCGTTTTGCGGCTTGGTAGGGACCCATACGTCGGCGAATCTCATCTCGCTCGGAGCCGTCGACTTCGGCATCGTCGTCGATTCGACGGTGATCATGATGGAGAACATCTTCCGCCACCTCGGGTCCCACGGGCGGGGCACCATGATCGAGAGAATCGAGCAAAGCGCGCGCGAGGTGGCCACCCCCATGATGTTTTCGACGCTGATCATCGGCGTCGCATTCTTACCCCTGTTCACGATGGCGGGGGTCTCCGGGGTCATCTTCGCGCCGATGGCCCGGACCTACGCGTTTGCCATCGGCGGGGCGATCTGTCTGGCGCTCACTTTGACGCCGGTGCTCGCGTCGAAGGCAATCCCGGTGCAGGACGAAGAGAAGGACAGCGCGATCATGCGCGTCCTTCATCGCATCTACAACCCCGCCTTCGACCTTGCGATGAAGCACCCGAGGGGCACGCTGGTGTTCAGCCTGCTTCCGATCCTGCTCTGCGTCGTGCTCTTCCCGCTGCTGGGGCGTGAGTTCATGCCGAAGCTCGAGGAGGGTAACTTCTGGATTCGCGCTACGTTGCCGACGTCGATCTCGCTTGATCAGAGTGCCAAGTACGTAGGTCGAATGCGATCGATCCTTCGTGGGTGTCCGACGGACGCGAACCTCGCGTGCGACGATGCCCACCGAGCGCATCCCGAGGTCCTCACGGTCGTCTCTCAGCTCGGGCGTCCGGACGACGGCACGGACGTCTCCGGATTCTACAACATCGAGTTCTTCGCGCCGCTCAAGCCGTTCGACGAGTGGCCTCGGGGTCTCACCAAAGAGAAACTGACCGAGGACATCAACAGAGAATTGACGAACGCGTTTCCGGGGGTTGTGTTCAACTTCTCCCAGTACATCAGCGACAACGTCGAAGAAGCCATCAGCGGCGTCAAGGGCGAGAACTCGGTCAAGGTCTTCGGACAGGACCTCGAAAGAAACGAGGCGCTGGCCGAGGGAATCGTTGACGTGATGAGCCACGTGTCGGGTGTCGCCGACCTCGGGATGTTCCGTTCGCTCGGTCAGCCGAGCATCCGGATCATCCCTCGGAGGAAGGAATGCGCTCGCTATGGCCTGAATACGGGCGATGTCGATTCCGTCATCCAAGCAGCGATTGGCGGTCAGGCGGTGACCCAGGTCTACGAGGGAGAGAAGTTCTTCGACCTCACGATTCGCTGGAAGCCGGACTACAGGATGAGCCTCGAAGCCATCCGCGAAATCACGGTCTCGACGCCGAGTGGTGCCTCCATTCCGCTCGGCGAGATCGCCGACATCCAAACGGCGGAGGGTCCCGCGATGATCTATCGCGAGGACGGTCGGCGATACAGCCCGGTGAAGTTCAGCGTCCGCGGGCGGGACCTCGCTAGCACGATCGCCGCGTCCCAAGGCGAGATTGCCAACGCCATCCCGCGCTGTGAGAAGGCGCCGCCTGGCAGCAAGAGGTGTCTCTCGTACGATACTCGTCTCGAGTGGGCCGGCGAGATCAACGAGCTTCACGAAGCCGAGGGTCGGCTCACGCTCATCATCCCGCTGACGGTGCTTCTCATCACCTTCCTGACGTACAGCGCAGTCAAGACGTGGCTGGACACGATCCTGGTCATCATCAGCATTCCCATCGCGTGCACCGGTGGCGTACTGGCCCTACTTATTACAGGACTGAATTTCTCCGTCTCGGCGGCGATGGGATTCATCTCCATCTTCGGGATCGCGATCCAGGATGCGATCCTAGTCGTGACATATTTCCAGCGCCTGCGGAACATAGAGGGGCACTCGATTGAGGCGGCCGCTCGGGAGGCAGCGGAAAAGCGCTTCCGGCCCGTACTCATGACGACGCTCGTCGCGACCCTGGGGCTCATGCCCGCCGCGCTTTCGCACGGGATCGGGTCGCAAACGCAGAAGCCTCTCGCGATCGTCGTCATCGGAGGCTCTCTGATTCTTGCCGTGTTGACGCGGGTGGTTCAGCCGCCGCTGTTGGTCGTTGCGCATCGGTGGCTCGAGGGGCGCCGTCGCGGTGGCGCTGGCCCGCTGGTCGCGAATCTCACGTCAGTGTGACGCTTTCGCGTCGCTGCCAAATCGCCTTGAAAGAATGCATCAGGTAGCTAGAGTCCGCGGATCGTTTTGCGGCAGCATCCGCCGCCGTACGTGTCTGGCTCCTCGGCCACCCAGGCCGCGCATGACCCAAGGAACAATTCCGATGCGAATCCCGATGCGAGTTCTAGCTTTTATCCCCCGTGCCCGGGGCGCACTCCCACTGACCCTAGCGCTTACCCTCGGCGGGCTCAGTGCATGCACCGTCACCAGCGACGATAACAATTCGAACCTCGACGCTGGGGGTGCTAGCGATCAGGCGGCCGCTCTACCGGATGCCGCGGCTCGTGACGCCACGAGTTCGGGCCTCGACAGTACTGCTCCCGCGCTGGACGGCAGCACCGCGGGCGACGCCCTTGCGGACGGCTCTGCACTTGAGGCCGAAGCGGGCGATGCGATGGCACCGTACGTGTGGAAGAACGCACAGATCGTCGGGGGCGGTTACGTGCCCTCGGTCGTCTTCAATCCGAAGGAAAAGGACCTGATTTATGCGCGTACAGACATGGGCGGTGCCTACCGCTGGGATCCTGTAAACAGCGTCTGGATTCCGCTGCTCGACTGGGTCAGCATGGATGACTGGAACATGTGGGGGATGGAGAGCATCGCCACCGATCCGGTCGATCCAGACAATTTCTACGTGGCCGCCGGCATGTACACGAATTCCTGGACGACGATGAACGGCGTCATCCTGCGATCGAGCGATCGCGGAGCGACATTTCAGCAAACTCCCTTGCCGTTCAAGTTCGGTGGCAACATGACCGGTCGCGGGATGGGAGAGCGACTCGCCGTCGATCCGAACGACAACAGCGTAATCTACTTCGGAGCGCGAAGCGGCAATGGGCTGTGGCGAAGCCTGGACAAGGGCGTGACGTGGAATCGGGTCACCAGCTTCACGTATCCTGGTAACTACGCTGCCGATCCGACCGCACCGACGGACGTCATTGGAGTTGTCTGGGTTGCATTCGACCCTACTTCGTCGACGTCGGGTACAGCGTGCCAGTCGATTTACGTGGGCGTGGCCGACACGACCGCGGCTATTTACCAGTCGAAGGACGGCGGGAATACCTGGTCCCCGGTTCCCGGGCAACCAACGTCCGGCTACCTTCCGCACCACGGAGTCCTCGCCTCGAACGGTATCCTCTACATCACGTACAGCGATACTGCGGGGCCCTTCGATGGCGCGCACGGCGACGTGTGGAAATACGATACGAAGGGAGCCGTCTGGACGCTGATCAGCCCCGAGCCGTCGACCGACACGACGCTAGATTGGTTTGGGTATGGCGGCCTTGCGGTGGACGCGCAGAATCCCAACACCCTCGTGGTCGCCGCGGTCGACATGTGGTGGCCCGACACGCAATTCTATCGCAGCACGAACGGCGGAACGTCGTGGACGTCGATCTGGACGTGGGGCAGCTACCCCACCGTTGACAAGCTCTACACGATCGACGTTTCCGCGGCCCCGTGGCTCGGCAATGGGACTGCGTCGCCGCCGACTGCCGTGCCCAAGCTCGGGTGGATGCTCGACGATCTGAAGATCGATCCCTTCAATTCGGACCGCATGTTCTACGGCACGGGCGCGACGCTGTTCGGCACGACGAACCTCACCGCGTGGGACCGCGCCGACAGTGGCGCCGACGCTGCCCCGATCGCCATCTCGTCGTGGGCCAAGGGAATCGAAGAAACGTCAATCCTGGGACTCATCAGCCCACCGACGGGCGCTTCGCTCCTCAGTGTGATGGGCGACATCGGAGGATTCCGCCACGACGATCTCACCAAAGTTCCGTCGGTGCAGTTCCTGGCGGCTGGCAACTGGTCGACCATGACCAGCATCGATTACGCGGAGACCAACGCGAACCTGGTCGTTCGCGCGACGAGCGTCGCCACACAGAACGTCCCGAATCAGACGGATGGCGGTACTCCCGAGGTGGCGTCCATCAGTATCTCGGCGGACAACGGGGTGACCTGGACCGACGCGACCATATTCAATCAGATTGCGACCGCCGGAATCGTCGCGATGAACGCGGACGGGTCGTCCGTGGTGTGGTCTCCGACGGCATCCATTCCAACCGCCTGGACCGGGTCTCAAAGCGCGCCCGTCAGCTACACGAAGGACAACGGCCAGACATGGCAATCGAGCAGCGGGATACCGGATCAGGCCTTCGTCGCGAGCGACCGCGTGAATCCGAAGAAGTTTTACGGATTCTCGGCGGGGGCTTTCTACACGAGCGTGGACTCGGGCGCGACCTTCACTCTGACTGTGTCGAGCGCGCCGGATGGATCGGCTACCGGGCTTCCGAGCTCGGCGATGTGCAAGGCGGTGCCGGGCATCGAGGGAGACATCTGGCTTGCGGGCGGTTCGACGTCCGGCGCCTATGGCCTCTGGCACTCGACCAACTCGGGTGCGACGTTCCAGAAGCTCGCCAACGTCGATCAGGCTGACGTGGTCGGGTTCGGCAAGGCAGCACCGGGGTCGACGTACCCGGCCATCTACGTCAACGCGCAGGTCGCCGGCGTCCGCGGTCTCTTCCGGTCGACGGACACAGGTGCTTCGTGGACGCGTATCAACGACGACCAGCACCAATATGCGGCGGCCAGCCAAGCCATCACCGGTGACCCGCGAATCTACGGCCGTGTCTACCTCGCCACCAACGGGCGCGGTATCATCTACGGCGACATCGCACAGTAGCCGCTGGTCATAGAGCCTACGTAGACGATCAACGCACTGGGCGAGTCCGTCATGGCGATGGACTCGCCCTTGTCGTTGGTTGACGCAGCGTCGCAGGGGCGCCGATAACCATCCGAACTTGAGCCGGTTTCGTGTTGAGCGGCGTCTTTCAGGGCGGTGTGCGAGTCGACAGGAAATTCGGCGTTGTCCTCGAGATGTCGGCTAGACTTGCGGGCCATGGCTGTCGTGATCGGACCGCTCCATGGATCCTAGGGAGCGAATGGGAGGTCGGACGCGGATGCCCTCGAATCGAACTCTTCTCCTCGGGCTCGTTCTGGCGACTCTGTGCGGATGCAATGTGCTTCTCAATCTGGGCCAGTTTGACGGCGCGACCTTGGCTGACGACGATGCGGGGGACCAGTTCGACAGCGCGAACGACGGGTCGGACGACACGGGGAGCGATGCGTTGGGAGGCGATGCGCTCGCTGCGCAAGACGCTTCGGACGAGAGGCTGGACGGTGCTGGCCAGGCGACGCCGGCCGACGCCGGCGACGCCACGGCGATGGACGTCTTCCATGGCGGGAACCCCGGCGACTCCGCTTTTCACGAAGCAGCGGATGCCCAAGACGCTGACGTCACCACAACCGATGCAGTCGTAGAGAGTGCCGAGGCAGCGGAGGATGCGGCACCGGATGGAACGCTCCCGGATGCTCAAGATGCGGGGGACGCGGCGATCGACGGGGTGGCGCAGTACGCTCAAGATGCGGCCAACGAAGCCGGCGATGCGGCCGCAGTCGATTGGTGCATCGCCAACTCTTCGACGGCGACGATCCTTTGCCGCGACTTCGACGACGGCAAGCCGTGGGGCTATCTGTTTGATAGCGCGTACGACTCATTCACAGCTCTGCTTCCCACCGTAACCACGACGGACTCGGTGTCCCCGCCAAGCTCGCTCTTGTTGCTGGTCCCTGCCCTCGATGCCGGTCAGTCGGGCAACATTCAGCTCACGGAACATCTTCAATACCATAGCGCCGTCGATGTGCAGGCGGCGGTCAAGCTCGTCGGCTTCACTCCGGGCGCGGGCTCGGACTTGGAGCTGCTTCGCGTTTCGTACAACTCCGGAACGTATTGGGTAAGCTGGGGCCTCGGTTCGGGCTCATCGGGGATCGAGGAGACGATTGCGAGCGTCGATGCGGGCAATACGTACATTGGACACAACTCGACGATTCCTCCGGTGGGCACATGGTTCAATGTCGCGCTTCACGTGGACTTCGGGTCCAGCCTCGTTTCGATGACCTACAACGGTCAGTCCGCCGTCAGTTCCTCGATAAGCAACCCCCCGCTCGGAGCCGGCGCAAGCCTCTCCGTTACCGTGGGTGTCAACTGGGTTACCGGCGTCGAGGCGGCCACGCAGATCTTCTACGACAACGTGCTTATCAACGCTCAGTGAGCCTCTCTACCCGATATCCCCTCGGGTCCTCGCATCTCTCGCGAGCTCGTTGGGTTGTCTCGGTCGGATGAACACGGACGTCTCCACGGCGCCGCCTCCCTTGTGCGCGCACCGGCGACGTACGGCGCGGGCGGTAGGGGGCGTCGGCGGACGGAGAATGAAGGGGTATCGAAGTCGAACCACGTCCAGGCACAGGGCGACGATTTGTCCACGGATTCCGTCGCGCCCAAGTATACTTGTGGCAGGCCCTCTGCAATCGTCCCGGCACGCCGCCGCGCGATGGCACAGCTAATCGATTTCCATGAATCGCCGTATGGACGTTAGGCACCGAATGGCGAGCAAGCGCGAAACCATCGAGCAGGTCGGCCCCTATACGCTCTACGAGGAGATCGGGCGTGGTGGGATGGCGTCGGTGCATCTCGGGCAAGCCAAGAGTCGCTCCGGATTCAAGCGGATCGTCGCCATCAAGCGCATGCACAGCGATCTTGCGAGATCGCCGGAGTTCGTTGCGATGTTCGTCGAGGAGGCGAGCATCGCGAGTCGCATTCGGCATCCCAACGTCGTGGCCGCCATCGACTGCGTGACGACCGACGACGACGCGATGCTGATCATGGACTACATCCCCGGAGTGTCGCTCGACGAGGGGATGCGGAGAAAGTTCGACAACAAGGAGACGATTCCTCTGCCGATTGCCACGGCGATCTTGATCGGCGCCGCGCTCGGGCTCCACGCGGCGCACGAAGCGGTGGACGAGTCCGGGGACAGCCTCGGAATCGTGCACCGCGACGTCTCGCCTCACAACATCCTCGTCGGCATCGACGGGCTCGCACGTGTGCTCGACTTCGGGATCGCCAAGGCCGCCGAGCGCGCGCAGCACACGCGCACGGGGGAGGTCAAAGGCAAGCTCGCGTACATGGCTCCCGAGCAACTCATGCAGGAGAAGATCGGTCGTCAAGCAGACGTGTACTCGCTTGGGGTTGTTCTCTGGGAGCTCGTCGCGGGTCGCCGACTCTTCGACGGCGACACCCAGGGGCAGATGTTGATGAACATTGCCAGCGGCACGATCGAGTCGCCTCGGACCGCGAATCCAGCCGTGTCTCCCGAGGTCGACGCCGTGGTGATGAAGGCTCTTGCGAGGACTCCCGAGGCGCGCTTTCAAACCGCTCTCGAGTTTGCGATGACGCTTGAAACGCTCGTGCCGCCAGCCGTGCAGCGCGTGGTGGGCGAGTGGGTTGCGTCCGTCGCCAAGGACGACATTGCGGGTCGCGCGGAGATCGAGCGACGAATCGAGGAGACGAGCCGAGCCCTCTCGGAGCACCCTGGCGACGTCATCACGGCGAGGTTTCGCCTGCCACAGCGTCTGAGCGAGAACACGACGACGACCGGCGTGATGGTGGCTAAGCCAACCGCAAGGAGTCGGGCGTGGCTCGGCGCAGTGGCTCTCGGTTCGGCGGCAATTGCAGGAATGGGCGTGGCCTTGTGGTCGCGCGCTCCCGCGACCCGAGACGCGTACGCGACGACATCTGCCAATGGCGCGGCCACGGCCGCCCTCTCTGCACAGGCGTCGGGACCATCCCGTGGAGTCTCTGACGCAGCGATTGCTCCAGACCTCGTCTCGGACAGTGCGCCCGTTTCCGCCGTTGTGTCGGCATCCGTACCGGTCGCCTCGGCGCCTGCACCCATCACGCCGGTTGCGGCCGGACCGCATCACGGAGGGTGGAAACCGGGCAAGCCCGCTGGGGCGGGAGCAAACCCCGCTCCCGCTTCGGCACAAGGAAATTCATATCAGGGAGGCTCGCCGCAGGGGGGCTTGCCGCCCGGAGTGGAGCCGGGTCTGCCCGAGGAGATCGGCGGACGAAAATGAGGCCGCGCGTTGTGGCTTGGACTTGGTAGAAGAGACTGTGCTTCGATAGCTAGGAGGACTCTCTTGATCCGATCGCGCCGATGGTTGTCTGGTCTCAGTGTTTCGCTGCTGGCTGTTTGCGTGACCTCCGTCGCATCGATGGCGCGTGCAGACCAGACCACGGGCACTGCGGTCGCGGAAGCTCTGTTTCGCGATGCCGTGCAGCTTCTTCTGGCCGACAAGGTCGACGAAGCCTGCCCGAAATTCCTCGAGAGCCAGGCTATCGACCCGTCCCTTGGAACGCTGCTGTATCTGGCCACGTGCCACGAGAAGCAAGGGCGCACGGCGTCCGCCTGGTCGGAGTTCACATCGGCGAAGGACTGGGCCGAGCGAACGAATCAGGGCGAACGAGCGGCGTTTGCGCGCCGCCACCTGGTCCCCCTCGAGCAGCGCCTGTCGAATGTCTTGCTGAGAGCGCCCACGATCCCAGGCATGCACATCAAGGTGGACAACGGCGTGCTCAGCATCGCCGCCGTCGGGACTCCGCTTCCCTTGGATCCGGGCCAACACACGATTGCCGTCGAAGCCGAGGGCTACATGCCCTGGCACACGGTCATCACGATTCCGGCCGAGCCCGGAAAGACGGAGGTCACGGTTCCCGAGCTCGAACCGGTCCATACGTCGTTGCCGCCCCCTTCGGTCACCACCCAACCGGGCGAGGCCACCGCCACACCGAGGACGACCGGCCGTTCAGGCAATACTGTTCCCCTGTGGGCTTCCGTCGGGGTCGCCGGCGCGGGGATTGTCGTCGGGTCGATTTTCGGTGGGCTCGCCATGGGTTCGCGCGATTCGGCGTCGAACGCGTGTCCGGGAAACCGTTGCACTCAGAGCGGCCTCTCGGACATCAGCAATGCCAAGACCTTCGCCACTGCGTCTACCATCGGTTTCGGCGTTGGGCTTGGCGGAGCCCTCGTTGCCGGCTACTTTGCCATCAAGGGAAGCGGTGAGTCCTCGTCGCATGGTCCCACTGGGTTCCTCGGTCCCTTTACGGTTTCTCCCGTCGTTTCCCCGAATGGGGCCGGGGTGACGTTGGGTACACGAATCGAGTGAGCTCGTAGACTTCGAAGGATTAGACCGTGACCGACCGCGTAACGTGCGACGTCTGTGGTGCGCTATCCGAGAAGACCAACACCTCGTACACTCTCATCAGCGGTACGGGGTGGCGGCTGACGCGCCAGGTGCGTCCTGACGGTAAGGTGATCCTCGGTTGGAACTGCCCGAAGTGCTGGGCAAAGCGCAAGGCGCGGGGTTCGCAGACGCCTGCCGCAAAGTGACCCGACACCAACCGGAAACGCCTTCTGGGCCACTGTAGGAGCTAGCTTGGCAAGTGGTCCGATGTCGGACGTGAAAATTTATTACGACAACATCCGCGTTGATGTGCAATGATGCGCTCGCGTACGCGTCCAGGCCTAGGCCGGAGGCGCGGCGTCGAACCGTAGCAGCGCAGATCCCGGTGGCACTGGGAGGGCGCTCTAACGGCGGTTGGCTCAGGCCGAGTCGTATCGAAGCATCGAACATCCCCACGATTGCCATTATAAGGACCTCACATGTCACAAAGTGTTCTTCGCCGTAACCTGGGATTCATGGCGGGCTTCATCGCCCTGACCTCCGTCGTCGCCTGCAGCGATGACACCACGACACCGTCGTCCCCCGTGGACGCAAGCGCCGATGTGACCGCTACGGATAGCGCTGGAAATCATGACGTCACTTCCGCTGATGTTGTCGCAATGGACAGCACCAGCGCGGACACCTCGACGGTCGACAGCGCTGCGGAAACCTCGACGGGTGGCGACAGTGCTGCGGAAGCCGCTACAGGTGACGGAGCGCCGGAAGCTGCGATGGGCGACGGCGGCACGGAAGCTGCAAGCAGCGACGCCGGTGGTGATGCTGCGGCCAAGGATGGTGGTTCGGACAGCGCGACCATGGGCGATGCGGCCGGGGACGTCACAGTCGTGAGCGATGCAGCGCAGGACGTCACGGTTGTTGGCGACTCCGGGCAGGACGTCACGGTCTCGGGCGACACGGGCTCGGATGTCATGACCGGGAGCGACGTCACCACTTCGGACGTGGCAGTGGTCGACGCGTCGGACGGTGCCGTTGTCGCGCCCGCGCTCGCTTGCACCTTCGGCGAGCCCGACGCTGGGGCTCCGTGCATCGTGTCCCAGACCGCACCGGCGTGGCAGTTGAAGAGCTGGACTTTGGCTGACGGCGGAGCAACTCCGACGCTCACTGTGGTATCCGCCACGGATGCAGGCCCGGGCGGTCTTGCGTTTTCGGTGCCGTTTACGGGCCCAGGCCAGACTGCGCAGATGTTGCTCTGGACGGACTTGCCGGCGGCCCTGAACGTTGCGGGCAAGACGTTGAGCTTCACGGTGCAGGGGCTGGTTCCTGTCACGAGTGACCCAGGGAATCCGGGCTCTTGGGATTTCTTCTTCCAGAGTGAGACGCAACCGGATGGGAACGCCGACTGGCCCTATGACCGGGTTGGTGGCGCGAACCTTTCCGTTCCCGATGGCGGCGTAGGGGCCTTCGAGACCATCTCCCTCCCACTGAGCGGATTGGCGTCGGGCAATGTTGACCTCACGAAGGTCGTCACGGTTGGCTTCGATATTACGAGTCCCGCCGCGACCGCAGTCGACGCCGGAGTGACTTACTCGACGGCGAATATTCTCATCAGCAACATCACCATTCAGTAGGCTTCGTCCTGGTGCACGGCGGGCGCCCGGCTGCGAGAGCGGGGCGCCCGCGATTCGTCTGCGGAGATCGGCGCGTCGGAATCTGGTGCGGAGACTTCCCTGGTTTCCGACTGTTGCATCCTTTCTCGGGCGGCACGAGTGGCCGTTACTCCCCATGGGTGTGTTCGTGGAACTCACCTCTGAAGCGGAGGATGTGCTCCTGGCGCCTTCATCGGTTCAATTCGGTGGTGTTTGGATTGCAGCGGTAGCGGTTGCTTCGATCGGAATCGCCTGTGGAGACGACGGTGCGACCCTCGCCAAAGGCACCGACGGGGGAGCCGGTGAGTCGTCGAGGGCCGATGCCGCGCATGCGCTAGACGGCGCAGACTCGGCGACCGCGGATGTCGGCATGCCGTCCTATGATGGCGAATCGGCGGCGGACGGCTCCGACGATCTCGGCGTCAATGTCGATGCGCCCGATGTCGACGGGGACGATGGCACCGCGGCGACCGACAGCGCGGATCAGTCCGACGGCTCGGACGCGGACGATGGCGGGGATAGCACTCTGTCGGACGCTTCGGAGGACGCTGGCGGCGATGCGATTCTCGTCGACGGCACGCGGGATGCCAGCGACGCAAACGAAAGCCAAGCGGAAGCGGGCGACGACGGATCAAGCCCCGAAGCCGACGCCGGCGCGGGATGCCTGTCACCGGTCGACGACGGCGGGGTGTTGGCGGCCACGCCTCCGATGGGATGGAATAGCTGGAACCGGTTTCAAGGCAATATCAGCGAGATTCTGATCGAGCAGGTCGCGAGCGCGATGGCGACCAGCGGCATGCGCGACGCCGGCTACGAGTACGTGAATCTCGACGACATGTGGCAAGCGACGAGCAGGGATGCGAGCGGCAACATCGTGCCGGACCCCCAGCGGTTTCCGAGCGGCATGAAGGCGCTCGCGGACTACGTCCATTGCCTCGGCCTGAAGATAGGAATCTACTCCGACCGCGGCACGCAGACGTGTTCGGGGCGCCCGGGCTCCTACGGCTACGAGACCCAGGACGCCCAGACGTATGCCGCGTGGGGAATCGACTACCTCAAATACGACAACTGCAACGCCGCTCCGGGTTCGGACCTGCAGACGGACTACACGACGATGGGGCTCGCCCTCGCGGCGACCGGGCGTCCCGTCGTGTTCAGTCTCTGCGCCTGGTGGTTCTACCCTTGGGAGCCGACCGTCGGCAATCTTTGGAGGACGACGACCGATATCACGGACACGTGGACGAGCTTCACGAGCTTGCTCGACAAGAACGGAGGAGACACGTCCCAATACGCTGACTCCTCGTACGCGCCGCCCGGACTCTCTCAGTACGCGGGGCCGGGCCACTGGAACGACCCGGACATGCTGGAGGTCGGCAACGGGGGAATGACCGACACCGAAGACCAGACGCAATTCAGCATGTGGGCCATGATGGCGGCGCCGCTCATCACTGGGAATGACCCCCGATTCATGAGCCAGGCAACTCACGACACGCTCACGAACGCCGATGTGATTGCGGTTGACCAGGATCCCCTCGGTCAGCAGGGACAGCCGATCAGCGCAAGCCCGACGCTCGAGGTGTGGAAAAAGCAGCTCGTGGGCGTGGAGACCTACGCCGTGGCACTCTTGAATCGCACGGATGATGCGGCGAACATCACGGTGGCGTGGAGCGAGTTGGGGCTGACCTCTGGCATCGCCACGGTGCGCGATCTCTGGGCCAAACAAGACCTGGGACTCATGATTGACCAGTACACCGCCGCGGTACCAAGTCACGGCGTGGTGATGCTCGAGGTGGTCGGGCAGTAAATCGAAGTTACGTGGCCAGCGCCCGCTTGATGCGGTCGATCGCGGACGCCAATGCACGCGCATTCTTCTGCTGGGACTGGGAGCTTTCTTCGATTTGTCCGATGGCAGCCATCAAGCGCTGGCTACCAGTGGTTTGTGCCTTGTGGCTCGAGCTCAGTTCGGTGACCTTCGCGGAGATGTTCTCGATCGTCGCCGAAATCTGTCGTCCACCCCGCGCCTGTTCCTGGGCCGAGCGCTCCACGTGCTGCGTGATGACGCGCATCTTCTCGGCGCTCTTCATGATGAGCTCCGAACCGCGTGCCTGCTGACCGGTTGCGGCCGCGATCTGTTGAACGGTCTCGGCGATGCGTCCGATCGCATCGGTCACCTGCTTCGAGCCTTTGGCCTGCTCGACCGTGGCCCGGGCGATTGCGCGCACCATGTTCGTGCTCTTCTGCGAGCTCTCGAGGATCTTCTTGAGTGCGCGCTCCGCCTCGTTCGATACTTCGACTCCGCGGTCGACGTTGTGGGCGCCGCGTTCGACTGCCCCGATGGCATTCTTGCTCTCGGCCTGCACCGTCTTGATCAGGTCGGTGATCTCGCGCGTGCTGGCCCCCGCGCGTTCCGCCAGATCCTTGATCTCGTCGGCGACGACGGCGAAGCCCTTGCCCTGTTCACCCGCCTGCGCCGCGATGATGGCCGCGTTGAGCGCCAACAAGTTCGTCTGCTCGGACACATCGTCAATCACGTTGACAATCTGACCGATCGCCTCAATGCGCGACCCTAGGTTCGAAATCACGGAGACCGCTTCTTGGGTGCTCTCCTTGATGCGGTAGATCTCACTAATGGTCTTGAGAATGGCCTCTGCGCCTTTCTCGGCATCGAACGCCACTTCCTCGGAGAGCCGCGCGGTCTCGTTCGCATTGCTCTGGACCTGGTCGATGGACACGTCCATCTCGTTCATGGAACTGCTTGTCTCTTCGGCCGTCAGCGAGAGAGCGTCGACATTCTTGGCGACCTCCTTGATCGAGTATGCCATCTCCTCGATGGAGCTCACCGTCTCGCGCACGCTTCCGGCGAGCTCGCCGACATTCTCGGCCACCTCGTCGTTCGTGGCCGTCATCTCGAGGATCGAACTGCTCGACTCCTCCGCGTTTTGGGTGAGCTCCTCAATGTGTGCGGCGATCTCATTGACTGATTTCGTCAGGTCGGAGACGAGCTTCTCCATCTGCTTGGCGGCAGTGGCTTGACCCTCGGCGGTCGCCTCGAGCTGCACCGAAAGGTCTTCGAGTGCCTGCGCGCTCGATGCACCCTGTTCGGCGCGCTCTGCCACGGCCTGACGGTCCTGCTTCCGCCGCTCGGACAGGTCAGTGAGTACCTCGTACACGGTGCGTTCATCCGCCGACACGTGCTCTGGCGTCGTGACCGCCTCTCCGGCGCTCGCACGCTTCACCGCTTCCAGGACACGGCGCAGCGCCGCGTTCGACGTGGCTCCGACTCCAGCAAACGCGATGGCCACCGCGCCGAGCGCAGCAACGCCAAGTACGTACACGCCCGCGTCTTTCGCGAAGATGGCGAGTAGTGCCCCCACAGCGAGGAGGACAAGCACGCCGAGGATCTGATTTATCGACAGCGTCATCGAGTCAACCTAACCAGCGTAGCGTTTGAGTCTGACAAGTTGCAAGGACAAGGGAAAAAGGCCACGTTCTTTTGCGTCTCTTGTCGGTTTGACTTGACTCTTATCGGCTCGCGGTCCGCGGGACGCACGGGGCAGCGCGGTGCGGATCGCACGCCGCCCCAGCCTACTCTCGCGCTAAGGTCCGCCGCGTGGAAAGGATCCCGCCCCCGCCTCCGAACGGACACCGAGCGACGAGCCGTGCTTCGCTTCGATTCGAAGATGTCAGTCAAGACGGTCGCATTGTGCTCGGCGCGCTGCCGACGACCCTTGGCGTCCAGGTATGGCGTGAGATCCTGGCGCGGGCCCCGAGCGCTCCGGATCCGAAGGAGCAGCGGATCGTTCCGGTGCTCGCCCGCCTCGTTGTAGAAGGGACGCCGGGGCCTTTCTCGGTTCTCGGCGAGTTGGACGTCGAGGGAACCTATCGAATCGCTCGCACCGCGAGCGGGCGCCTCATGTTTGACATGTGGGTGGATATCTACTCGACACTGGGCCGAACCTACGGCACGGCGGAGGGAGACGGAATGCGGGCACTCGCGGGGCGTGTTCTCGCCGAGCACGTTCTCACGCGTCCTTTCGCGCCACCCGGAGAGCGTCGGGTGGAGGTTCTGGATTTCCAAGGCTCCCCAGAAGTGTCGGACGCCCGCGGTGACCCCGCGCCGGTCGAACAAGCATGCGCACTCCCCGAGGGAGCGACGCCTCTCGAGCCGGCGATGCGTCCGGAGTCGGCATCGCGCACGTTCGGCCTCCTTCACACGGACAGCAACAAGCACGTCAACTCGCTCACGTACCTCCGCATCATCGAGGAGGCTTCCCTTCGGCGATTCGCCTCGCTCGGTCGGCGGGCGGACACGCTTGGAAGGCGCGTGGACATCTCGTATCGCAAACCCTGCTTTGCGGGACAGACGGTGCGCATCGTCGACCAGGCGTACGAGACATCGGGCGGGGGACTCGGAGTCGTGGCCATGGTCTTCGACGACGGAGAGGTCAGGGGCGGCGAATGCGTCGCGGGCGCACGGCCCCACGTGTGCGCGCGCATGGAGTTCGAGTAGTCCCCTAGGCTACGCGGCGCACTTCGAACGCAGCGCGACTTAGACGCTTGGCCGCGATGTCGATGGCAATCGGGCTGACATCCACGCCGATCCACCGGCGCCCGAATCGGTCCGCCACAGCCAGCGTTGTCCCGCACCCACAAAAGGGGTCGAGGACGAGGTCCCCGTCGCGGCTGCTTGCCCGGACAATGCGTTCGAGCAAGGCCTCCGGCTTCTGAGTGGGATACCCCGTGCGCTCCTTGCCGATTGCTGCGATGACTCCGATTTCCCATGCGTCCGAGAGCGGAGGCCCGCTCGTATCGGCCTCGTCGACACCCGGCTTGCGGTGTCCCGAGGAAAAGTCCGCGCGTTGCCGTTTGGTGCCGAAGGTCTTGAGCGTCGAGGCAGCGAGGGTCTCGTAGCCGTAGAGTGTATTGAACGTGTGGATGCCGGCGCTCGACGCCGTGTAAAAAAGAAGAACGTCGTGCATGCGCTGGAAGCGTCGGGCTTTGGCGGGCCACCGGCGGTATCGCCAGATGATCTCGTTGCGGAAGCATCCCGGCCCAAAGACGCCGTCGAGCAATACCTTGAGGTAGTGGCTCGCGGCGGGATCGCAGTGGAGGTAGAGACTTCCGCTGGGCCGCAGAGTCCGGCGGAGTTCGACGAGCCGTGGCGCCATCATCGCGAGGTACGCCATGACGTCTGTCTCGCCGAGAATTGCGCGGAGGGCCGAAAGAGTGACCGCGACGTTGCTCTGGCCTTCGACGACCCGGCGATAGGCGCTCTCGGCTTCGGGACTCCATCTCCAGGTATCCGTGAACACGGAGCCGGACGCCTGGTCAGCCTCGCGCGCCCGTCCGGTGAGTTCGTAGTCCTTGCCGCTTTGGAACGGCGGATCGAGGTAGACGAGATCGACCGACGCATCGGCTACGTGCCGCGCGAGCACGTCGAGGTTGTCGCCTACGAAGAGCGTGTTCATTGTGGTCGAGGGCTATCACTTCTTCGCATCTTTCGCCGAGGAGCCCTTTCCCGAGCCCCCGGGCGGAAGTCGAGGGGGCAGTACGATCGACAGCCGAACGACACTTTTGATGCTGCAAAAGAACCGACGTCCCCGTAGGCTCCCGCCGTTGCGAGAGGAGTTGGCAGGATGAATCGCTTAATGGTCCTGGGGTACGTGTCGTGGATCGTGGTGCTTGCGCTGGCCTGTGGTGGAGGGACCCCTCCTTCGAACAGCGCGGACAAGGCCGGGTCGCTCGATGGGGGCAGCGCCCAATCGGCCCCGGCGCCGAGCAGCGTACTCGATCTCGTGGCGGCTTCGACGCCCGCTGCGACTCCGTCGGCGTCGGCAGCTGGCGCGTCATCGGCGGCACCGGCGCAGGACGACGTGTGGCTTGCGTACCACCAGATGGCCCAGAAGGACCTTCTGGCCGTCGTGCGCGGGGCACAGGGTCGAGTCCAGGCCTGCTTCAATGCGGGTCTCAAGCGCGATCGGTCCCTTTCGGGCGAGACCAAGATCAAATTCGTGGTCAGTCACGAGGGTGTCGTCAAGGCGTGGAAAGACGAAGAATCGTCGATGTCCGATGAGGAAGTCACCAAGTGCATCGGTGAGGTGATCAATCGCCTCAATTTCAGGACGCAGAAGTCGCCCGGCGATGCCTGGGGAATCTACACAGTGAAGTACGGCAACTGAGACACGGTTGCCGATTCTCCCGAGACCATGACCATGACCGCACAGCCGACTCCACGCCCCCGCGTATTTTCCGGCATCCAGCCGACGGGTGAACTCCACATCGGCAACTGGCTTGGTGCCGTGCGAACGTGGGCTTCGGAGGTCGCCGAGGGGAAAGAGGACCTGATCTTCTGCGTCGTGGATGCCCACGCCATCACGCTCGAGTACGTCCCGTCGGAGCTGACCACACGCATATTCGAGATGGCCCGCGATCTCATCGCATGCGGCATCGATCCCTCGCGGTGCATCCTTTTCGTCCAGAGCGACGTCCGGGAACATACCGAGCTCGCCTGGTACTTTGTGAGCGTGACCCCGATGGGCGACCTCGCCCGCATGACGCAGTTCAAAGAGAAGAGCGCCGGCAAGGAACACGTGCCCGTCGGCATATTCACTTATCCTGTCTTGATGGCGGCTGACATCTTGCTTTACAAGGCGAATATCGTCCCCGTCGGGGAAGACCAGGTGCAACACATCGAGCTCGCCCGCGACACGGCGCGCCGATTCAACTACCGTTTTGGAGAGATCTTCCCCGAGCCGATGCCTCGCCTGTCGTACACGCCGCGCATCATGGGTCTCGACGGCCAGACCAAGATGAGCAAGTCCAAGGGCAACACGATTGGCCTGTTTGAGCCTTCGTCGTCCTTCTGGGATAAGCTCAAGGGTGCGTACACGGACCCGCAGCGCCTGCGTCGCACGGATCCCGGTCGTCCGGAGATCTGCAACGTGTTTACGATGCACAAGGCACTGTCGTCGCCGGATGAGGTGATTCGAACCCATGCCGAGTGCACGAGCGCGCAGCGGGGATGCATCGATTGCAAGAAGATCTTGTTCGAAGGCTTCGAGCGGGAACTTGTTCCGCTCAGGGCGAAGCGAGCCGAGATTGACGCTCATCCCGAACGAGTCCGCGAGGCTCTCGGAGACGGTGCCGCCAAAGCTCGACGCGTCGCGCGTGCGACTCTCTCCGAAGTCCGAAGCGCGATGGGGATCGGAAGTGGCGTCGAGGTACCTTGAGGTGTCCCTCGGTTGTCGTGATTGCGCTTCTCTTCGGTTGCAGCCACCCGCCCCCCGACGCAACTCCCGAGGGTGTCGTGCGGCTCTTTCTCGACGAAATGGAGGCCGCGGACGATGACTCTCGAGCCGTGCGCCAAGCGTACGACCTCCTGGGTCCGACAGCCCGCGCCAATTTGACCGAACGCGCGCGTCGAGCGAGGCTTCTCCAAGGTCGGCAGTTCGCGCCCTGGGATATGCTCGCCTCCGGGCGTTTTGGCCTGCGGTTCCGTCCGAAGGTCATGCGAGCGAAGGTCGTGGGCGATCACGCGACCGTGGATGTGACCGGTGCGGATTCCCAGGTCGAACACGCTACTGTGGATTGCGTGCAAGTGGGACCGGCATGGAAGGTGGAGCCAGGTTTCCCTGCTCCGTGAAGAAGGCCGGTGTCATTGCGCCGTCGAACCGGTGGCGGACCCTCGCTCGGTAAACCATCCGTCGGTCATGACGTCGAGGACGGTCCGCGCCTCGACCACGCGAAGGCGAGCTTCGACCTCTTCCCTGGACCCCGGGTTCGCCTGTTCGTGGTCGGCTTCGGCGCGCTGCCAGGCGAAGAGCGCTTCGACCGCCCGCGTCGCCACGTGTGATCGCGCCTGCTCGCGCTCGAGTCGTAGCCGCTCGAGCGTCGGTTCGTCGCCAGAGTAGAGAATGCGGTCCAGACGCCAGGTCAACCGGACTTCCAAGACGAGGTTGGCTCCGGCAGTATCGTAGTAGTTGACGCCGTCGGTCGTCGTGAGCGCAGTCGTGCGGAGAGTCGTGTCGATGAGTCTCATGGCACGCATCCGGGTCTCGGGAAGCCAAGCGCTCGCCCGTGCTTTCGCAGCTAGCGCGTCCATTCGTTCCTCGTCCGTGTCGAGTCTGGCGGCGTGGAGAGCAGCTCGGACACATTCACGAGCCATGGTCGGACTTATGGGGGACGCCGGAAGCGATTGAGCTACAGCCGACATTGGGGCGGCGCTCGAAGGCGCTGGCCTCGGTGCGATGGGCCCCGTCCGGGGCGGGTCCGCCACTCGTCGAACATCGCCGGCTGACACCCGGTCGAGCGCGAGTCCGATCACGACGATGCCCCCGACGTCAGTTCGGCCGCTCTCGAGCTCTCGCGCGAAGCCTCCGAGGGATATCCACGTCTCGCCACGCATCTGGTTCGACCCCGCGCGGAGCCCGAGGGCGCCCGCGCCCAACACGTCGTCCTCGTCGATATCCCCGTCTGCAAATCGGTCTTCCAACGAGTTCTCGCCCCAGCCGAACCATGGCTCTGCGAGAACGTCGGTCGGCGACAGCACAATCATGGCGAGCAGTGGGAACATGAAGGGGGCGCGCATGGGCGGCGGTCCATCAAGCTCCATGCCCACGGAACGTCCCCGTATTGGGCGGGTCCGCCGCGCTTGCCCGATGTCCCGGACGGTGTGCACGGCGTCCGGGTTACCTCTGGGATCGACGAAAGGGGCGCTTTGCGGCCCCCCTCGATCCCCCCGGTGGCGACGCGTCAGGGGAGCTCTGCGATCGGCGCCTGCGGAATCGGCGGGCTGCACCGACGAGAACGAGAGACAGCGCCCACGCAGGGCGGCTTCCCGCCCTGGGGGACAGCGAGCATGCAGCGTTCCCCGACGTCGACACAAAGGATGTGACGCCGTCGCCTTGGGCGACGACATGCTCGGCACCCCCGTCAGGGCTCATCACGACCACCGAAGTCTCGACGTCGCCGGTCGACACGGCGACGCCGTCGAGCCGTGTGAACGCGAGCCCTGCTCCGCCCGCGATCCATCGCGGTCCATAGAGCGCACGGTCGCCAGATATTTGAACGGCGAGGGAACGCCTGGAGATGGTCATCACGAAGACGAATCCTCCGGGAAATCCTAGAGGCCATGGCGTCCCATCGCCGATCGAAGGGTCCCTCCAGAGGAAAGCCAGCTGCGTTCCGTCCGGAGACAGTGCGAAGTCCGTCGCCACCGCCGTGGCGCTGGGACCGTCTGTGTACTGGTCGTGCAAACACTGGTTGCCGACGGCGGCACGTGTGAGCCGAATGATGTCCTCTCCCGGTCCCTGCGACGGGTCTCGATAGGAGGCAATCACACCGCTGTTGTCGGCGAGCATGGCGATCTCGCGGGGCGGCGCGACGCCCTGACAGGTCATGTATGTGGTCACCGCGGCGCTGGGACTATCGTCCGCAGCTACGACTTCCCACTGCGTGTCATCGAGCGGCCGAGCCCAAACGATGCCGCCGGACGGGGTCCACGAGACGCGCGGCGGTTCGAGGATGTACCCCGACTCTGACAGTTCATCGACCGGATCGAGCACCGCGCCCGCGTCCTGGTAGGGGACCCCATACGGCGCAACCACGTTCGTCTCGCCGGTTCCGTCGAATGAGTAGGTGACGATATTCCAGTTGCTGTCGAAGACAGCGAAACGCCCCCCATCGGGGCTGAACCGCGGTTCGGAACCGTACGGAGCGTTCGGCCCGAAGTTCATCGTCCCGAAATCATTGGCGGGCGGGCAACTCCCGTCGAATGTCCCGGCCCACAGGTGCGCGTAGTTGCCGCCGTCCGATGCCGCTTCCAGGGTGAACGCCGCAAACCTCGAGGGCGTTCCAGCGGGCCCTTCCCACGTGTCGAATGCGCGACTGGCGTAGGCGCCGAGGCGTGCGAGCGCCGCCGGCGTGGCGGCATCGGAACAGATCACTGGCTGCAGGGTGCCTGCGTCCGCACCGAGCGTGGCAACGTAGTAGTCGAGAGTGGCGCTTGCGTCGGCACCGCCGTCTCCGATCGCTCCGCCTGCAAACATCACCTGCGGAGCGAAGGCTGTCACGGTGACCTGCTGCGAGTCGCTCGCTCCGAGTGCGCTGACCGTGACCGTGAGGGTGTAGTCCCCCGGAGCGTCGGGAACGAGGCTGCAAGTCGGGGAGGAAGGCGAGGCAAGCGAAGTGATGGAGAGTTGGCTCCCGGAGGGGACGCTGCTCAGCGTCCACGCGAAGGCAAGCGTGCCCTGAGTCGTCGTGCTGTTCGATGCGTCGAACGCGACCGATTGCCCGACGAACACCGATGGTGGGGTAGACGCAACCGCGTGCACCGTCGCTGACGGTGCGTCTGGCGTGGCGCTGTCGGGCTCGAATCCGGAATCGTGAGCTCCCGCCTCTTCGGGGGCCTCGAGTAGCGTGAAGTCGCCGAGGAAGGAAGTGCACGCTGCCGCTATCGCGAGCAGCGGTATCACCAGCGCGACGGCCGGACGCATCGATTCCGATCGTACCACGTCGCTCTTCGCCCAACGGGGTGGATGGGCCGTCGTCGTCCTTGCGGGCCGTGCCGTCCTCGCGCGACGATGGGTCCCGCCGATGCTTCTCGCCGACCTTCTCGCTCAAACGCCTTTGTTTCAGAGTCTGTCCGACGACGATCGGGAGGCGCTCGGGGCTCGGATGAACGAACGCCCGTACCGGGCGGGCGAGCTCGTGTTCAGTCAGGGCGACGCGGGCTCGTCGATGTATCTCGTACAGTCGGGGGCGGTACGCATCTTCCTGCCGGCGACCGAATCCTCATCCGTGGTCGTTCTCGCAGAGCTGCGCACGGGCGAGTACTTCGGCGAGCTCGCTGTTTTCGACGACAAGCCTCGCAGTGCGAGCGTGCGCGCGCTGGTCGACACGGTGCTGCTCGAACTGACCCGCAACGACCTGGCAGAGCACCTCGGTCGCTCCAAAGCTGCGGCGATGACCATCCTCGGCGAAATGGCGTCGAGGCTCAGGGAAACAAACGCGCTTCTCGGGCAGCGAGCCACGAAAGACGCCGTGAGGGAGTTCGAGGAGAGTCTCACGTGGGGTCAGCGACTTGCCGACCGTGTGGCGGCCCTCAACGGAAGCTGGGCGTTCATTCTCGTCATCATGGGACTTACCGTGGCCTGGTTCATCGTCAATATGCCGGCCGTGGCGCCCTATGCGGGCGTGCACCTCCAGAACGCAGACGGGCACCCCGTCGGGTTCGACCCCTACCCCTACGCTTTCTACAACCTCGCTCTTGCCATCCTGGTCGCGCTTCAGGGCCCGCTCATCATGATGAGCCAGAATCGGCAGTCGGCAAAGGACCGGGCCCAGGCGGAGACGGATTTCCGTGTAAACCTCAAGAATGAGGTCGGAATCGAGCAAGTGCTGTCCGAGGTCGGCGCCATGCGGGCCGAGTCCGGAAAGCGCCTGGAAGCCATCGAAAGGGCGCTCCGGGCCGATCGGCCCCGTGGACGCTCGCCGTCAGACGCGGGCAGACGCGATTAGGGTAGCGCGAAAAGCGTTGAAAAAGCGCGACCCGTGGGGCATTCCCGAACGGACACCCTATGCTGGACATCCAATTCATCCGCCAGCAGCCGGACGTGGTCCGTGCCGCTATCAAGAACAAAGGCTTCGATCTCGATCTCGACGAGCTGCTTGCCGCCGACAAGGAGCGACGCGAGGCTCTCGCCGCGCTCGAGCAGCGGAGAGCTCGCAAGAACGAGCTGAGCGCCCTCATCCCGAAGGCGGGCAAGGACGAGCGGCTGGCGCTCGTTGAGGAGGGCAAGCGAGTGCGAGCCGAGATCGAGCAGCTCGAGCCCGCGCTCAAGCGTGTTGGTGACCGCTTCCAGGAGTTGATGCTCCGCGTGCCCAGTGTTCCGCGGCCCGAGGTTCCGATCGGACGAGGGGAAGCCGACAACGTCGAGATCCGACGCGTCGGAGAGCTCCCCACGTTCGACTTCGCGCCGAAGGATCACGTCGAACTCATGACGACGCTGGGACTCGTCGATTGGGATGGCCCAAGGCGGTTCGCGGGCGGAAGGTCGTACGCCCTCACCGGCGACGGTGCGCTGCTCGAGCTGTCGATACTTCGCCTGGCGATCGACACTCTGGTCGATCGAGGGTTTCTTATCGTCTGTCCGCCGGTGATGGTCAAAGAGCGGGCGATGATGGGTACAGGATTCTTTCCGCTCAGCCGGGACGAGGCCTATTCCATTCCGGCCGACGAGCTATTCCTCGTCGGTACGAGCGAAGTTCCCCTGGTCAGCATGCACTGCGACGAGACGCTCGACATCGCGTCGCTCCCGCTCAAGTGCGCGGGCATTTCGCCATGCTTCCGCAGGGAAGCGGGCGCGTATGGAAAGGACACGCGCGGCCTCTACCGGGTGCACCAGTTCACCAAGGTCGAGCAGGTCGTCTTCTGTGCACCGGACGAGGCCGTGGCGGAGAAGCACCACTACGAGCTGCTGGGGAACGCCGAGGCGATCCTCGCGAAGCTCGAAATCCCGTATCGTGTGGCGATTGCATGCACGGGCGAGATCGGGATCGGACAAACGCGCAAGCACGAGATCGAATCGTTCATGCCTGGGCGAGGCGCATTTTGCGAAACGCACTCATGTTCCACGCTTGGCGATTTCCAGGCGCGACGGTCGAACATCCGCGTACGCTTGAGCGACGGATCGCTCGCGTATCCGTTCACGCTGAACAACACCGCGGTTGCGAGCCCCCGCATTCTGATTCCACTTCTGGAAAACCACCAGATGAAGGACGGATCCATCAAATTGCCGCGTGCGCTCGTCCCGTACATGAACGGCAAGGAAGTCCTCGTACCGCGCAACTAAATCTGCGGGCTTGCGAAAACTTGGGGCTCGGATAGTCTCCTTCTTGTTTTCACGTCTACCACGGCTTCGCACGCTCTCTCGATTCGCTTGAGACCGCGGGCTCTCGCTATTGGGCGACGCGACTGAACGGCAGATTCGCTGCCGTCGCCCGCCTTTCTGGTCCGCGGCTCATCGGACGGCAGGTGCATGCAGCGCGCTCCGCGCTTCGGATCAGTGCCGCGTGAATCGAGACGTCTCATGTCCAATCGTATCTACGTGGGTAATCTATCGTTCCATTCGGCGGAGGATTCGATCCGCACCGCGTTTGCGCAGTTTGGCGAGGTCAGCGAGGTCCATGTGGTGACTGATCGAATGACCGGGCAATCTCGTGGTTTTGCGTTCGTGACCATGGGGACGCCGCAGGAAGCGCTGAGCGCCATCCAGGCGATGAACGGTCAGTCGCTCGACGGGCGGGCGCTGCGTGTGAACGAAGCAGAGGAACGCGCTCCGCGCATGGGTGGGGGCGGCGGCGGTGGTGGCGGGGGAGGCGGCGGCGGGGGACGTCGCAGCAATTGGTAGCGATGAAAGATTCCGCGCGCCGCCGGCACTTCGAACAAGTGGCGGCGGCGGTGGCAGCGGCGTGGGTTGGGGGTTGGTTTCGAGATTTGTGCTCCGAGGGACGCCCAGTTGCGGGCGGATGGCCTGGTACGCTCCGCGAGGTACGCGAGCTCGTGCGCGTGGAGCTGGCTGTTCGCCACATCAAAGCGAAGTCCCAAGACGAGCTCGAAGAGGTCGCGCGATCAGCGTATGCCATAGCACGTCGGCGTTGGCTGGCTGGCGTCGAGCGTGACGAAACATCGGAGGCGTCTTTATGAATCCAAGCATCAACAAGCGTCAGAAGGAGCGCGAGAGACAGGAGCACCAAAAGGCGAAGGCGGAGAAGCGCAAACAGAGGCAGGAAGCTAGCAAGGACCGTTCAACGACTACCCCCGGCGAAGATCCGGACATCGCGGGAATCGTTCCTGGCCCTCAGCCTCCCGCGGAGGAGTGACGCCGATGATGAGCGGGCGAAGCCGCGAAGCGCAGGTGCGGTTCAGCGAGCGCCGACGTCGCGAGGACGAAGCTCTCCGCCTGAGGGTGGAAGTTCCGAACTTGGCCTCCCTCAAACTCGAGGTCGAGGAACGACGAGGATCTTCGACATTGTCGGAGACCAAGCACGTGCGCGTCGTCGTGATCGACCGAGCTCCCGCGCTGTTCTTTCTACCGTGCGGCGATCGCGACTGTCGCGACGGTGGACATGACGTGACCTACGACGTCCTGCAAGGGCTCCGGGCGGGGAACGAGGCCTTCGAGGCGGAAGATACCTGCGCTGGAAATATCCGCGGCGTATCCTGCGGTCGGATCGTTCGGGTCGTTGTCAGAGCTACATACCAGTAATGGGCTCACCACGGGCCTTGCCCTTGACCGGGCGCTTCGGCCATAGTTGCGCGCATGGATAAATCGCTCCGTTGCACGATCTGCAACTGGCGCGGCACGTGGTCAGAAGCCATGGCCGTGCGTGTTCAACCCGCCGCTCTGCCGCCCGCACTCGAGGAGATTCAGCGCGCGTACGAGGAGAAGCAGGTGGAAGCGCAGCAGCTCGGTGGCGAGCGCATTCCAAGCTGTCCGGTCTGTGGGCACCACACGCTGCCGACGAAGCTGCATCGGTCGAACGCAGCCGCGTAGTATCGCGCTCCTTTGGGAGGGTCTTTTTTCCCTGCCAGCGGCGACAGGAGCCGGCCATTTGCTCCTGTGATGGGCAATGACAGACGGGGTGCGTTAGCGGGGGCCGTGGTGGCGTGCTGGCTCGGTTTGTCCTGTGGTGCTCGATCGGAACTCGAGAACCTCCGCGGCCAAGGCGCGCACGCGTCGACGGATCAGCAGGGGGGATCCCAGGATGAAGGAAGCAGCGGCGGGGCAGCCCCAGGCGCGCAAGCCACACCGTGTGCGCGGGTGAGCGTCGGCGAGGACTTCAGTTGCTGTCTCAAGACCGACGGCAGCCTGGCCTGTTGGGGGGCGAATGACTACGGGCAAAGTACGCCTCTGCCGGGCCCCTTTGCGACTCTGAGCGCCGGCTCGAATTTTGTGTGCGTGACAACCTTGGAAGGGGAACCGGCATGCTGGGGCGCGAACAATCTGGGACAGATTGAGGCGCCGCTCGACCCCGTCGTGCAGGTCAGCGCCGGAGCCGGTTTCGCGTGTGCCGTCCGGTCCGATGGATCGACGCATTGCTGGGGAGACGATCGCACCGGGCAATGCGATGGGCCCGGGGGCTTGATCAGCGCGGTCAGCGCGGGTCAAGGCTTCGCGTGCGGGATCGTGACCGACGGCACCATCGCCTGCTGGGGAGCGGGCATCCAAATCGCGCCTGTTGGAGGGCCCGCAGGTACCATCCAAATCGCGCCTGGGCCCGAGGGTACGTTCACAGCGGTCAGCGCGGGCAACAACTTCGCGTGTGGCATCAAGACCGATGCGACGGTCGAATGCTGGGGCGCCAACGACTACGGTCAAAGCGCTCCGCCCTCCGGCCCATTCAGCGCCATCAGCGCAGGCGACAACTTCGCGTGCGGAATCAGGGCCAACGGGGCGGTCTCCTGCTGGGGCGCGAACACGTATGGCGAGGCCACTTCGCCGGGCAGCGCGTTCATCGGGATCAGCGCGGGCGGCGCTCACGTGTGCGGAGTCGAGAGCGACGGGACCGTTCTCTGCTGGGGCGACGACAGGGTCGGTCAGAGCACTCCGCCTTCCGGTGCCTATGACCAGGTCAGCATAGACGGCGACGCTTGCTTTCTCAGGACCGACGGAAACGTCATCTGCTGGGGCGACAACGGATACGGAACCGGCGCTCTGTCGCCTGCGTCCGGCACGTTCGTGCAACTCGCGGCGGGCGACTCTTTCTCGTGCGGGGTCGAGTCCGATGGGACGCTGGCTTGCTGGGGCGACAACACCGCCGGACAGAGTTCGCCGCCTCCAGGCACCTTCACGCGGGTGAGCGCGGGCGGTCATTTTGCGTGCGCGGTGACCAGTGACGGGGCGATCATCTGCTGGGGCACCGATGCCTTGGGCCAGACCTCTTCCCCTGCGGGCTCCTACGGTAACGTGAGCGTGAGCAATGACTATGCATGCGGGCTTCGAGCCGACGGCGTAGTTGTGTGCTGGGGCGATAGACCCGATCAAGCGCCCTCGGGCTCGGGGTTCACTGAGGTCAGCACGGGCTGGGCGCACGTGTGTGCGCTCCGGTCGGACGCTACGGTGGTCTGCGCCGGTGACGACGAGGCAGGCGAGAGCACTCCGCCCCAGGGCACGTTCACGGAGGTGAGTGCCGGCAACGACTTTACGTGCGCGGTGAGAACGGATTCCACGATCGCCTGCTGGGGCAGCAACGTGTACGGGCAGGCCTCCCCCCCTTCGGGAGCGTTCCTCCACGTCAGCGCCGGAGGGGACGCCGCTTGCGGTGTGGATGTCGCTGGTCGGCCGTGGTGCTGGGGCAACCAGGCTCGCCAGCCATTGTGAGCATTGGCTCCTGCGAAGTCGCACTCAGAGCAGCGTGAGCACCATGCGCGTGCGGCCTACGAGGATCTCATCGCCGGCCGTGAGCTCCTGCTGGCCCTTGATGCGGACGAACACTCCAGCGAGCGACCCGAGATCCGACAACAGGATGACTCCTGCCTGTTCCTCGACCACGCAGTGTTGTGGGCTGACGAGAGGATCGCTCGGGAAAACGAAATCGCCCGACACGGAACCTATTTGAAGTGCGTTTCCGTGAGCGAGAACGCACGCGCCGAGGGCGCCGCCCTCCAAGATCTGCAGGACGCGAAACGAGCTAGGCCACCTTGGAGACGAGTAGAAGTACGTCGGGCCCGCGTCCGGGGCGTCATGGGGCGGAGTATTGCGCTCGATGCGCAGGAGCTGGTCGCCCACGATGAACTCATCGCCGGGGCTAACCTCGATGGGCGCTCGTATTCGAAGGAAGACTCCGTTGCCCGCCTCGAAGTCGTGCAGCCAGATTCTGCCGCCCCGAACGCGCACGGCGGCCTCTCTCGGGTGGCAAAACGGTTCGTCGGGCAGTGCAATCTGGCCGGTGGCCCCGATGATGGCCTCGGTCCCCAGCGGCTCGTAGACCGCGCTGGATCGGTCGGACCTGCGCGCCACGGTCAACCGAAAATGAGAGATTTGGCTTTCGCTGGCCGGAGGCGGCAAGCTCTCTCCCGGCGTAGGGTTGGCGCTCAAGCCATCGGCCTGAACGCGGGTTTTCTTCTTCGTCGCGAGTCGCTGGAGATCGACTCTCGGCGGGTAGTCGAGTTCGGACATCCCGCCCACGGCGCGTCCCTCGAGAATGCTGTCGAATCTCCCGTCACGAAGCGTCAGCGCCATCTCGAGCTGCTGTTCCTTCATGAGCTGACGCACGTACGCTCCGATGTCCTCGCGAGCGACCTCTGCTGCGTACGACCGTCGGTGGCTCTTGATGACGCGCCCGCCGTCCGCGAAGAGGTGCGTGATGACGTGGGGTCTGTCGAGACCGCTGTCCTCGGTCTGAATGTGGAACGTCTGATTCTTGTACTTGACGTTGTTGTTGAATCCGACCTGGGCTCGCAAGACGGCGGGTCGCGCCCGCTCGAGCTCCAGTTTCTCGAGCTCTTCGACCGACCAGTGTGCCATGGCCGCTTCGAGGAGACCGAAGTCGTCGGCGAGTCCTTCCATGTGCTTGAACGCGAGCCTTGCGAGGTGTGCGTTCGGATTGAGTCGGAGCGCCTCCGCGAGCAGGTCCTGCCCCTCGGCGTCGTTCGGTCCCGTGGCCGCCCACACGGCAAGCACTGCGATCGCATCGTCTGCCCGACCCTTGTCGAGCAGCCATGCCGCTGCGCGCGCGGCGACCGCACGCATGCCTGTCTCGCCGGGTTGCATGCCGCCATGATAGCAGCCGTCTCGTGAAGATCAGACCAGTCCCGAGCGCTCCCCAGGTGAGGGTCGGGGCAAGCTTCCGGTTCCCATGGCTCCTCGCCGCGCTCGTCTCGGCGACGGCGTTGCTCGTCGGCCGGGCGCTCCTCGCCGAGCGACAGACCATCGACGACCTATTCATCTTTCTCCGCTACGCGCGCAACCTGGCCGAACACGGCGAGTACGTATTCAACCGGGGCGAGCGCGTCGAAGGAACATCCAGCGTTGCGTGGACCATCGTGCTCGCGCTGTTGTGGAGGATGGGCGCTCGAGGCGCGGGCGTTGCGAAGGCGGCCTCGCTCGTCGCGGCGGCGTGCATTCCTTCGGTCACGTGGTTCGCCATTCGTCGGGTGGCACCCTCGAAACCCGCCGTCGCGGCAGTGGCTGTCCTCGTCCTCGCCCTCGACGCGGACCTCGCCGCGTGGGCGTCGTCGGGGATGGATACGCCGATCTGGTCGCTCGCGTGCATCGGCTGCGTCGCCCTCGCCACTACAGGACGAGACCGGACGACGGCGTGCGCCCTCGGTGCACTCGCCTGGATCCGCCCCGAGGCGCCGCTCTTCACGGCGGCCGGGGTGCTGGCGTCGTCTCGAAGCGTGCGCGATGCCCTCCGACGTTGCCTATGGGCGGCCGGTCCGCTCGTCGCGCTCACCCTGCTTCGGGCGGCCTACTTCCACGACGTCGTCCCGAACACCTTCTGGGCGAAGATGAACGCGGTCGACGGCAAGGACTACACGGGTCTCGGCTATCTCGCCAACGCCCTCGAACGACGGCCCCTTCTTCTCGTCGCTGCCCCACTGTTCGCGTGGTGGGGCGTTCGGCGTGGCCCGGTCGTGCGTCTCGCGTCGGCTCTCTTCGTGGCATCGCTGCTCTTCCCGACGGTCGCCGGGGGAGACTGGATGCCCAACCGGCGGTTGTTCGTGGTGAGTCTTCCTCTCGGGGCGGTGCTCGCCGCCTGCTCGATCGATGCGCTCCGTTCGTCCGCCGCCGGCGCGATCGCGAGCCTCGGGCTGCTGCTCGAGTCCGCGCTGACTTTCAACCACGCGGTGGACCAGACGTGGCGCGACAACGAGCGGGTCGACGAGCGCGTTGCGCGGTGGTCCCTGAACGCGAGGCCATTTGTCGATCCCTACCCACTGGATTGGATGCCGACGCACTTCATGGAGCAGCTGTCCCCCTACGTTGCCTCCGGGGACGTCATTGCCCACGTCGACGTGGGCGAGTTGCCCTACGTGATGGGGGACGTGGCCTTTCTCGACGGATTCGGTCTGGTCGATCGCACGGCCGGCAGGCTCGCGTTCTTCCCGAACGACCCGAGGCTGCGGCAAGCGGCGCTCTCGGAGTTCTTCGGCGCCCGTCCGGTGGCGGTCCTCGTCGTGGTTGACGAGAGCACGGGGCAGCCGTTTTCGGCGTCGCAGAGGGCTGTGCTCGAGGACCCGCGGTTTGACGCTGGATGGCACGAATTGGCGCGGGTTCCGACGTGGGGCAATCATCCGTGCGTGACGTATGTCCGCCGGGATGTTCGGCCAGCGGCGGACGACGTCGCGCGCGCTCGGAGGCAAGCGTGGCTTGCGCGCACACCGGACGTCGTCGCAGCGCCGTAGTTCGGAGGCGTGCGTTCATTCGTTGGCGGGATGGGGTCCTCCGTCAATGTGAGCGGGACAGCGGTCAGCGTGAGAGGGTCATCCATCAGCGCGAGAGGGTCACGAAGTTGCGTGACGGGGTCGTCCGTCAGCGTGACGGGGTCGCGTCTGAGCGTGATGGGGTCGTGTATGAGCGTGACGGGGTCGTCCGTCAGCGTGAGAGGGTCGTGTATGAGCGTGACGGGGTTGTCCGTCAGCGTGAGAGGGTCGCGTATGAGCGTGACGGGGTCGCGTATGAGCGTGACGGGGTCGCGTCTGGGCGTGACGGGGTCGCGTCTGAGCGTGACGGAGTCGTGTATGAGCGTGACGGGGTCGTGTATGAGCGTGACGGAGTC
>Ga0326728_10005390_pt1 | contig 36030 bp, 34 predicted proteins | sample MB3enrmetagenome_FD_207602 | JGI IMG/M metagenome (GOLD analysis project Ga0326728, IMG submission 207602) | Lab enriched peat soil microbial communities from McLean, Ithaca, NY, United States - MB31MN | ecosystem: Environmental > Terrestrial > Soil > Wetlands > Peat | place: USA: New York...
GTATTTACTGAAACGGGGAAAGAAAGGATGGGCTTTATGAAAAAATGGGCATTGAAGGAATGGCTGGAATTTCTTCAAGCCATCTCTATAATTATAGGAGTATTTTTTATAGGATTCCAAATTAAAAACCAAACTGAAACGTTACAAGTAACTCAAAAGGTTAATTCAGCCTCATTTGTATTAAAAATAAGTGACGATTTAGATAAACCAAGATATGAAAAAATAATGTATGCAATAGAAGACCATGCAGGAAATTATCCAATTATAAATACAAAAGGGCATAAAGGAAAATTCAATTCTCATCAGATAGAAGATTATATAGGTAAATTTGATACAATAGGTTTTTTGATACACGAAAATGTTATTCTTGAAACTATGGCATATAATGAATTAGGATATGATGTTGAAAAAACGTGGTGCAACAAAGATGTATATGACTATCTTATCAAGATAAGACAACAGGATAAACATTTATCTGGAGATCAAGCTTTTTATAATGGATTTGAGGAATTTGCTAAATATTGTTTTTTTAAAGACAAAATTAAATCTTGTTCAGAAATAGACGAAGAATAGATTTGTTAGCGATGGAAAGAATGAGAGGGAAAGAATGAGAGTGTCAGACCTATACTCTTTACAAAGTGGAATGTGTAGGTCTGACACCTGGACATAAACTATTTCGCTGCGCGCTGTTTTGCCGACGCTAATCAGTTCGAGAATGGAGAAGTAGGTGCCATACTCTCTGCCGAACTCTTCAACCAGCAGGTTCTTCCCTTCAGCGAGAAAAGGTGAATGCGGCTTGAGAATGAAGTCAAGCATCTTCTTAAGCGTCAGCGACTTGTTCTCGGCCAGCATTTCCAGATATTTGGGAAGGCCGCCGGTAATGGCGTAGCTGTCGAACAGGGACGGTGTGTCACCGTGACCATGACCGGTCAGGACTTCATGCATATAGGCCCGTTCGAGTGCATCCCTGACAACGTGGGCCAATTGGTGTTCAATTATTTCAGGTTTGACATGTAATATTTCATCAAGGATAGTTCTTGCCATAGCCCTGAATCCGTGGGCAGTCATCTCGTCCTTATCATAACCCATACGCCGGATTGCCTGATTGATTGTGTTGTCGCTAATCGGCTTTAGGTTGGTAATCATACTGGGGAAAAGAAATTTTCCATTTCCTGTAAGTGGATGGAGGGTCTTGAGGATTTTGATTGCTTGCCGAGACAGGGGAACAAGATGTTTCTCACCCTTCCGGGCTTCTTTGAGGCGCTTCTTAAGCTTCATGCGCTCGATAGGGACATTTACGCTTTACACCCCGAAACATACCCCTAAAACATCTGGATTTCGATAAACATTATAATACCTCACCGGACAACAGACGAAAAAAACCCGCCATTTCTGACGGGTTCATGGACTGCTTTGGACTGCTTTGGTTGAATAAATGGCGGAGAGAGAGGGATTCGAACCCTCGGTACGCTATTAACGTACACACGCTTTCCAGGCGTGCTCCTTCAACCGCTCGGACATCTCTCCGCACGAGAACGGGAAATATAATATAGCCTGATGCGTTTGTCCAGCATTTCATATTATGCTTTGAAAAGTTGGGGGGATAATTGTACAGTCCGGTCAGGAGCCATAACAATGAACATTGCCGTCATCACCGCCATGCCGGAGGAGACGCGGGCCGTCCTAAAGGCGGCCGGCCCGGCCGAATCCCGGAACATCGGGGGCCTGAAGGCCTTTCACTGCCGCACGCCGCAGCATGACCTGCTGCTGGTTGAGTCCGGCATGGGCCTCAAGAATGCCGCTGCCGCCGCAGAGGCGCTGCTGGGGGAGTCCCGTCCGGACCTGTTGATCTCGGCCGGCCTTTGTGGCGCCCTGGCGCCGGAGTTGCGCGTCGGCGACGTGGCGGTCAGCATTGGGTTGTGTGTCGTTGCCGGAGGGGTGGTCCAGCAGGTTCCCGTGGAGGTTGCCCCTGCGGGACGCAACTTTGTCGCCCGGCAGTCGGCGGCGGGCAGCCGGGTGTTCGCCAGCCTGTTTGCCGGCACCCAGTCGATCATGGCAAAAAGAGTGCTTGCCCCACTGCTCCCGTCCGGCGCCCCCTGCCCGGTGGTAGAGATGGAGAGTGGCGCCATCGCCATCGTGGCCGCGAAGAACGGCATCCCCTTCCTCGGCATCCGCACCGTCAGCGACCCGGCCGACGAGGAGCTTGGTTTCTCCCTGGAAGAATTCACCGACGACCACCTGCGCATCCGTCCCCACAGGGTCGCCCTGACCATCCTGCGCAAACCGTGGATCATGCCCCAACTCATCCGTTTGGCCCGCAACAGCCGTATCGCCACAGACAGCCTTTCCCAGGCCGTCGCCCAGTTGCTGGCGTCTTTGACATACTGAAACAGAGCCACAGACTGAACGGTTCTCTCACTCGCTCACTATCGTTCGCTAAAGCTCACAGAGGCACAAAGAACACCAGAAACTAACTGTTTTAATATTACGGGGGCAATTAAACATATCAATGGTAGGGGCGGCGCTTGCTCCGCCCAATCGGGGCGCGGCAAGCAGCGCCTCTACTAAGATGCTTGTATTTTCTCTCTGTCTCTGTGGCGAATGTTAGCCGTTCTGATTTTCTCTGTGCCTCCGTGAGCTCTGTGAGAGATAGCCTTTGTTACTTAACGGATTTTCGGTGTGGTTGCCGCCGGGGACCAGGGGTAGTCGCGAACATGTGCGCCGAGCTCTTCCTTGGTGTAGCGGTTGACCCGCCGCAGCGCCAGGATAACGACGATCAGGAGCGGCAGGGTGTACGTGAGGATGCCGCACAAGGCCATGAAACGCTCACCGATCAGGAAGGTCATGGCGATGTTGAAGATGAGCACCGACAGGTAGAGGACCGGCCCGAGCAGGGAACGGAAGGGGAGATTGCAGACGCCACAGGGGGGATCGTCGAGCCGGCGCGCATCGATCTGTTGGAAGGCGGCCACCAGGCAAAAACTAGTCAAGAGCCACCCCCAATAGTTGGAAAGCGGCACGCCGAAGTGGATGCCGTTTTCCCGGTAGCCGTAGATCTGACCCAGAAACCAGCGCCGTCCCTGCAGGGCCACCGGATCGACCACGATATCGAGAAAGGTCTGCAGGAACGCCCCGAGAACCAGCGCCGCCAGGGAGCGGCGAATAGCGCGCGTCTCCAGGGTGACCAGGTTCCAGCGCCAGGACTTGAGGGGGGAAATGATGAACAAGGCCGTGGCGTAGCTGCAATAGGCCAAAAAAACGTAGGAGAGGGAGTCGAAAAACGGCACCCCGGCGACCCACAACTCCCTGCTGCTGGTGGTGTCGATGTAGTAATACCAGCCATAGGGAAAGCCGGTGTTGATGGAGAGCCATTCCGAGGCAAAGGCGATCAGGTAGCCGGCCACGGTGAAGGTTATGGCCCTGCGCCAGCCGACGTGGGATACGCAGGCCAGAAGATAGGCCGCGAAAAAAGCAAATACGTAGGGGCGCATGGTGAAGGTACCGACGACTATGTCGAAAAAAGCGCTGCCGGTTGCAAGGGACATGGCTGACCTCAGAACAGCGTGCCGATCACGCTGCCGAGGACCGATATGGGCCCGGTGTCCTGCAGGCCTTCCATGGTCTTTTCGGTCTTCTTGAGGGTCGATATGGCATTCAGGTACAGCTTGTCGTCATTAACCAACTTGCCGATGGTGCCTTCGCCGCTGTTGATCTTGCGGGTGATCTCCTTGAGGTTGGCCACCGTGTCCTTCAGCTCATTGTAGAGGGCCGGATCGTTGACCAGCTTGCCGGCCGTGCCTTCGCCCTTGTCGATGCGGCCGGCAATGCGGTTCAGCGAACCCATGCCGTCCCGCATTTCCTTGACCGTGGCCAGGGCCTCGGTGTAGAGGCGGTCATCGGTCAGAAGCTTGCCGGCCGTTCCTTCACCCCGCTCCAGGCGGGCGCTGACCGTTTTCAGACTGCCGGCCACGTCGCGGATGTCGTGTCCCAACTGCTTGTCGTTCACCAGCATCCCCAGGGCGCCCTCGCCCTTGTCGATCTTGGTGGTAATGCTGGAGATGCTCTGCAAGGAGGTATTCACTGCCGTGCGGTTCTCATCCAGTATGGCGGAGATCTTCTTCAGCACCTCGTTCTGGTTGCGGTCCAGATCGACGATCAACTGCTTGGCGTCCTTGGTCAGCCCTCCCACGTTGTCCATAATGGCGTCGATGCCGAACGTCTCAGTGCTCTTCAGCGTGCTGCCGGGAGGGAGGTCCGGACTTGCGGGGGAACCAAAGGAGAGCCCCAGGAATTGCCCTCCCAGCATGCTCGTCATGCGTATGTTGGCCACCGTGTCCTGCTTGATATGGGTACCCGGCTTGACCTCGAAGTCCACCTCAACCCGGCTGTCCTGAACTGCTATCTTGGTGATCGCCCCGACTTCGACTCCGGCCAGTTTGACGGCATCCCCCTGCTTGAGTCCGGTAGTGGAGGAAAGAAACACCTTGTAGGGGACCCCCCGGTCAAAGATCTTCCAGTGATTGCCCAGCTCCAGCATCAGGCCGAACAGGACGACGCTGAGAATAAAGAAGAGACCGACTTTTGCTTCTTGCGACAGGGGCATACGTTTATTCTCCTACCGTGGCATGACCGCTTCATATCCATATATGTCCGATTTGCCATTATACCCATCGACAAAAGGTTAGCAATCATATTGTGTTTTTGCGATGTTCCCGTTATTCTGTTCCCGAATCCGTAACACCTTCACGGATTCAGGCGGTTCCCCATCTTCGACCAGGAGAGTGCTGCATGGTTTCATTCGAAGAAGCCCGGAAAATCATTCTCTCCTCCGTGTCCGTTGTTGGCTCGGAGCGGATCCATCTGCTGGACGCCACTGGGCGGGTATTGGCCGAGGACGTGGCCGCGCCATGGGACATGCCGTTGTGGGACAACTCGGCCATGGATGGCTATGCCGTTAATTCCGCCGATTGCGGCGTAGTGCCCTGCAAGCTGCGGGTCAGCGCCTTCCTGCCGGCGGGCGCGCTCGCCGAGGGCGTGCGCGTGGGACAGGGGTGTGCCGTCAAGATCATGACCGGCGCGCCTACCCCCGAGGGATGCGACGCGGTCGTGCCGGTGGAGGAGACCGATAACGGCGACCGTGAGGTAACCCTGCGGAACCCGGTCAAGAAAGGGCAGCACATCCGCGTCAGGGGGGAGGACGTTCAAGCGGGGGTGGCCTTTGCCCGTGCCGGTACGATCATCCGCCCGCCGGAAGTGAACATGCTGTCCGGCTTCGGCATGGCGCTGGTGCCGGTCTATCGCCGGCCCACCGTGGCAATCCTCTCCACCGGCGACGAGCTTGTGGAACTGGGCACAACACCGGGGCCGGGCGAAATCGTCAACAGCAACGCCCTGGCGTTGGCAACCGCTGTACGGGAAGTGGGCGCAATACCGCTGATCATCGGAATCGCGCGGGATACGCGGGCAAGCCACCTGGAGAAGCTGCGGGAAGGATTGAAGGCCGATGTCCTGATTACCTCGGCCGGCGTCTCGGCCGGCGACCGCGACCTGGTGCGTGAGGTGCTTGAAGAGTTGGGGGCGCGGCAACTCTTCTGGAAGGTCGGCATCAGGCCGGGCGGACCTACCGCCTTTGCCCTGCACGGCACGACACCCGTATTTTCGCTGCCCGGCAACCCGGTCTCCACCATGATCACCTTCGAGGAATTCGTGCGGCCCGCGCTGCTCAAGATGCAGGGGCATCTCCGTGTGCTGCGGCCGCTCTTCAGGGTTGTCCTGCGCGAGGAGTTGCGCAAAAAACCGGGCACCGTCCAGATCGCGCGCATCCGCCTGGAGCGGGAAGACGGGCGCTGGTACGCCGCGCCGGCGGGAAATCAGCAGACCTCGATCCTCAGGACCATGGTGGACGCCGAGGCCTTCGCCGTCCTGCCGGCCGACAGCAGCAGTTTCGCGGCCGGCGACGAGGTGGACGCGCACCTTTACGGGAATCACATCGATCTGCTGGAGGCAACCCCATGAACGACTATCTCGGCGCCCACATGTCCATCGCCGGCGGCCTGCACCTGGCCATTGACCGGGCCGTTGCCGCCGGCTGCGGCGTGGTGCAGATCTTCACCCGCAACTCGAACCAGTGGAAAGGCAAGGCGGTCAGCGAGGCCGATGCGGCCCTGTTCCGGGAAAAGTTCGCCGCCTCCGGCCTGCACGAGGCCGTTTCCCACGACATCTACCTGATCAACTTGGCGGCGCCCCCCGGCGAGGTACGGGACAAGAGCCTGGCCGCCTTCCGGGACGAGTTGGAGACCTGCGTCCGGCTCGGCATCGCCAAGGTGGTCATGCACCCCGGCTCGCACCTGGCAGATTCGCCGGAGACCGGCCTGGCGAGGGTGATCGAGGCCTTTGACCAGCTGTTCCGCGAGGTGCCGCAGTTCGAGGGAAAGGTGCTGCTGGAAACGACCGCCGGCCAGGGGACCAACCTGGGCCGGACCTTCGAGGAGTTGCAGGCAATTATCGGCGGGTCGAAATTCCCGGAAAAATTCGGCGTCTGCTTCGACACGTGCCACACCTTTGCCGCGGGTTACGACACCGCCACGGAGGCAGGTTACGCCGATACCATGGAACAGTTCGACCGCATCATCGGCCTTAAGCTGTTGCGATGCTTCCATTTCAACGACTCGAAAAAGGGGCTCGGCTCCCGCGTGGACCGGCACGACCACATCGGCCAGGGCGCCTTGGGGTTGAACCCGTTCCGCTTCATCCTCAACGACCCGCGTTTCGCCACCATCCCCAAGATCCTGGAGACCCCCAAGGGGGACAACGACGAGATGGATGAGGTGAATCTGAGAGTGCTGCGGGGGTTGGTGAAGGCGTAAAACACGGTCCTATCAGTTTCGAATCGTATTTTCTCATCGTCAGCCTTGACTACTCACGAAATCGCTGATTCTGGTATTAATGATGAGGTGGTCGAGTGTCGCGGCGGTAAAGACCTTGCCGTTCAGGCGCAGCAGCAGATCGCGCATGTCGGCCCTTCTCTGCCGAAATCCACGCCCGTCGATGCAGGCAACAACTTCGTAGCGGGGCTTCCCGTCTCGGACATGTTTGTTCCGCTGGGTCTCCAGTTCCTTGATTCTGGCCACCTTGTCCCTGGCGGTGCCGTCGTCACTTGTGACCTTGGCCTCAATGATCACAACCGGGCTTATCTCATCGGGGATACAAAAATCGGGAGCTTGTCCGAATCCGGGTATCCTCTCGGCACGACCCGTCTTTCGATACGAGATGCCTGCGTCGCGCAGCCGTTGCTCAATGGCATTTTCCATGACCTCCCCCACCAACTCGGAAACAGCATCCCGGTGGGCGGCAAACGGACGCCCCAGGTAGCGTTCATATAGCAGCACAGCGTAGGGAACGTTCTCCCTGGCAGCGTGCCCCAACGATTCCACCCCGAAGGCGGTGTCGAACTTGGCAAGGCGGTGGAGGACGCCGTCCTGCTCTGGGGGCGCGCCTTTCTCTATGTACTGAATGGCGACCCTGATCAGGGATTCAATCCGCTCAATCGTCTTGATGGCTGAATTTCTGGCTGTCAGATTTTGATAATAGTCTATTATTCTGCAATCCTTGTCGATCCCCCGCGCCGCGCCCTGAGTTATGTCGCTGCCCAACTCAACCCGCGCCAGTTCGGCCCACTCCGGAGCGGTCATGCCCAGCACCGAACGCAACACCCCGAGTACGAGGCTGTTTTCCAAAAGTGCTGTCCGTACTGTTTCAAAAGAAAGGGTTTGAAAGCCTCGCGTGTTTCTTTTCAGCACTTCATAAGCGGCCTGAAAGTCTGGATATCGCACAAAACCCGCCCCGGTAGGCATCAGAAGAAACTCCGAGGACAGATCAGAGATCGTTGCGGTCACCATCTCCTCAATGCGTGTTTCAAGTTCTTCCTGGCGCAGTTCGAACGGGCGTTCTCCAGGCATAACTTTCACCCCCTAAAAAGAAATTTCGTCGTTCCCGGCCTCATAGGTCGCCGGGCCTTCATTTACAATATAACGTACCTCCGGCAACTTCACGGCGAAAATTGCTGTTTCGACTTCCTCCGGCTGCGGCAGCATGGACAGGTAGCGGCCCACCGCTTCCAACTTCCTTTGGGCTGAAAGAGTGGAATCCCACGTCGTTCTCAGGTTCCAGACGACTATCCGCACCAAGTGCCCGAAGATGACGCAACGGGTATCGCCCCGCGTCGCCGCCAGCCCTCCCAAGCGAAGCTTATCAAGATCATCGGCCACCAGCCCTGCAAATTCCCAGGAGGTCTGCGCCAGTGTCCGCCGGGAGACAACACCGGTGGAGCGGCAGACGAAAACCGTATCCACCACCGACGAACCGGTGCCGCTGATGTGGATTGAGGCACCCATCTCCGCCGGGCAGGGGAGCGCAACGGTGCAGGTCAAACCGGCGTCCAGTATCGCAACCGCAACGGGATGGTAGGCGTCCAGACGGTTGTGATGGTAGGTGAAGGCAAACGGTCGGCCCGGCTTTAATGCCTGTGCCATGTTGCGAAAGACCGCGCTAAGCCCCTCAGTGAAATGCTCCAGCCCTCGTTCCATGGTGACGTTGCCGGTCAATTCATCCCTGTTGCGAGTGGTGGGTGAGGCAAAAGCCGGAATCGTCGCACCCGCCAGCTTGCGCACCCAGACGTAGCAGAAGTCCATCAGTTCTGCGTACTGCACATTGCCAAAGTAGGGGGGATCGGTGAAGACCCCGTCTAGGCTGGCGGTCGGCAAATTGGTGTCAGTGGCGCTTTGGCAGAGTATGCGCACCTCCCGGCCAGGACCACCGTTGCTCCGGTCCCCGATCCACTCCCCTCGGATCGGCACCTGCTCCTTGCGGTTACCATCATGGCGGGTTTCAAATGGGGTGTCGCAGTACTGCTTCGCCTTGAGGTATTTCTCGGTGATGTTGGACCAGCCGCCGCTCCCCACGCTCACCCCTCCGCCGTTAGCGATGCCCAGCAAGCTGGATTCGCACTGTACCAGCCCCACCGGGAAACCGTGCACCGAGAAGATGTCCAGCGACTTCAGCGCCATGGTGTCGTAGCGGCATACCATATTCTGATAACGAAGCAGGTCGGAAAGGTTGGTGATCAAGGCGTTTCTCAGCCGCTCATTCTTTTCTTCCGCAATAGTCCGGCAACTCAGTTCCAATCCCAGCAGTTGGCGGTCGTTGAACATCTCCCGGTAGCGGCGGTAGCCCCAGCGCAGGAGCCGATCTGTTTCGTCGCCGGGAGGGATGGCATCGTCCGGCACGTAACGGGCCTTCATCCCGCACAGTTGGGACTTTGCCTGTTCGTAACGGGCTAAGTCGACGGCGCCGGGCCGTTTGAAAAAACGTCCCGCGTGATTGGGCTTGCAGACGCGGCAGTGGTACTCCATGGCAAACATCCGATGGCAAGGAGGTTCACCGTCCGAGTTAGGATAGGAGACTGTTTTTTCGCAGTGAGGACAGACGCATTTGTTGCGTTTGGCAGGGCCTTCCAGACGCAGCTCCGCAGAACAGGAGGCGCATCTTCCGGGATGCTTGCGGTCCTGCACTTCGTTCAAGTCACCGCAGGCATTGCAAACTAGCACATTCAAAGGATGGCGCTTGTCCTCGGCCAGGAGATAGCCGGGAAAGAGGTCGAACGCCTTGCTGCAGTGGGGGCATACCTTTTGTTTCACCCAGAGAAAATATTTCACGTGGGCTTGGTCGGAGCCGCACTTCAGGCAGTTTGTGCGGTACAGCGAGCCAATCTTTTTTTCCAGCGTCTCCATAAGGCCCGTGGCGGCATTCCGGTACGCAGTTAGGTCCAGATGCTCAATCTCCCGGTTGACGATCCACCAAGCCATGGGGTTGATGTCGTAGCCCAGCACGTCACACCCCACACGGTTAGCTTCAATCAGCGGGGTCCCTCCTCCAATAAAGGGGTCGGCGATAGCAATTCCCTTAAAGTTGTTCGCGGAAAAAAATGCCTCTTTAAGCGGCCGGTTACTGTATTCGGAGAGGATCAGCCCCCGGAACAGCGTTCCCGGTCGCCGGGCGAACCACTTGTGCACGGCGATGATGGGTCGATAGTTCTGCTGGATCTGCTTTTCGCGCAGGGCCAGAGAGGATATGAAGGGGATGTCGAAGTGTTTTTCTATGGGCATTTTTGTTTAATTGTTATGGTTAGAATTCTTTGGAAGGAAATAGGTATAACTTTTTTGCATTTAAAGGGAGGGCGCGTCCCCACCTCAACTTTGTTCGAAATACTGATTGCAGCTTTTCTCATTGATCATCTCGTTACCATACCACACGGCTGACACAATATCACGCCGCAATTGACCTACTGAGAAGGTAACCGTATCACTTCACCATGCCCATCTCACGCATATACCGTATGACACCCGGATGGATCAGGTCTTGTCGCGGAGAGGCCGCAATGGTGTTCGCCAAGGTCGTTTCACACGCCTGGGGCAAGCTGTAGCATAGCCGGGCCTCGCCCTGGTGCAGGGCGCGAACGATACGGTAGGCCACATCGTCGGGGAGAGTCTTGCGCGCCAGGGTCACCAACCCCGACCCGCGGGCCCTGAAGGCAAAGCGTTTCCCCTTGAGATCGCCGATAGTGCGGCAGGGGCTGTCGCCGCTCACCACAAAACGCAAGGCCGGCGTCTTTCGATGCCGGCCCTGCGCGGTTACCTGCCCTGTTCTTCACCTGCTCCTGTCAGAACAGGTCCAGGTTCTCCAGCGCCTTCAAAGGCTGATTGCTGAAGCCCGGTTTTTCCTCCCGCTGCGCCGGACGTGCAACCGGCTGCACCTGAATGACCGGCTCAGATGCCCCTGGCGCGGGTTCTTCGCACTCCTCGCATATAATCTCCCGCTCCCCGACCATGCCGTTACCTTTGAAAAAATAGCGGTCATACAGCCGGTGGTGGGACGTCCAGCGTGAACTGCTGGCGCTTTCCCGGGCGATGTGGGACTGGATGCCGTTGATCTTGGAATCCATGTCGTCCAGGTAGTTGAGGATGGTGGCCTCGACGGTCTTGGGGCGTTTGGGCGAGCCATACTCGTATTGGCCGTGGTGGGAGAGGAGCATGTGCTTGAGCAGCATTGACAACTCCCGCGGGAACCCCTCCACCATGCGGATCTTGTCCTCCACCAACGCAACGCCGATGGTGATGTGTCCCAACAGCTTCCCTTCGTCGGTGTAATCGAAGGCGCGTTCGTAGCTCATCTCATGAATCTTGCCGACATCATGCAGCAGAGCCCCGACCACCAGCAGGTCTTCGTTGATCCCCTCGTACTGCGGCACAATCGTCTTAACCAGCCTGACGACCGAAAGCGAGTGTTCCAGGAGCCCGCCCAGGTAGACATGGTGCATCCCCTTGGCGGCCGGCGCCGTACGGTACTTGGCCATGAAGGGCTCATCCGCCAGGAACGTCTCCATGAGCCCCTTGAGATGCGGATCAATGACAGCAGCCACCACCGCATCCAGTTCCCGGAGCATGTCGTTGCCGTCACGGGGGGACTCGGGCAGGAAGTCGGCCAGGTTGACCCCCTCTTCGGCGATCCTGGTGATCTCGGCCACCACCACCTGCATCTTGTTCAGATAGACCGATGCCTTGCCGCGCACCTGCACGAAATCATCCCGCTCAAAGAGCTTGTCCAGAGCATCGACGTTGTCCCAGATCTTGGCGTCCACCTCGCCGCTCTTGTCCATCAGGCGCAGGTTCATGTAGGGCTTGCCGTTCTTGGCCATGGCCATGATCTTCTCCTTTACCAGGAAAACGGCAGTGACCGGATCACGGTCCTTTATGTCTGCTACGAATTGTTTTGCCACGCGGCGCTCCTTTACGTTACGAACACGAACTTGTACTCAATTCATCAGGAAGGCGGAAGAGCCTCCTGAAACAACATGTACCACGGAGAACAGGGAGGGTCACGGAGAAAATCGACAAGATCCCGCCGTTTCATCCCGCTTATCCCCTTCCTTTGCATGTATCGACTCCACGAAGCCTTTCCGCAATGGTATCCGCGATCCTGATCCCGTCGATGGCCGAGCTCATGATGCCGCCGGCATAGCCGGCCCCCTCGCCCGCCGGAAACAGCCCCGCGAGACCGACCGATTCATAGCGCTCATTGCGCAGGATTCGCACCGGGGCCGACGTGCGGGACTCGATGCCTACCAGGGTGGCCTCGGCGGTGACGAAGCCCCGAAGCTTACGCCCGAACTCGTTGATCCCTTCCCGCAGGGTCTGGGTTATGAACGGCGGCAGCACCGCATCCAAGTCGGCTTCGACGATGCCGGGCCGGTAACTGGACGAGAGCAAGCCCTTGCCCGGCAGCCCCATGAATCCCATCAGGTTGCCGGCCGGGGCACGGTAGCCTCCCCCGCCGGCCTGGAAGGCCTGCTGCTCCCAATGGCGCTGGAACCTGACGCCGGCCAGAGGGTCCGTGCCGCCAAAATCGGCCGGGGTGACGTTCACCACCAGGGCGCTGTTGGCAAACGGAGTATCGCGCATCTGGCCGCTCATGCCGTTGGTGACCACGCCTCCCTCCTCGGATGCGCCGCCAATGACCACGCCGCCGGGGCACATGCAGAAGGAATAGGCGCTGCGGCCGGTGGCGTTGTTGTTCCAGGCGACGGCATAATCGGCCGCCGGCAGGTTTGGGTGGCGCGGGCCGCCGTACTGGATCCGGTCGATCAGTGCCTGGGGATGCTCCACCCTCAAGCCCATGGCAAAGGCCTTGCGCTCCATCGGCACCTTGCGTCGCTCCAGCATTTCGTAGGTATCCCGTGCACTGTGGCCGCTGGCCAGGACAAGGAGTTCGCACGGCAACTCCGTCTCCCCATTGACCATGACCCCGGAAACAGCTCCGCCGGCGATGGCGATATCGGTCAGCCGGCATCCGAAATTGATCCCGAACCCCTTCTCCAGCAGGTGCCGCCGTATGGCGCCGACAACCGTGCGCAAACGATCGGTGCCGATATGGGGTTTGGCCAGATAGCGGATTTCGGGCGGCGCCCCGAAACCGGCCATCCGCTCCAGCACCCAAGGGGCCAGGGGGTCTTTCGACCGGCAGGTCAGTTTGCCGTCCGAGAAGGTGCCGGCACCACCCTCGCCGAATTGAACATTGCTCTCCGGGTCGAGCAGCCCTGCCTTCCAGAACTTCCGGACATCGAGGCTTCTCTGCTCCACAGGCTGACCCCGCTCGATAACGGTGGCGGTCAGACCGTACTCGGCCAAACGCAACGCCGTGAACAGCCCGGCCGGGCCGCTGCCAACTATGACGATCCGCTGGGGCGCCCTGACCGGTGCGAAGACGTTCGGCAACGATTCAGGCTGCCACTCCAGGTCCGGTTCATCCGCAAGGCGGGCCAGCAGGGGTGCGTCGTCTGAGAGTGAGAATGATACGGTATATATGACCTTGATGCGCGGCTTCCGACGGGCATCGATTCCTTTGCGGAGGATGCGGAAGTCTCGTAGCGCCGCGGGAGAGACGCCGAGCTGCAACGCAACAAGCGTACTCAGGCGGTCTTCCCCGTCATGGGGCGAAAGGGTGAGGTTACGATAAATAAACGGCATCCGTCAGCCTTGCTGAAACCTTTTCCGCTCCAGGAGTTGCTCGACAATGATAACGATATTCACCGCTTCGGTGGACTTGGGGATATGCACCGTGGCGCCCATTTCGGGGGCATCGTGCTCGTGGGGCGGCTCATGAAACATGGAGGTCAACATGATAATCACCGGTTGTTTGTCACCCGACAGGCGGCTGATCTCCATGCAGGTGCTGACGCCTCCCATGCGCGGCATCACCAGGTCGGAGAGCACGACATCAGGGGCCTTTTCCAGGAAGAGCTTGACCCCCTCAATGCCGTCACTGGCGTTAAATGCCGTAAACCCGTTCTCGTAGAAGGCGTCGGAAAGCACCTTCTGGAAAAAAGGGTCGTCGTCGATGATCAGGATTTTTCCGCGAGATTCCTTCATGGCTGGCCCGTCCGAGGGGAAATGAAGCTAACTAGTGTTTAATTGCAAAAATTAGTAATTGTATTTCTAAGTTGTGCACCCCGGACTTCGCGCTTGCGCCACACAAAAGGATGAGCCGTTTCGTTATGCCTTTCAACAAAGGCTTCAATAGCTTTCACCAACTGTTCTGTGCTGGTAAAGCTGGCTCCTGATAGAGTTTTACGGCTGAGTATCCCGAACCATATTTCTACCTGATTGAGCCAACTGGCTGATGTCGGCGTAAAGTGAAAGTGGCAATGGGGATGCTCTGCCAGCCAGGCTTCATTTTTCTTATGGGTGCAGTAGTTGTCGAGAATGACGTGGATATCTTTCCCCTCCGGAACGGTTGCCATGATCTCATTCATAAACTCCAGGAAGTCCGGGCGCTTTTTTTCTGTAGTTGTTTTCGACTGAACTGCGCCAGTGGCCACATCGAGTGCAGCAAAAAGATTGATAGTGCCATGCCGCTTATATGTGCTTTTGAGGCCACGCATGATTTTGCCACTGCTTGTCTGCACATAACCGGTCGCACGCTCTAATGCTTGTATGGATGGTTTTTCGTCAACGCAGATTACCATGGCCATTTGCGGAGGAGCCAGATACAGGCCGATGATATCCGCGGACTTTGTTGCAAATTCAGGATCAGTGCTGACACACCACGAGCGGTGGCGGCGAAGCTGAATGCCTTCTTTGCGCAGCATGCGCCAAACAGCGTCATCGGAGACAGACAACTCTTTGGCAAGTGTACCTCCGTCCCATGTGGCGAGACCAAATGGCGGCGGTTCTTCAAGCTTTGCGATTATGCGCTGCCTCAACTCTGATGCCAGATATTTCGGTGGCTTGCCTGGGCGAACTTTATCTCGTAAACCGGCAATGCCTTGTTCAGCAAAGCGCTTGCGCCAGACGGCAACAGTCCCTGGCAGCGTGCCCCGTTCGGCAGCAACCTCATCGTTGCGCTTGCCAGAGAGGCAGGCCAAGACAATTTGGGCTCTCTCTACGAGACGGACTTCGTCGCTTCGACTACGACTCAATCGCTCAAGCTCACGGAGAGTATCGGGTTCACAGTGCAGTGGTGTAGCAACTCTTGGCATAGACGCCTCCATCGTGCATAGGATGGAGATATTATAATACTAATAATTATTTTTGCAATTAAACACTAGTTTCCATCCGGTAACGCCGGATGAGAAACGAGTAGTTTCCGATTCGGAAAGGAGGGATTTTTCGTCCAGGCAAGGAAATCGAGGGATTGTGCGGAGGCGTACATCGGTACGCCGCACAAGCAAACCCGAAGATTGACGCCGCATGGGCGGAAAAGAACCCTTTCCGGATGGAAACTAACTATATCCACTTAGTGCGGAAAAGAAAAGTGGAATGCTCGCGGTTTTTCGGATTTTATCGCTTCAGGCTTGAAAAACGGCAGGAAATTCCAGACGAAAAACCGTCCCCTCCGGTGAACTCTTCTCAACCGCAATGCTTCCCTGGTAAAGGCGGGCAATGCGCCGGACCACCGACAGCCCCATGCCGGAGCCACAGGGCTTGGTGGTAAAAAATGGCTCAAAGATGTTCGGAAGGGTATCGGCCGGGATTCCGCCGCCACTGTCGCCGACCTTGACCACCACCCGGCCTCCTTCTTCATAAATCTCAATATCGAGGCAGCCGCCGCCGGGCATCTCGTCCAGGGCGTTCAGGAACAGGTTGGTGAAGATCTGCTCCAACTCCGCCGGATCGGCCTCGATGGCCAGTGGTACGCCGCGATAACGCCGCTCGACGCGGATGTTGCCGGTTTCAATCCGGGGGGAAAAGGCGTCGATGGCATTATCCACGACCCGGTCGATCTGCACCTCCGAGGAGATACTGCGGCTGCGGTGGGAGGCATCCAGGAGTTTGGAGATGATGGAATCGATCCGATCAATCTCCTTGAGGATCTTGTCCAGGTAATCCGTTTGCTCATGGTCGGCGCTGTTCTGGAGCATCAATTGAACAAAGAGCGAGATGGTATTGAGCGGGTTGCGGATCTCATGGGCCATGCCGGCTGAAAGGTAGCCCAGCGCTGCCAGTTTTTCGGATTGGGCGATCTCGTATTGGGCCTTTTGCAACGCATCCGTTTTCTCGCGAACCCGCTTCTGCAATTCCTGGTTCCAACTGGCGATCTCTTTGATAAGCCGCGCCTGCTCCTGCTGCAGCGTCTTGTTGAGGCGTTCGATCTCCCGGATTCGCAGAACGCTGTCGAGGCGGTCCGGCAGGCAGCTGATGTTGAACGGCTTGAGGATGCATTCGGATGCCCCTTGCTTCATCAGTTCAACGGCAATCTCTTCGCTCTCCTTGCCGGTAAAGATGATGACATAGGTGTCCGGATTGCTCGCTTTAATCTCCCGCAAGGTCGCACGTCCGTCCATATCGGGGACCATGTCGTCCAAGAGCGCCAATTCCGGTGCCTGGGAGGAGATGATTTCCATCCCCTGCCAGGCGGTGGAGGCGGTAAGCACATGATAGCCCTTGCGCGAGAGGGTCAAGCTGGTGAGTTCGAGGGTATGGGGGTCGCTGTCGATGACGACGACCGTTGCCTTAGTATCGGAAGGGGGTATGGTCCTCATGGCGAAAAGCGCCGGGCAAAAAAAGCGCCCGGCGTACCGTTCATTGTTCCGACGGCAGGCGAATCGTCAGAACCGGGCAGGAAGCCCCGCGAACGACTCGTTCCGCGGTACTGCCGAAGATCAGGTGATCGAGGCCGGTGCGGCCATGGGTGCCGAGCACAATCAGAGAGGCGGCTGCTTCCCGTGCCGAACGGATAATCTCCTCGTAAGGGATACCGGTGACGATGGACGTCGTGAAGTTGGTAAAGTCTCCCATCTTCGAACTGCAAAACTTGGCCATCATCTTTTCGGCACCCTCTTCGATCTCCTTCTCCAACTGCTCGAATGAGATGTGGGGGACATAGAAACCGCGCAAATCGACCGGCTCATTGATGACATGCAGTATCGTAAGCTGTGAATTGAACTGTTCTGCCAGGGTAAGGGCATAATCGAATGCATAATCAGAGTTTTCCGAGAAATCGATGGCCGTCAGAATTTTGTCGAACGGTTTCATTTCATTGCCCCCTCATGTGAATGAAGTAATTCCAATTTCAAATCAAAGCGGCATCTTGACGAGGCCTTCGGCCTCCCCCTTGCGGGGCGCCTTCGCGGTCCAATTTGCAGAACAAATTGTCGTTGGCTCGTCTTCGGCTCCTCAACGTACTATCTGTACGCCTTCGTCGCCCCAATCCTCGCCGCCTTGATGTCATCTTTGATTTGAAACCGGAATAAGATGCGGCTCTGGCAGTGTCCTGTGCGGCGAAGCCATCGCACAGGACACTAAATAAATATTTTTCGAATGATCTTTTTGAGTTCATCGATCTTGACCGGCTTGTTGATATACTCGAAAGCCCCCAGATTCATGGCTTCTATATACGACTCTACCTCGCCATAGGCGGTAACCATGATGACGTCGCTCTCGGGATGGCTTCTTCTCAGCTCCCGCAGAAAGGACAGCCCGTTCATCTCCGGCATATTGATATCGGTTATGATCAGTTCGACCTCTTTACCCCGCAGGTAATTGAGCGCCTCGTAACCGTTACCGGCCGACGCCACCTCATACCCCTCGCGAACCAGAATTTTCGAGAGAGTAAGACGGGCGTTCTCTTCATCATCGACCACCAGTATGCGTTTTTGCTGCTCTGCCACAACGTGCTCCCCGACTTGGAACTATAGTGAAAGTCTAGCACGGAGCACTGCCGTGTCAAGAAACAGCGGGCTTTTTCTCGGCGCTTTTGGCCGACGCCGCTTTCTCGCGTAGCTTGATGGCCGAAAGGATCAGGTTTGCGATGATCGACACAAAGTAGATTTCATCCTCGGGAAAGCTGCGCATGGATGTGGTCTGGAGGTTGATGACCCCATAGACGTCCTTCTTGTCGGTTATGGGGAAGGAGAGCATCGAGTTGTATTTCTCTTCGTTCAGTTCCGGGAAGACCTTGTAACGCGGATCCTGGGAGGCGCGGCTCAGGTTGATGGGCTGCATTTCCCTGGCAACGGTGCCGGTAATCCCCTCGCCGATCTTGAGGCGGATCACGCCTATCTTTTCCTGCTCGTACCCGTAGGTGGCCTTCAGAACCAGTTCCCCGTTCTCCAGGAGATAGATGTTGCAGACACTGGCGTGAAGCTGGACGGCAAGCTTGGTTGCCACCATGTGCAGTACTTCGGCGAGTTCGAAGTCGGAAGAAACCAGCATGCTGATCTCTTCCAGGGAGATGATCTCCATGTGTTCGCGGTTCGCCCGCTGCATGGTCAACACCATCTTGCCTTTTTCGCTTTCCATGTAGGGGGTGAAATTGGCCTTGTGATAGAACGGATTGACGGTCTTCACCTTTTCCGTCTGGGTGCGAAAGTCGGAAAAACCGCAGGAACAGGTCATTTTAACCCGATAGTTATCGATACGCTGGCTGCTCATCACTTTACCGCACTTGCGGCAACGCGCTGTTATCTGCATTCTGCACTCCTGAGGGATGTTTTACGGCTGGACACCATTTGCGTCGAGCACGATGGAAACCGGTTTTCCGGCGGGTCCGAGCGGTTTGAGCGCCTTGCCGTTCATCTCGACCTCCACCCCCCCCGCATTGGACAATTCAAGGGCAATGTTCTTTTCGGCTTTCCATTCGATGGCATCGCCGACCGTCAGATCATACGTTTGGGGCAGCCCCCCGTCGATGGTGACATTGAGGGTCCCGTTCTGGCTCACTTTCATGCGCACGATAAAACTTTTCGGCGTTTCGGCCGGTTGCGCCGGGGCACTGTTCTGATCGGCAGGCGGCGCATCGTTTGGTCGCTCGGCGGCGGGAAGCGGCTTTTTTACCATTTTTGGGAGAGGAGGCGGCGCATGGACGCTGGAGCGCACCGGCTGAATTGCCGGCACCGGCGCGGTTGCCTGCACCGGCTGTGGCTGGGGCGCCGGAGGGGCGGCATGCTCCCGAATGGGCGGGGGCCCGGAGCGGTTGATGATACTTGCCGTGATGATGATCAGCAGCAGCAAAAAAGCCGGCAGCACAAATTTTCGCAGTGATCGGTGTTTCTTCGGAATTTCAGCCTCACCGCCCGCCCCGCCCTGGTGCGCCGCAGCCGGCCGGCCGTTGCCTTGCATCAGCTGCCTGTCGTACTGCCGGATCATGTCATCGGGATTAAGGCCGAGATAAGCGGCGTAGATACGCAGAAAACCTTTCAGATAGGCTAGGTTGGCAAACTCCTCTGTCTTATCGTTTTCCAGGGCCAGAAGATAGTTCTTGCCCATTTTGGTCGCTTCAGCGGCCTCGTCGAGGGATATGCCGTGATACTCGCGGCATCGCCTGAGAACAGCTCCCATGGAGTTGGGTGGGGAACCACCGTTGTGCGGTACGGTTTCGGACAATCAGTCCTCGCTTACTTGAGAAGCTCCAGATATCCTATGGATGCATGTCCCAATTCAGAATCGGGAATGATGCGAAGCACCTCGTTAAAGGAGTGTTTGGCGGCATCAAGGCTGTTTTGCTTGAGCTGTGCCAAACCGAGATAATAATAGGCGGCACCATAATCTTTAAATATTTCCAGAGCCTTATTATATTCGGCTATGGCCTGCTCGGTCTTATCCATGGCAAACAAGACCCTGCCGAGGGAGAGCCGGGCCACCGGATTACGCGGATTGGCGACGATCACGGCCCGGAGTTCCTCAAGCGCCTTGGGATAGTCTCCCTTGCCAAGATAGGCAAGTCCCAGGTTAATGGCCGCACTTTCGTTATCCTGATAAAAGATGTCATTCTTGACGATCTCGAACTGCTTGATAGCATTGTCCCACTGCTTGAGTTCGAGACAGACCACCCCCAGATCATTACGGGCCGACGAGAAGTTCGGTTTCAGCGCAACGGCCCGCTGGAGCTTCTGTTCAGCCAGTTCAAAACGCTTCTTGCCCAGATAGGCCAAGCCGAGGTTATAGAGCAATTCAGGATTCTCTGGATCGGATTTTTCCGCTTCGGTCAATTCTATCAGTGCGCTGGTGTAATTGCGCTCCCCCAAGTAGGAAAGCCCCATCTGGTACTGGTAGGAGCCCGGGGTATTCTTCGCCTCCTGCCGGCGTCCGGTGGCACAACCGGCCAGAACCAGTGACGCGACAAGGAGCGCGATGTTAAATCGACAGAATTTCATGGGCATCCGATCAAGCGTATTCAACCTCGCGACGAAAGTACCAAAATAAACCAAACATGTCAATAAATCAGATGGTTATGGCTTAAGACCGCTAATATCCCGAAAACTCGTCAGCGCCTTGAAATTCCGGTAGCGGGCCTCGATCTCCCGGTATTCCAAGCGCTTCATGCGGTTGAGGCTAAAATCCTCAACATTGAAGGATGCCATCACCGAGCCGAAGACGATCGCCTGGCGAATGCCGTCCTCGGACAGGTCGCCGGTATTGGCAAGGTATCCCATAAAACCTCCGGCAAAGGTGTCGCCGGCGCCTGTCGGGTCAAAGACCTCTTCCAGGGGGTAAGCCGGAGCTGCAAACACCGAATCTGCCGTGAACATCAGCACCCCGTACTCGCCGCGCTTGATCACCAGCCGCTTGCACCCCAACGCGATGATGTCGCGGGCCGCCTTGACCAGGTTTGATTGATTGGTGAACTGGCGCGCCTCACCCTCGTTGATTACCACGACGTCAACCTTCCGGAGCACCTTCTTCAACGCCTCGGGCTTGGACGAAATCCAGAAATTCATGGTGTCGCACGCCACCAGCTTCGGCCTGCGCACTTGGTCCAGCACCTCCGCCTGCAGATCGGGGTCTATGTTCGCCAGAAAGAGATAGTCCGCATCACGGTAGGATTCGGGCAGGTCGGGACGGAACTCCGTCAAAACGTTGAGCTGTGTATCCAGGGTCTGGGCCTCGTTCAGGTCGTAGCCATATCTCCCGGTCCAGTGAAAGGTCTTCCCGGGGATCCGCTGAAGGCCGTCCGTATTGATATCACGGGAGTGAAGAAAGCTTATGTGCTCGGCGGGGAAATCGTCTCCCACCACCGCCACCAGCGAGACGTCGGTGAAGAAGCTGGCCGAGGTGGAAAAATAGGTGGCCGAACCGCCCAGGACATTCTCTCCCCTGCCAAAGGGGGTTTCCACCGTATCAAAGGCTACGGTTCCGACGACAACGATTCCCATAGAAAAACATCTCCTGGTTAAAATAATATCTACAAATATTTGCCGATGATCAGTTCAAGTTTTTGCTTCGTTTCGGCCGGGATGGACGATTTGTCGCTTATGATGGCATATTGAAGGGCGCTGCCGCATGGGCAATTCTGTTCCTGACCATGGATGGAGGCCACGGCGTGACGGATAATGTCCTTGGCCATGGCGACATTCTGCTGGATGATCTGGACCACCGCTTCAACCGACACGTCGTCATGGGCAGCATGCCAGCAGTCATAATCGGTGGACAGGGCGATGATGCCGTAGCAAATCTCGGCTTCGCGCGCCAACTTGGCTTCGGTAAGGTTGGTCATGCCGATTATTGCCGCCTCGAAACTACGATACATGAACGATTCGGCACGGGTTGAAAAGGCCGGCCCTTCCATGCAGATGTAGGTGCCGCCTTTGTGGGTGATCGCCCCGGCTTTGAGGGCAGCCGCATGGAGTACATCCGACAGCTCATGGCAGACCGGATCGGCAAGGCCGACATGGGCAACGACCCCTTCGCCAAAGAAAGTATCCTTGCGGACCCCCTTGGTTCGGTCAATGAACTGGTCCGGTATGACAATATGGCCCGGAGCGATGATCTCCTTGAGACTCCCCACGGCTGATACGGAAATGATCCGCTCCACACCGAGCGCCTTCATGCCGTATATATTGGCGCGGTAGTTGACCTCTGACGGCAGCAGGCAATGGCCACGCCCATGGCGCGGAAGGAATGCCAACCGCACGCCGTTCAACAATCCGGTAACGTACTCGTCAGAAGGATTGCCGAAGGGCGTTTCTACCCGCACCCGCCGGACATCCTCCAGGCCTTCCATCTCGTAGAGCCCGCTCCCGCCGATAACGCCGATTACCGCATCCTTCATGGTCCCGACTCCTTCCTTAAATCCCCTGTAAAACGCGTAAACTGTACGGGTTTTGGCAGTAAACTTCAACCGTTATTTTCCATGATGCCGCTTGCCGTGCGGCTTTTCATGCCGGTATTTCCTGCCGGGCAAAATTAGCGCTTGCTTTTCTCCTCCGGGAACTTTATATTATCTACAGACTTGTACCTGAAACGGCGGCATGGTGTCCGCCGTTTTTATTTTGATCATCGCATTCTGCCCCTCCTGCATTCAATCTCCCATTGAACAAAGCAGACCATTTGGCAGGCGAAGATTATGTCTGCCGCACGGTACTGCCGTCCTGTCATGGATCATTCTGGTTGATCCTGCGGCCCGCGCGCGCCTATCCCCACACCGACAACACCAAAGAAAAGGAATAGATCCCATGACGTTTGACGAACTGGGCCTCAGCACGGCCATCCTCAAGGCGGTTGCCGACTGCGGCTACACCATCCCCACCCCCGTGCAAGAACAGGCCATACCGCTGGCCATGGCCGGCCACGACCTGATCGCCACGGCCCAAACCGGAACCGGCAAGACGGCAGCCTTTGTCCTGCCCGCTCTTGAACGCCTGGCCACCCCCTCCACCATTCCCGGCAAAGGCCCCCGCATCCTGGTCCTCACCCCAACCCGCGAACTGGCTGGCCAGGTCATGGATGCCGCCCGCAGCTACGGGCGCGGCTTTCGCCCCCGCTGCGGTACCCTGTTGGGCGGAATGCCCTACCGCGAGCAATTGCGCCTGCTCTCGGCGCCGGTAGACATTATCGTCGCCACGCCGGGCCGACTGCTGGACCATCTGGAACGCGGCAGTGTCCGCCTGGACCGCCTGGAGATGCTTATCCTGGATGAGGCCGACCGTATGCTGGACATGGGCTTCAGCGAAGACATGGAAAAGATCGTGGCCCGCGCCCCTGCCGATCGCCAAACCATGATGTTTACCGCCACCATGGATGCCACCGTCAGCAAGCTGGCGGGACGCATGCTGCGCAACCCGCAACGGGTGGAGTTGGCTGTGCGAACAACCTCCAACGCCCTGATAGAGCAGCGCCTGCACGTTGCCGACAGCCTGAACCACAAGAAGGAACTCCTCAACCACTTGGTCAGCGACCAGGCATTGACCAGGGCCATCATATTCTCGGCCACCAAACGCGATGCCGACGATCTGGCGCGCGAGCTTACCCGCAACGGCCACCAGGCCGCGGCCCTGCACGGCGATATGAACCAGATCGCCCGGAACAAAACCATCGAGCGCATGCGCCGTGGGGGCATCCGCCTGTTGGTGGCGACCGATGTGGCTGCACGCGGCCTGGACGTCAACGGCATCAGCCACGTGATCAATTTCGACCTGCCGCGCTTTGCCGAGGACTACGTCCACCGCATCGGCCGCACCGGCCGCGCCGGAGCTTCCGGCATAGCCATCTCCTTTGTTTCCCGGTCGGAATTGAATTATCTGGAGAGGATCGAGCGCTTCATCGGCAAGAAGCTGCCCGAGCAGAATATCGAAGGGCTGGCCCCGCTTGCCATCCTGCGGCGGAACGCCGGAGGGGCAAAAAGGCCCGCAGGTTCAGGAGGGAGCCGTTACGCCAAACCGGGCGTCAAGGCCGGTTCCTCCCAGGGGCAGGCAAAACCGTGGGATAATTCCGGAAAATCGGCTGCCGCCAGGCCGCGCCGCACACCGAACCACCAACCGGTGGTGGAGTATCGCAGCAGGCGGGTGCCGTCCGAGAATCTTTAATCAATGATTGATCAAAACCCCGGGGCTTTGCAAGCCGCCGGGGTTTTGTCTTTTTACCCTTTCATTTTTTCAGCCGCCCCTTCAACTGTCCACAGGCTGCCGAGATATCACCGCCGCGGCTGTCGCGGGTGATGACCGTCACATGGCGGTCGATCAGGTACTTGTGGAAGGCATCCACGGCTGCACGGGTCGGAGCCTTGAAATCGCACCCTTCATGCTCATTGAAGGGGATCAGGTTCACTTTGTTGGGGATGTCGCTGGTCAGGCGCAGCAGGCGCTTGGCATCCTCCAGCGTATCGTTCAGTCCCCCCAGCATGACATATTCGAAGGTGACCTTGCGTCGGCCCGGCAGGGGAAACTCCTTGCAGGCCTTGAGCAGTTCCCTGAGCGGGTACCTCCGGTTGACCGGCATGATCCGGTCGCGCAGTTCGTCGGTGGTGGCGTTCAGCGAGACCGCCAGGTTGACGGTCGGCACCTCGCGGCCGAGCCGCTCCATCTCCGGCACCAGCCCGCAGGTTGAGACCGTCACCCGCCGGTTGGAGAATTGCAGGCCATTGCCGTCGATCATGATCAGGATGGCCGGAATGACGTTGTCCAGGTTGTGCAGCGGTTCGCCCATGCCCATCATAACGACGTTGCGGATATCGAATTCGCGCCGCACCGCCATGATCTGGTTGACGATCTCCGCGGTTGCCAGGTTGCGGGTCAGCCTGAAGGTCCCGGTCAGACAGAACTCACACCCCATGGCGCAACCAGCCTGGGACGAGATGCACAGGGTGTTGCGCCCCTCATCCGGGATCAGCACAGCTTCGACGGCATTGCCGTCCGAAAGCGCGAAGAGATACTTCCGCGTCCCGTCGGCCCCCTCTTCGACCGCTTCCGGCGCAAGATCGCTGATAAAGGCTGTCTCGGCCAACTCCGCGCGCAGCTCCTTCGAGAGATTGCTCATCTCTTCGAACGAACGGGCGTCTTTCTGGTAGATCCACTTGAATATCTGGACGGCGCGGAAGCGCTCCTTGCCCTTGCCCTGGAGGAAGTGCTCCAGGGCCGGCAGGGTCAGGTTTTTAAGGTCGGTTTTCTCCGTCATCTTTGCATTGATCATCCTGAATCCGTGGCGCCTCCATGCCTTCGCTAATCCCCCTCTCTATATCTCCCCCGCTGGGAGAGAGTAAGCCTTGCCTCCCCCCAGCGGGGGGAGGATTGGAGGGGGGAATAGTTTGCGACGATCAGGCGGGGTGCCAGCCGAATGAGTGAGTTGTTACGGCATGGCGGCGTGCGGGCCCCGGCTCTTCCGGACACTTCAGCATTCCGGCGTCACGTATTCAGGATCATTTCCTTTCCTGGCCGGTTTCTTCCGGAGCTGCCGGCTGGGCTCCGCCGGACTGCGGCTCCCCTGGGGGCGCGCTTTCCGCCTCCGGCGCTTTCTCTTGTGGCGTTGCAGCCGGTTGCTCGGCCGGCTCATTTTTGGCCGACGACGGTGCCGTGAACACCGGCGGCGTAGCGATACTCTTGTCAACCTTGCGCTGCATCCCCGCGATATTAGGCTGCTGAGCCAACGCTGCCTGATATTCGCCTTCGCTCAAGACGCCTTTCTGGCGTAACAGCCTCAGGATCATGTCGGAACGGCGCAGCACCTTTCCCAGGTTCTTGTAAGGATTGTAGGCAAGCCGCGGACCGGGCAGCATGGCGGCCAGAAAGGCGCACTCTCTCGGGGTCAGGGCCGCTGCCGATTTGCCGAAGTAGTAATGGGCGCCGTTGCCGATGCCATAGACCATCGGCCCCAACTCCACCACATTCAGGTAGAGTTCGATGATCCGCCCTTTGCTCAATTCCTGCTCCATGCGCCAAGCCAGGTAGATCTCCTTGAGCTTGCGGGTGACGGTCTTCTCGCGGGAAAGGAAGAGGTTCTTTGCGGTCTGCTGGGTGATGGTCGAGGCGCCGCGCTTGAGGCTTTTCTTCTCCAGATCGTATTTGATCGCATTCTTGATGGCCTTGACGTCAAAGCCTTCATGCCGGTAGAAGTTGCTGTCCTCGGCCAGGATCACGGCCCACTTCATCTCGGGCGGAATCCGGCCGGAAGGGGTCCAGTAGCGATTTTCAGGCCCCACCACAAAGGGATGGAACTCCCCCTGCCAGTCCTTCACCTGGATGGTCATGGTGAATGAGCGGTCAACCAGATCGGAAACCGGCGGCGCCAGGCTCAGGGAGATGCCGACATAGGCGAGGTAACAGGCGATAGCCAGCAGGATGTAGAGGATGAATTTTTTCATAAGAGATTATTTTTACCAGAATATGGCCGCGGCGGGAACTATTTTTCCTTGGCCCGTTCTCCACGGGGCGTTGTTTCGGCGAAATTTTGCAGGTGGCGATACGCATGTATTGACAAAACGGAAGCATAATTTTTATATTGAATAGAGGAACAGACAGGTTGTGAAGAACTGCATAGAAAGGTGGAATGTACAAATGCCGGTTTATGAGTATCAATGTCAGGATTGCAATCACCAGTTCGAGCTTCGCCAAAAATTCTCCGATCCAGCGGCCAGCGAGTGCCCCAAGTGCGGCGGAGCCGTGCAAAAGATGATTTCGGCCACCGCCTTCAGCCTTAAAGGAGACGGATGGTACGCCCAGGGATACTGTCCGAAAACGGAATCCCCCAAGCCTGCGGCGTGCGCGGCAGGGGGCTGTTGTGGAGGGCACTGACCTTCCAGTCCCTTCAAATCCCCCTTTTGGGGGATTTTTTTTGCCGGTAATCCCCGGAGGTTTCCCCACGGCACCTGAATGTTTCTTTACAAGTCGGCGTGTTGAACCGTATTATGCCCCTGTGCTTTGATTGCGCAAGAGCCGGACGAAGAACATCGGCCTGCCTATAATGGTATCGTGAGAGGAGTCTCCATGAAAGTCAAGAAAGCGGTATTCCCGGTTGCCGGCCTCGGCACCAGGTTTCTGCCCGCCACCAAGTCATCACCCAAGGAAATGCTGCCGTTGATCGATAAGCCGCTGGTGCAGTACGTGGTCGAAGAAGCGGTGGCTGCAGGAATCGAACAGATCCTGTTCGTTACCGGCAGGGGTAAACGGGCCATTGAGGATCATTTCGACATCTCCATCGAACTGGAATGGTACCTGGAAGAAAGGGGGAAACAGAAGACCCTGAAGACCATCCGTGAAATCGCCGATATGCTCGACATCTTTTATGTCCGCCAGAAAAAAGCCCTCGGCTTGGGACACGCCATTCTCTGTGCCAAGGATTTCGTGGGCAATGAGCCGTTTGCCGTCCTCCTGGGCGACGACATTATCGACAGCGAGCGCCCCTGCTTGCGGCAACTGCTGGATGTCTACGAAGAGCGGGGCGGGTCGGTGCTGGCACTTGAGAAGGTCCCCATGGAAAACATCTCTTCATACGGTTGTGTCAAGGCGAGCCAGTTATCGGAACAGGTATTCCAGGTGGAGGACATGGTGGAGAAACCCAAACGGGAGGAGGCGCCTTCGGACATGGCCATTATCGGACGCTACGTCCTGACGCCGCGCATCTTTGGGATTCTGGAGCAGCAGGAGCCGGGACAGGGGGGCGAAATCCAGCTTACCGACGCCATCCTCAAACTCTCAAAGGAAGAAGCGGTTTTCGGTTGCCTCTTCGAGGGGTTGCGCCACGACTGCGGAGATAAGTTGGGCTTCCTCAAGGCCACGGTTGACATGGCCCTGAAGCGGGATGAGTTCAGGGTCGAGTTTGAGCGTTACCTGCATCAAAGATTGGCAAATTAATACCGGTTCCAAATCAAGGATGAAATCAAGGCGGCGAGGATTGAGGCGACAAAGGCGTACAGACAGGTACGTTGAGGAGCCGTGAAGGTGCCACGGATTCAGGGTAGATATCGTACAACCTGCTACTCCCGTTCCTTTTGCCAGACAAATTCCGGTTCAAAATAGGGATCGTAAAAACCGGGATAGGGAAAAGGAAACGTGAAAACCTCAGCCACGCCGCTCAACGTTCTGACCAGCGTCATGCCGATCCCCTTGAGGGGGCCGACGGAAAGCCCCATCCCAACCCCATCCGCTTTAAATGTCAAGTAAACCTGCTTCGGAAACTCCCACCACCCCAATGTGACGTTGGATACCCCGCGAACCACTTTGAGAGACATCGCCCCGGTCACCTCCTGGGGTGACGAGGTCTCGACCGACTTGAATTGATCCGAGCCGTGGGACGGTTGCGCGCAAAGGCATACCGCCAGCAGAAGGCCCGCTGCCATCAGGGGGCGAATACGCCACATGCTAGTGTTCCTCCTGCTGGGAAGACGCCGGGCTGTTTTGGGAGGAAATCGCCGACAAGTCCCGCTTGGGCTCCCACCCTTCCCATACGTAGGCCGGCTCAATCATGGGATCGTAGTAACCGGGCTGGGGAACAAGAAAGAACAGCGCCTCCGTCATGCCGATAAACCCCCGGTATAACGTCATGATGACCCCCTTGGCCGGGCCGACGACATAACCGACGCCCCCCATATCCCGGACGGTCAGCATCGACTGTTTGGGAAGCTCGACAATACAGGTGGCGGTATTGGCTAAACCGCGCGTAAGCTTGACGGCCATTTTTTCAGCGATCATCTCGGGCTGCTGATCGGCGCGTACCGGGACCGGAAACGTCAGTGCGGCGGCCAGCAGTAGAACGGGGAGCAGAAGGTTGGTCTTCATGGCATCTCCTTTTGTGGGCGATTACTGCCTTCAGTAGCCTCTTACCACAAACGGCCGCCGCATGCAAGCTTCACAGGTCGAAAAGCGTCGGCTCCTTGGGAAGATACGGCTCGAAACGACGCTTGAGATGCCGCAGCTTCTCGATGTAGTAGGGGATATTTATATCAGGATGGGCATGGTCGAAGGCGCTCACGGGGCGGCAATGCTCATACGCCGTCGCACCCCGCCCCGAGCCGCCGACATAGTAGCTGACCTGATCGCCGGCCCGATAGACGCGTTGCGACGCCAGGGCGATCTCGAAGGCGGCCGCGGGGTTGCGCTTTCCCCTGCCGACCTTCTCCCGGTATACCGCCGGCGGCTCATTGAGCGTCTCCGTGCGGGCCACCCAGGCCACGTCCAGATCCCTTGACCGGAGACGAGCCAGATATTCCTGAAACAGCCGTTCTATATCCGCCGGCGAGCCGGTCAATAGCAACGCGATGCAATCCCGCATGAACTCCCGCAGATACCGCTCCAATCCTCGCGAGCGGAGCCCGCTCCCCCTGATGGTGATCCGGCCGTCATACCCCAGGAGGGCATAGTTTTTGGCCTTGTAGGCAAACATGGACCGGTACCTGCCGTCCATCTCCACCTCGATCCCTTCGGGAAAACCGTGGGAAACCCGTCCCACCAGAGCCAACTCGTCCGCCTCGGTAACGCATGATCCCGGCGGCCTGAAGTAAATCCCGTCCGTATCCACCTCCACCGGCACAGCCTCTTCCGCCTTCAGAAGATCGATCATGGTTCTTATGGTCAGCCGCCCCAGACGGGTCACCTCGGCGGCGGCCTCGGGATCGGAAAAATTATGCAGCGGGGCCCCGAGGTAGCCGAAAAAAGAATTGATCAACACCTTGAACACCTGTTGCAAGGCATCGTAATAGTGGCGCTCGCCATCGGCGGCGCTCTCACGGGCGGCCTGCTTTGCCTCCAGCCTGAAGCGACGCAGTTCCGCCAGCATCGGCAAAAAGAGCCCCAGGGTATCCTTGGCCGGGCCGAGCCGGTAGATCAGCATCAGCGAGGGATAGAGCGACGCTACGTCGCAATGGACGATCGGCCCCCAAACCCCTTGCAACGCACTCTCGGTGTATCCCCCCTCGAAGGCGGGCGCCTCGCCGGTGCGCTGGGGTATGGCATGTCCCCGGTGCAGGTATTCCCTCAAAAATAGGGCATTTATGCGGGTCGCATTGCCCCGCAGGGGGCAGTTCTGGAAAGAATAGGGGAAGATGCGGGTCTGCAGGAACCAGGGATACCCCAGCAGGCGGAACAGGGACAGGGTCTCGCGCACATCGTCCAGGTTGTAGCGGTAGAGCGTCTCCGGATCGTGGTCAAAGGTGGCGGCAATCCCGCTCCCTTCCAGGTAGACCCGCTCGTCCGCCGCAATGCCGAAATGCCGGGCGACCTGCTTAAGGCCGTGGCTTTCCAGGCTGCGCAACGAGATGTCGTAGAGCTGCACCAAAAAATAGGTATCGATGATATGGCGGCCGTACACGTCCCAGCGGGGGTAATCGATGACCTTCTCCGCCAGGGACCAGCGTGAATTTGCCGTGATGTGGGGAACTGCGCCGTTTCGGCCCCAGTCGAGGCGGATGCCGTGCAGGTCGGCGCGCGTGGCGATGTAGTCCAGGTCGAACCTGAAGATATTGTGGCCGATGATGACATCCGGGTCACAGCCATGGATCGCTTCGTTGAGCGCCCGGAGCATGGCCGGCTCGTCGAGTTGGTCGCCGCGCAACACGGTTTCCCGGCCATGGGAGTCCTTGAGGGCAATGGAGACGATGCGGTCTTCCCGGCGCTTGGGGTTTGAGAACTCGAACCCCTCCGCGCAGTACGTTTCTATGTCCAGCGCGAGGCAGCGCAGGTCGCCGAACTCCAACCCCTTGAACAACGTCGCGCCGGTGGTCAGCAGATACTGGTGAGAAAGATCGGCAATGAACAGATACGGGGCATCGGCAGAACCGGACGGCATTCCGGTCTTGGCGGCAAGGAACTCCCGCGCCGTCAGGCAGTCGCCCCACGTATCGAACAGGAGTTGGAACCGGTAATAATCGTCGCCGGTCAGTTGGCGCACTGAGCAGGGTGCCCGGCAGCCGCTCACAAGGGCTGGATCGCTGAGCAGGATGAAAGGGTGAAAAGGTTCGTCGTGGAATGTCACGCCGTGGCCCGTCCTGGAAAAGACGCGCACAAACGGGCCCGCGGGCTCGACGGCAACGATGCCGGTCCGGTCGTCATGACCGAACAACAGAGGGTTATGTCCCATATCGCTCATCTGCATGGCGGCGGCTCTCTCTGTTATTGCTTCGGTGGTTACATGGTTTCTCATCAGGGGCGAACACTGTTCGCTCCATCAGGGCGCATGCAATGCGCCCCTACCCGGCGCACCGACAAAAAAGGCGCAGCATTGAATGCCGCGCCTTTTCACGAATCATTCCCCTCATGGCCACGGGGGGGCAATGGACACATTGCTTGCTTCCATCACTATTTGCCGTGTTTGGCAAGGTAACTGGCAACGCCTTCCCCGGTCGGTTTCATGGCTTCGTCGCCTTCCTGCCAGTTGGCCGGGCAGACCTGGTCGCCGTGGGTTTCAACGAACTGGAGGGCATCCACCATACGCAGGGCTTCAGACACATTGCGGCCCAAGGGCAGATCGTTGATGACCGCGTGACGGATGACACCCTTGGTATCGATCAGAAAGAGACCGCGCAGGGCAACGGCATCGTTGAAAAGGATGCCGTATTCCCTGGCGATGTTCTTGTTCAGATCGGACACCAGCGTGTACTGGATGTTACCGATGCCGCCATTCTCGACAGGGGTGTTTTTCCAGGCCAGATGGGTGAATTTGGAATCTACCGAGACCCCTATCACTTCGGTGTTGCGCTTTTTGAATTCGTCCAGTTTCTTGTTGAAGGCCAGGATCTCGGATGGGCAGACAAAGGTGAAGTCCAGGGGGTAGAAGAACAGGACAACGTTTTTGCCCTTGTAGCTGGAAAGGGTGATCTGGCCTAAGGTATTGTCGGGCAGGACCGCATCTGCTGTGAAATCGGGGGCTTGCTGGGTGACGAGGGTGACAATTGACATGGGATTCTCTCCTTTTTTTGATAGTCACATCGAATTTAATAACTAATACCAGCCAATCCGGCATCTGTCAAGAGGACAAAAATACTCTTTTTGTCTTTTTTACAAAATCGTAGCGCATTGAGAAATGACAAAATGTGTTGTCACTGGACAATAAATGTTGTCACTCTGTAGCCATTAATAGGATTATATCTTTTATAAACAATAAGTTATGCCATAAATATATGACAAAAAATGTTGTCACTCATATTGACAATTTATGTCGTCACTCCATGTGTGCGATCATGCCGTAAAACTTTTTTTGTATCAAAATGATGCTGACCTTCTCCCTAAAAACGGAACAAGTTTATAGGGTGAACGTCATATGACGTAATTAAAAGCATTATTGAAATGTTAAAAGAGTCTTTTTTTGAATAATATCGTTTGGTTCGATGAATTTCGTGTATAGTGTCCATTTTTTGGACACGTCCATATTACTGTTAATTTTTTTAACATACTGAAATATAAATTGTAATTTGTTGTATTTTTCTCATGTAGAAGGTAGAATGTTCAACGCAATAACAGGTAGTTTGAAAGGCATTTTCTGTAATGCGTTTAACACCCTGAAATTACTGAAACGAGAGTGCATTTATAGTCATTTATTAAATTTCAACATATTCCCCGAGAAAGCCTAACTCTCCGTGAGGAGGGGGCGGAAAGCCACGGATCTTCATTATGGAGATGGCCGAGTTGCCGAAGGATGTATTCCTTTTTGCTTCTCGGCCGTTTTTTTTGAATACAACTTCGGAAAGGATATTGACCACATGGCTCGCAATCTCGTTATATGTTGTGACGGGACCGGCAATCAGTTTGATTCCGTGAACACCAATGTTGTCCGAATTGTTCAGGCAATAGATCGAGATCCGACCAAACAGCGCCTTTACTATGATCCCGGCGTCGGCACTCTTCCGGAACCAGGTGTATGGGGAGCAGCGCGCCAAAAGGCCTCGCTGGTTCTGGGGCTTGCTTTTGGTGCCGGCATGATGTGGAAAGTCCAAGAGGCATATACCTATCTGATGAACATCTGGGAACCTGGCGACCGCATCTTCCTTTTCGGTTTTAGCCGTGGTGCCTATACGGTTCGCGTGCTCGCGGGCATGCTGCATGCCTTCGGATTACTCCCAAGAGGCAACGAAAATCTTGTACCCTATGCCGCAAAAACCTACCAGGCACTTCGTAACAAAAATTTCAAAAAATGGCAGGAACTTTGTGACAATTTCCGCTGGACATTCGCTCGGCCGTCAACCGAGGAGGACGATAGACGATGCCCTGTGCATTTCCTCGGCGTATGGGATACTGTCTCATCCGTAGGATGGGTATGGGATCCGCCGAGATTTCCATTTACCACCCACAATCCAAGTATCAGAGTCATTAGACACGCTGTTTCGGTGGATGAACGGCGCTGTTTCTTTCGGCAAAACTTATTGGGGCAGGAAGATGGTCAAGACTTCAAACAATACTGGTTTTCGGGCGTACATTCAGATGTAGGCGGCGGGTACCCCGAGTCAGACTCTAGCCTTTGGCGGGAGTCATTTGAATGGATGCTAAATGAGGCGTCAACTGCTGGCTTGATTCTGAAAGATGATCGGTTGGCTGCTGTCAGATCGAAAACCCAATCGATTACTGGTGACCCATGGACAGATCCGCAGCATGAATCTCTTAAAGGACCTTGGTGGATTCTCGAATTCATACCCAAACCGGTTTGGAATCAGGCAATGAAGTGTCGGCTACCGCAATTTGGCCTAGGCCGGCACCGCATCATTCCTGACAAAGCCTTTATTCACAGGTCAACGCTTCTAAGAGTTAGGGAAAAATCCGACTATTCACCGCCAAATTTTTCCAATGCTTTCTTGAATAAAGTTCGAAGCCTCACTGCTGTACCTGAAACGCTGCCGTACATGAATAATCCTATGCAAGCAGGGGGAGATCTTTAACCTTAGTTGTTGGTTAACTCACCAGAAGTGGGTAAGAATTTTCGCCTTTGGATTAAATTCATTGCTGCTGATCAAATTTAGATGCATGGGGAAGGCATGATCTCTTTGCCACTATCGAAAGGTATAATCGAATTCTGTAAAGGAGGATTTAATGCTTAGATCTAATATACCGCATTATCTGGTTTGCGCTGTTTTATCTCTGGTTATGTTTTCCGGATGCGCCAGTCAATTGAGGAACAAGCAACTCGAAAACGTGGCCAAGGACTGGTCGTACGTTGTCCGCGCCAGTCAAGTGATCCCTGTCTACCCGTTGACAGAGGATCTGCAACCGGGCGACATTCTTCTTGTAAGTACGCCGATCGACGAGCAGCAGAAGATTTATGAAAAAAAAGGCTATCTTCCACTGGACCAACTCTTGAAACGCCTCAATCCTCAGGAGTACAGGGCGTTTTACATGGGACGTTATGGAACTGACGATGGGAAGATTCCCCCCTCCAAATGGCAGGAAACAGTTGCCTTTGGAAACCAGTCATCTAATCAGTGGAAGCTTGCCCCAAGTGCCGCATTTCCTAGCTATGATTTTGAGGTGAGTACAGGAGCCGGGATGAATTTGGCTATCCCGGTTCAAGGTGTTCCCATAGCACTTGGGCTGATGAAGACAGGTAAGGCGAAAGGCTCGGTAACGATTGGCAAAGCGCACACCTACGGTCTCGACAACGTTACGCTGAAGGCCGAGGTTGATGAGTGGGCAGCGACAAACCGAGAACTTTTGCGATCTTACAAGCCGGTGGAGAAGGACGGCAAAAAGCAAATGCATTTTCTCAGGGTCGTCAGCCGGGTGTATGTGGTGGGTGATGTAAGCGTAACAGTCAACAATGACGAATCGACCAGCGGTGATCTCGGTGGAGGAGCTGACAAGACTGTTGCCTTGCCGGAGCTGAAAGATAAGGACGCCGCTCAGAACTATCAGGATGCACTAAAGGTCTTTAATGACGTGCTGAAGGATCAACTTCCTGGTGGCAAGGTTAAGTTCGCTGCGGCCAGCAGCCGTTCCGTTACCCTTAACGAACATTTCGACCACCCCCTCGTTATAGGATACGCAGGATTCGACATGCCGATTATCGAGGGGGGAAGGTTGGGGGCGCCGATCTCCACCCTCGCCCAATTGACCGATACTCCGATTATCGCCGCTGAAAATAATAACAACATATATCGCTTGGCTGCTTTTGCCCATATGAATCGTGCACTTCAGGATATCCCTGGGCCTAAAGCCGACAAAATCAGGGAAAACCTTGACAAGCTTGGTGCACTTTTGCCTGAAGCTTATCCGTTTACTTTCTACGAATTCGCGTCTGCCACCGATCTGAAAAAAAGCGCAAGTGTCGTCACAGGGGCGAAGGTCACTAAACGTGATTTTGAAGGTGCCCTAAACTATCTCAGTATTGGACAAAAGACCGTAGAGAATATCGATCGATACCTTGCGCAACCTAAAGCGATTCCCGCAGCTGAGAGAGTAATAATGCAAGCTGATTTGCAGTCAGCGCGGGAGGCGATGGAGAAAATGAATCGTGACTTCGGGAAACAGCCAGCACTTGCCGAGGCGGTCGATTTCGTATTCCTCGGATATTAATAAATTTGAGGTGAAAACAATGGCTATGCAAAAAGTGTACATCCCAGACACTAGCCCAGGCATGTCTGCGCATGACAGGAACATTCAACTTTCCGCAGAATTGGCGACAGCGCCGAACGTAGACCGTAATATTGTGGACATAGCGCGTGATGACACTGATTCCGGCTGGCAGATAACATATATGGAGTAATTTAAACTCTTTGCATATTTGTAATATGTTAAGAACGAAGCCACTCGTCTTTAATGGTTGTCATGTGTTGACAGAAGCATATAACATAACGCCACCTCTACTAGTGTTCAGGGTCTAAATTTAGGCCATGGGTTCATCTTTATACTGTATTGAATGAAATAGATCATTAATAAACATATAAATTCATTAATATAGTTATTTAGTACTAAAGAAACTTGGTGGAGGAAATCATGCTCAAGAAGGCCGCTGTTGTTATAGGGGTAGATAAACCGGGCAATTACACCCCACTCAAGTCAGCAGCTTCCGGTGCTGAAGAAATTGCAACTTGGCTTAACTGTGAAGGTTATGATGTCACCTGTCTTACTGATAAGAATGGCATCGTTTCAGCACAAGATGCAAAATCGGCAATCTTGGCTTGTCAGATAGGGTCGTGTCAGATAGGGTCGTGTCTCAACACGGTACAGCCTACCTGTACCGTGTTGACGGCCTGTTGCCCAAAGCTACATTGTCTTCAAGTGCAGCCTGTTACGCGATGTAACCAAATTGAAATTGCCTCTTGTAAAAGTACAAGTTCATTGCATCATGTCCT
>Ga0326728_10005392_pt1 | contig 36024 bp, 33 predicted proteins | sample MB3enrmetagenome_FD_207602 | JGI IMG/M metagenome (GOLD analysis project Ga0326728, IMG submission 207602) | Lab enriched peat soil microbial communities from McLean, Ithaca, NY, United States - MB31MN | ecosystem: Environmental > Terrestrial > Soil > Wetlands > Peat | place: USA: New York...
GGGAACGGGCGACGTGGTCGATGACCTCCGCGATCTCGGGGAGAGCTTTCTTGACGGCCGCGGCGACTTTGGCATCCTCATGGTTGATGATGCGGGCAATCTCCAGCGCCGACTTGGTGTCAAAACCTTGCGATGCTTCGTTTTGACTCTCTGTAGTTAGGTGCTGGAGTAAGGAAGCCGGGTCGGTCTTGGTTTCCTCTTTCCCTTGGGCGCCGGCGCCTTCATGCGTCGTCGTACTGGTTAACATCAAAGTCTGTCCCCAGACTCTATTGTATCTGCAATTCGGGCAACTCAAGCAGATTTCTGCGGACGTGGAACGTCACTTTAATGTCATCTGATCAAACGGATTGCAGGGCTTCGCGTACGGCATCATGAAAAGCGGGACGCACCTCCTTGATCAGCTCCGACTGGCGGTCGGGCCAGGTGCGGTTTGTCAGGAGAACAACGGCGATGGAGGCATCGAGGTCGATCCAGAGAGAACAGCCGCTGAATCCCAGATGGCCGATGGAGTGCGGCGAGAAGTGCCGACCCGCGGAGGACTCAGGCGAGGGCGTATCCCAGCCGAGTGCGCGGGAACTGCCTTCAGGGCCCTGGCGCATGGCAAAGCACTCGATAGTGTCGGCGGTGAAGTGGGCCGGTTGGCCGGAGGCGCTGTCGCCCTTTGCGCCGGCAAGAATTTCGCGGCCGAACCGTAGCAGGTCGGGGACGTTGGAGAACAGTCCGGCGTGGCCGGCTGCGCCCTGCAGAATGAATGCGTTCTCGTCCTGGACTTCGCCCTGGATGCGGCGGTGACGGAAGCTCTCGTCGACTTCAGTTGGCGGAATAAGGTGATGCTCTCTAGCCGGTGGAGAGAAACGGGTGGACGCGAGATCGAGCGGATCGAAGACCGTTTTGCGGGCTGAAACGGGCAGGTCGGCGCGTGTGAGGACCTCGAGAGCCTTGCCGAGGAGGATGAAGCCGGGGTCGGAGTACTCGGAGCGTTCGCCGGGGGCGGCCGCAAGGGGCAGTTCGAGACAGGCGCGATACAGGGCGGCCGGGGTGTTAACTGTCCTGAAGAATTCGACATAGCCAGGCAAGCCGGAATTGTGCGCGAGCAGGTTGCGGATGGTGACGCGGCGGGCGCGCTCAGTGTTATCGCGGCCAACGATGAAGCCGGGCAGCATATCGCCGAGGGGCGTATCGAGGTCGAGCGCTCCGGACTGATAGAGCAGCATGGCTACGGCGGTGGTGGAGACCACCTTGGTGATGCTGGCTACGTCAAACATCGTGTCTGGCTGGATCCCAGGCGAGCCGTCCTCGTAGGTGAAGCGGCCCAGCGCATCGGAGAGTGCGACTTCGCTCCCGTCAATAGCTCCAAAGGCGCAGCCGGGAAAAGCATGGTGCTGGATGGCCTGTTCAAGCACCTTGTAGACGGCGGCAAAACGCTCAGATTCCCGATTGGGAACTGCAACACCGGAGTTGGTTTTGAAGCTCGTGGTATCCATGGTTCACATCTCCAGAGTTCACAACCGTAGCGTACTCTAAATGCAGTTCGAAGAAAAAAGATCGGATAGCTATCTTTGCAGCGAAGCCGTCCGTCTATCACGGAAAGAGCAGTGGGGAGGGGAAGATGCGTCTTGAGAGCAGGCGACTGACCTTGATGCTTTTGGCGGCTGCAGCACTGATGCTTGGCGCGCCCAAGGCGCTGCGGTCCCAGGCGCCGGCTGACCCCAGCCCGGCTGCGGCCTCCCAAGCGGCAGCCGATCCTGCGCCTGCTGCCCCATCTGCCGCGCCTGCGACTGCTCGTCCGCCGAAGACCTATACCGTACCGGCTGGAACGAAGGTCCTGCTGGCACTGCGAAGCCCGCTCAATACGAAGAGCGCAAAGGCAGGGGATGGGGTTTATCTTTCATCGGCGTTTCCGGTGGTGGTGGGGAACCGGGTGATGATTCCGGCGGGCGTATTTGTGCAGGGAACGGTGGACCGGGTGGTTCGCGCGGGCCATGTGAAGGGCAGGGCGCAACTCGACATGCACTTTACGTCGATCATCTTTCCGAATGGGACAGTGGTCGATATTCCCGGCGTTGTCAGCGGTCTGCCGGGTGCCAGCAAGCAGGCTGTGAGGGGAGACGAAGGAACGATCGAGCAAGACACGGACAAGACGCGGAATGCGGGCAAAACCGCGGAGATAGCCCTGCCGACGGGTGCGACCGTAGGTACGATTGGTGGGGTGGAAGGGGGCCATCCCCTGGCGGGAAGTCTTGGCGGGCTGGGCGCGGGCTTGGCGACCGTTGGGCTTGTGTCGCTCTTCACGCGCGGCGCCGATGTAAATATCGAAGCTGGAACGCAGGTGGAGATGGTGCTGCAGAGGCCGCTGATCCTGCAGGAAGAGAATCTGGCAGAGGGGACCGTGCCGGGGGCGGCTCCGGCCATGGTTCCGTCACCGAATCAACCAAAACCGATGCAAAAGCCCGGGAGGCCTGACCTTCTGTGCCCGCCGGGGAGTCTGGGTTGCCAGTAAACTCCATGACGTTTGATAATTCGAGATAGAAGATGTCAACACTGCCTCAAGACCCTGCTGCAACTGATATACCTTCCCCAAGTGAAGCGACCCCCACGGCGGAGGCCCCGGGGACGTCCATGCGAGCCGCCAATTCGGGTCTGGGATTGTGGGTTCGTGACCTGCTGATCTCGGCTGCGGTGTCGATCCTGATCATCTTGTTTCTGTATCAGCCGGTGCGCGTGGAAGGCACCAGCATGCTCCCGCGGCTTGAGGATCAGGACCGGCTGTTTATCAACAAGTTCGTCTACCACATTGGGTCGATTGAGCACGGAGACGTGGTCGTGTTCCACTATCCGCGGGATCCGGAGAAGAGCTACATCAAGCGCGTGATTGCGTTGCCGGGCGACCGCCTGCGTATCGATCACGGGCAGGTGTGGCTGAATGGCAAGCCGCTGGCGGAGAGGTATGTTCCGCAAATGTACCGCGATACGCGATCTTACGCCGAGACGACGGTTCCGGACGATTGCTACTTTGTGATGGGCGATCACCGGTCGATCTCGTCGGACAGCAGGGAATTCGGCGTAGTGGAACGTGATTTGATTTACGGCAAGGCGGTGTTTGTCTATTGGCCCGCCAGAGATGTAGGCGAAGTGAAATAAGACGCGTTTTCCAGGTCACACAAACGCCCGGCAAAACCTGCTAAAATCTATTGAATCCACTCCTCGGAGAGGCGATGCAGGCGATTCTTGCGCTCGAAGACGGGCGCATCTTCCGCGGCGAAGGCTACGGGCACCCGGGCGAATGCCAGGGTGAAGTGGTCTTCAATACTTCCCTAACCGGTTATCAGGAAATCGCCACCGATCCTTCCTATGCCGGTCAAATCGTCGTTCTCACGAATCCGCAGATCGGGAACTACGGCACCAACCAGGCAGATAACGAGGCGGCGCGGCCCTATATCGAGGGCCTGATCGTGCGCGAGTTTTCGGCGATCAGCTCAAACTGGCGCTCGGAGCAGGTGACCGACGAGTACATGGAGCGGTACGCCGTTCCGGTGCTGGCGGAGATCGATACGCGGGCGCTGGTGCGGCATCTGCGCACGTATGGTGTGATGCGGGGCGTGATCTCGACGTCTAGCGCAGATGCAGAGAAGCTGGTCCAAAAGGCCAGAAAAATTCGCAAGATGGATGGGACCGATCTGGCGAAGGTGGTCTCGACGAAGTCGGCTTACTCTTTCGACTCGGAGGACAGCCGAAATCAATCGGGAGACCCATTACTGCCCGGGTCGCTTCTCCAAAACGCTGAAGCGCACGAGCGCCTTCATGTTGTGGCATATGACTTCGGGATCAAGCAGAACATTCTGCGCATGCTGACGCGTGAAGGCTGCAATGTGACGGTGGTTCCGGCCGAAACGACGGCTGCCGACGTCATGGCACTTAAGCCGGATGGGGTGTTTCTGTCGAATGGGCCGGGCGATCCGGAGCCGGTGGATTATGCCGTGAAGGCGATTCGCGACATGATGGGGCGCGTCCCGGTGTTCGGCATCTGCCTGGGACACCAGCTTTGCGGGCTGGCGCTGGGCGGACGCACCTACAAACTGAAATTCGGGCATCATGGCGGGAATCATCCGGTGCGCAACAATGCGACGGGAAGGGTGGAGATTACGGCGCACAACCACAACTTCGCGGTCGATCCGGATTCGATCCTCGCGAATGATGTTGAGCTGACCCACGTGGATCTGAATGACAACACGCTGGAGGGGCTGCGGCACAAGACACTGCCGCTGTTCAGCGTGCAGTATCACCCGGAGGCTGCGCCGGGACCGCATGACTCGCATTATTTGTTCCGCGACTTCCGCAGAATGATGGAGGAGTGGAAGGGATGAGGGAATTACTCCCAGTCCTGGCATTACTGTTAGGGCTGGGGAGTTCCTTTTCCGCTGCTCAGGTCCCGCAATCTCGGAAATTCTCTGACCCGTTCGAGCGTTACCTCAAGAGGGTAGGCACACGTTACCGCGAACCTTCATTGCAAAGGTTTGCGGCAGAGTACGGCCCTGATGGGACACCATGGATGCCGGATCACTTTCATTTGCTGGTCACGCCCTCCTCGGCGCTTGAGCATGCGGTGCAGCTTATCAAAGGCGGCTTTTCCTTCAGGGCGAAGAAGGAATTGGGATCGAACTTGGTGATCTGGCAGCGCGGCTTTTCTGACCATCGGATTCGCGATGCCGAGGATTACGAGAAGCACGTTCATTACATTCACGTGAATCCGGTTAAGAAGCACTTGTTTGTCAGACCGGCGGATTATCCGCATTCGTCAGCATATCCGGGCTGGAAGCTGGACCCCGCCCCTCAAGGGCTAAAGCCCGTGATCTTCTGGGAAGCGCGCAGCGGCACGGCTGAAGCCGTGCCCTTTCAAGACAAGAACCCGATTGATTGAGAATCTGTGAGATTCGAAGAGACAAGAAAGCAACGATGCCACGCAGAAACGACATTCAGAAGATTCTGGTAATCGGCTCGGGGCCGATTGTGATCGGGCAGTCGGCGGAGTTTGACTACTCCGGGACGCAGGCCTGCAAGGCTCTCAAACAGGAGGGCTACGAGGTGGTGCTGGTGAATTCGAACCCTGCCACCATCATGACCGATCCCGAATTGGCCGATCGCACCTACATCGAGCCGCTGACGCGCGGATACCTTGAAGAGATCATTCGCATTGAAAGCGAGATGCTGGGCGCAGGATCGGGCAAGTTTGCACTGCTTCCGACCGTTGGCGGGCAGACGGCGCTGAACCTTGCCGTGGATCTCGCCGATGCGGGGATTCTGGATCGCTACAACGTTGAGCTGATCGGCGCAAAGCTGGAGGCAATCAAGAAGGCCGAGGACCGGCTGTTGTTCAAGGACGCGATGCTGCGCATTGGGCTCGATGTGCCCAAGTCGGCGCTGGTCAACAACCTTCGCGATGGGCTGGATTTTGCGGGGAAGATCGGATTCCCGGTTCTGATCAGGCCGAGCTTTACGCTGGGCGGCTCCGGCGGCGGCGTCGCATACAACCGCGAAGAGCTGATGGAGATCCTCGCGCGCGGGCTCGATCTTTCGCCGGTGCACGAGTGCCTGATTGAAGAGAGCGTGCTGGGGTGGAAGGAATACGAGCTCGAGGTGATGCGCGATCTTGCGGACAACGTGATCATCATCTGCTCGATCGAGAACTTCGATCCGATGGGCGTGCACACGGGCGACTCAATAACAGTGGCGCCGGCCCAGACCCTTACGGATCGCGAATACCAGAGGATGCGCGACGCTTCGATCGCGGTGATGCGCGAGATCGGCGTGGAGACGGGCGGATCGAATGTGCAGTTTGCCGTTAATCCTGCGAACGGGCGCATGATCGTGATCGAGATGAATCCGCGCGTCTCGCGGTCCTCGGCACTGGCATCGAAGGCGACGGGATTTCCGATTGCGAAGATTGCCGCGAAGCTGGCGGTGGGATACACGCTCGATGAGATTCCAAACGACATTACGCGCAAGACGCCGGCGTGCTTTGAGCCGACGATCGACTACGTGGTCGTAAAGATTCCGAAGTGGCAGTTTGAGAAATTTCCGGGAGCGGATGACACGCTGGGGCCGCAGATGAAGTCTGTTGGCGAGGTGATGGCGATGGGCCGCACCTTCAAAGAAGCGCTGATGAAGGCGTGGCGCGCGCTGGAGACCGGCAAGAAGACTGGCACAGAGGTTCTGGAGCCTCGCAGGTTGACGCAGATGCTGGTGACGCCGCGCCCGGAGCGGCTGGGATACATTCGCTTCGCCTTCGAGCGCGGGATGGGCGTGCGCGAGGTTGCGCGGCTCACGGGAATGGACCCTTGGTTCCTGCACCAGATTCGCGAGGTGACGCTGGCACAGCAGTCGCTGCACTTGGTCACGCCTGAGAACATTTCAGCCGAGCATCTGCTGAAGCTGAAACGGTATGGACTCAGCGATGAGCGAATTGCTACTGAATGGAAGCTCGAAGGGCACGATGGCGTGAAGCAGGTGAGGGAACTGCGCGAGGCGAAGGGGATCCGTCCGGTGTTCAAACTGGTGGACACCTGCGCGGCAGAGTTCGAGTCGATGACGCCGTATCTCTACTCTACATACGACGAGGAGGATGAGGCTCCACCATCGGACAAGCCGAAGATCATCATTCTCGGGTCGGGGCCGAACCGCATCGGGCAGGGAATCGAGTTCGATTACTGCTGTTGCCATGCGGCGTTTGCACTGAAGGACGATGGCTACGAGACCATCATGGTGAACTGCAACCCGGAGACGGTCTCGACCGATTACGACACCAGCGATCGGCTCTACTTTGAGCCGCTGGTGTTAGAAGATGTGCTCGCGGTGTACAACCACGAGGCGCAGTCGGGCGCGAAGATCGGAATGATTGTCCAGTTCGGCGGCCAGACCCCATTGAACCTGGCGCAGCGGCTGCTGGCGGCCGGCGTGCCGATCATTGGCACATCGCCGGATTCCATCGACCTGGCGGAGGATCGCAAGCGGTTTGGAAAGCTGCTGGAGGATTTGGAGATTCCGCAGCCGGAGGGCGGAACGGCAACGAGCGTAGACCAGGCGCTGGCGGTGGCGGAGCGCATCGGGTACCCGGTGCTGGTGCGGCCGAGCTACGTGCTGGGCGGGCGGGCGATGGTGATCGCCTACGACGCAACAGCCGTGGCTGAGTACATGAAGCAGGCGGTCGAGTACTCGCAGGAGCGGCCGGTACTCGTGGATCACTTTCTGGAGAATGCGGTCGAACTCGACGTGGATGCGCTGTGCGACTCGGAGGATGTGGTCATCGCGGGAATCATGCAGCACATCGAGGAGGCGGGCATCCACTCGGGTGACTCGTCGTGCGTGCTTCCGGCGGTGGACATCCGCGAAGACACACTGAACACGATTCGCGAATACACGCGCAAGCTGGCGCTGGCGCTGAAGGTTGTGGGGCTGGTGAATCTGCAGTTTGCGATTCAGCGCGATGCGGATGGGAATGACCACGTCTACGTCATCGAGGTGAATCCGCGGGCTTCGCGCACGGTGCCGTATGTTTCGAAGGCGACGGGCGTACCTCTGGCGAAGATCGGTGCACGCCTCATGACAGGGCGCAAGCTGCGCGAGCTGCTGCCGGAACAGTTGGTGTCGGGCAAGGATCTGGAGACGGGCACGCACTACTACGTGAAGTCGCCGGTGTTTCCGTGGAGCAAGTTTGCCGGCGTCGATACGGTGCTCGGGCCGGAGATGAAGTCGACGGGTGAAGTGATGGGTGTGGCCGCGAGCTTCGGGGAGGCGTTTGCGAAGGCACAGTTATCGGCGGGGCAGATTCTGCCGGCGCGAGGCACGGTGTTCTTTACGGTGAACGATCACGACAAGGGGGCGGCGGTCGCCCTGGCGCGGCGATGTACGCAACTGGGCTTCCATATCGTTGCAACGGAGGGCACGGCCAACGTGCTGGAACGCGCCGGGCTGGCGGTGGAACGCGTCTTCAAAGTGAAGGAAGGACGGCCGAACGTGGTGGACTTGATCAAGGGCGATCGGATCCAGCTCATCATCAATACTCCACGCGGGCAGGACACCATCTTTGACGAGAAGGCGATTCGGCGGGCCGCGGTGCTGGCGCGTGTACCGACGATCACGACGATTGCCGCCGCCCAGGCGGCGGTGGAGGGGATCGCCGCCATGCAGCAGCACAATATCACCGTCTACGCGATGCAGAATCTGCATGCGTCTGTAGCCGCTGCGCAGGAGAAATGAAGGGCAGCGCCGTCGATCTATTACTGTCGACTTTGGCCGCTGCGCGCAGGGCGGAAGGGAAATTCCGCCTCTTGAATTCATGCTTCTACAATGAATTCATATGCTGATTGAGGGTGTTTTCGCCGCCATTACAACGCCTTTTTATCCGGACGAGCGCGTCTACTACCGCAAGCTCGAAGCCAACATGGAACGCTATTCGCGCAGCTTGCTGGCGGGGGTGGTCGTGCTGGGCTCGACGGGCGAGGCGCCCGCGTTGGATGATGCGGAGACGAAGGACGTATTGCGCATGGCGGCTGAGGCGGCGGCGCCGGAGAAAGTGCTGATCGCCGGAGTGAATCGCGAGAGCCTGCATGCTGTGCTGGAGCTCGCCGAGGTGGCGGCGAAGTGCCAATATGATGCGGTGCTGGTGCGGACGCCGACTTACTACTCGACGCAGATGACGCCCGAGGTTGTGGCCAACTACTTCAGGGCGGTGGCGGATCGCTCGCCGCTGCCGGTCGTGCTCTACAACATTCCACGATGCGTGCCATACCAGATCCCGGTGGAGATGGTTGGCGAGCTGGCGCATCACCCGAACATCATCGCAATCAAGGATTCGAGCGGGAGCCTGGAACGGATCAAGGGGATTGTGGATGCAACACGGACCGCTCCTCGGCGTACGGTGACGGTGACTCCGGTGTTCGAGGCGGTGACGGCGCGAATGATGAGTGCCGCGACGGCCCAGCCAGCGACGTTTGTGCCTGCGGGCAACCTGGTGGGCGGGTCCGCTCTGGCCGTGTCGCCGCTGGCAGCGCCGATGAAGACACGGACGAAGGAAGTAGGATTCCAGGTGCTGACAGGGTCGGCCTCCATCATTCTGCCGTCGCTCCAGGCGGGGGCATCGGGCGCGATCCTGGGCTTTGGCGCCTGTGCGCCCGAGGCGTGCTACGAGGTCTACTTCGCCTGGAAGGATCGCGACCCGGAGCTGGCAGCAGAGAAGCAGGAGCACATCGCGAAACCCAGCCGGCGCGTCGTAGGGGAGTTGGGGATCAGCGGCGTAAAGTATGCCTGCGACTTCAACGGGTTCTGGGGCGGATACGCAAGGCAGCCGCTGCTGCCGCTGACCGTGGAGCAGAAGACGGAGATCGAGAGCCTGATGTTGGAGATCCGAAACTAACCAGGTCAGGGAACGGTCGGGGCTCCGTGCGGCCACCCGCGTGAACCGGAAGGAAGTTCTGGATCATCGCGGGCGAATCCGGCAGCGGGGTCACGGTTCAGATGGCTTCGACCTTTTTGTTCTTGAGTGCCTGACCGACGTGGATCGGAGGGTAGTCGCAATCTGCGAAAACCCATTCTCGATCCTTGCCGTCCACAAGAGATCCATCGAATAGAATCGCCGTTCTGCAGTGTCCGCAACGAAAACCAAGGTAGCCCTTGTCCCAGGTTGCCTTTTTGAACCAGCCAAGGTCGGCTTTTGTTACTTTCAACGCGCTTCGGCAGCTTCCACATACGACTTGCTGCGACCATTCTGGCCCGACTGAAATGATCTCCATGCGTAGCTCCTCTCGTGATCGTGGCGTCCGGTTGCGCCAGGCGGGGCTCTGAGTCGTCCCGCCCCGCAAGTGAACTGCCCGCACAATTCAGCAAGGGGGTGTTGCCGAATTCTCTCCCGTCCGGGTGATGGGGATTGTAAATGAGCGCGCGGCATATTTGGACACGCGAGATCGCGGGAAGGCGTAATCGCGAGTGCTTCGCTGGAGCGCTTGAGGCAATTGGGAGGTGTCGGGGTGGGCGGATTTGCTTTCTGCCGGCGGCGCTATTGTTGCGCGATTCACTGACACCGTGCAATGCCACAGTTCGGATCCGTTGAGCCTTTAAGGCATTGCTGCCAATTCGACAGCTTCGACATCTACGACCAAGTGTCAAAAAGAGGCCCTTGTTCTGGCCTCGTTCTGTTGCAGTAATTGGCGGGCTAGACCGGCAAACTCTTTGTATCGATAAGGATTCAGACTGACTGAACTCCGAGATCAATGTGTCGTAAATGTGTCAGTCATTTGACATCTGATCGGTCACTCGACACTCTCGATGACGGCACGGCCCTCCAGACGAGCCCTTATTATCTGCAAGTTGCGAATCCGCAGGATTTGGCTAGGCAGATGCATGTCTTGGGTTGTACGGGACGGCGGATTCAAATCCACCCAATCCGTCGCTTCCAGAAACGAGAACCCATGACACGAGAAACAAATCACGGTGCGATGTGGAGGGCGCTCTTCGATGAGCAAAAATCGCAACTCACGGAGATAGCCGAGATCCTCTTGTACCGATGCGGGTCTCCGGAGCAGATTGTCCAATCTGCACTTACACAATTGGAACACGAACCGTTCTATGAGCCATCCGCGAAAGTCTCTTCTTTCCGCGCCGTTGTCAAGGCGACCATTGCCTACAACTACTCGATCGATAATCCAGAGACCGTGCTGGCGTCGCGGGTATCCGTGAGTGAGCGGAACGCGGGCCCTTTACCTCTGGAATCGCTGCCCTGGGCCGAACGAGCGGTGTACTTTCTGCGCGAAGTCCTTCAATATTCGCGCCGAGACACGGCATTGCTTCTCGCAATTAGCGATGCCAATGTCGATCAGCTGAGTAGATTCGCAAAAAAGCGGATCGGGATCAGGGCTGACCGCCCGGTTAATGCGGTGCGTTCAGTGCAGTCGTTGGCATATGAGCCGCCAGTAGCGTAATTGAGGGCGAAGGAGGGAAGCATGAGGCGCACATCGCAACAAAACAAGTGCGAACGGACCAACAGCGAAGCACCCGAAGCATGCCCCGATCCGACTTGCTTTCTTTGCAACCGCGCCGGTTGGCATGGGCAGCAAATCAGTCTCAACCCGATGGACGTAATCGGCATGGAGGAACTCGCCGACGACGCGATCCGTGCGCATGGCATGGGTGTGCTGTGGTGGTGAGCACCACGAAGAGCTCCTTTCGACGACAAGAGTCTTCCGACAGTGCGGAACAGCGCAGACAGCGCAACACCCCGAAAAGCAGCAGCATGTCCGATAACAGATATTCTGTATAGTTCAAGTGCCGCGCGGGCTTTTAAGCAGAAGTTAAACGCTCTAAATCGGATGTAGATTAGCTCCTAGAGTGACACTTCCCTACATCTTGTAGCGGCCGAGGTCTTCGTCGTTGAGCCCTTCGAGCCACCCGCGTAGTTCGTCGGCTGTGGGACCTTCCGGCGGGCCGGTCATGTTCAGCTTGGCGGATTGCATGACGTGTTCGGCGACAAAGATCGGGCAGTCGGCGCGAAGCGCGAGCGCGATGGCGTCGGATGGACGCGCGTCGAGCGTCATAAGTTCCCCGTCCTGGCGGATCCACAGCGTAGCGAAGAATGTATCGTCTCTAAGCTCTGTGATTACAATCTTTTCCAGCTGCCCATTCATGTGGCGCATGAGATTTCTCGTCAGGTCATGCGTCATCGGCCGAGGGGCGGACACTTTTTCGATCTCGATAGCGATGGCATTGGCCTCGAAGATCCCAACCCAGATGGGCATGACGGTGTCGGAGCCGATGTCTTTGAGCACAACGATCGGCATGTTGGTAGCTGGATCCATCATCAAACCGCGGATTCGCACTTCGATGTCCATGGTGTCCCTCTCGGCTACTTCTTAGACGGCTTCACCCACCAGGCTGTTGGGATGCGTTTGGGTGATTTTCACCTTCATGTAGTTTCCTGGGGCCGGCGCGATCGGGAGCGAAGTCGTGAAATTCACTGGCTTGTTCTGCGAACTGCGTCCGGCTATCTGGCCGCGGGCGGGGTTTGCTCCTTCCACCATTACTTCCATTTCCTCGCCCAAGTGTTTGGCGTAATTGGCCCTTTGTATCTCGCGCTGGCGATCGAGGACCAGTTGGAGGCGTTTGGCCTTTTCCCCTTCCGTGACAGAGTCGATCATGGTTAGGGCCGGCGTGTTGGGACGGCCCGAGTACTTGAATCCGAAGACGCAATCGTACTGCACTTCCTCAAGAAGGTCCATCGTCTTGATGAAATCGTCGGGCGTTTCTCCGGGAAATCCGACGATGATGTCGGTGGAGAGTGAGATTTTCCGCTTCGCCGACCTGATCCAGCTGATGCGCTCGAGGTACCAGTCGGAGGTGTATTCGCGGGCCATGAGCCGGAGGACGCGCGAGGAGCCGGATTGTACCGGAAGATGAACGTGATCGCAGAGCGTCGGGCAGGCGTCGATGGCCTCGACGATGTCGCGGGTGAAGTCGCGGGGGTGGCTGGTAGTGAATCGAACGCGGCGAATGCCGGGGACCTGGCCGGCGGCGGCGAGGAGTTCGGCGAAGCTCGACTTCCCTTCCGGGTCGCGATAGCTGTTGACGTTCTGGCCGAGGAGCTGGATTTCAGTGTAGCCCTGGTCGGCGATGCGGCGCGCCTCGGCGAGGACGGATGATGAGCCGCGGCTGCGCTCTTTGCCGCGCGTGTATGGGACGACGCAGTAGGCGCAAAACTTGTCGCAGCCTTCGATGATGGTGATGTATCCGCGGTAGGGGTTCTGGCGCGAGGTGAACTCGGTTTCGAAGGTCTCGTCTGTCTGGCGGTCGTCGAGGCCGGTGATGCGGTTCTCGCCGGACTCGAGGCGGCCGAGCATCTCGGGCAGCTTGCGGTAGGAGGCCGAGCCGGAGACGAGCGAGACATAGGGGGCACGCTCGAAGATCTTTTCGCCTTCCTGCTGGGCGACACAGCCGAGCACGCCAAAGCGTTTGCCGGCTTTATGAAGCTTCTTATAGTCGTTGAGGCGGTTGAAAACCTTCTGTTCGGCCTTGTCGCGGATAGAGCAGGTGTTGTAGAGGATCAGGCCCGCTTCTTCCTCGGTTTCGACCTGGCGGTAGCCCTCGTGGAGCAATGTCCCAATGACCATTTCGGAGTCATGGGCATTCATCTGGCACCCGAATGTCTCGAGGTAGAAGGTTTTCTCAGGCGCCATAACAAATCTGAGTATAGAGCATCTCGTGGTCGCAGTTCTCTGCCCCCGAGCTGGTTCTCGAGGCGTTCATTTCCGGACAGGACGATCCGGAATCGTACATAGCTGCGTGAGTCGGCTGGGCAGTCCGTCACGTTGAACCAACAACTTGCGCAGGAATGACCATGGGCTTTGACTTGCCTTCAAGGAATAGGAGCATTCACCGGAGTGCCTGGCGATTTCAGGTTGAAGGAGCGCCCTTGGAGACCGTATTTCACGACATTCGCTTTGGCTTGCGCCAGTTGATCAAGATGCCGGGATTCACGCTCACGGCAATTGTCTCACTGGCGCTTGGCATCGGCGCCACGACCGCGGTGTTCAGCGTGGTCTATGCGATCCTGTTGGACCCGTATCCTTACAAGGCTCCGGATCGCATGGTCCATATGCGGCTGATCATGCCCGATGGGCAGTTGCGGGGCTTTCTTGGAATCACGATGCCTCAATGGCAACAGGTGCGGAGGTCGCCGGTGGTGGAGGACTCGTTCCTGCAAGGCACTCGGAATATGACGATCAGCGGCAGCGATCTGCCGGAAGATGTGCTGGCAGTGGACCTCACTTCGAATGCCTTCAACTTTCTCGGCGTGCCGGTGGCGCTGGGACGGCCTCTACAGCCTTCAGATGCAGTCGATGGGCAGGATCCGCAGCCGGTGACGGTGCTGGGATACAAATTCTGGCTTCGGCACTTCAATGGCGATCGGGGCGTGCTGGGCAAGACGATCCAACTGGATCACCAGAGCTACACGATTGTGGGCGTTGCCGGGCAGCGCTTTGCGTGGGGAGACGGCGACGTGTACCTGCCGCTGAAGGTCACGGGCGATCAGACGGAGGATTATTACGTGGGGACGCGGCTGAAAGCGGGCGTGACCCATGCCCAGGCAGATGGAGCGCTGCAACCCCTGATCCAGGAGTTTGCGCACGAGACACCGCACATCTATCCGCCGGGAAAGCCACGGCTTCATGTGGTGGGGCTGAACGAGCAGTTTGTACAGGATCTGGGGGGAACGCTCTATCTTCTGTTCGGCGCGGTAGCGCTGCTGCTGTTGATCGGTTGCGGGAATGTCTCGATTCTGCTGCTGGCGAGGGCTACGGCCCGGCAGCATGAGTTTGCGGTGAGGTCCGCGATCGGCGCGAGCCGGGCAAGGATCATCTGGCAACTGCTTACCGAGGCGCTGCTGCTGTCAGTAACCGGTGCGGGACTGGGATTGCTGATTGCCTACAGGACAGTAACTGTAATTGCCGCCAACCTGCCGGAGTTCTCGTTTCCACACGAGGCGGCAATTCAGATCAATATGCCGGTACTGATCTTTTCAGTCGTAGTAGCGGTGGGAACGGGAATCCTGTTCGGGCTGTGGCCGGCGTGGCAGCTTTCGCGACCCGAAGTGAGCCAGGTGATGCAGTCGAGCACGCGCAAGACGACCGGCGACGTGCGAGGACGCAGAACCCACGCGGCGTTGATTGGAGGACAGATTGCACTGACTCTGCTGATGATGGCAGGAGCGGGAGCGGCGATAGAGGGCTTCCTGCGCCTTGCGCACATGAAGCTGGGATATGACCCGCACAATGTGATGTCGGTGGGGATTCCTATACACGAGGGCGCTTACAAGACGTGGCCTGTGCGTATGGCCTATTTTGAGCAGATTTTTGCGAAGGTGGCGCAGGTTCCCGGAGTGAAGATGGCGGCCATTTCGAGCAATGCCACTCCGCCTTCAAATGGCGCCAATCTGAAATTTGAGATCGTGGGCAAGCCTTCATCGCAGGAGCAGAGCCTGCACTTCAACCTGGTGAGCAAGGAGTATTTTCCTGTACTGCGCATTCCCCTTCTTCAGGGGAGGATATGGGACGCGGACGAGACGCATCGGGGAGCCGCCCTGGCAGTGGTCAATCAGACATTTGCAAAGCGTTACTTCCCTGCCGGCGATGCCATCGGACATACGATGACAATCACGGAGTTGAAATCGCCTCCGCCGTTTTTGTTGCTCGCGCCAGGCGTACAGAATGGATTTCTCATCATCGGGGTCGTAGGGGACAAGCTGGATGATGGCCTCACGAACCCGATTCAGCCTGAGGCCTTTGTCCCATTCACGGCGATAGTATTCGGGGGCACGCAGATCCTCGTCCGCTCGGATGGGCCGCCGCTTGCTCTGCTGCATGCGATTCGCACGGCGGTGAGTTCGATTGATCCCGAGCAGCAAACCAACAATAACGTGCGCGACCTGGAGCACTGGATTTCGACCATGCCGGAGTTTGCGCGGGGACAGCTTGTGGCGTGGCTGTTTGGCGCTTTTGCGTTTCTGGCGCTGGCGCTGGCGGCTGTGGGTTTGTACAGCGTTGTGGCCTACACGGTGGTGCAGCGCACAAACGAGTTCGGCATCCGCATCGCGTTGGGAGCGAATCGCGCGCATGTGCTTGGGCTGGTATTTCGCGCGACCGCGGTGAGCGTTGGCGCGGGCATCGCGGCCGGAATCGTTCTGATCCTGGCGCTGAACAAGGTGATGGCAGCCTGGGCGGTGGAGAGTTCGCGAGATCCCCTGCTGCTGATAGGGGCTACGTGCGCTCTCTCGATGGTTGCGACGCTTGCCTGCATCGTTCCGGCGTGGCGCGCGGCCCGGGTAGATCCGATGACAGCGATTCGCTACGAGTAAGGCGGAATGCGCCGGCCGGGCTATCGCAAGCCAGTGTGTAGATAGGCGAGCAGGGCGGCCATTTGCGCATCGTCGAAGCGGCCGTTGAAGGCCGGCATCATTCCTTTGCCGGCAACTACCACGTTGCGCACGTTGGCATCAGTGGCCGAGGCGCCGCTGGGGAGTTCGGCGCTCCGGAAGATGCCGTGGAGATCGGGCGGCGCCTTCTTGAGCTCGAGATCGTTGTCCTGGTGACAGTGGGCGCACCGCGCTTCATAGAGATGCTTTCCTTCTACCTCCTGCGGAGTGAGCGATGGTCTCCGGCATCCAACGAAGACCGCGCTGCGGCAGCCGGAGACCAGAAGAATGCAGCCGAGAAGAATGGCGAAGGCAGAAACAGATCGCTGAATCGTCATCGCCTTCATTTTAGAGATGGGGGCCGTTCGGTATGCTGGAGCCATGATACTTCCCTCTCTGGCCCGGATCCGCGAGGCCCATGATCTCCTTTATCGAAACGTGCCTACGCGACAGTACAGTTGGCCCCTGGATGCTGCGGCGTTTGCGCGCGTGCTGGCCGGGGAGACTGTGAGCGCATGAAGCCGCACTTCGACGACCTCACGCCGCTGGCTCACGGTGCTCAGAATTGCTGCTTCGGGTGCGGAGAGGCAAATGCGAATGGGCTGCAATTGCAGTTTCTGCTCGCACCGGATGGGACGGTTGTGTGCCCGGCGACGATTCCGGAGAGGTTTGAGGGGCATCCGGGATATCTTCACGGCGGGATCATTGCGACACTGCTGGACGAGAGCATGAGCAAGGCGGTCCGGGCCCGCGGGCTGACCGCGATGACAAGACATCTGGAGGTTGATTACAGGCGCCCGGTTCCCTCGTGCGCGCCGATTCGAATGGAGGGCCGCGTCGTGCGGGACGAGGGGCACAAACACTGGGTGGAGGCCACGATTTTCGACGCGGATGGGCACGCCCTGGCTCACGGCAAAGGGCTGTTCATCGAAGTGCGGCCCGAGTCGAAGCAGCAGTAGCGGCGGAAAGCACGTCGCCAGAAAGTTGAATTCCCTGCCGCGTTTATGGAAAGACGGCAGGGAGGAAATCAGTGAGGTGCTGAACGACTCTGAAGCCTAGTGGATCATGTTGATGGTTTCCTGGGTGACGGTATCGAATGTTGTCACGGCCTTGGAGTTTGCCTCGAATGCGCGCTGCGCAATGATGAGGTCGGAGAACTCCGCGGAGATGTTCACGTTGGATCCCTCCAAGGCGTCTCCCTGCATGGTTCCGAGACCGGAGGTCCCGGAAACCCCGACAGTGGCTGTGCCGCTCGCAAGCGTTTGCTCGTATTCACCGTTGCCGAGGTCCTTGAGTCCCTGCAGATTGACAACATCGCCGAGGGCCAATTGACCCACGGTCAGTTTCTGTCCGTTGTTGAACGTTGCTGTGACAGTACCGTCCGAGCCGATTGCGAAACCCGAATAGTTGCCGGCTGAATAGCCATTCTGCGTGGTTGAAGAAACCGACCCGTTTTGTGCAGTCGAAGAGGCCGCAGAGGTTTGATCCACCTGGCTGATATCCGCAGATCCGCCTGCTGCAAACAGATCCCATGTCATGTTCATGCTTGTAGCTCCATCCGAGAGACCGTCGAAAGTTATGCCGGTCACGTTGCTCGATGGGCTCACAAGATTTCCATTGGAGTCGAAGGTCAGCGATCCATTGGCAGAAGCCGATGCAACTGGATCCTGAATGACGCTGCCCGACGTCGAAATGTTGGCGCCGCTGATCGACAGTTGCCCGGTGGGCGTTGCCGTGACACTGGCTGCGATGCCGGCCGCGTTCAGGGCGTTCTGAAGGTCTGTCGCGTAGGTACTTACGGACTCATTTGTCGTGACGGTAGGCGCGTTGATGGTGGTCGAAATCCCACCGGCATTCGGACCCGTAATTGTCAGGTTCGTCCCAGGATCGACAGTAGCCAGAGTGCCTGCGCTGGAGCCGAAGTTGTAATTGACTGTAGTCACACCGGCGGCAGTGCTGGAGCCGGCTTGCAGAGTATCGGGCATCGTGATGCTATATGACCACGTATTGGTCGCAGTTTTGGTGTAGGTCACCGTTGTCTGGTACGCGCTGCCGAGAGAATCGTAGACCTGCACCTTGCCTGAAATGCTGGCGCCCACGGGAGCTGCCGAATTAAGCGTGGCTGTCATCCCAAAGCTCGTCGTCGCGCTCGGCGGCTCCACTTCTCCGACTGGGATATGCACGGGGGAGAGTGGAGCATCTGTATTCACCTGTCCGTTGACGGCCGGAAATCCCATTACGCTCGAGCCATCGGCGGCGATCAGGTTTCCGTTCTGATCCAGCGAGAAATCGCCGTCGCGCGTCAGCAAGTTATTGCCGCCATTATTTACTACGAAAAAGCCGTTGCCCTGAAGCGCAACGTTGGTGTCAACGCCCGTTGAGTTCGGTGATCCATTCGAGAAATCTCTCTCGATCGATGCCACCTGCGTGCCCGATCCACGCAGAATGGGATCGCCGTCGCCGGCTTCTCCGATCTGCTGGTAGAAGAGATCTGAAAAGTTCACCGACTGCGACTTGTAGCCGGTCGTATTCATATTCGACAGGTTATTGGCGATGGTATTCAGGGCGGTGGAATCTGCGTTCAGGCCCGTGAGCGGAATATAGAAACTTGCCATGCTGTGTCTCCTCTGTGATAGATCCGGCCAATGGCCGTTGTTATTGCCTGTTGACCTGGCCGGCCAATGCCTGTGCGACACGTTGGGCTGCCGGATTTGTTTCGGGAATGGCGAGATTGCCGAACGTGAACTGCTGCACTGCGGAGTTCGCCGGAGCATGCTGCGCAATGTATGTCGGGAGAGCGGCTGTGTTTGGGGCGCCTGATGCAGACACCGACGGCTGCGTGGCCGGGGATGTGGCGGCGTTGCCGGTGGCCGCTGCGGTCGAATCCGAGGTCAGCGTCTGGTTGATGGAGATAAGCTGCTCAAGGCTGTTCACCTGGACAAGCTGATTGACGTATTCGTTGGGATCGGTGTTCGCGGTCGGATCCTGGTTCTCCATCTCCGTCACCAGCAGGGTGAGGAAATCATTGGCGGAGATGGTTGCGGAATCCGTGCTGCCGGAGTCGCTGCCTGAGCCGGCGGTTGCTTCGCTCCTGCCAGGGTGTGCGGAGTTGAGGGCGTGCGTGGTCGTGGGCTGATTCCAGATTCCGTTGATGGATGCTGCCATTTCTTCCTCCCTACTGCTCTTCCTGTTGTTCGCAGGTCGGCGATTCATGGTTCCTGCGCGTTCACACGCGGACAGAGACGTGTTGCTCTGTCAGGGTGGGCGTTGCTGTGATGACTGGTGAAGCGTCGAGTGTGGAACCGATGTGTAGCATGCCGGACGATTCATGAAGACAGGCGTCGATTTCGGCCGGCTGAGAATTCTGCTGCTGCCCTCCGCGGTGGTTGGGACCCTGGCCGTCTCCCTGCGTCATCGATTGGCCGGAGCCGGCATCCGGGGCTGAGAGCGTAACCGGACTCATATGCACGGGCTGGCTTGCTATGAATGCGTTCAATCCGGCGAGATGCCCGCCGAGCACCTGCGCGGCCTCCGCTGTTGGCGGAACGACGGTCGAGTGGATTGCGCCGGCGGCAGCTTGCGCACGGACCGTGACCCAACCAAGCGATGGGTCCTGGAAGCCCGCCTCGACGTGACGGTTTCCTGCAAGGGTCCATGATGTGGCGGGGTGGGCCGGGGCGGAATCGATTGCCGCGAATGCCTCATGCACCGAATCGGCACGTATCGCCGGTGTGGCTGGAGTGCTTCCGGCTTGTGCAGCTGATTGTGTCCCAAATGGTGCGGAGATGTTTGTCGTCGAAAAGCGCTGCAGTTGATCTTCGCGGAGTGCGCCGACGCTGGGCATGGTGGTGACGGAAGGATCAGGGCGCGCGGTGGACTTGTCCGTGGCTGCGGCGGCACGAGGATGCGCCGGGGCTTCGTTCGGGGTGATGCGTTCGCGTGCACACGCGGACGGATTCAACCCATCGGTCGAAGGCGTTTGCAGATCCGTGGGACGATACTCCATCGAGTCTTCAAATACATTGCGCTTGCCGGGCTGATTGACCGTGGACGACGACGCGAATCTCGCCACATTGGGCGGCTGTGACAATCGTGTATTCCCCGCGAATGCCGATGCTCGAATTGCAGTATCCGGCGTTGTTGAGCTCTCGGAGCCGGGCTCCGTTGTTGCGAATTGCGGCACCGGCGAAGAGACAGCAGTGCTCTGGTGATGAGCCTGGAGATTGGTGACTCCGCTGACCATGAGTTGGCCGGTCGACGCAGGAAGACCAGGTGTGTCGCTCGTCGAGACTGCAATGTTCATCGCTCGTGCGGGAGGTTTTTCGAGTGGGCGATCTGGTGGCTCCGAGTCGGAAAGCGAATGCGCCGATGGATTATCGGGCGGCGGTGCGATTGGAGTTGGTGGAACCTGTGCGCAGAGAGCCAATCCGGCTTGCGACGCCGGCACATTTGTGTCTGGCGCGGTCGTTGCCGAAACCGATGCCAACGGTTGGCTTGTCTTCGGTGAATTTTTCTCAGTGTCGCGCGGGGCGGCCTTCGCTGCCTTCTGGTCTGCACGCGTGCTGGGCGCGGAAGAAGCTTCGGATAACTCCCGCGATGAAAACTGCTGGCTGTCGAGCGCGGCACGCGACAGTTGACTCGTCCGCGAGGCTAATTGAGGGTATGCGAAGCCGGCTGGAGTTTCTGAAGCGGACGCCGCGGTCGTGCCAGTCTCCACGCTGGCTTGTTTGGGAGCATCGAAATCTTGCAGACTCGCGTGAGCTGGGCTCGCGCCCGCGGTGCTCTTTGCAATTGAACCAGAACCTTGAAGAGCGGCAATAAACGCCTGCCAGCTCTGGCGGAAACTCCGGGCGCCCTGATTGGAATTCTCTCCCGGTGTCCCCTTCATCGCGCAGGACGCAGCCTCGACGCTTCCGGGGACACGGACAAAAGCCGGACCGTGATTTCCAATTCCGATGGCGCCGGGGCCGTTCATGCTGAAGCTTGAAGCAGGCGATATACCAAACGGGCTTGCGGCCGGTTAGAGAAATATCAGACTCGCGATGCTGGTTGGGAAAAATGGGACAATGAATCGCGCTGTATTAACCTCGCCAGCACACCGGTCACGGCGGGCGGGCTACTGCGGTTCCGCAGTTACTGTGTTCCGAAGCCATCTCTGCCGAGTGGCTTTCTCATCAGGAGAATGCCTCCTTGAACTGAGGCCAAAGACGGGGCTGCACCAACTAGCCGCGGCGGCCCTTGTCGCCCTTTGGCGTTGGGCGGGAGCGGAACCATTCGTCCAGGGCGGACTGGGCTTTGCGATTGCCTTCGATCGCGCTTTGCTCTCGTGCGGCGTCGAGGAGTGTCTCCACCTGGCGCCGCTCGACGCGCTTAGCGAGGAATTGCGCGCGCACCTGAATGAAGTGTTGCTCGGCGGTTTTGATCTTCCCGGCAAGAAGCTTTGCGAGACGGTCGGCAATGGCGGCCTCCTCGATCCCGGCGATCCGGTCTTCGTGTTTGCCGCTGCACACACTGGTTGCAACGAGGGACCGCGCCTGGCGGAGCCGCTCGCGTGTTTTCCCGAGTGCGCTTTGCAGGCGGTGCAGTTCGGCAAGCGCCGCGTTCATCTGCGTGCGCTGCTGCTGCTCCTCAGCCGCGCGGATGGAGTGTAATCGCTCAAGGCTCTGCGGAATGGGCACGGCTAGATCTGCCCGGCAATGGCCGCGAGCCGGCGCAGGCAATCGGCAAAGGCGACACGCTCTTCCGGAGACTGCATCATGAATTCGCGCATGACGTCGCGGCAGCGGAGGGCCCGGTCCAAATCGGGGTCAGCGCCGGGTTTGTATGCGCCGATTCTCACCAGGTCCTCCGATCGCGCGTAGGCGGCCATCATTCGCCGGATGAGCACTGCCTGTTCGCGGTGAGGCTTCCCGGTGACAGCCGGCATCAGGCGGCTGATGGAGTCGAGCAGATCGATCGGCGGATACCAGCTCTCGGCGACCAGTTTTCGCGAGAGCACGACGTGGCCGTCGAGAAGCGAACGCACGGCATCAACCAGCGGGTCCTGCTGATCATCGCCTTCCATCAGCACGCTGTAGAAGGCGGTAATGGAGCCTGAGCGAAAATTGCCGGCACGTTCTGCCAGCCTGGCAAGCCTGGAAAAGACCGACGGAGTGTATCCCTTGGCCGTCGGAGGCTCGCCGGCGGCCAGGCCGATCTCGCGCGCAGCCATCGCGAAGCGGGTAAGGCTGTCGAGGACGAGCAGAACGGCTTTTCCCTGCCCCGCAAAATACTCGGCGATGGTTGTTGCCGTCAGCGCGGCACGCATGCGCATCAGCGGAGACTCGTCTGACGTGGAGACGACGACTACGGATCGTGCAAGGCCATCTTCGCCCAGCGCATCTTCGACGAATTCGCGAACCTCCCGGCCGCGCTCGCCCACCAGCCCGACGACGGTGATGTCCGCCTCGGTGTTGCGCGTCATGATGCCGATCAGCGTGCTCTTCCCCACCCCGGAGCCGCCGAAGATGCCGACGCGCTGCCCGCGGCCGACGGTGAGCAGTCCGTCGAGCGCCCTGACTCCAGTTCCGAGGGGAGTCTGAATCGGCACTCGATCGAGGGGCGTGCGGAGGGCTCCATCGAGAGGCATCGTCGTAGTCGGGCCGGCAATCCTTTCTCCGTCCATTGGGGCGCCCATGCCATTGAGAATTCTCCCGGTCATTCCCGCTCCGATATGGACTACCGGGCGAACTCCGAGGGCGGTGACGCTGTCTCCAAAGCGGACGCCTTCGGTGGTCATCAGCGGCATGGAGACGACATGCGTCCCGCGGAACCCGATGACCTCCGCCAGGTGCAGCGCGCCGTGGCGATCCTCGATCGCGCAACACTCGCCGACCGAGGCGACCGGACCTGCGGACTCGATGGTGTGGCCGATCGACTCTACCACCTGGCCGCGCCACCGCCAGGGTTGTACATTGCGCAGGCGTAGGAAGTATTGGTTCAGCAGTTCGCTCACGGATGTGCCTCCAAGCTGTGAATGTCGCGATCAGATTTTCGCTGTTGGGCCGGGGATTCATCGAGGAGCGCGTTCTGAAGGCTATGGAGCTGTGCGCGCAGGCCGATGTCCACGGATCCCAACTCCGACTCGATGATGCACTCGCCGAGTTGCATGGCCGGATCCGGCACGATCTCCGGCCTGACTTTCAGGTTGGGAAGATGCGACAAGGTCTCGGTCCAGAGTTCGGATTCCGAGTTGGGAACGCGCAGGCGGACCTGCATGTTTTCGGCCAGCTGGCTCAGGGCCACGCGCACCGCCCCGACCAGGAAGAGCGGGTCCATCTGTGCTTCGCGGCGCAGAACGCGCTCGGCAATGGCCAATGCCAGCCTGACCACGTCCTGCTCAACGGACGAAAGAAACCTGTCGCGCTCATGCGCAAACTGGTTGGCAAGTTCGACGGCCTGGGCGATTCGCTTCTGCTCGATCTCAAACAGCCTCGCCTCATTTGCGCGGCGTTCCAGCTCGCGGCCCTCGCGGATGCCCTGCTCTTGCCCAACCTCAAAGCTGCGCTTCAGCTCGTCGACCGCCGGCGGGAGTGTCGGAGTCGCTGACCCCGGGTTGTCGCAGGCGGTTTTCGTGGCCGGTGCGTTTGCAATCACCTGGGTACCGGACCGGGATCCTGCGCAGACCTCAGGCAGATCATCCCAGAGGTTCGGGAGCGGCCTGCCGCTATCCGGGTATTCGTAGACCTCAACCACGGCTGGGCTGCGATCGTGCATGCGTTGAAGCCCCATCGGCTGCGTGACGCTCATGCCAGCATCTCGTCGCCGGTTTCGAGTTTGAGAATGACCTTGCCCTCTGCCTCGAGCCGCCGGGCGAGGTTGAGAATCTCCTGTTGTGCCTGCGCAACCTCGCGCGAGCGCACCGGCCCGAGCACTTCCATGTCGTCCTTCAGCATTTCGGCAGCGCGTGCGCTCATGGACTTGAAGATGGCGGCACGCAGTTCTTCGTTGGCGCCGCGCAGGGCCATGGCAAGTTGCCGTTTATCGACTCCGGAAACAATTTCGCGAATCGTTGCCGGCGGGACAGCGACAAGATCTTCAAACGTGAACATCAGGTTGCGAATGGCGAGGGCCAGCTCCGGCTGTCCCTCTTCAATGGATTCAAGAATGCGCTTCGATTCCTCTGCATTGAGGCGATTCATCAGGTCAGCTACTGCCTTGAATCCGGAATAACTCTTCCGGACAGTGTCACCTACGCTTTCAAGACGACGATGGAGGATTTGCGCGACCTTCTGCGCCATCTCCGGCGAAAACTGCCGCATCTCGGCAAGGCGCTGGATGGAGACAACCCTGTGCTCTTCGCTCAGGTTGCTCAACACCATTGAAGCGCGCTTGGGGTCGAGGTGCGCAAGCACGAGTGCGATGGTCTGCGGGTGTTCGGGATCGAGGAGCTTGCCCAGTTGCTGCGGATCGGTACGCTGAAGCTTCGCGAGGTTGCCTTGTTCCGCCTCTTGGGAACGGCGCACCTGCGTCATCAGATCGTCTGCGCGCTGCTTTCCAAAGGCCTCAACGAGCAGCCGGTTGGCATATTCAGGACCGCCGTGGACCATGAAGCTTTGCGTCTCGAGCAACTGCCAGAACTCTTCGAGCACAGCGGCCGAGATCTCCGGAGTAATGCCACGCAGATCCGCAAGCTCCGTGGTCAGGTGCTCAACATCCGATTCGGGAAGCGTGCGCAGGATCTCCTTGGCGAGGCCTTCGCCCACCGCCATCAGAAGCACAGCAGCCTTGCGGGCGCCCGACAGATTTACCGCCTTGCGCTGGGGCGTTGCTCCGGGTTCGGCATCATCTCTGGCCAAATGCTCATCCTTTCGTCACGGCGCATCGCCAGATTCGTCGCGCGTGTGCGGCTGTCGTGTTCATCTCGCTGCCTGCATGTTTCATCCGTCCGAGTGAATCCAGCTCTGCAAAAGGCGTGAACTTTGTGCCGGCTCCTTTTTGAGCTGGCTGGTTACCTGTTCGAAGATCTCCTGCGCTTTGACGCGGTTGGGATCGGGCATCGGGGCTTCCGGTTCCGGCAGCGCGGCTTGACCGGAGGAGCCAGAGCCCGGAAGCTGCGGCTGCCCCTTCATTCCAACTGCGGCTTTGCGCAGTGCCGGCCTTATACCGAATGCGAGTACCGCGAGAATACCGATCAGCAGGGTCAGATACTTGACGAGCAGCGGCGAACTCGCGACACGCGACATGATCTGCGCCGGGGCTGAAGGCGCTGGCGGAGTTCGATTCTCGTCAAAAGGGAGATTCTGCACCGTTACAATGTCGCCGCGAGAGGAATCGAATCCCACTGCGGCCTGGGCTAGGCTGGTCAGGTTGCGCAACTCGTCCGCGGAGCGCGGCTGCCACTGCGCGGCATTCTTGCCGGTGGCAGCCTGAACAAGGCGGTCATTGACGACGATGGCCGCGGTGAGGCGGCGAACTTTGCCTGGATTCTCGACCATGTGCCGGACTGTCTTCGATACGCCGTAGGTTCCGGATTCTGTCCTGGAGGTCTGCGGAGGTGTGGCCTGCCTTGGGTACACGGGAAGGGCCTGCGTGTTCGGGGCATTCGACGCGGCGCCGGGAACACCAGCTGCGACGGGCTGCCCGCCTGTGGTCTGTTCGGTGCGTTCCATCGAGAGCGGGGCGGTCTGGGTGGGATCGTAGGTCTCCCTGGTCTCTTCAACCGCGTCGGGATCGTGATCGAGCGTCACGGAGGCGCGGACGTTTCCTGGGCCGGTGACGGGCTCGAGCGTGGAGATGAGCTTGTCTTCAAGCGCCTGCTCCGCACCAAGCCGCAGGGCGTCGGGCGTCTTCAGTCCGAGCGGCGAATGGCCGGAGGCATCGACAAGCACGACATGATCAGGCGAAAGGCCGTCGACGGCGGACGCAACAAGGTTGCGGATGGAATCAGCCTCGCCGTCGGCGAGCGAACCATGACGCAGCTTCAGAACCACCGATGCCTTGGCAGGACGCTCCTGGTCGCGAAACAGAGAATCGTGCGCCAGCACCAGGTGAACGCGCGCCGACTCAACATCCGCCAGTGATCCCACTGTGTGCTCGAGCTCCCCTTCGAGCGCGCGCTGGAAGTTCACCTGCTCATCGAACTCCGAGCCGACCCAGTTGGGCTTGTCAAAGAGCTCGAACCCCATGCGTCCGCTCTTGACGCCGCCTTTGGCAGCCGTGGCCAGCCGGGCTTTATCAAGCTGTGCGGCTGGAACCCGCAGCGTCATGCCGTTGTCTGCCACGTCGTAGGGAATCTGCGCCTGCGTGAGGGTGAGACCGATCTGGCGCGCATCTTCCGGATCGAGTCCTGAGTACAGGGTGCGCCAGTCGGTGCGCATTCCGTACCAGAGCAGTCCGCCGAGCAGGCCGGCGAGCATCAGGGATGCGGCGACAGCCCAACGGCGCTGATTTGGAGCCATCGCCGCCCAGCCAACCCGCCCCCTGGTCCACATGGCCATGGCCCCTGCCGCCAGCGGCGCACCAGGGACCACTGTTGATCTTTTCTCTAATTGCGAGCCTGGAGGTGCCATTCCTCTTCTTCCGCCGTTTCGCTGAACGGATTTGTCTTCGTGCTCTTACGTCGATCCCGCTGGGGGCTCACGGGATCAGAACTGCATGCTCATGACGCTCTGGTAGCTCTGGATTGCCTTGTTCCGAACAGCGAGCACCATCTCGAAGGCCATGCTCGCCTTTTCGCTGGCAATCATCGCCTGGTGAACATCTACACCCGAGCCCGCCATCAGGCCGGTGACGGCGGTGTGCGCCTGCTCCTCGAGCCGGTTGACCTGGCCGACGGCATCCTTCAGCAGATCGCCGAAGGGCTCCTTTCCGGCTGTCGCCGATGCCGGGGATGCCTGCTGAAGGGGAGCCAAAGATGCCGAGAGGCCTGACACTCCCGCGCTGGCGCTATTCACAGATTGAAGTGCTGCGATCATTGCTGCTCCTCCGCGCTACGACTTTGCAATTTCGAGAGCCGATGTGATCATGCCCTTTTCCGCCTGCACAGCCGAACTGTTCAGGCCGTAAGCACGCGTCGCTCCCATCAAATCGACCATCTCTGTAACCGGATTAATGTCCGGATATGCCACGTAGCCGTCGGGCCCGGCATCCGGATGACCGGGGTCATAGCGCTTGAGCGGCGGCTCATTGTCTTCGAAGACCTGGGCGATGTGGACTCCACCAGGGGGCTCAGCAGCATTTGTCGGTTGTATTGCCCGGCTGGCGCCGGCCAGCGCCTGCGCGAATCCGCTGTCGGGCTCATTGGCGGCGAAGACCACGTGCTGGCGTTTGTACGGGCCACCGGTCTCGGTGCGCGTGGTTTCAGCATTGGCCATGTTGGCGGCGACGATCTCGGCGCGCATGCGCTCGGCCTGCATCGCCGACCCTGAGGTTTCCATCAATCCAAAAAGGTTCATTCGCCTTCCCTCGTGCTCCACTGACCTACTTGTCGGCGTGAATGGCATCCATCACGCGCTGATTCTCAAGCCGAATCAGGGCTACTCCTGTGCGGAACTTCAGTTGCGCTTCGGCCATGTGCAATCCCTCGCGATCCATCGACACGTTGTTGCCGTCGGGCCGGGAGATGAGGCCATCCACATCTGCGACTTGCGCCGGAGCTTCCCTTCCCGTGTCGACACCCGCGAGCGCCTTCTGCATCTCTGCCTGAAAGTCGAATCCGCGCGTCCGGTATCCGGGCGTGTCGATGTTGGCCATGTTGGCTGCCGTCAGCTTTGTCTCGGTCACGGCGAGATCGAGGTATCGCGAGAGCTGATCGCACAGTCTTGTTTCGATCTGCATTCGCAGGTACTCCTTTCGAACGTTGCGCGCGGTGCGGGCCGGCTGCGCAGCATGCCAATTCAGTTCACGATGACGCCAAAATCGATGTCTTCGGGCTTGAGAACCGGTTCGTCGCCGGCGAGAATGGCGGCGCGCTCCAGCACGTGTTCGAGTTCGCGCACATTGCCCGGCCATGCGTGCGCCCGGAGTTTGGCCATCGCTTCTTCGGAGATGCGCTTTACCGGCATGCTGCGGCCGAGTTGCTCCAGGAAATGGTCTACGAGGAGCGCGAGGTCCTCCAGGTGCTGCGCCAGCCCGGGCGTCGGGATGAGGAAGACGGCAAGACGGTAGTAGAGGTCTGCGCGGAAGCGGCCGGCCTGCGTGTGCTGCGCGAGGGGCTGATGTGTGGCTGCGATGATGCGCACATCGACCTTGACGGTCTCGTTGTCCCCGACGCGCTGCAGTTCCCCGCTTTCAACGAAGCGCAGTAGCTTGGACTGGAGAGCCAGCGGCATTTCGCCGATCTCATCCAGAAACAGCGTGCCTCCATCGGCAGCTTCGATCCGGCCTGTGCGCCCCTGCACTGCGCCGGTGAAGGCTCCGCGGGTGTGACCGAAGAGTTCGGCTTCGAGCAGTGTCTCGGGTATCGCTGCGCAGTTGATAGCGACAAATGGTTTGCGGTTGCGTGAAGAGAGCTGGTGCAGCGCTTCGGCGACGAGTTCCTTTCCCGAGCCGGTCGGTCCTTCAATCAGCACGGGCGTGTTGCGCGGAGCCACCCGGCGTATCCGCCGGCTGACTTCGAGCATGCGCGGCGAATTTCCGATCAGTTCCGGGATTCTTTCGGCAACGGCGATCGAATCGGGCCGGCGGACTGAGGATTCCGCGGGAGTTTCACTGGCGGCCGGCTCCGTGTTGTTCTCCGTGGAGGGCTCCGCAGGCGACACTGCGGATGTTGAAAAACTCGTCTCCTCTGCCGATGCCGATAACCGCGACGGACAGCGCGCGATCTGCTCATCCTCGAGCCGGGGCGCAGCGTTCCAGGCCGCGGTGTCGTTCTCCTGAATTCGCCGGAGCGCGTACAGAATTTCGTTGCGATGCGGGCCCGGAGCAATCTCCTGAGACGTCTCGTGGCCGGCCGTGATGACCTCAACGCAGGGAAAGGATGCGCGAAATTCATGAAGGAATTCATCTAGTTCGAGGTCCGGCAGCCATGAGTCAACAATGATCACCTGCGGCTGTGCGTCCATCGCTTCGCCCCATGCCTCGGCGCCGCCGCCAGCCTCGCGAACCTGCCATCGCAGGCCGTTTAATACGCCGCTGAGTCTCTGCCGAAAGCTGCCGTCGGCACTTGCAACCAGCGCAGTGCGAGGCCGGATGCGCGGGCGGATTGAAGAAGCTATTTCTGCTGTTGCTGCCATCCTGAGTCTCCCGAATCTAAAGTCCAAATTCCTGATCAGCTTTCGCCCGCGGCAAACCGCGGCACCACGGACAAGGCACGAGTCTTCACCCTGGCCGCAGTGATCGCAGAGTCGAAGGGGATCATGTAGCCCTTGCCGCGCACCGTCCGGATCAGAACGCCGGGCGGGGCATCCTCAAGCTTGCGCCGGAGGTAGTTCACGTACACATCGACGATGTTGGTAGTCTGCGCAGGCTCCGCATTCCACACGGTTTCGAGGAGCTCGCCGCGCGTCACGCAATGGCCGCGGCTGAGCATCAGGTGTTCGAGCAGTGCAAACTCCTTGTTGGTGAGGCTCACGACTCGGCTGCCGCGGCGCACGACGTGATCGAGACGGCCAAGCTCAAGATCGCCTGCGCGTAGAACCAGTTGTGCTTCCCTTTTGCGCCGCAGCAAGGCGCGGCAGCGCGCACGCAGTTCGGAGAGGCTGAATGGTTTCACCATCAGGTCGTCGGCCCCGCCGTCGAGGCATCGGACACGCGTTTCGACCTCCGGGCGGCCGGTGAGCACGAGTACAGGCAGCTCGGCATTCAGCGCGCGCATTTCCCTGAGAGCGAACTCGCCGTCCTTGACGGGCAAATTCAGATCGAGAATCGTCAGGTCCGGCGACTCGTCGCGAAAGACAGCAACAGCCTGGGCGCCGTCTTGAACGGTGCTCACGCGGTGACCTTCCATCTCCAACCCTCGCCGCAGAAACAGGCTGAGTGCCTTGTCGTCTTCGGCGATCAGCAGTCTCATCTTCGCTTCTCCCACCGCGTCCATCATCTCGGAAGCTGCGCCACCTTCTTGCGCCCGGTTTAGAATGCGCTAACCTGCGGCACCCTTCTACGTTCGCGCGTAGTTGAAGACAACTCAAGATTGGAAAGAGAAAAGAATCGCAGAGAATTCCAAAGCGAACAGAGGTGTTCAAGCTTTCCCAGAAGGGGATGTTCGCACGCGGCTAAGTGATGGCGGATACAGCAATCACTCGCAGGCTGCAGCGGAGGTTGTAGAATCGCGGCGAGAATATCAGGCTCAAGCGGTCATCCTTTCGTGGCCGTGCGCGCGCCGCGATAACAGTTCTGCGTCGGCCCGCTCCAGCAGATCCTGCAGGCAGTCGCCTTCGCGGCATTCCGCAAAGCCGATGGAGACGTCGAGCCTAACGTTGGCGTAGCCGGTTTTTCCCGGCACGTGGTAGGGCTTTGAGATCCACGCGTGCAGGCGCGTTGCTTGTCCACGCGCCTCGTTTCCGGCGCAATCGAGAACCACGATGAACCGGTCGCCTCCCCAGCGGGCGACAAGATCGGAGAAGCGGCAGCAGGATCGGAGTTCGCGGGCGAATTCCTTCAGAAGCACATCGCCGACGAGGTTGCCGTGTTCGTCGTTGACGCGGCGGAAGCCGTCGATATCGATCAACAGGATGCTGAATGGTGAGTCGGATTCGAGTCGCTGCTGGATCCGTCCTTCGACCCAGAGACGGCTGCCGAGGCCGGTGAGGGAGTCGCATGAAGCAATGAATTCGGCTTTTTCAAGCCTTGCCTGATAGGTGGAGACCTCCGCACGCAGGTGATCGATGACTGCCTTGCTTTCGGCGGTCATTCTGGCGACGGAGCTTTTCAGGTCGCGCGCGCCCTCTTCCACCGAGGATCGGATCCTTGCGACGTCGTCGAGGCTCGCGATGATTTCAAGCCGGGCTGTCACGGAATCCAACTGCATGGCGTAGCATTCGTCTTTGTGTGCGAGGGATTCGGCCGTTCGCGCCATGACCAGAAGCAGGTCTCTCACTTCTCCCGCCTTTTGCTCGTAGTGCTGGGCCGTCTTCTTTCCCCATTCCTGCAGCAGGCCGCGTAGGGCCTGCTCGGCTCCGGCAACCTCGCTGATGCCGGGATGATTTCCGATTGCCTCATCGATCCGCGCGATTCCCCGCTTGAGTTCCGCTCCGTGGGTTGGGCAGGTGTTTGCGCCGCACTCGCCCATCTGGGCCAGCCCTGAGCGATACGCCGCAAGCAGGATCGCAAAGGCTTCGGAGGAGCCGTCCTCTCCGGCTGCGTTATCGACGTGGACAGTCTCAGCTTCGAGGTATCGCTTCAATGAAATCATTCGTACGAGCCCCTTTAATGGTCGTTTGATCGCAATCCTGCACAGGTCACTTAGGAGATAGATCGGCCGATGGAGGGCAATCTTCAGGGGGATTTGCAATCTGGGGCAGTTTATGTGGCGCCGACGTCGTGAATGGACCTGGCTCTTGCTCATAACGGAACTATGGAGAAAAAAAGGCAAAAAACTCCGCTTGCAATTCGCTTTTTCTTCGCTATAATCCGCGCATGGCTGTTACACGAAGGCAAAAAGAGATCATCGATTTTTTAGAATCATTTGTGTCGCGGAACGGCTATTCTCCTTCGTTTGAAGAGATTGCCCGCGGAATGAACCTGAAGAGCCTGGCCACGGTTCACAAGCACATCACGAACCTTGAGAAGAAGGGCTTGCTCGATCGCGTGCACAACCGCAGCCGCTCGATCGACGTTTTGCCACCGGGAGCGCGCAATCGTACGAGCGACAGGCTTCCGCTGGCGGGCAGGATTGCGGCAGGGCTGCCAGTGGAGACCTCGGAGAATCCCGAGACAATTTCGCTGCACGATGTGGTGGGAAACCGCGATGTATTCGCCCTTGAGGTGCGCGGGGATTCGATGCGGGATGAGCACATCATCAATGGCGACTATGTGCTGGTGGAGAGGACGCGGACCGCGCGGCAGGGGGAGATCGTGGTGGCGCTGGTGAATGGCGCGGAGACCACACTCAAGCGCTATTACCCGGAGGGGAACACGGTGCGACTGCAACCAGCGAACACCGAGATGGAGCCGATTTATGTTCCGGCCGGACAGGTGTCGATCCAGGGCCGCGTTCTGGGAGTTCTGCGCAAATACCGCTGATGCTTCTGTTTGGGTGAGAATGAAAAGGCCCGGCGATTTGCCGGGCCTGATTCATTTGGTAGCGCTCCGATTAAGCCAGCAGGCGCTGAACCTTCTCTTCGATGACGTTCTGCGGGGCGTATCCGACGATCTGGTCGGCGACCTTGCCGCCCTTGAAAAACAGCAGCGCCGGGATTCCGCGGATGCCGTAGCGCGAGGGGGTGGCTGCGTTCCGGTCCACATCCACCTTTGCCACCTTTAGTTTGCCTGCATATGTGTGCGCAACGCCATCCACGATGGGCGCAATCGCCTTGCATGGGCCGCACCATACTGCCCAGAAGTCCACGAGCACCGGTTGCTCGCTACGGAGCACCTCCTGCTCAAATGTCGCATCGCTTACTTCCAAAACCCCCAAACCTGCCATCGTTCTCCTTGTCATGCCCGCTTTCTGATCAGAGTAGCGGAAATCGTGCCCTTATAGGATGCTCTATCGGGCTATAAAGTCGCAATCGAAGCCCCGGCTGCAAACAGCCCTGGGAGGATGGAATGGAGGGTCGCGCGGCTGAATGAGCTCCTGGGGGGTGCGAAAAGGCGAATCGGTTTAGCAGGCACAAAACAGAAGCGCCCGGATCCTGCGAAGGATCTCGGGCGCTAGAGCAGCCCTCCCCCAGAACTGCCCACGGTGCGAATTTAGGTTGTCCGCGATTCAATATCAAGGAAACTTAGGTAATCGAAGTAGTAATCTCCGGTCGGTGATTTACCTCACCGTTATCCCCCTGCTTGGAGAGTTAACTCCTGAGTGAACAGCTTTTGGTGCACGGCACAGGTGCTAGCCGCCGGGTTGGAGGGACTCGCGGGCGCCGGAGTTCTCAAAGCGGCAGAGGAGAAGTTCCGGCTGGGGCAGGACGCCCATGACGTCGAGAATTGCATGGGAGGCAGGAGCGATTTCGGTTTCGCTGCCGACGATGACCAGCACGGCCGGCCCGGCGCCGCTCAGGGCCACGCCCAGGATTCCACTCTTCCCAGCCAGGGGCAGCAACCGGGGCAAAAGCGGACACATCTCTGCGCGGTAAGGCTGGTGGATCCGGTCCTGCATGGCGACGTGCAGCAGATCTCCGCGGCCCTGGGCGAATGCCAGGCCAAGCATGGAGACGGCCTGCAGGTTGGCCACAACGTCGGCGCCGGAATAGCTGGATGGAAGCACAGCGCGGGCTTTGCTGGTGGCGAGCGACTCGGGCGGGAGAACGACGATCGCTCGCCAGTCCTGGGGTGGCTCGACGCGCGCGACGCGGACTGCGCGGCCTTCGTTGGCGGTTGCGACGAAGCCGCCAAGCCAGCAGGCGGCAGCGTTGTCGGGATGTCCTTCCAGGGCGCAGGCTTCTTCGAGGATTCGCTCGGGGCACCAGTCGAGTTCGCCGAAGAGCGAGGCCATCGCCAGCGCAGCGAGTCGGCCCGCTGCGGATGAGCCGCATCCCATGCCGAGCGGGATGTCATTGCACATGCGAATGGCGAGGGGCTTTACCTGTCTGCCGTTTTCTTGAAGTGTGCGGCTGTAGACGTTCAGAATCAGGTTGTCTTCGAGACGCGAGCAGACCGCGCTGTCGCTGCCGGTTGCGGCAATTGAAAACTCCTCGGATGCTTCGGCCTCGATCTCCAGATGGAAATTGAGAGCGACGGCTGCGGCATCGAAACCGGGTCCCAGATTTGCGGAGGTTGCCGGAAGCCGCATGCTGAACGATGGTGCGCTGTTGCTCATCGGGCCATTCCCTTCAATGTGGCCAGAACTGCGACGGGTGTTGGTTCGACAACGACGGCGTTGCGCTGGAGAACTGCGATCTCTGCTTCGTGGCTGGCTGTCTCGGCTTCGTTGAGAAGCGTTCCCCGATGGAAGTTGATGGTGTAATCGGCGTCCTTGAGCGTATGCCCGGTGAGCAGCAAGACTACGGTGTCGCTTGCGGCGACTTTGCCCTGCGCGCGGAGCTTCTTCAAGCCGGCGAGGGTGACGGCGGAGGCGGGCTCGCAGCCGAGGCCCTCGGCGCCCACCTCGGCCTTGGCGATGGCGATCTCCGCCTCGGTGACGTCGAGGCACCATCCGCCCGTGTCCTTGATGACGCGCGCTGCTTTTCGCCACGAGGCTGGATTGCCGATACGGATGGCCGTCGCGCGGGTGTGGGCTTCGACCGGCTCCATTGTCTCGCCATGGTTCTGAGCGAAGCTGCGCGCCAGCGGATTGGCACCTTCGGCCTGGATGACGGAGATGCGCGGCATCCGGGCTACAAGGCCCAGTTCGTGCAATTCGCGGAAGCCCTTGCCGAGCGCGGAGCTGTTGGCCAGATTGCCGCCGGGGACGATCAGGTGATCGGGCACCGTCCAGTCGAAGGCTTCGGCGATCTCGAAGGCGGGGGTTTTCTGGCCCTCGAGCCGGTAGGGATTGACCGAGTTGAGGAGGTAGATTGGCGCTTCCATGACGATCTGCGTGAGCACGCGGACGCAGCCGTCGAAGTCGGATTTGAGCTGGCAGGTCACGGCGCCGTAGTCCATGGCCTGGGAGAGCTTGCCCCAGGCGATCTTGCCGTCGGGGATGAGCACGAGGCTGCGCAGGCCCGCGCGTGCGGCGTAGGCGGCCATGGCTGCGGAGGTGTTCCCGGTGGAGGCGCAGGCCACCCACTCGAAGCCGCGCTCGCGGGCGACGCTGAGGGCAGCGGTCATGCCGGTGTCTTTGAACGAGCCGGTGGGGTTCATCCCCTGGTGCTTGGCAAAGAGCTGATCGATGCCGAGGGCCTTGGAGGTGCGCTTGAGTTTGTACAGAGGAGTGTTGCCCTCGTGAAGGCTGACGGCGTTGCCGAAGTTGTCGAGAATGGGCAGGAGTTCGCGAAAGCGCCAGACACCGCTTTGATCGAGAAACTCGCTGGAGCAGCGGCGTTCGCGCCATAGCCACTTGAGCGCGCCGGGATTGGGGCGGTCGTGGCCCTTGCGTTGGCCCCAGCCGGCGTATTCCACCTCGAAAAGATCGCCGCACTGGGCGCACCGGAAATCGGGACGGGCCTCCGGACCGGTGATGCGCGCTCCGCATCCGAAACAGCGTAAAGTGTGCAGATTGTCGTTCATGCCTTGGTGTTAGCGTACCAGAGCACAGAACCCCATATTGGCCATCACAGGGGAGTGAAAGAACGTACGCGGTTTTGGCCACGTTGCGATACAAGGCTGTCTTGTAGCGGATTAGAGCGGGAGATGCAGCAAGAGCGAACGTGCTTTCGATGGCGTGTGCTATTTCGCTGCAATCACCATGAGGGTTGCGTCGTCCTGGAAGCGGGAGGAGCAAAACTTGTCAACGGTGTCGAGCAGCGTGCGGTTCAGCTCCGCGGCGGTCTGGGAGTGATGGGCTTGCGCTTCTTGCGCGATCCGCTGTTCGCCAAACTCGCTGAGGTCGGCGCCGGTGGCTTCGGTGATGCCGTCGGTAAAGAGCAGAAGGCGGTCTCCCGAGTGCATTTCGATTTCCTCGTTGTCGTACTTCCAATCGGGAAAGACGCCCAGAACCGCTCCGCTGTGATCGAGGATCCGGCTTCCCTGCCCGTTTACGAAGATTGGCTCAGGGTGGCCGGCGTTGCACCAGGAGACAGTCTGCGTCTGAGAATCGATCACGCCAAAGAGGAAGGTGACAAACTTGCCGGTGGCGATGTTTTCGCAGAGCAGCCGATTGACTTTGGTGCACATGCTCGCGGGGCTCTCTGACTCGGAGGCAAACGCGCGAACGGCGGCCTGGACATTTGCCATTAGAAGGGCGGCTGAGACGCCTTTGCCGACTACATCGGCGATGCAGAATCCCATCTTGCTTTCGCCCAGGCGGAAGACGTCGAAGTAGTCGCCGCTGACTTCGCGAGCCGGCCGCCAGGCTGCCGCGAGTTCGAAACCGGCAATCTGCGGAATAGTCT
>Ga0326728_10005393_pt1 | contig 36018 bp, 30 predicted proteins | sample MB3enrmetagenome_FD_207602 | JGI IMG/M metagenome (GOLD analysis project Ga0326728, IMG submission 207602) | Lab enriched peat soil microbial communities from McLean, Ithaca, NY, United States - MB31MN | ecosystem: Environmental > Terrestrial > Soil > Wetlands > Peat | place: USA: New York...
GGATGTGATGATCTCTACCGGACCCATACGCCTCCTTCTGTTTGGTTATAGTACTAGCACTGAGGCTATTACTACAACCAAAATTAGGTTTGTATGGGTGTCCGGTTGAAAGGGGGGCTACTCCAGGGTTGCCACCCGCGAATAAAGAGTTGGGAGCACGCGGGTACCCGGCTAAAACAGGCGGTTGCGTGGAGGGGGCGCTGAGCCCCAATAACAGTATATTCTTTGCCTGTCTGAGGGGGAAGGCTCGCCGGGCTTTGCCCGGCGAGGGGGCGCTGAGCCCCAATAACAGTATATTCTTTGCCTGTCTGAGGGGGAAGGCTCGCCGGGCTTTGCCCGGCGAGGGGGCGCTGAGCCCCAATAATTGCGCGGCGGCAAGAGCGGGCTGTGCTATATCGATGGGGTAGGAGGCCAAGGCGCCAATTCTATTACGAGTTTTAATAATCCGTATTGCACCTTCGACCGCGGCGACAACCTTATCTTTTGCGTGATCCAGACGAGAGGCGATGAGTCCGAGTTTTTTAATTTTGGGCGCTCTTCTTTATTATCTTGCTCTATACGACGATATCTGTAACATTATTAATGAAATGATGTGGTCGAGAACTTTCAGGAGGAATCCCGATGGAGGATAGAAAAATGCCTTACTCGGTGGAAGAAGTCGCAAAGCTGCGATCTCGCTGGAAGAAGCCACTATGGGACCCCGATCAGAAGAAGCATGTTGAGGTTAAAGGCTGCAAGACCTATGAAGAATTGTTGAGGCACGGTCTGAGCGAGATCGCGAAGGTTATTGAATCGTGGAACAGAGATCGGCCGGAGAAATCGTCTATGGTTGGTCGAGACGCGCTGAGGAAATTGTGGGACCTTCTCGCCGTTGATGCATTCTTTCGCACCTTGCTCATGCTCAAGCAGTATGACCTCGATGATTACATGCCCGCGAGCGCAACGGACGAATTTCTCCGCAGGCCCTGCAGCATCGACATGCGAGGGGCAGAATGCGTGGACGCTCATTTCGAAGGGATAAATTGCCGGGAGGCTCATTTCGAAGGGGCAAATTGCCGGGAGGCTCATTTCGAAGGGGCAAGTTGCTGGGACGCTCATTTCGAAGGGGCAAACTGCGGGTGGGCTCATTTCGAAGGGGCAAACTGCGCGCGGGCTCATTTCGAAGGGGCAAACTGCGCGCGGGCTCATTTCGAAGGGGCATATTGCGGGGGAGCTCATTTCGAAGGGGCAAATTACCTGGAGGCTCATTTCGAAGGGGCAAACTGCGAGTGGGCTCATTTCGAAGGGGCAAACTGCGGGGGAGCTCATTTCGAAGGGGCAAACTGCGTGGGGGATCATTTCGAAGGGGCAATATGCGCGGCGGCTCGTTTCGACGGGGCAAACTGCAGAGAGGCTCGTTTCGACGGGGCAGATTGCAGAGAGGCTCGTTTCGACGGGGCAAACTGCCAATTGGCGGTGTTCAGGCTCGCGAAGGCCCCTGGGGCGTCCTTCCAAGGGGCCCGGCTGAAGTCGGCGGAAATCAGGGAGATGGATGTTTTCAGTGATACTAACTTCGGTATTCCCGGCGAGCAGATCGACGCTGAAACCGCCAGGAACGATGCGGAAAAGTGGCTCGATGCTGCCGATGCGAACCTCAGGGTAAAGCATTGCTTGAAGTCGAGCGGGTATTATCAGAGAGCGGACGAATGCCAGTTCAACGAGATGAAGTGCCGGGGAAGGGCCAAAAAAGGGATCGGGAAACACCTTGACTATATCTTTTTCTACTTGATAGCGGGGTATGGCGTGAGGCTGAGCCATCCGTTGATGAGCATTGGCTTCGTCATTGTTGGGTTCGGCATCTTTTTCACGCTCTTTTTCCTGAGAGGGGGTGCCTCCATCATGCAAGCAATGGGCAAAGGCTTTTATTATTCAATCATGTCATTCACTACCCTCGGCCTTGGAGAAATGCGCCCCATAAGTGGGATTTTTATAAGTCTCCTCGTGTGCCTTGAGGCCCTCTTGGGTGCTGCTCTCACGCCTCTATTCATCGTGACTTATGCACGCCGTATCCTACAGGCATAGAAGACCCCGTCTATTATTGTCCGCAATCTGCGCTCTTAGACGGTTGTCCTGTTTTTACCCTTTGTCAGGTGCTAGTGTGCCATGCAGAGTTCAGGAGAGATGAGGGGAGGCCTCTCGAGGTCGGCCTGCAGCAGCAGGCTTCAAACCACCTTAAGCTGCAATGGTAAAGAGCCACTGTGGTGAGCATTAAGGCAAAAGGCAGGGCTTGACCCTGTCAGGTAGGGATAAAACCAATAAAAAATGGCAAAACGGCCGTTCTTGTGCATGCTTATTCACAGCACCACCCGCCAGGTCTGTCCCTGCCATCGCCCACTGCCGTAACCTAGCCCTTTCTTATTCTCTTTCCTCTCTCACTTCCTCATAACGCAGGAGCCGTTCATCACCGATCCGCTTTCGACCATGATCGACGGCGTGGTGATGTTCCCCGTTTGGACGGCGGTCTTTTTAAGCACCACCTGCTCGCTTGCGGTCACATCCCCCTGAATCTCCCCGTGGGAAATAAGGTTCTTCGTGGTGACCTTGGCCTTGACCTTGGCGGTGGGGCTAACGATGAGCAGTCCTTCCGATACGATCTCGCCATCGAGGCTACACTTTATCATGAGAGAGCTCTTGGAGATGACCGTGCCGGCGATATGGAGGTCATCGGCCAGGACAGTGGTAATGCTGGTTTCTTCGATACTTGGCACGGGTTGGTTCATATTTGCCATTTTTTTTACCTCCTCGTCGTTTGGTGCGTCTATGCAATAGCCAGGTGCCGAGGGACATTAATCCTGCGTCACCTTACGGAAAAAACGCCCGGACCGGTCAAGACAGTTTCCTTAGCTCTTTTGGCTGCCTCTGCTTACGTTCGGCACGCATTCCGCGCTCTGCCTCTTCGCCCCATTTTTCCGCGCTCCTCCGGCTTCTCCTCGGTCGATAGCACCTCTTCGGTGGTCGGTATCGCTTCTTCCGCGGGAAGACCGGAGTACTCTTCGGAAATGGGGGCTGCCTCTTCTTGAGGTGCAAGCTCGGAATCATGGGGCTCCTGCGCTTTCGTCCCTAGCTCGCTGCTTTCCTTACCGGTTTCATTTCGCGGCGATTCGGCAACTGCCTCTCTTTTCATTATGCAGGACCCGTTAAAGATAGAGCCGCTCTCCACGATGATATCCGGCGTGGTGATGTTCCCCGTTTGAACGGCGGTTCCCTTCAGTACCACCTGCTCGCTTGCGGTCACATCCCCCTGAATCTCCCCGTGGGAAATAAGGTTCTTCGTGGTGATCTTGGCCTTGACCTTGGCGGTGGGACTGACGATGAGCAGTCCTTCCGATACGATCTCGCCATCGAGGCTACCCTTTATCATGAGAGAGCTCTTGAAGGTGATCGTGCCGGTGATATGGAGGTCGTCGGCCAGGGTCGTAATGACGTTAGTTTCATCGATCTTTGCTGCGCTCAGTCCTATATTCATCATTTTGGGCTCCTCCTCATGCTTGTTTTCAATAGAGCTTCCGCAATGCCGCACGCGCCTCTCACTCGGCGGAACTCTCCCTTCCTTTCATCGTGATCGACCCGTTAAAGATAGAGCCGCTCTCCACGATGATATCCGGCGTGGTGATGTTCCCCGTTTGGACGGCGGTCTTTTTGAGCACCACCTGCTCGCTTGCGGTCACATCCCCCTGAATCTCCCCGTGGGAAATAAGGTTCTTCGTGGTGACCTTGGCCTTGACCTTGGCGGTGGGACTGACGATGAGCAGTCCTTCCGATACGATCTCGCCATCGAGGCTACCCTCTATCATGAGAGAGCTCTTGAAGGCGATCGTGCCGGCGATATGGAGGTCATCGGCCAGGGTCGTAATGACGTTAGTTTCATCGATGTTTGCTGCGCTCAGTCCTATGTCTGACATTTTGGATTCCTCCTCATAGTCGTTTTCAATAAAGCTTCCGCAATGCCGCATGCGCCTCTCACTTGGAAGAACTCTCCCTTCCTTTCATCGTGATCGACCCGTTTACGAGGGAACCGCTCTCCACGATGATATTCTGGGTAGTGATGTTCCCCATTTGGACGGCGGTCTTTTTGAGCACCACCTGTTCGCTTGCGGTCACATCCCCCTGAATCTCCCCGTGGGAAATAAGGTTCTTCGTGGTGATCTTGGCCTTGACCTTGGCGGTGGGACTGACGATGAGCAGTCCTTCCGATACGATCTCGCCATCGATGCTACCCTCTATCATAAGAGAGCTCTTGAAGGTGATCGTGCCGGCGATATGTAGGTCAGCGGCCAGGGTCGTAATGACGTTAGTTTCATCGACGTTTGCTACGCTCAGTCCTATGTCTGACATTTTGGATTCCTCCTCATAGTGGTTTTCAATAAAGCTTCCGCAATGCCGCATGCGCCTCTCACTCGGCGGAACTCCCCCTTCCTTTCATCGTGATCGACCCGTTTACGAGGGAACCGCTCTCCACGATGATATTCTGGGTAGTGATGTTCCCCATGTGGACGGCGGTCTTTTTGAGCACCACCTGCTCGCTTGCGGTCACATCCCCCTGAATCTCCCCGTGGGAAATAAGTCTCTTGGTAACAATTGTGGCGTTGATCTTTGCCGTGGGACCGACCACCAGCAGCCCTTCGGAGGTAATCTCTCCTTCAAGAGACCCCATTATCAGGAGAGAAGTCTCGAACCTGAGACTGCCTTTAATATGTAAGTCTTCGGCGATTACCGTGGTCACCTGCTCTTCGGTGAGTTCCTTGTTGATCGGGACAACTGTTGCCATTTTCTCCTCCCTGTCGTTAGTCTTTTTTTAGTTGCCTTTTCCTAAGCATCATCGCGTATCCGTCGAGTGCAAGTACCGTACCATAACGAAATGGCACCGAATAGCGGGGCCTCGCGGCAAGATCTCACGTCAGGATGTCACCGAAAGCGGCCATGGGACGTCAGAGCGCAAGAAATCGCTCCTCAACACTGTTGAAAACCTGACACTGCCTGACTGTTTGTTGACAATCGGTTATGGCGGCCTAATGTTCATAGGCAGGATACTGACGCGTTCGTCCAATGGCATACGTGCAAACCGACGCACAGAGACGGCGCCGAAAGGTTCAGCAAACGTACGTTTCGAAAAGAGAGGTGCCAAAGATCGCGCAACCGGGAGAGGATGCGCAGAAGGTCTATCTTGCAGCGGATTGACTGTCGCACTTCCCACTCAAAAGGGGTACGGGAAGAAGGATGGCTAAAGTTCACACCTTAAATAAGGAGTGAAATTTAACAATTCGTACAAATTCTCTTAGTTTTTCTATTCCTTTGTTCCCTAATTGACACATGGGTGAGAGAGGAAGGGCGTTCGAATCTGGCTCTCGGCCTGGAAAGGTTATTCTGATGTAGTCTCTCATCGGCCACACGATTGCCATCAGCGTCGCGAGTCCGGCCGCAAGTAGCATTGGTTTAGCTTCTTTTCACATGACGCGATTCTGCTGCGAGACTCGCAAGAAAAAAGGCCGGATGCGCCGAGGCACATCCGGCCTTCACATTTACTACCGGTGTTCCCAGTGCCTTTCCCGTTCCCACCTTTCCCAGTTTCTGTGCAGTTCTGCGTGGGGTATCGGGCGGTATCCGGGGCGGACCCTGCGCCAGTCGTGGGGAAGGGTGACCAGCACGCGGGGCACCATGGGACCGGGCGTGAATATCCACGGTCCGTTGTAGGAGACGGCCCTGTACCAGCGGGTCCCGAAGGGTCTGTACCAGTAGCCGCCGTAAAATAGGACATCGACGCCGATGCCCGGCACGAAGTAGGCATACGTGCCCGGAATAGGCACTACTTCAGGCGGGGCCGCGAAGGTATACGCGGGGGGCGGCGGCACGGCAGCGGGCGGGGGCGGAGGACCGTAGCCCTGAGGCGGAGGCGGCGGCGGAGGACCGTAGCCGGACGGGGGCGGCGGCTGGACCTGGGCGAGCTGCACGCCCGCGCCTGTCTGGACTGCTGCGCTCCCACCGGGGCCGTCGCCTGCGCGTACGGCCAGGTCTCTCTGGACATCATAGCTCCGGGCGGCGGAAGGGACGGCCCAAAAAGCCGCAGCCAGGACCATGCAAACACATACCATGAGCAAGCCCTTTTTCATAGGTCCTCCAGAAACATATTTGTATCCGGCTCGATCTTTCCGGCCGCCGCTAGTCTACCATGTTCGGGGCCGGCTGTGCCAGCGTCATGTTATGACCCTAGCTCAAAGGATGATAGTCGGATGCAAAAAGCCCGGAAACGAAGGAGCGCGTAAAACAGCTTGATGAATGGGCATATATTTCTTATAATCATCAAGCGTCCGGGGGAGCAGGAAAAAAAGATGGTAAAGACAAGATTTGCGCCGAGCCCGACGGGCAACCTCCATATCGGCGGCACGCGCACTGCGCTCTTCAACTGGCTTTTCGCCCGCCATCACGGCGGCAGGTTCATATTGCGGATCGAGGACACGGACAGGGAGCGGTCGAAGGACGAGTACACGAAGGACATCCTTGAGGGCCTTGCGTGGCTCGGCATAGCCCACGACGGCCCGGTCGTCTATCAGAGCGAGAGGATGGCCCTTTATAAACAGAGCGCGTACCGCCTCCTCGACGAAGGGCACGCGTACAGGTGCTACTGCACGCCGGAGCTCCTTGAGGAGAAGCGCAAGCGGGCCATAGCGGAGGGGCGCAAGCCTTCTTATGACAGGACGTGCCGCGACTGCGTTACGGAGACGCCGGGCGACAGGCCCTTTGTTATACGCTTCAAGACGCCCCTCTCCGGCACGCTCACCTTCGACGACATGGTGAGGGGGCCGATCTCTTTCCAGGTGGAGGAGCTGGACGACCTGATTATCTTGAGGACCGACGGCACCCCCACGTATAATTTCACCGTAGTAGTCGATGATGCCACGATGGGCATCACCGACGTCATCAGGGGGGACGACCACATCAACAACACGCCCCGCCAGATACTCCTCTATCAGGCCCTCGGTTTCGATGTCCCCCGGTTCGGCCACGTGCCCCTCATCCACGGCAGGGACAGGGCGAGGCTCTCGAAGAGGCACGGCGCCGCCTCCCTCCTCGAATACCGCGAGGACGGCTTTCTCGCGGAGGCGCTCATGAACTACCTGGCGAGGCTCGGGTGGGCGTACGGCGACGAGGAGATTTTCTCGGCCTCCGACCTCGTCGCCAAGTTTGACATCGAAAACGTGGGCAAGTCGCCCGCGATCTTCGACATGGATAAGCTCATGTGGCTCGACAGCCACTACATGAAGACCATCGACCCTGCCGACATCGCCGGAAGGCTCGCCCCTTTCATAGAGCGGCTGGGATACCCTGCCACCGATAAGGAGCGCCTTCTGAAGATCGTCCATATATTGAAGGACCGGGCGAAGACCCTGAAAGAGATGGCCCGGATGGCAGAGTTCTTCTTCAGCGATGAGGTCGCTTACGACGAGAAGGCGAGGCAGAAATACCTCAACCCTTCGTCGAAGCCCGTCCTTGAGCGCTTTCTGGCCGACTTCACCCGCCTTTCCGTGCTTGACGAGGCGGGCCAGAGGCGCGTCGTCGAAGGGATAGCGAAAGACCTCGGCAAAAAGATGGTCGAGGTCGTCCAGCCCGTGCGCGTGGCCCTCTCAGGCAGGGAGGTGACGCCCGGCATCTTCGAGGTCATAGAGATTTTGGGTAAAAGGACCGTACAGGAGAGGGTCGAAAAGGCGCTCTCGTCGATCGCATGAAGCTTACCAGCCTCGAGCTCACAGGTTTCAAGTCCTTCCTCCACCGCACGACGTTCCGGTTCGACGACGGCGTCACGTGCATTGTCGGTCCGAACGGCTGCGGAAAGAGCAACATCGTCGATGCAGTCACCTGGGTGCTCGGCGAGAGGGGCACCAAATCGCTCCGCGTCAAGGAGATGGGGGACGTCATCTTCCACGGCAGCCCCGCCAAAAAACAGGTGAACATGGCGGAAGTCACCCTTAGCCTTCTGAACGAGGAGAGGGAGTACGCGATCAGGAGGCGCATCTACCGGGACGGGACGAACGAGTACTTCATAAACGGGGAGGTCGTCAGGCTCAAAGACGTGCAGGATTTCTTCCTGGGCACAGGCATCGGCCTCCATTCGTATGCCATCATAGAGCAGGGCAACATCGAGTATTTCGCGCAGATGAAGCCCCACGAGCGGCGGATCGCCATCGAGGAGACGAGCGGCATCACGAGGTTCGAAGAGAAAAAGAGGGACGCCTTCGCCCGGATGGAAGAGGTCAGATCGAACCTCGACAGGGTGGAGGATCTTTACAGGGAGGTCTTGAAGGGCTTCGAGAAGGCCGAAGAGGAGTCGGCAAGGCTCCGGGTATACAACGGCCTGAAGGAAAACCTGCGGGACTTCGATATCGCCTTTCTGACTGACAGCTTCAACAAGCTGTCGAAAAGGTCCGCAAAGCTCGAAGAGAGGGAGGCGGCGCTGGCCTCCGAGCTTGAGGCAAAAGAAGGGCAGCGGCAGTCCGTGAGGGAGAAGATACGCTCCAAGGACGAGGAGATGGGCCTGATCGACTCGGTGGCCAGGCAGATGGAGCTCGACATCAAGGGCAAGGAAAAGGACATGGAGGCGCACCTCCTTGAGGTCAATTACCTTGAGGAGGAGACGAGGCGCCTGCAAAAGACCGCGGCCGACCTGCGCAGGGAGATAGAGGCCATCGACGGGAGGATCGCAACGGAAGGCGCGGAGGTCCTGCGCCTTACCGCCCTGGCGGAAGAAGAAAGGACTGCCCTCGCTGAGACGGAGGCGCAGGGGGTGGGCGCGGAACGCCTGAAGGAGGCGCGGAAAGCAGAGAGGGAAAGGCTCGAAAAGGCGGTCGAGGAGCAGAGGACGCGCCTCTTTGCGGCGATGACGGCCCTCACGGAGATAAAGAACCGCATGGCGGAAAAGGAGCGGGCGGCAAAAGAGAAAGAGACCCGCAGGCAGAGGAGGCAGGAAGAGGAGCGACAGCTTGCCGAAAAGGTGCGCCAACTGGAGGCGAAGGCCGCGTCGCTGCGGCAGGCCGCGGAAGCGGCGGCAGCGGTGAAGACGCGCCTTGAGGGTGAGGAGAAGGCCCTGGGCGAGCGCTGCGAGGCCCTCGCAAAAGAGATCGGGCAGGCCCGCAGCGCCCTGGAAGGCTTGAAAGGCGTCAAAAAAGGGAAGGAAGAGATCTTCAGGCAGATGAAGAGCTACGGCGAGGGGCGCAGGAAGGCGTCGAGCCCCCACAGCCCGCTCATCAAGATACTGAAGACCTCAGGGGAGACCGAGCAGGTCATGGAGAGGTTCTTCTCCAGGGAGATGGAGTACCACGTGCTTACCGAGCGCGACCCCATCAGCCTCTCCATCATAGCAAAAGAATACGGGGACGATTTCATCTTCTTCCCGAAGAACGGCATGTTCTCCATGACGGGGGAAGAGGCAGACGTGCGCATCACCCGCGTGGATAGCCCGGCAGAGGCGCTCAAAAGGATCGAGGCGGGGGAAGAGGGCCTTTTCCTGTCGGGGAATATCCTCGTCGATTCGCGGGGCCTCATCCGCAAGGGGCAGGACAAGAGCACGCTCTCGATCAGGGAGTTCAGGGAGAAGATGAGGCTCGAATCGGAGCTGGCGGAAATCGAGGAGCAGCTCAAGGCAAAAGGCGCCGCCCTCGACGGGCAGTTGCAGTCGCAGAAAGAGCTTGAGCGGTCGCGCGCTGCGGCGGCCGAGCAGGCGAGGTCGCAGGCGGCCGTCTTCTTAGGCCTGGAGAGGGAGGTCATCCAGACGGAAGCGGAGGCGAAGACGACCCGCGAGCGCCTGGCGGAAAGCGGGCAAAGCGCGGCCCCCGGCATAGAGGACGAGGATACGACCGTCTCCGCTGAGGAGGCGCAGGAGAAAGAAAGGTGCGAGGCCGAGAAGGGAGAGATCGAGACGGCCCTTTCCGACTTGAGAAAGGCCCTCGAAGAGGCTAAGGAAGGAGAGCACGGGGCAGACGCAGAGTTTCACGAGGTATCGATCAGGATAGAAAGGGCGCGGAACGAGCTGGCGAAGAACGAGGAAGAGGCGGCCAGGAAAAAGGCCGCTGCCGGCGCCCTCCAGGAGGAGAAGGCCGCCAGGCAGCGCAAGCTGGCGGAAGCGGAGGCGGACCTGAAGAACACGTCCTCCAAATCGGAAGGCCTCGAAGAGGCGATGGGCGCCTTGCGGGAGGATTGCGACAAGGCGGTCATCCGGTACGAGGAGATGAAGGGACGCCTCGGCGACGCCCACGCAGAGAAATCGGGCCTTGAAGAGGAGCTGCGCCTCGCAGGGGAGGAGCACGACAAGGCGCGGAGCAAGAGGGAAGGCGTCGAGAAGGAGCGGATCGTCCTCCAGGAAAAGATCGACGTTGTCCGCAAGAGACTCCTCGACGACTACGGCGTGGAAGAACCGGCGGAGGCGCCCGCCCAGGCGGTCAGGGACGAGGCCGAGCGGGGGCGTATCCTCCAGGAGATCGAGGCCCTCGGCGAGGTGAACTTCAGGGCCGAGAAGGAAGCGGCCGCCCTCAAGGAGCGGATCGAGTTCCTGGAGCGGCAGAAGGACGACCTCGTTGTCGCCATGGAGTCCCTGAAAAAGACCATCGCGAAGATCGACTCCGTCTCGCGGGAGCTGTTCCTTGAGACCTTCGAGCGCGTCAACGAGGCCTTTAAGGGCTTCACCCAGACCCTTTTCAAGGGCGGGCAGGGGATGCTCATGCTCAGCCCGGAGACGAACGGGATAGACCTCTACGTGCAGCCGCCGGGGAAAAAGGTCATACGGATGGAGCTCCTTTCAGGCGGGGAAAAGGCGCTCATATCCCTCGCCTTCCTGCTCTCCCTCATGGATACGAAGCCCTCCCCCTTCACTCTCATGGACGAGATCGACGCGCCCCTCGACGACGCCAACCTCGTCTGCCTCCTTGACGTAGTGAGGGCCATCAGCAGGAAGACGCAGACGATCATCATCACCCACAACCGGCTCACCATGGAATCGTCGAACACTATATACGGCATTACGATGGAAGATGAGGGCATCTCAAAGACTATTTCCATAAAACTTTAACCTCTCCCTAAGTTATTTCTGTGTTCCCGCTGAATCAAGACCATGCTCTTAAATTAAGTTACATATCAGGCCCGTGATCTGCCATCGTCTGTTCGAAATATGGCCCGGCTGTAATATCGCCTCACTTTCTCACAGGCAATTATTGGGGCTCAGCGCCCCCTCGCCGGGCGAAGCCCGGCGAGCCTCCCTGCTCAGACAGACCAAGATGCCATACACACTGCAAGACGTCTTATGCCACCCAACAAATTTAGCAAAACCCGCTCTTACCGCCGCTTTACGAATGCGCCTTATACAATTGCGGCGGTCGCGGCTTGGGGCGGGCCTTGGCTTACAATGAGCTAGAGTACGGGTATGAAGACTCGATCTTACTATGAAAGTGTGCGTTGGCGAGCCCGGGGAGCGCCTCCAGGAATCGGGAGATGTGGATGCACTGTGAGACGTGTTGGCCGGAGATCCCACCCTATCAGTTCAAAGTAGGTTTGCGGGCGCCCGCACGTTCCGAGAGTGTTGAAAAGGCGCCACCTTGCATGCGGGTGGTACGCCAGAGGCGTGAGTCCAGCCGCAAAGAGCATTGGTTTAGCTTTTTGCCTTGGCTCTCGCAACAGGCGCGGCGCTCAGGTCTTCAGCAGGCCGAGGGCGTCCCTTACTTCGCTCAGCGTCTCAGCGGCCATCCGGCTGCACGCCGCCGCGCCGTCGCGGAGCGCGTCGAGGACGTATTTCGCATCCCCCTTGAGGACCGCAGCCTTCTCCCTCACAGGCCCAAGCTCCGCCATCATGTGCTTGAAGAGTATCCGCTTGCAGTCGATGCACCCCACGCCCGCGCATCTGCACGCCGCGTCCAGCTCTTTCACGGCTGTCTCCGGGGAGAAGGCCCGGTGCATCGTAAATATATTGCAGACCTCCGGGTTGCCCGGGTCCGCGCGCCGCACCCTCGCCACGTCGGTGACCGCGGTCCGGAGCTTCTCCCAGATGCTCTTCTCGTCCTCCAGGATGCCGATGTAGTTGTTGAGGGTCTTCGACATCTTGCTCTTGCCTTCCGTGCCCAGGATCCTCGGCGCGCAAGAAAGGATCGCCTGCGGCTCCGGAAAGATCTGCCCGAACCGCGCATTGAACCTCCGGGCAACCTCGCGGGAAAGCTCGACGTGCTGCACCTGGTCCTCGCCGACGGGCACGTACCCCGCCTTGTAGATAAGGATGTCGGCTGCCTGGAGCACGGGATAGTCCATGAGGCCCATGTTGATGTTCGAGCGGTGCTGGCGCGACTTGTCCTTGAACTGGGTCATCCTCTCAAGGTCTCCGATGGGCGTCAGGCAGTTGAATATCCAGCAAAGCTCCGTGTGCTCCCGCACGTGGGACTGGATTATCAGGCGGCACCTTGCGGGGTCGAGGCCGCAGGCGATAAGGATGAGCGCAGTATCGAGGCACCTTTGGGCCAACTCCCCCGTCTCGTACTCGACCGTTATGGCGTGGTAATCGACTACGCCGTAGATGCACTCGTACTCATCCATGAGGGCGACCCACTGCCTGAGGGCCCCTACGTAATTGCCGATGTGTATCTCGCCCGTAGGCTGGATGCCGCTGAAAACTCTATCCACAAAAGCTCCTGAATAAGGGGATAATCTACAATAATGGCCGCTCAAAATCAATATAACCGCGATCGGGGATGTACTTGACAGAAAAGGTAGAGCAATTTAATCTATCCCCATGAAGATTTCGACCCAGAGCAGGTACGGCGTGAGGGCGGTCTTCGATATAGCCTACAACTCGACCGGCCGGCCGTGCCAGGTGAGGGACATAGCGGCGAGGCAGGCCCTTTCTCCCCGCTACATAGAGCAGATCTTCCAGAAGCTGAAGCGCGCGGGCATTATAAAGAGCGTGCGGGGGCCTTCGGGCGGCTACTGCCTCGCCAGGGAGGCGGAAGAGATCAGCGTGGGCGACATAGTCAGGGCGGCGGAAGGACCGGTTGAGCTTGTGGGCTGCCTGCGTCCTGCAAAAGGCAGGGCGGAGGGGTGCGACCGCATCGACCGGTGCATGGTGCGCGAGGTATGGGCGGAAGGCTCGGCAAGGCTCATGGCGTATCTCGATTCGGTCAGCATAGGCCGCCTTTGCAAAGAGGCGGGCGCGAGGGGGCTGGAGCGGGCCGGCAGCGACCAGCTCATATATTATATATAGCCCGGTTTCCGGAAGGCGCGCGGACCCCGGCAGGCACACAGACTCAAATAGTCCAAGACACTTACCGATCCCTATCCGCAGCACGGAAAGACTTGCAAAATAACGTACGCGTCCTATATTATCCTCCATGGGGCCGTCGGGATGCGCAAAATTATTCTTGACAACTATTCTCAATTTAAACTATAGTAATCCTAGCGTCATAGTAGTGTAATACACAGGCCGGCCTGGCCGGCAGAGAATAAGGAGGCCGCTATGGGCAGATACGAGGACAACAGCCAGTCGATTGGAGGGACGCCGCTCGTAAGGCTGAACCGCATTGTGGGTCCGCAGGCGACCGTTCTGGCGAAGACCGAGGGCAGGAACCCGGCTTATTCAGTAAAGGACCGCATAGGCACGGCCATGATCGCGGACGCTGAAAAGACGGGCCGCCTGAAACCCGGCATGGAGATCATCGAGCCGACCTCCGGTAATACGGGCATCGCCCTGGCGTTCGTGGCCGCAGCGCGGGGCTACGGGCTGCTCCTTACGATGCCGGAAACGATGAGCATCGAGCGCCGCAAAGTGCTGAAGATCTTCGGCGCCAACCTCATCCTGACGGAGGCGGCGAAAGGCATGAAAGGGGCCATCGCAAGGGCAACGGAGATCGCCCAGGGCGACCCTTCCCGCTATTTCATGCCGCAGCAGTTCGAAAACCCGGCAAACCCCGCCATCCACGAGGCGACGACAGGGGTGGAGATATGGAACGACACGGACGGGAAGATGGACATCCTCGTCTCCGGCGTCGGGACCGGGGGGACGATAACGGGGGTAAGCCGCTATTTCAAAATCAAGAGAGGCAGGAAGATCGTCTCCGTCGCCGTAGAGCCGGCAGAGTCGCCCATCCTTACCCAGGCGCGCAAAGGAGAGGCATTGCAGCCCGGTCCGCACAAGATACAGGGTATAGGCGCGGGCTTCGTGCCTAAGGTGCTGCAGCTCGACCTGGTGGACCGAATAGAGACAGTGACCACCGACGAAGCAATAGACATGGCCCGCAAGCTTGCCAGGGAGGAAGGCATCCTGTGCGGCATATCGAGCGGCGCGGCGGTCGCCGTCGCAGCCAGCATCGCGAAAGAGCCGGAGAGCAGGGGAAAGACCATTGTGGTGATCCTCCCCGACGCAGGCGAGCGCTACCTGACCGCCCCCCTGTTCCAGAACCTGTTTCCGGGCCTGGAGACTGCTAAGGCTTCCGATGAAGCGATTTAATACAGGGAGTCATTGGCGATGAAGATGTCCACCAGAGGCAGGTACGGACTCCGGGCGATGATAGACCTGGCGGCCCACCAGAAGGACGAAGTGCCTATCTTCCTCTCCGACGTAGCGAAGAGACAGGAGATATCGGAGAAGTACCTTGAGCATATCTTCGCGGCCCTGCGCGCCGCAGGTCTCGTGCATACCGTGCGGGGCAGGAAAGGGGGCTTCCTCCTGAGCAGGCCGGCGGCGAAGATAACGGCAAGCGAGGTCGTCACGGCCCTGGAAGGCCGCTGCAGGCTCGTCGATTGCGTTGACAAGCCGCAGGTCTGCCCGCGGTCTGCCACCTGCGCCACCCGCGACATCTGGACCCTCCTCGGGGGCAAGATGGACGAGTTCCTTTCCGGTTTCACCCTCGACCGGCTGGCAAAGATGCAAGAGGAGAAATCGGGGAAGGACATGGCCATGTACTACATATAGAAGACGGACCCATCGGGGCAAGCGCCGGGGCGCCCCAAGCGGTCCGGCGCGAGCCCAAGCCCCCGGCACATATTCAGGAGGTACAGGAAATGGCACATCGAAGACCCGAAACGCTTGCAGTTCACGCAGGACAGGAAAGCCCCGACCCGGCAACGGGCGCCCGTGCGGTGCCCATCTACCAGACGACTTCTTACGTCTTCAGGGACACGGCCCACGCGGCCAACCTCTTTGCCCTGGCGGAGCTGGGAAACATCTACACGCGCATCATGAACCCGACGACGGACGTCTTCGAGCGGCGCGTTGCGGCCCTCGAAGGCGGCACGGGTGCCCTGGCCGTCTCTTCGGGCCAGGCGGCCTCTACGCTTGCGCTCCTTGGGGTCACGCAGGTGGGGGACGAGATAGTCTCGGCCAACAACCTTTACGGCGGCACCTACGAGCTCTTCCATTACACCTTCCCTAAACTCGGCCGCACCGTGAAGTTCGTCGATTCGTCGAAACCGGAGGCGATCGCCAAGGCGATCACGGGACGGACCCGCGCCGTCTACGCAGAGACGATCGGCAACCCGAAGCTCGATGTCCCCGATTTCGAGGCCGTGGCAAAGATCGCCCACGACGCGGGCATCCCCCTGGTCATCGACAACACGGTGGGCGTCGGCCTTGTGAGGCCCCTCGACTACGGGGCGGACATCCTGGCGACATCGGCGACGAAGTACATAGGCGGCCACGGCACGTCCATCGGCGGCGTGATCGTGGACGGCGGCAAATTTAACTGGGGCAACGGCAAGTTCCCTGAGTTCACCGAGCCGGACCCGAGTTACCACGGTCTCAAGTTCTGGGACGTCTTCGCCGATTTCGGCGACATGGGAAACGTCGCTTTCATCTTCAAGGTCCGCGTCGAGCTGCTGCGAGATATCGGCGCCGCCTTGAGCCCTTTCAACGCCTGGCTTTTCCTCCAGGGGCTGGAGACGCTTCCTTTGCGCCAGAAGAAGCATTCGGAGAACGCCCTTGAGACAGCACGCTTCCTGAAAGGCCATCCCCTCGTCTCCTGGGTCAACTATCCTGGCCTGCCCGACAACCCGAACTACCCGGTGGCGAGGAAGTACCTCAAGAACGGCTTCGGATCGCTCGTGGGCTTCGGCATCAAGGGCGGCCTCGAGGCGGGCAAGAGATTCATCGAGTCGGTGGGCCTTTTCTCGCACCTTGCCAATATAGGCGACGCCAAGAGCCTCGTCATCCATCCCGCATCGACCACGCACCAGCAGCTTACGCGGGCCGAGCAGGAGGAGACGGGCGTCACCGAGGACTATATCCGCCTGTCGATAGGCATAGAGGACGTGGAAGACATCAAGGAAAACCTCGACCAGGCGCTGAAGAAAGCAGCGGGGTGAGCCGATGGCTGCGCGCGGCGGGGAGGGCCTGGGCTTAGCGGAGATAAGATACTACACCTTTGCCCAGGCCCCCTCCCCCTTTCAAACGGAGGGCGGAAAGGCGCTCTCCCCCGTCACGCTCGCCTACGAGACTTACGGCAGCCTCAACGCGGACAGATCGAACGCAGTCCTTATCCTCCATGCCCTGACGGGGGACGCCCACGCTGCCGGCCTGCGCGCGGAAGACGGCGCCCCGGGCTGGTGGGACAACATGATAGGGCCGGGCAGGGCCTTCGATACGGACAGGTACTTTGTCATCTGCTCCAATGTGCTGGGCGGGTGCAGGGGCTCGACGGGCCCGTCCTCGATCAATCCCCAAACGGGTAGGCCCTACGCCCTCGATTTCCCCCTCATCACCGTCGGGGACATGGTCAACGCCCAGCGCCGGCTCGTAGATCACCTGGGGATAGACCGGCTCTTATCCGTCTCCGGCGGCTCCATGGGGGGGATGCAGGCCCTCCAGTGGGTCGCCTCCTGTCCTGAAAGGGTCCGCTCGGTCATACCGATAGCTACGACCGCCACCCACTCGCCCCAGCAGATCGCCTTCAACGAGGTCGGAAGGCAGGCGATCATGGCGGACCCCAACTGGAACGGGGGCAACTATTACGGCGCGGAGCTTCCCGCAAAGGGCCTGGGCGTCGCCAGGATGATCGGCCATATTACCTATATGAGCGACCTGTCGATGAGCGAGAAGTTCGGCAGGCGGTTCAGGAACGGCCATTCCGGCTTCTCCTTCGACCCGAACTTCGAGGTGGAGGGCTACCTGCAATACAGGGGGGAGAACTTCATAAAGCGCTTCGACCCGAACTCGTACCTCTATATAACGAAGGCCATCGACTACTTCGACCTTGCAAACGGCAGGGGGCTGCATGAGCTTTTGAAAGGCATAAAGGCGCGTTTCCTGGTAATCGCCTTCAAGTCCGACTGGCTCTATCCGGCTTACCAGTCGCAGGAGATCGCGAAGGCGTGCAAGCGGGCCGGGGTGGAGGCGACCTACGCGGAGCTCAACTCCACGTGGGGCCACGACGCCTTTCTCATAGAAGTCGAAGAGGAGGCGCAGCTCATAAGGCACTTCCTCAGAAGGGTGAGGGCGTCGGCGTGATGGAACTGAGACTCGACCAGAGGTGCATCGTCGATCTGATAACGCCGGGGGCGTCCGTCCTCGACCTCGGCTGCGGAGACGGCAACCTCCTGGCTGCCCTGGCGGAAGAGAAACAGATCAGCGGCCAGGGCATAGAGATCGACGACGATGCCATCATGCGGTGTGTGGCGAGGGGCCTCAACGTCTTCCACGACGACATCGACCGGGGCCTGTCGGAATACGAAGACCGGTCGTTCGATTTCGTCGTCCTTAACCAGACGTTCCAGCAGGTGAGGAAGCCCGTCGAGGTGCTGACGGAGGCCCTGCGGGTAGGGGTGCGGGTCATCGTCGGTTTTCCCAATTTCGCCACCCTCGCCACGCGCTTCCAGTTGGGCATAAGGGGGAGGGTGCCCGTTACCCCTTCCCTGCCGTACGAATGGTACGACACGCCCAACCTCCACTTCCTCTCCATCCTCGATTTTATCGACTACTGTGCAAAACGGTCCATACGGATAGAAAAAGCCTTTTATTTCGGCGCGAGGAAGAGAATAAGGATATTCCCCAACGCCCTGGCCCGCGTGGGGGTGTTTCTCGTTACGAAAGGGTGACGTCTCTATACATGACCGGTTTGGTTGACAATAGGCAGGGCCGGACTTATATTATGCGCACCATGATAAAGGGAGCGCACGCGGGAAAACGCGGTCTTTGCAGGCGACTGGCTGTGGCCGTATGTCTTTTGTTCTTCTTCTCCCAGGCGCTTTCCGCGGCCGGCGCCGCCGTGAGGCCGTGCCCGCCTGCAACGGCGGCGGCCGGTCATGGGCAGGCCGCGCACGGCGAAGGCTGTTGCTGCTGCAAGAACGTCAACACGGCGCAGGCCGCGCCCTGCGGTTTGCAGTGCAAATGCGGCGCGGAGGACGGTAAAATTCCTCTCGTTTCCGGTCCTGGCGTGCAAGGCCCGGCCCCCGGCCCAGGTCCTGCCCACGCGGCCCCCGGCGCGCCGTCGCTACGTCACGAAAACCTCCGGAATACCCTCCAGGCGCGGGAAACGATCTACCTTATAAATCTCAACCTTCTCTGCTGAAGTCCGGTCCCCGGCTTGTCTGTCCGGGGTTTTTTCGTTCTCGTTACAAACCGATTTCAGATCTGTCAGTACATTAGCTTGCCCGGAGAAAGCGGGCGTATTATCTAAAAGGCAAAGGAGGAAAAACCATGCGCAGCTTGACAATTATTGTCACCATGCTTCTGCTAGTCGTAGGGGCAACCTACGCGGCCGATACCGTTGCGAAGAAGGCGGGGGAGTATTCCGTGGAGACGACCATCGACAGGAACCCGCCGGTAACGGGAAAGAACAACGTCGATATCAGGGTGAAGGACAAGACGGGCAAGACCGTAACCGACGCAAAAGTTGCCGTCGAGTACTCCATGCCGGCAATGCCGGGCATGCCGGCGGCGAGCTACAAGGCCAACGCCGCGCTGTCGGGCGATAGATACAAGGCCGTTATCGAGCCTTCCATGGGCGGTTCGTGGAACGTGGCGATCAAGGTGAGCCGGGCCGGGAAGACGGAGACGGCGAGATTTACCATCGACGTAAAATAAATCGATCCGGGAGGGCTGTCATGATCTCGTCTGTTAAAAGAACCTGGAACGTTGCAACATTAGTTTTATCCTGCCTCTTGCTGCTGACCTGTCTGACGGCGCCCCCCGGATTGCTCTTTGCCCAGGAAGGGACGGTGAGCCTCGACGACCTGATCGCCGAAGGCTTGAGGAACAGCCCGGAGATCCAGGCTGCAAAGTCGAGGGCGGATGCTGCGGGCTACCGCGTCCCCCAGGCCAAGAGCCTGCCTGACCCTATGGCGACGTTAGGCTACCAGAACGATGGGCTCAGCAGCCTCACCCTCGGTCAGAGCATCATGTCCATGGGTATGTCGGGTGTATCCCAGCAGTTCCCTTTCTGGGGGAAGCGGGCCCTTAAAGGAGAGGTGGCCGCAAAGGACGCCGAGAGCGAAGCGGCGCTCTCGGCTGCTGCACGGCACAGGGTGGTAGCCCAGATAAAGCTCGCTTTTTACGACCTCTTTCTCGCCTACAAGACCATGGACATCCTGAAAGACAGGACCGTTCTCTTCTCGAAGATCGAAGACGCGGCCGCAAGCAGGTACGCCTCGGGGACAGGTATGCAGCAGGAGGTCGTCATGGCCCAGACGGAGAAGTACATGATCCTCGAAAAAGAGGAGATGCAACGCCAGCGTATACAGGCCCTCCAGGGCATCCTCAACGCGGTAGTGGGCAGGGAGGTGAGCGCCCCTCTCGGCCGTCCGATCCTCCCACCCGCCAGCCCGTTTCCCGTCACCCTCGACGAGGCGGTGAACATGGCGAAAGAGCATTCGCCCGACGTGAAATCGAAACAAAAGATGGTGGAAGGGGCCGAGGCAAAGGTAAAGCTGGCCAGAAAAGAGTATTATCCCGATGTGACCGTCGGCGGCAATTACTTCTACAGGACGGGCAACCTGGGAGATATGTGGAGCCTTACCTTCAGCTTCAGCCTGCCGATCTTCTACAAGACAAAGCAGGAGCAGGCCCTGGCTGAGGCCAACGCGTCGCTTACGCAGGCCAGGCGTGAGCTGAAGGCAACGGAGCTGATGCTTGCTTCCGGCGTGAAGGAAGGCCACTCGATGATCCTGGCGGCCGACCGGCTGATAGAGCTTTACAAGGAGGGATTGATCCCGAAGGCAAACCAGGACGTCCAGCTCTCCTTTTCGAATTACGTGACTGGAAGGATCGACGCCCTGACTGCGATCACGAGGATCAAGAACCTGCTCGACTATGACCTGCTTTACTGGAACCAGGTCGTGGAGAGGGAGAAGGCCATAGCAAGGTTGCACGCCATCATGGGAACGGAGGAGATAGTACAGAGCAGCCGGCAGACTTCCGGGGATGACGCGAAGAGCGTGGCATGGGGAGAGGCACGATGAAGAAGCGGAAGAGAATGATAATAGTTGCGGCGGCGGTTGCAGCCATTGCTCTTATATTCTGTCTTTCAAGACCGGGCAAACGCGTGACCGATCCCTTACCAGTCCCGGCGGTCGAAGCGCAGGAAAAAACGAGCGCCATGCCGGGAATGCCCGCAGAGAAACCGTCGGCTCAAAAGGCGCCGGCCGAGTCGGCGCCGGAAGCGCCCACGCTCGAAATATCGCCCGAGAAACAGCAGCTCATAGGGGTGAAAACGGTTACGGCGCAGGTGCTTCCCCTCACCAAGACGGTCCGCACGGTGGGTCTCGTAGAATACGATCAGAGGAAACTAAACACGATCAACACGAAGGTCGAAGGCTGGGTCGAGAAGCTCTACGTGAACTTCACGGGCATCTATGTGAAGAAGGGGGACCCGGTCGCGGATATATACAGTCCGGAGTTGTGGGCAACGCAGCAGGAGTTCATCAACATCGTGAGGTGGGCGAAGAGGGCGGGAGCGAAAAGCGGTACATCCGCCGGGGACGACACACATGACGGAGGTGCGCCGGACATAAAGGCCATGATCGACCGGGACGCCCAGTCGCTCGTCGAGGCCGCCCGCCAGCGCCTCAAGCTCCTCGATATAAGCGATGCCCAGATCAAAATGATCGAGGAGAGCGAAAAGCCGATCCGTACACTCACAGTCTATAGCCCCTATAGCGGCTATGTATTGCAAAAGAACGTGAACCAAGGCACGCGCGTAATGCCGGGCGCCGACCTGCTGGATGTCGCCGACCTTTCGACCGTATGGATCACGGCCGACATCTACGAGTACGAGATGCCCCTCATCAAGGTCGGAGACAACGCTGTTGTACAGTTGAGCTACTTTCCCGGCAGGCAGTTTACAACCAGGATCGATTATATCTACCCTACCCTCCAGGGGGAGACGAGGACATTGAAGGCCCGTTTCACGCTGCCTAACGAAGGCGGGCAGCTCAAGCCTCAAATGTTCACGAACGTGGAGATGAAGATCGACCTCGGCCAAAAGCTCGCGGTCCCGGCCGATGCGGTTATCAATACGGGGATAAGACAAGTCGCCTACGTCGATAAGGGGAACGGCGTCTTCGAGCCCAGGGAAGTCCTTACCGGCGTGCAGACGGACAAGCTCGTGGAGATCACTGCGGGCCTCAAGGCAGGCGAGAAGGTCGCATCTGCTGCCAATTTCCTGATCGACTCCGAAGCGAAGCTGAAAGGGGTCGAGCCGCTTCCAAGACAGATATCGGGTCAAAAAGAGGCGCCGGGGCAGGTGCCTGCACCGGCTGCGCACCAGCACTAGGCGAGAACTGATGGAGACAACTACGGGTGCATAAGGTGAACCGATAATGATAGCGAAGATCATCGAATACAGCGCCAGGAACAAGTTCATCGTCTTTCTCTTTGTCTTCTTCGCCATCGCCTGGGGCTACTGGGCGATCAGGAATATTCCCCTCGACGCGATCCCCGACCTCTCTGACACGCAGGTCATCATCTATACGGAGTGGACGGGCAGGAGCCCCGACCTGGTCGAGGACCAGGTCACCTATCCCATCTCGTCGACGCTCCTCGCCGCACCGAGGGTCCAGGCGGTACGGGGCTTCTCATATCTCGGGAGCTCGTTTATCTACGTGATATTCGATGAAGGGACTGACATTTACTGGGCGAGGAGCAGGGTTCTGGAATACCTCCAGGCCGTTCGCAACAAGCTCCCGGCCGACGTAAACCCGATCCTCGGCCCCGACGCGACAAGCCTCGGCTGGGGCTTCGAATATGCCGTTGTCGATGAGAAACACAACCTTGACCTCGCCCAGTTGCGCTCCCTCCAGGACTGGAACCTCAAGCTCGCCCTTGAGAGCGTGCCGGGTGTGGCGCAGGTGGCGAGCGTCGGCGGCTTCGTCAAACAGTACCAGGTCACGGTAGACCCGGACCGTCTCCTCGGCTACAACATCCCCATAACGAAGGTGATGGAGGCCGTACGGAGGAGCAACCTCGACGTGGAAGGGCGGGTGCTGGACCTCTCCGGCTTCGAGTACATGATCCGCGGCAGGGGCTACATCAAGAGCCTACGGGACATCGAGAACATCTCCGTCGGAGCGTCTCCGCAGGGGACCCCCGTCTACGTGAAAGACGTGGGATCAGTCCAGCTCGGTCCGGAGATAAGAAGGGGCGTCGCCGAGCTCGACGGCAAGGGCGAGGTGCCCGGGGGGATCGTCATCGTCCGGTTCGGCGAGAACGTGCTCAACGTGATCGAGCGCGTAAAGGAAAAGATCAGGACGGATATCGCCCCCTCCCTGCCTCACGGCGTAAAGATCGTAACGACCTATGACAGGTCCGATCTCATCAACCGCTCCATTGCAACCCTAAAGGACGAGATCATAAAGCTCGCCATTGCCGTGAGCGTTGTCTGCATCGTCTTCCTCCTCCATTTGCCGAGCGCGCTCGTCGTCATCCTGACGCTGCCCGTCGCGATCATAATGAGTTTCATCCTCATGTTCTATCTGCGGGTGACGACGAACATCATGAGCCTTGCGGGGATCGCCATAGCAATAGGCGCCATGGTCGATGCATCGATCATCATGGTCGAGAACGCTCATAAGAAGCTGGAGGAGTGGGAAGAGTCCGGCCGGCCGGGAAGCAGGACCGATGTTATAATAGAGGCGGCGAAAGAGGTGGGCCCGTCGCTTTTCTTCTCCCTTCTTGTCATAACGGTCGGCTTCCTCCCGGTCTTCACCCTCCAGGCCCAGGCGGGCAGGCTTTTCAAGCCCCTGGCATACACGAAAACCTTCGCCATGCTCTTTTCCTCTTTCCTCGCGGTCACCCTCACGCCTGTCCTTATGACCCTCTTCATAAGGGGGCGGATCAGGCCGGAGGAAAAGAACCCCGTAAGCCGCTTCCTTCACTGGGTCTATGGGCCGATTGCAGGTTTTGCCCTGCGCTTCAAGAAGACGGTCATCATCGCCTCCATTCTAGTGCTGGTCGTCTCCATATACCCCTTTACGCGCCTCGGCTCCGAGTTCATGCCGCCTCTCTACGAAGGGACGCTCTTCTACATGCCCGTCACCTCCCCGGCCCCCTCCATATCGGTCGTCTCGGACCTCCTTCAATTGCAGGACAAGATTTTGAAGCGCATCCCGGAGGTAGAGAGCGTCTTCGGCAAGGCCGGCCGCGCGGAAACGGCTACGGACCCGGCGCCGCTCGAGATGTTCGAGACCGTCATCAACCTCAAGCCCGAGTCTACCTGGCGGCCGGGCATGACGGTGGAAAAACTGAAAGACGAGATGAACGACGCCCTCACGATCCCCGGCGTCTCGAACTCCTTTACCATGCCCATAAAAGCCCGGATAGACATGTTGGCGACAGGCATAAGGACGCCCGTGGGCATCAAGATACTCGGGCCGAACCTGGACGAGCTGGAAAAGCTGGGCCTTGCGATAGAGCACCACATGAAGTCGATTCCCGGCACGAGGAGCGTTTACGCCGAGAGAGTGACTACAGGCTACTTCCTCGATATCAACGTAAGACGTGAGGAGGCCGCCCGTTACGGCCTGGCGGTCCAGGACGTGCAGGACGTGATCGAGTCCGCCATCGGCGGCATGGACCTCACCACGACAATCGAGGGCAGGGAGCGTTATCCCGTGAACGTCCGGTATGCGAGGGAGCTCCGGGGCGATATCGACCAGTTGAAAAGGGTGCTTGTGCCCGTTGCACCGATGGGGGGCGCCCAACGGGGTAACGCCACCGGCGGCATGGATCCATCGGGCGCACAGCTTCAGCCGGGCTACGGCAGTACCCAGTCGAGCCGCGTTCCGCTCGCACAGCTCGCGAACATAAAGGTCGTGCGCGGACCGACGAACATAAAGAGCGAAGAAGGGCTGCTGGCGGAGTACGTTTACGTCGATTTCTCAGGAAGAGACGTGGGCGGCTACGTGAACGAGGCAAAAAAGAGCGTGGCCTCCCTCAGGATACCGGAGGGGTACCGCCTCCAGTGGAGCGGGGAGTACGAGTACCTCGTAAAGACACAGCAGCGCCTCAAGCTCGTTATCCCCCTGACGCTCCTGATTATCTTTGTCCTTATCTATTTCAATACAAGGTCGGTGACAAAGACGGTCATCGTCCTCCTCGCGGTGCCTTTCTCCCTGGTCGGCTCGTTCTGGTTTCTCTACCTGCTGGGTTACAACATGAGTATCGCCGTCTGGGTGGGGATCATTGCCCTTGCGGGACTCGACGCGGAGACCGGGGTCGTCATGCTCCTCTACCTGGAGCTTGCCCACGACGAATGGCAGAAAAAAGGTATGCTGAAAACCGTTGCCGACCTCAAAGACGCCGTCATGGATGGCGCAGTCAAGAGAATACGTCCCAAGATCATGACGGTTGGGGTGATCCTCGCGGGACTCATCCCCGTCATGTTCAGCAACGGCGCCGGCGCGGACGTGATGAAGAGGATCGCCGCCCCGATGGTCGGCGGCGTAGTTACGTCCACGATACTTGAGCTTGTCATCTACCCAGCCATCTACATGTTATGGAAGGGGAGGGGACTCAAGAAAGGGAGGGTGTAGCCGTAAGATAGTGTCGCCGGTCTCGGCGCATGGCGGGCCTTTCCCCTTTGGCCGCTAACCCTCCGCCATAACGGCTTCCAGCCCCAGGTCCTTTATCATCTCGAAATCAAGGCCGGGGTCCCTTCCGGGGGTTGTGAGGTAATCCCCCGTCATCAGGGAGTTCGCCCCCGCCACGATGCCGAGGGGCAGGAGCTGGCGCAGGTTCGCCTCCTTCCCGCCGCAGAGCTTGATGTCCTTATCGGGCAGGATAAAGCGAAAGATAGCGATGGTGACGAGCAATTCGATCGGATGAACGGAAGGGGTGGCGGAAAGAGGCGTGCCGGGCCTGGGGTCGAGGATGTTGAAGGGGACGGAGTCCACATCCAATCCTTTCAGCGTCAGGGCGAACTCGATCCTCTGCTCCATCGACTCGCCCATGCCGATGATGCCGCCGCAGCACGTCTTCAGCCCCGCTTTTTTTGCGGCCAGGATCGTGTCGATATCTTCCTGGTAAGCGTGGGTCGTGCAGATGTTGTCGAAGAAGCTCCGCGCAGTCTCCAGGTTGTGGTGATACCTGTAAAGGCCCGCATCCTTAAGGGCCGCGGCCCGCTGGGCGTCGATCATGCCCAGGGAGGCGCAGGGCCTTATGCCCGCTGCGTCGATCTCCCTCACTGCGCCGTAAATCACTTCCCACTCCGCCTCGCTGTCGATGCGCGTCCCGCTCGTAACGATGCCGAACATGTGCGCCCCGGCCGCCTTTGCCCGGCCGGCGGCAGCCACGATCTCCTCTTTTGAGACGAGGCCGTAAACGGGCGTAGCCGTCTCGTAATGGGCCGACTGGATGCAGAACCTGCAATCCTCCGGGCACCTTCCCGACTTGGCGTTTATGATCCCGCAGACGTTGACCCTCTTCCCCTTGAAGTGCTCCTTTATCTCCGAGGCCGCCGCCATGAGGGCGAAGGGCCTTTGCACGCCTATCTCGCAGAGCCGGGACGCTTCCTCCCGGCCGATGTCCCTGCGCTCTATCGCGCGCTCCTTCAGCGTTTTCAGTCTGTCGTCCATTCCCGTCCTTCTCCTGGGCCGTTTTCGGTGTCTCTTATTTGTCCGGCCGATAGAATAACATAATCTTGAGTTAAATTGTCAGATATAAGAGCGTAATATAGGGCAAACGCATTTGAACTTTAGCATGTAGCAAGGAGCGAGACACGCTCCCTTCACACGCTAGGCTCCGCTCCCGATCAGCGTAAGGCTGCGCTTCGCTTGCTGCGAGACGTAGAGTATGAGAGGGTACCGGCGCTCGCAGCACCGCCTTTTTTTCAAAAAGGCGGACGCTTCAGGCTTATAACAACCTGCCTTAGCGGGGCGCCCGCGACATCCTACTTAACGTTCCGCGGGCCGCAACGCTCCGCAATGCGTGTTTCAGGGACGTGTCTCCCCTCCTTCAGGCAAGGGGGAATTCCCCAAATGCGTTTGCCCTGCGCGTCGCCCTTTCCGGCTTTTTGTGCTATTATCGCTATTATGAGATTACGGATAGGCGCAATGGCGGTTGGCGCCGTCTTGCTGGTCTGTCTTTGCGCCGGCCCTCAGCTTTCTGCGCAGTCAGGAACCCCGGCGGCGCAAAGGGAGACCCTCGTCGCGTACCTTGCCGGACAGGGCATCACAGACGCAAGGGTCCTCGCAGCCTTAAGAAAGGTGCCGCGGGAGCTTTTTGTGGACCCGCCTTACATCGACAGCGCCTATCGTAACACGCCCCTTCCCATCGGCGAGGGGCAGACGATCAGCCAGCCCTTCGTCGTTGCTTATATGACCCAGGCCCTGAGGCTGAAAGGCGGCGAGAAGGTCCTGGAAGTGGGCACAGGCTCCGGCTACCAGGCGGCGGTCCTTGCAGAGACGGCGCGCGAGGTCTACACCATCGAGATCAAGGAAGGCCTTGCAAAGAAGGCGCAGGCGCGCCTCGACCGCCTGGGGTATGCCAACGTGCACGTCCTCGTCGGGGACGGCTACGGGGGCTTGCCGCGCCACGCCCCCTACGATGCCATCATGGTCACGGCCTCAGCGGGAAAGATCCCCGAACCCCTCCTCGCCCAGCTCGCCGAAGGCGGCAGGCTCATCATGCCGGTGGGGTCCGATCCTTACAGCCAGGAGCTCACCCTCGTCGAGAAGAGAGGCGGAAAGCTGCATACCACCCTTCTCGGCGGAGTAATCTTCGTGAGGATGACGGGGGAGGTGGAAAAGAGCAGGTAAGATTGGCTGGGGCCGGGCAGCGATCCCCTTCTTCTGCGCGGCCTTACCTACCTCCGGCGATAGACGTTCGTCTCATCCCTACCCTGCCAACGGCAGCGGGCCGTCAGGGTTGTGCCGTCTTCGCTTATGACCCCGCTGCACGTGCCCCAATCAGGGTAGCCGGGCGTGCGCAGCCACGTCGCCTCCCGGTGTAACTTTCTCGGCCAGGGCTGGGTAGTCAACAAGCAGTTCTCCGCCACGATTCAGACCGCGAAGCCATTTGCGACGAGGGACGGGGCATTCGACCGGCTGCGATTAAAAAGGGCGGGGAAGAAGCCCCGCCCCACATTTGCCAACAAATTGACCGGTTCGAGCTGCCTCGATTAATTACTTGCTTCCAACCCCCTTCAGAAGGGATTCGTATAAATCGGCCCTATGATCAAACCAGACTGGGGGGAACGATCTTCTCTTCGCTATTTCGGACATGTCGATTTCGCCGTAAACAATCCCTTCCTTGTTTTCACCTTTAGTGAGGATCTTGCCCGAAGGATTCGCAATGATGCTTCCACCCACTCCAGGCCAGTAGTCCTCCCCGCCCACTCTATTGACTCCTATGAAATATAGCTCTCGCGATGCCGCTATGCCGGTCCCCAGGGCAAACCAGGCATCCATGTCGAATGCAGGCCAGTTCGTCACGTCGATGATGATGTTGGCGCCCTTCAATCCGGCGATCCTGTGAATCTCGGGGAACCAGTTATCATAGCAAACCAGAAGAGAGAGCCGTCCGTATTCAGTGTCGAATACCTTGACCTGATCACCGGGCATAAAATAACATTTTTCGCCAAGCGGCAAATGGATTTTCCGATGGCGATCAATCAGCCCTTTCGGGCCGACGATGGCTGCTGTGTTGTACATAACGGGTCCGAGCCGGCTTTTCCCTCTCTCGGGCATGCCGAAGATAATGTATACACCCCTTTCTTCCGCTAATTTCTGCAGGCTCTCGGTCGTCGGTCCCGGAACGGGTTCCGAGGCTTCGTAGAAACCATTATACTCGGGTGGAGAAATAGGTCCCACATACCCCGTGGTTATCAACTCGGGAAATATGATCAACTTGGCGCCTCGATCCGCTGCCTCCTTCACAAATCCTGTCATTTTTTTAACATTGGCCTTTTTGTCAAGATGAACGGGGGTCATCTGCACCATCGCCACCTTGAACGTCATCGTTTCGGACGCCTGGGACAGGCCAAGGGACAGCACGATTACAAAAAACAAAGAACAGACGAGAATCCTTAGCATGGTTATCCTCCCCTTTGTTATGAATGGCCGGCCTTTATCAAATGTTCCTCACAGGTTGAGAGCATCAAAAAAAGAAACGTATATTTTGCCGGAAAGCCCGAAAGGAAGGAGGAGCCCGCCCGTGCCTGAGGAGAAATGATATGAGTTCCCCCCAGGGCCAAAGCACTCGTCTTCCCCACCCGGAACGGATCCTGCTCACCCCATTCCCCATTTTCCTCAATAATACAATTTAGAAGAGACCTGTGCAACGGGAAAAACGGAGAAGATAGAGAAATTCCTAGAACCTGTAATACCACCATATATCGAAGGCTTCGTTCTTGATCTTGTCCCTGATGTGCTCTTTTTCCTTGACGATGTAATCCCTCGACTGGCTTGCGATGTCTTTGGGGTAGTGGCCGAGGAGGTACTCCTCTTCGACCATGAAGATGCCGGCGCTTTTGAGCCTGCCCCGGAGGTGCTCCGTGTTGTCGGGCTTCATCATGAGAAAATGGGGGTAGTAGTACAGGGGGATGAAGGGGAAAAAGCGGTGCCTCACGCCCTCCCTGGAGCGATACATGATCTTGAGCCGCTCGACGTAGCCCTCGCTGCCGTCCTTTTCGAGCATCGCGCCCACGTCGGAGGCGGTAAAGCCCTCCGACTCCATGATGGCGGAGAAGGTGGCGAAATGGACGAGGCAGGCGTACTGTGTGGCGTTGAGGATGCCCCGGAAGAGGAGCTTCCTACGCGCAAGCCTGTCGATGTCATCGTAGAAGCGCATAATGCCCCTGACGCGCCGGCGCGTCTCCTCTCCGTCGGCGATGGTGAGCATCCCGCCTTCTCTCTTGATGATGCCGTGGCAGACAAGGGCCTCTACGGCCCTGCGCGCGTATTCCCTGTCCGGCAGGCTCTCGACTAACGCGTCCTCCATGCGCCCGGCCCCTTCGTTCAGGAGAAGGTGGAGCACTCGCGGTATCGCAGGCGCGTCGAGGAGGACGTTGAAGCTGGCCATGGGTTGACTTGACCCCCCTTCTAATCTATATTATTCACGTTATCGAATTGCTGACGTTACCAAGAAGCCCGAACCAACGGTCGAGGACATGCTCAACACTACAACCCGAAAAAACGCAGAGTTGCTGGAACGTTACCATTCCATCCCTATTTCTTATCTATTAAGATACTCCATACTCAGGAGGATTGAAAGGGGAGAGGAGGTCCTGGAGGAGATCCAGGGCAGGGCGGAGGTGAAGCAGGACGTGATACGCGCCTTGCTCTCCGGCTCGCAGCCCTACCTTGTCTCCGAGGAGGGGACCGGAAAGACGCGCCTGGCCCGCTCGATAAGCAGGCTGCTTTTGCCCGTGCCGAAGATCGCCGGATGCCCTTACAACGACGACCCCAAGTGGCCTAAGGAGCGCATGTGCCCCCGCTGCCGGGAGAGCGCAGACCCAGCGGCCCAGTTCGGGATCGAGTGGATAAGCGGCCAGGAGAGGTTTTCCCGGATACAGGGCAACGAGTATACGAACGAGGCGAAGCTCCTCGGCCTGAAGGACATACAGGCCATAGCGCGGGGGATGAGCCCGAAGGACCCGCTGGCCTTCTCAGGGACGGGCGTCTTCAGGGCCAACCGGGGCATCCTTTTCATCGACGAGCTGCCTGCCATAAGGACGAAGGTGCAGGTCCTCCTCCATCCGATCATCGAGGAGAAAAAGGCGATACTGGAGGAGTACAACTGGGAATACCCTCTTGACCTGCTCGTCGTCTCTACGGGCAACCCGGAAGGGTTCTCCCACGTCAACGAGGTGCCGAGGCCGCTCCTCGACAGGCTGGAGACGATCTACATGGACCTGCCTGACGAGGATACGGAATTCGCCATCATGATGATGGAGCGCTTCGGCGGCAAAAACGGATCGGGGCCTGCCGAGTTCTTCCCCGTGGAGTTCCCCAGGATGGAGGACGCGAAGCGGCGGGTGCTCGCGCCCTGGTGGATGCTGTCGCTCATCAATAAGTCGGCGCGGCAGAGCAGGACGTGCCGCTGGCTCGACAAGAAGGCGAGCATCAGGGGCACGACGCGCGCCATCGACCACACGTATTCTTCAACCGAGATGGAGAGGCGGCGGGTGACGCGCCTTGCCGACGTGACGGCCGGCCTCAAGCTGGCCCTGCGGGGGCGCGTCCAGTTGCGCCAGGACCTCGTCGATTACGAGAATCCCAGGGAGACGATACGCAAGATAGACGAGCTGTCGGAAGACCTCGTGCGGAACGGCCTTCTCGATCTGGGCAACGAGATCGCGGCCGCGTGGGACAGGGAGCAGATGGAGAAGGAGGCGGCGGCCCTTGTCGATTTGCCCGGCCGGGAATGGCCGCGCTTCATGCGCGGGTCGGCGGTCCTGCGCGAGAGGCTCCAGGAGATAGAGAACATGGGCAGGGAGCGGTACAGGCTCGACAGGGCGGTCTCCGAAGACGAAGACCTGCTCCAGGAGGTCGAGCGCTCAAGCGACGTCCAGGCCGAGTACCTCATGTCCGCCGCCGAGTTCATCGTCAACATCTGCGCAGGCAGGAAGTGGGTCTACCTGCAGGATGCCCGCGACTTTTACGTGCCTAAGGAGATCTCGTGGGCCCAAAAAGGAACATGGAGATAGCCGATTTATGCAGCCGGTGCCTCGGCTGCGGCGAGGGGGGCGACGAAAACATGCTCTACGACCTCGCCCACATGGACGACCGGACGATCTCGAACCTCGTCAACGATTGCCAGCATGGCGCGAACGGTCTACACGAGAAGGCCCGCCGCAGCGCCAGAAAGCGGCTGGAAGAGAGCCGGGAGGCGACGCAGTCGAAGAAGGGGGAGCTTCGGGACCTGAAGGAGGAGTTTTCTTACAGGCTCCTCGAACAGCTCGCCTCCGGCGGCGAAGCGGACAGGCTCCTCGAAGAGTACCTGGAGAACAACTACCGGAAGCGCCTTGAGGAAGAGCTTGCCATGCTCGACCGCACGGAGGAGTCGATACAGCCGGAGGACGTCGAGAACAGCCTGAAGGAATACGTCGAGAAGGACCTCATCGAGATCGACGAGGACGGGGTGAAGATCACCCCCAGGGGGTCGAACAAGCTCGCCAGATACGTCCTCCGCCGCATCTGGGAAAACCTGGCCCCGGTCCATCCCGGCGCGAACGCCACGAAGGAAGAAGGCTTCGGCATGAGCGAAGGCTTCGCCCACAGGAAGTACGAGTTCGGCGACGAGTTCTACAAGATCGACATGGAGACCACCCTACTTTCCGCCCTGGAGAAAGGGAAAAAGCGGGGGGACCGCATCGAGTTCGACCAGGAAGACCTCTTCGTCAGGGAGACGATCGTAGACACCAAGCTCTGCGTCGGCCTCATCATCGACGAGAGCGGGAGCATGAGCGGCGACAAGATGCACGCGGCGATGGACATCTCCCTTGCCCTTTCCGAGCTGATGCGAAGGAATTCGAGGGACAAGATAAGGCTATTTCTCTTTTCGAACCAAGTGCGGGAGATGGCATACTGGGACATGCTCAACGTGACGTTCGCCGGCGGCACCACGGACATAAGGCGTGCCCTGCGCCGCTTCAGGACCGCCTGCGCGGGGGAGAGCGGCGAGAAGCAGGTCTACCTCATCACGGACACGGAGCCCAACAGCGAGGACGGCAAGTACATAGGCTTCGAGAAGGCGACCCTCGGCGTGCTCCAGGAGGCGGTCATCTACCAGAAGGAGGGCATCACCCTCAATATAATCATGCTCGACAACACGCCGCACCTGCGGGAGTTTGCCTCTGTCCTCGCCAGGCGCAACCTCGGAAGGGTCTTTTTCGCGGAGCCGAAGGAGCTTGGCAGGGTCGTCATGGAAGACTACCTGAGGACCCGCAAAAGGCAGCGCCTCAAGAAAGCGATATAGCCTATTGCAAAGGTCGTTTCCATCCGATCGGGCACAAGTCCAGCCGCCACGAGTATTCCGCATTTTTGCTTTCGCAACAGCCGGCCCCTATCCCCGCCCCCTGCGCAGCACCCTGTGCTCCTTCCCCGCAAGCAGCCTCTTGATATTCTCCCTGTGCTTCACGATTATCATCACCGCCATGACCGCGCACACGGCAATATAGCTCGACGGCGCGCCGAAGGCAGCGAGCACGAAGGGCATGACCGCTGCTGCGCAGATCGAGCCGAGGGAGACATACCCTGCCGCGAGAAAAAGAGCCAGAAAAACGCCAAGCGCAACGAGCACTGCAAGCGGGCCGAGGGCGAGGAAGACGCCCAGGGCCGTAGCGACGCCCTTGCCGCCCCGGAACTTGAGATAGAGGGGGAAAAGGTGGCCCGCGAAGACGGCAAGCCCCGCGGCCGCGACGACCCTTTCCGGCTGTCCGGTCTCGATGGCGAGCCACACGGGGATGAAGCCTTTCAGTATGTCGCATAGGAGGGTGATTACGCCTGCCGCCTTGCCCGCGGCGCGCATCACGTTCGTCGCCCCTATGTTGCCGCTCCCCACCTTCCTCGGGTCCGCGCCCCTTACCTTCGCCAGGAGCAGGCCGACGGGCACGGAGCCCAGCAGGTACGACCCGACCACCCATGCAATCGACAGCGCCATCTCGTCCATCCTTCTTCAGGACCGCCGGTATTTCTCGTTCAGGAGCCTTTTGAAGCGCGGGGCGTAAACGATATCGAAGGTCTCCTCTTTTTCGGGGAAGAGGCCCAGGGCGAACCGCTTCACGCCCTCCACCACGCTTATCGCCTGGTCGTGGGAAAGCTGCTGCGTCCTGATGTATTCCAGGCTGAAATCGACCATGAAGCGGAGGCGCCTCACCTTCTTGTTCTCTTCCCGCAGGTCGTCATCCATGCCTTTTCCGCTCGCTTACGCAGGTCGCTGCTCCTTGCGCGGCCCTTCTTTCGTAAAGAGCTGGGCGTAAAGCCACAGGCCGATGCCGAAGGTGATCGACATGTCGGCCACGTTGAAGGCGGGCCAGTAGTACGTCTTATACGAGACGAGTATGAAATCGACGACCGACCCGTAAGCGATCCTGTCGTACATATTGCCTATGGCCCCGGCGAGGACGAACGTGAGGGCAAGCCTTGTCAGAAGGGGCAGCCGGCGCCTGATAAGATAATATGCCAGCCCCGCGATGATCGCCAGGGGGATGAGGAGGAATATATAGCGGCTTGCGTCGCTCTGGGACATCATCCCGAAAAGGCCGCCCTTGTTTTTCCAGTGGACTATCGAGAGCCAGGATGAAAGATGGAGGGCGCCGCCTAACGGCAGGCCGTCCTGCACGAGGAGCTTCGTCCACCTGTCGAGGAAGAAGACAGGGAGTATTATGAAGAGGTGAGCGTATCTCTGCATCGGCCGCAGATATTCGGGTAGGCCCCGGTCGCCTCTATGTCCAGCGCGTACTGCCAGCACCGATCGCATTTTTGGCCGTCCGCCCGGAGCACCTCGACGTTAAGCTCGTCCGCCTTCGAAAGCTCCACCTGGGAGACGATGAGCACCTCTTTCAGCTCGTTCCCGAGCTTCATGAGTATCTCATACTCCGCCTCCGGCGCGGCGAGCACTACCTTTGCGTCCAGGGGATGGCCGATGACCTTTTGCGTGCGCTTCTCCTCGATCTTCTTGTTGACCGCTTCCCTGACGGACCAGATCGTCTCCCACTCCGCTTCGAGGGCAGGGTCGATCAGGCCGCGGTCGGCTGCGGGCATCGTGCTCAGGTGGACCGATTCCTCGGGGACGAGGGGCCGCATGTACGACCACATCTCCTCCGTCGTGAACGAAAGGATGGGCGCTGCGAGCTTGAGGAGCGTGACGAGGCTCTCGAAGACGACCGTCTGCGACGCCCTGCGGTTCACGGAGTCTTTCCTGCCGACGTACATCCTGTCCTTGATGATGTCGAGGTAGAGGGCGGAGAGATCGACCGTGCAGAAGTTCTGGACGGTGTGGTAGATCAGGTGGAAAGCGTATGTCTCGTAGGCGGCGCGCACCCTCTCGATCACCCTCTGGAGCCTGGAGAGAAGCCACCTGTCGAGTGACGAGAGCCGGCCGTAAGGCACGCTGTGCTTCGCAGGGTCGAAGTCCTCGGCGATGTTCGCGTGGAGGAACCTCAAGGTGTTCCTCACACGCCTGTACGTCTCTATGATCCGGTCGATGATCTCCTTCGATATCCTGATGTCGTCCCTGTAGTCCTCGTAGGTCACCCAGAGGCGCAGGATCTCCGCGCCGTACTTGTCGATGATCTCGGACGGGGCCATCACGTTGCCCACCGTCTTCGACATTTTCCTGCCCTTGCCGTCCACTACGAAGCCGTGGGTGAGCACCGAGCGGTAGGGGGCGATGCCGTCGTTGCCGACGGAGACCAAAAGGGAGCTGTGGAACCATCCCCGGTGCTGGTCGCTCCCCTCCAGGTACATGTCTGCGGGGAATTTCAGCTCCGGCCGTTTCTTGCAGACTGCGGCGAAGCTGGAGCCCGAGTCGAACCAGACGTCCAGGATGTCCTCTTCTTTTACGAACGTCCCGTTGCCGCAGGCGCAGGCCGCCCCTTCGGGCAGGAAATAGGCCGCCTCCTTCTCGAACCAGATGTCCGCCCCGTGCTGCTTCACCTCGTCGATGATCCTGTCGAAGGTCTCCCGGCTCCAGTAAGGCGTCCTGCACGCCTCGCAATAGAATATCGTGATGGGGACGCCCCATATCCTCTGGCGCGAGATGCACCAGTCGGGCCGGACGCTGAGCATGTTGTAGATCCGCTCCTTACCCCACGCGGGGATCCACTCCACCGTGTCTATCGCGGCGAGGGCCTTCTTTCTAAGACCGCCCTGCTCCATCGAGACGAACCACTGCTCGGTCGCCCTGAATATGACTGCCTGTTTGCACCTCCAGCAGTGGGGGTAGGAGTGCTCGATCTCCTCGGAGAAGAGGATGACCCCCATCTCCCTGAGCTTCTCGATGATGATGGGGTTCGCCTCGAAGACGTTCAGGCCGCCGAAGCACGGTATGTCCTTGCTGAGCGCCCCTTTTTCATCGACTGGGGAGTAGACGTCGAGCCCGTATTCGAGGCCCGTCGCGTAGTCCTCCTCGCCGTGGCCCGGCGCAGTGTGGACTGCGCCCGTGCCTACGTCCTTCGTCACGTAATCGGCGAAGACGACGACCGACCTCCTGTCGATGAAAGGGTGGCTGAAATGCAGCTCCCTGAGCGTATCCGGGGCGATCTCGCCGATGATGCGCCAATCGGCGATCCCGGCCTTGCCCATGATCTCTTCGACGAGGTCCTTTACCGCGATGTAAACATCGCCGGCAGTCTCGACTGCGACGTAGGTGAAATCGGGGTTTATGGCGATGGCGAGGTTCGCAGGCAAGGTCCAGGGCGTAGTCGTCCATATGAGCATCGAGATCGGCTTGTCCGGGTAGCCCCTGAAGAGATCGGTGCGGCTGACGAGGGGGAACTTGACGCAGATGGAGGGGGATTTCTCCATCTCGTACTCGATCTCCGCCTCCGCCAGGGCGGTCCGGCAGTTTATGCACCAGTAGACGGGCTTCTT
>Ga0326728_10005394_pt1 | contig 36003 bp, 19 predicted proteins | sample MB3enrmetagenome_FD_207602 | JGI IMG/M metagenome (GOLD analysis project Ga0326728, IMG submission 207602) | Lab enriched peat soil microbial communities from McLean, Ithaca, NY, United States - MB31MN | ecosystem: Environmental > Terrestrial > Soil > Wetlands > Peat | place: USA: New York...
CAGCCCGTCGCCGTCCTAAGCCGCTTGTCAGCTACCAGACTTACCGACAGCTATCTGGGTGGGACTTCCACCCACTGGCAATCCGCGCTGTTGGGGCGCACTAGACATTCCAGCTTCGTTCGTTCAATTTTGAAGAGTTCTTTCTTGCTTTTCCTCTGACAAAGGACTTTCTGCCTGTCGTGCGCGGAGCCAATTTGCAGGCTTCTGGTCCCGCTTGGAACATTCTCGGGAGTAGGTTGGGTCGGGCGGCAGCATTGATGCATAGTGCTCCTCGGCAACCGCTCTTCTCCCTCCCAAACCCTGACCCATGGTTGAGCACCTGACACCTGGAACTTGAAACCCGTTCCTCCGGCCCCTGACACCTGAAACCTGCTCTGGGCCGTGACCTTCTGCCCAGCTTCAAAGCAGTACTGTAGCCTATCTTGTTTCGTTTGTCAAGAGACATGAAGTCTGTTTCGGTCCGCGCGGCACGGCGCACGCATCCTGCGACCACAGGTCAAGCTGCGTGCATTCCGCGCCGACGGGATTGGTGCTCCGTTGGGTACGCGGTCACTCGCAACTACTGCAGTTTCGCGTACTCCGCTCTGGCCTGCTTCAGGATGGGAATGTTGGGATCGGCGTCTTTCCAAAGGGCAAGAAAGTCCTTGTAAGCGGCAAGTGCCCTCACGCGGGCGGCATCGGCGTCCTGCTGTAGGGGCGCCCCTTGTGGGTGCTCCCGCCCTGGCGGGACGGGCACGAGGCCCGCCCCTACTCCGGCTTCGAGGGCGTAAGCGCGTGCCACGCCCAAATGCGCCAGCGCTCCCGTCCAGCAGTTCCAGACCATGCCGCCGTGGTCGAGGATCTTCTGAAACTCCGCCGCCGCCGCGCTGCCCTGCCCTGCCTCGAGGTACGCTTCGCCCCGAATGTACGTCGGATAGAGACAAGACACATTTGTCAAGAACTGAATGGTGCCGAATTCGATCGGACCCGCCGCCGCTTCCAGATCACGGAGAGCTTCTGCGGGATTCTGGCGGTTTAGCGCTAGGCGCGCTCGAATGGCCGGCAACCACAGCGACTGCATCTGCGTGTCCAGCGGGAAGCGTTTGTTCAGGTCCTGCGCCAGGGATTCGGCCCGCACGGCATCGCCCGCCAGCGCATACGCCAGTGCCGCTTCCACCGCCGCACCTTGACTCGCGGGAGCGAGTTTCAAACCCTCAGCCGCGGACCGTTGTGCTTCCGCGGCGTTGCCGAAGGCGGCTTCGCGGAGAGCGGCATTCTCCTGCCAAGTCGCTCCGCTTTCCTTGTTATCCGTGCGGATGGCGGACTCCACCGATTGGCGGGTCAATTCCCGCGCCCTACCGAGATGCCCACCATACGCTTCGGAGTCGGAGGCCAGCGACAGCCCATAATTTTCTTCCGGCCTGCCCGCAAACCACTTCTGCTGTTCCGCCATGCCCACCGCATCCGTCTTCAGAAAAGCCAAAGCATAGAGCTGGATATGGAGCAGGAAGTCGTCCAGTTGCCGTGCCTGGGCTTCCCGGATCGCCTGCCGCGCTTCCTCGAACCGCTGCAACGCCAAGTGGGTGTTGCCGAGGTTTAGATAGGGGCCCGATAAGTCCGGGCGAAGGCGAATACTCTGGCGGTAAGCGTCCACCGCCTTCCCATACTGGCCCTGCTCGATGAGGATGTTACCTAGCGAATTGTAGGTATTGCCCTCTTGCGGGTAACTTGCCAGGAATTCCTGGTTAGCCTGTGCCGCTCGATCGAGTTCTCCCGTTACATCCAGGTAGTAGCTGGCCGTGATGAACAGCCTTTCCCGCTCGCTGGCATGCTCACGCAACTGGAAGGCTTTCGTGAGGTACTCGCTACCCCGCCCGAGTTCCACGAGATTCCAATATTCGTTACCGATTGCCCGATACCCCATGGCAAAGTTGGGATCGAGCTCAATGGCGTGTTGAAAGTAGGGCAACGCAGCGGCAGGACCTTTTTCGTTAGCGGCCTTTACACCCAGGCTGTATGTTTTCAGCGCCTCGAGCGAAGACGTGGTGGCCTGCTCCAACGGAACGTCAAACTTGTGCACCGTCGCCAGCGATTCGCCCAGTTCTCCGCGCAGCTTCGCCGCCATGCCTCCCAACGCGTCCAGCACCTTCTCCTTGGCCGCGGCGGTGGCCTGCTCCTCGGCCAGCAGGTCGCCACTCTGGCAATTCACCGCCTTCAGTCCCAGCACATATTGGCTGCCCAGATTGCTGATCGACCCGGCAAGGTACGCCTTGCTCCCTGCCCGCTGGCACACTTCGCCCGCCACGTCAGGCGTCAGCGTCGTGTTCGCCGGCCGGGCCATCAGCTTCAGGGTCGCTGCTACTTTGCTCTCGGGCAGAATATCCAAGAACGGTGATTGGTTTAACGCCACGCTCAGGGCGGTCTTCAGTGTATCGTCAAAAACCCGGTCCCCCGTGTTATTGGCAAAGTCGGCGAGAACCACCGTGTCCTTATCGGTGAGCTCTCTCGAGTGCCGTTGGTGCACATAGAAATAAGCGACCGTGGACGCTACGGTTAGCACCGCTACCGCCCCACCTCCCAACCAGGCCCGCTTCTTCCTCCGCTGAACGGTCAACGGCGGGACCGCTGTCGGTCGTGGACCTCTGCCGTTCCAGTCCGCCTCCCACAGGACCTCCCGGCCTATCCCCTTCAGCGTGAACTCGCCCATCCTGTGAAACGTCACGTCGGTCATGTTGCGGACCAGTTCGTAGGTGGCGGAGGAAAGCAAGATCTGCTGCGCAGTTCCCATGGCCTCCACCCGCGCTGCCGTGTCCACGTCCGTGCCGTGGTATGTTCCTTCGAACATCTCCGGGTAGCCAGAATGAATCCCAATGCGCAACTGCAATGGCCCCCGCGGTGTCTCGATGGGCCCGGCAACCAGCTTTCTCTGAATCTCCATCGCGCAGCGCGTTGCCTGGAGAGGATCTTCAAACACTAGATAGAATGCGTCGCCCATGGTGTTTACCTCCCTCCCCCCATGGGCACGGTAACAATCGCGGATCAGGTTGAAATAAGGGCTCTGCACTTTTTCCAGATAGGCGTGGTCGCGCTCGCGGCTATCCCGCCCCAGCGACACGTCGCGCTTCGTGGCGCTCGATTCCACCACGTCAATGAACACGATGGTCAGTAAGGAAGCCAATTCAGTCTCTCGAAACCGGAAGCAATTTTATGCACGTAAGAAGGGACCGGTCAAGTATCAGATTTCCACATCTTCACGGTAATGAGCGCCGCCGAGGTGCTTCCCGGAAAGTGCAATCGCACGGTCGCCATTAAGCCGTGCTGCACACCCAAGGACCCTTTCGCACCCGCTTGTGCAACGGGAGGTCCGGGAGGCCTGGGGTCCGGCGTCCGCGACAAATTACCTCAGTTTTACTTGAGTTGGCTGTTTAGGGCTACCCGCTTCCGCGGCAGAGTTCGGTGGAATCTATTGGATTTCATGGGGCTAAAGTGGTAGGCCTGGAGGGATTCGAACCCCCGACCCACGGTTTAGGAAACCGTTGCTCTATCCTTCTGAGCTACAGGCCCAGCAATGAACTACTGTCTTATGTTGGCATACTGGCTGCCTATTCGCAACCGGCAACGAGTTCATTATTTTCTTCTCGACACGGGGGTCTGAGTATTCTGAGAATCGCTGAAGAGTTCTCGCGCGATTTTTCGAACACCGCGACCTCCGAAGCAATCCGGCAGGCCCAATTCGACAGGGCCGACAAACCGCGGACCGCTCGCTCAATGGAGTGCAACTACATCTTCGTCCGTCGCACAGAAAGAAGAAGCTTTGTATTGATGCGCACACTTCACCGTCAAGACCGAGAATCTCTTCTCTTGGCGAGCCTATTTGCTGCCCGGGTCTTCAGGTGGGAATGCCCCCGGCACTGTGGCGTCCGCCGGGAGCGGCTGTCCCGCTGGGTTACACGCGCTCGACGTCTGCCGCTTGCAACCCTTTCGGGCCGGTTTTCACTTCGAAGCTGACTCTGGCGCCTTCTTCTAACGACCGGTATCCGTCGCCCACAATAGCAGAGAAATGGACGAATACGTCCTCTCCGCTTTCGCGCTGGATGAACCCGTAACCTTTTGCGGCGTTAAACCACTTAACTGTACCTTGTTCCTTCATGCTGCAATGTGTCCTTGTTGGATTGGAATTGCAATTTGTGGAGACGGCAACGGCGGGGACGCCCGACGATCCGCTGTAACACCACCAGTCGCAAGGCCCCCAGGTAATCAGGTGACCCCTTGTAGGTCTTGCGAGACTCGTCGGAATTACAACAACAACAAACTGCAATTCCAGGCTAGCATTCTTTGGTCGGGTTTGTCGAGAAAAAAGCATTAGATTCACGACCAGGGCCCGGGAGTCAGGGGGCAAGTGTGATGCGGGTCCCGGCCATGCCGTGCAAAGCTTCAGGGAGGTTTTCAGGGGAAGTGATGATGACCAGCTTGCCCCCGCGATCGAGGTAGGCCAGCGCAGCCTCGATCTTCGGACCCATGCTGCCGGAGGGGAACTGGCCTTCGCGCAGGTAACGGCGGGCTTGGGTGGCACTCAGGCACTCGATCTGCCGCTGGTCAGGCGTACCGTAGTTCAAGGCCACCTGCGCGACGCCGGTGGAGATGATAAATAACTCTGCTTCAAGCTCCCAGGCAAGCAAGGCCGAGGCGCGGTCCTTGTCGATCACGGCGTCAATGCCCACCAGTCGATCGCGCCGGAAGATCACGGGAATTCCTCCCCCGCCGCAGGCAATCACCAGCGCGTCACTCTGCAAGGCTGCTTGAATGGCCGGGAGTTCCATGATTTCTTTCGGTTCCGGGGAGGGCACTACGCGGCGATAGCCGCGGCGCGCGTCCTCCACCATTTGCCAACCCAGCGTACGGCGGCGGCGCTCGGCTTCACCCTGGTTGTAGAAAGGGCCCACAGGCTTGCTGGGGTTGCGGAAGGCCGGGTCTCGCGGCGAGACTAACACTTGAGTTACCATCGTCACCACCGGGCGCCTCAGGCCGTGGCGCGGCAGGGTCTCCTGCAGCGTTTGCTGCAACAGATAACCGATACTCCCCTGGGTTTCAGCCACGCAGGCATCCATGGGCAGCGGCTCCGCCTGGCCGGCAGCGAGTTCCGAGCGCAGCAGTGCGTCGCCCACCTGAGGTCCGTTGCCGTGAGTGACTACCGTACTGTAACCGGCAGCCATCACTGCGGCAATGCCCTCACAAGTTGTCTGGAGGTTGCGTCGTTGTTCCTCGAGGGTGCCCTTCTCGCCGGGTCGGATCAGGGAGTTTCCGCCAATGGCCACGACAGCGGTGGGCATAGCCGTCTCTCAAGACAGAAGCGCCAGGAGAATGGCCTTCTGGATGTGCAAGCGGTTCTCAGCCTGGTCATAGACAATGGAACGCGGTGAGTCCATGACCTCGTCCGTCACTTCCTGGCCGCGCCGCGCCGGCAGGCAGTGCATGAACAGGGCTTGAGGTCCCGCGTTGCGCAGCAGTTGGCAGTTCACTTGGTAAGGGCTGAAGACGCGCAGGCGCGTGTCTGCCTCATCCTCCTGGCCCATGCTGATCCAAACGTCGGTGTAAACGGCGTCTGCGCCGGCAACGGCTTCGTTGGCATCGTGAGTGAGCGTGATGTCTCCGCCTTCGCGTTTGGCGTCAGCCACAACGGAGCGGTCCGGCTCGTAGCCTGCCGGGGTAGCGATGCGCATGCGCACTCCCAGCTTTGCGGCGCCATAAATGAGGGAATGGGCAACGTTGTTGCCGTCGCCTACCCAGGCGAGCGTTCTCCCCTCCAAGGCGCCCTTGTGCTCGAGCAGCGTCAAGTAATCTCCCAGCGCCTGGCAAGGATGCTCAAAATTCGAGAGACCGTTGATGACCGGGATGGAAGCGTTCTCGGCCAGCTCCATCACGGTCTGATGAGCGAACACGCGGACCATTACGGCATCCACCCAGCGCGAGAGGTTACGCGCCACATCCTTCACTGACTCGCGCTTCCCGAGCCCGACTTCCTGCGGGCCGAGGTAGACGGCCTTGCCTCCCAACTGCTCCATGCCCACCTCGAACGTCACGCGCGTCCGCAGGCTAGGCTTCTCGAAAAGCATGGCCAGGGTCTTGCCATCCAAAGCGCTCCTGAACCGGCTCGGCTGGGCCTTCACGCGCTGGCCCAGCTTGAGCAGGAATTCAATCTCCGCAGGAGCCAAGTCATGCAGGGAAATCACGTGCCGATGCGGCAGTGTGGAGGGCCGTGAAAGGGGTGGAGTCTCCTTATCGCCCCGGGTTACAACCTTGAGTCTGCGCATGGCGAAATCCTTTCTTCTGTTTCTCTCCTCAGGCGAGCCTTGCTTTTTTGGACGACTCAAGGCGCGCCGTGAACTCAGCGAGAACCTCGGCGAAACCGGGCTTGCTCCGTTCCGCAATCTCGTATCCGATTCGCAGGGTCGGCTTGTTCAAACGCAGGAGTCGCGCGAGATCGATCGGGGTAGCCACCAGAACGAGATCACAGGGAGTTTGGTTGATTGTCTCTTCCAGCTCCCCCCGTTGCGCCTCGCTGTAACCCATCGCCGGCAGGAGGCCTTTCAGATGGGGGAAGCGTTCGAAGGTGGCGCGGATGGAGCCGACGGCATAAGGCCTGGGATCGGCCTGCCCCGCGGCGCCATACTGGCAGGCAGCAACCACTCCCGCTCCGTAGGACATCTCACCGTGGGTGAGCGTGGGCCCGTCCTCCACGACCAGCACCCGCCGGCCCTTGATTTGTTCCGGCTGTTGCGCCGTCACTCGGCATTCCGTCTCCATGACCACGGCGCTGGGATTAATCTTCCGGATATTGCTCCGTATCGCTTCTACGGCTTCCGGAGCTGCCGTATCAACCTTGTTGATAACCAGCACATGCGCCCGCCGGAAATTCACCTCCCCGGGGTAGTAGCCTAGTTCGTGTCCGGCCCGGTGAGGATCGACAACCACAATTTCCAGATCGGAGCGATAGAAGGGGGTGTCGTTGTTGCCGCCATCCCAGAGTATAACGTCGGCTTCCTGTTCCGCCTGGCGGAGAATTGCCTCGTAATCCACCCCCGCATAAACCACCACATTTTGCCGGAGGTGAGGCTCGTACTCTTCCCTTTCTTCGATGGTACACGCGTGTCTTTCCATGTCCTCCAAGGTGGCGAAGCGCTGTACCCGCTGCGCTAGGAGGTCACCGTAAGGCATGGGATGGCGAACCACCACCGGCCGCAAGCCCTGCGCGCGCAGTTCCTGCACCACCCGTCGTGACACGGGACTTTTGCCGCAGCCAGTCCGGACCGCGCAAACGGAGACAACCGGGACGCTTGCAGCGAGCTGCGTGCGTTCCGTCCCAAGCAGCCAGAAATCGGCGCCTGCGGCCACGGCCCGCGACGCCAAATGCATCACGGTTTGGTGGGAAACATCGCTATAAGAAAACACCACAGCGTCCATGTGATGTCTGTAAATCAAACCCTCAAGTTCAACCTCTGGAACTATCGGGATTCCGTCCGGGTAGAGTCTTCCAGACAATTCCGGGGGATATCCTCGGTTTTCGATGTTGGGAATTTGTGTGGCGGTAAACGCCACGACCCTGAAGGCGGGATCATCCCGGAACACTACGTTGAAGTTGTGGAAGTCCCTGCCCGCAGCGCCAAGAATGATCACCTTTTTCATATCTTGTGCCTCAAACGTGTCGTCTAGCCTTTCAAAGAGTTGTTTGTCCAAACGCCAGCGCACACCCTGACCAACTCAGTGGCTTGGAACCAGCCTCGCCCAGCCATCTAGCAAGAAGCAAGAGGTGGGCCAAGCCCGCAACATTCGCCCTTCTCAACGCGTAACTTGCTCATTTCCAATATACTAGCGCTGCCTGAGGTGTAAGGATCGGGTCATTTCGGCAAAAATCTGTGGGTTATTACGCTGTTTGAATATCTGAGAAGAGGCAGCACAAGACGTGTGACGAGTGATTGCCAACAGCCGGACTGGCCTCAGCATGACACGAGAATGGGTCTTTTCGGCATGATTATCAGGAACGCTACTTTTTGTCGCGCAGAGCGAGGCGCCCCTTTGCCGTCACGATTCCTTCTGATCAACTGTCACGGTTGTACCGTCGCCGTTCTGTTCAACGAAAATCCTTGCCATGGCAGGGAGTTCTTTGGCTTCGGCCTTACGTTCGGAGGAACCCGTCAACCACTTTTGGAGGGAATCCAGGTAAGTATAGTAGACGGGCGTGATGTAAAGCGTGATGAGCTGGGAAACCATCAGTCCGCCCACCACAGCGAGACCAAGGGGGCGGCGGGACTGAGCTCCGGCGCCGAACCCGAGCGCGATGGGGAGCGTGCCCATGAGCGCTGCCATGGTAGTCATCATGATGGGGCGGAAGCGGATAAGGCAGCCTTCATAAATTGCGTCAAGCGGGCTCTTTCCCTCTCTGCGCTCTGCCACGATGGCGAAGTCAATCATCATGATGGCGTTCTTCTTCACGATGCCGATGAGCATGATGACGCCGACGAAGCCGTAGAGGTTCAGGTCCAAGTGGAAAAGTCTCAAAGTGATCAACGCTCCCAGGGCCGCCGACGGTAGGCCGGAGAGGATGGTGAGGGGATGAATGAAACTCTCGTAGAGAATACCCAGCACGAGGTAAATCACCAGAACAGTTGCAAGAAGCAGAATCCCGAGACCGGTGAGCGAAGACTCATACTGCTGCGCAGCGCCCTGAAACGTGGCACTGATGGTTGCAGGCAGTGTATTCCGCGCCAGTTCTTCGACGCGCGTCACGGCCTCGCCCAGCGAGACACCCGGCTTGAGGTCGAAGGAAAGGGTGACCGAAGGTAGCTGGCCGGAATGGTTCACCGCCAGAGGGCCCAAGTCCTGCGTCAGCTTGGAGACGGAAGCCAGCGGGACGAGCTGGCCTGTATTCGACTTGATATAGAGCATTGAGAGGGCCTGGGGGTCCATCTGATACTGGGGCATGAGTTCAGCGATCACCCAGTATTCGTTGTTGGGGGCGTAAATGGTGGAAACCTGGCGGGAGCTGTACGCCGTGGATAGCGCGTCCTCGATCTGGTAGGCCGAAACGCCCAGCGCCAGGGCTTTGTTTCGGTCGATCACGACGTTCACCTGCGGATTGCTGACCTGGAGGTCGCTGTTCACGTCCTGGAGCCCAGGCAACTGGCGCATCTTCATTTCGAGATCGGCGGCGTGCTTGTAAAGCTCCTTGGTATCGGGGCCTTGCAGGGTGAACTGATAAAGGCTCTTGGTCAGGCGGCCGCCAATCTGAATGGGAGGGGGATTCTGCATGAAAGCCATGACGCCGGGGAGCGACATCATTTTCGGGCGCAGTTCATTGATCACGTCATCTGTGCTGATGTAGCGAAGATTAGGATCGTGCTTGCGGCCAGGAAGGCGCAGAAGACGCTTGATCGAATCGATCATTTCCTCACTTGCCGAGGGGCGATCCTTTAAGTGGACGAAGAAAAAGCCGGAGTTGCCCCCATAGCCCGGGAGACCCGCGCCGGCGAAAGACATCACGTCCGAAACATTTGAATCGTCCCGGATGATCTCAGTCACCAGGAGCTGGTGCTGCTTCATGGCGTCGAAGGAAATCCCTTGCGCCGCCTGGGTGATGCCGAACATCCCTCCGGAGTCTTCGCTAGGAAGGAAGCCCTTGGGAATCTGAAGGAAGAGCTGCACCGTGAAAACAACGATGACCAGCGAGGCCATCAAGGTGATGAAGCGATGGCGGAGGACGCCCCTCAGGCTCCAATCGTAAGCGCGTTGAATCAACTGGAATCCGCGCTCGAAAAGGAGATAAAGGAAGCCGTGCCTTTGCTCTTTCGGCGGACGCAGGAAGCGGCTGGAGAGCATCGGGGTAAGGGTAAGCGAGACAATGCCGGAGACGATCACCGCGCACATGATCGTCACCGAGAATTCGTGAAGCAGGCGCCCTAACAACCCGCCCATGAACAGGACTGGAATGAAGACGGCAGCCAGCGAGAGCGTCATGGAGAGAATGGTGAAACTAATTTCGCGAGAGCCGTTGAGCGCCGCTTCAAACACTCCTTCGCCCATCTCCATGTGTCGAACGATGTTTTCCAGCATGACGATGGCGTCGTCCACCACAAATCCCACGGAGAGCACCAGGGCCATCAGGGAGAGGTTATCCACGGTGTAATTGAGCAGATACATCACCCCGAAGGTGCCGATGATGGACATGGGCAGCGCAAGGCTGGGGATGGTAGTGGCGGAAATATTCCGCAAGAAGATGAAGATGACCAAAACCACCAAGCCCAGGGTGAGCCACAGAGTGAATTTCACGTCGTTGATGGAATCGCGAATCGATATCGAGCGATCGTATAGGGTGGCCAGTTGAATGGAAGCAGGAATCTCCGCGCGGAAGGTGGGCAGCAGGGCCTTGATGTTGTTTACTACCTCAACCGTATTGGTGCCGGGCTGGCGTTGGATGGCGATCACCTGGGATGGCTTGCCGTTATACCAGTTCGCGATTTTGTCGTTCTGAACCCCGTCAATCACCTGGCCCAGCGCCTCCAGGCGCACCGGCGAGCCGTTGCGGTAGGCCACGATGAGAGGCCGGAAAGCTGAGGCGTCCCTGAGCTGCCCGGTGGCCTGCACGACGAAAGACTTGTGAGTCCCGTAAAGGGTTCCCGTGGGAAGGTTGACGTTGGCCTGCTGGACCGCGGCCATGGCCTCGTCAATGCCGATTTTGCGTGCGGCGAGCGCCTTCGGATCGAATTGCACGCGCACGGCGAACTTCTGCGCGCCAAAAACCTGGACTTGCGCGACGCCGCTGATCATCGAGATGCGCTGGGCCATGAGCGTGTCGGCGTATTCGTTCACCGTGGAGGATGGAAGCGTGTCGGAGTACACCGCCATATAAACAATCGGCTGGTCGGCGGGGTTTACCTTCTGGTACGAGGGCGGGGTTGGCATGCCGGTAGGGAGCTGGCCCTGGGCCTCGACAATCATTGCCTGGACGTCCTGTGCGGCGGCGTCGATATTGCGGCTGCCGGCGAATTGCAGGGTGATCTGCGTACCGCCTTGGGTGCTCGCGGAGCTCATTGATTCAAGGCCCGCGATTGTAGAGAAATGCCGCTCCAGCGGTGTGGCCACCGCTGAGGCCACCGTCTCAGGGCTTGCGCCCGGAAGGCTGGCGCTGACCTGGATTGTCGGGTAGTCCACGTTGGGCAGGTCGTTTACCGGCAGATACTTGTAAGCCATCACTCCGAAGAGAAGGATACCCAGCATGACCAGGGTCGTCATGACGGGCCGGCGAATAAAAAGTTCTGCGAGATTCATGGAAATGTAGGTGTCAGGTGTCGGGTGCCAGGTGTCAGGTGCCAGTCAAGAGTCAGGAGTCGGTCGTTGCGAACTTGGCGCCTGCTCTCCACTGACACCCGACACCTGGCACCTGACACCTGCTCTTCGTTACTGCTTTTTGATCACGACCTTCATGCCCGGGACGAGCCGCAGTTGGCCGTCGGTCACAAGTGTTTCTCCCGCCTCGATGCCCTTTTGGATGACCGCTTCACCGGCGATATTGTCGCCGGCGACCACAGGCCGGTATTCCGCCGTCATGTCCTGTTTCACCACAAAAACGTATTGGCCTGCCTGCCCGGTCTGGACCGCCTGTGAGGGAACGACGACAGCATTGGCCTGAGTCGTGAGGGTGAGCGCAACATTCACGAACTGACCGGGCCAGAGCCGGTTGTCCGGGTTTTCAAATGTCCCCTTCAGCTTGATGGTACCTGTGGTGCTGTCAACGGCGTTGTCGATGAAGGTTAATACGCCCTTGGCGGGATTCCGCTCCTGCGTTGGAATGATGGCGTCGACTTTGAGCGGGCCTTCGGCTCGGTATCTCTTGATATTAGCGAGGTGCTGCTCGGGAACGGAAAACGTGACGTAGATGGGATGAATCTGATTCAGCACCACCAGCGCCGCGTCGTTGTCCTTCACGAGATTGCCGGGATAAACCAGCAGGGCGCCCGTCCGCCCGTCGATGGGCGCCTGGATGGTGCAATAGCTCAAATCGATCCTGGCTTTTTCTATGCCAGCCTTATCCGCGCGCACAGAAGCGGCGAGGGCATCGGCGTTCGTGCGCATGGAATCGTATTGCTCTTTCGAGACAATGCCCTCCTGGAAGAGCTTCGTGTAGCGATCCGCTTCCGCCTTGGCGTTCTCTAGCTGCGCCTGATCTTTCGCCAGATTAGCTTCCGCCTGTTGGAGTGCGGTGTCAAAAGGGCGGCGATCCAACGTAAAGAGAAGATCGCCCTTCCTGACGTCCTGGCCTTCTGTGAAATAGGCTCTCTCAACCCTCGCCGCCACTTGTGCCTTGACCGAGACCGTTGAGTACGCCTCCACATTGCCGATGGCGTGGACCTGGATGGATACGGTCGCCAGGGTTGCAGTTGCGGTCGTCACGGGAGCTGAGTAGTCGGGGGGCATGCCTTGTGTTTCTGCTTTCTTGCTCGAGCACCCAGTCCACAAGAAGATACAAAGCCCCAACAAAACAGCCGCAATGACGCGCCCTCTGTTACGGTGGCATCTCGGTTGCCGGGCCAAAGAAGCATTGCAGTGATTGCGCACCGAAAGTGCGGTGGTCATAGCTTGCACAGCCGGTCTTAGAACCCCGGGAGGAGTCGTGCCAGCACGACTTTCTGAGAAGTCCATGGTGCGAGACTCCATGCCTCACCTTCTCCTTTTACTCTGGCTGGATCACCGCACCGCGTCAACGGAGAACAAGGGTCTTATGTTACAGCGCAGGACGTCAGTGGCTGGTCGGGCCGTAGAGAAAGAACGAGTTCAGTGGCCACGCCCCTGCTCTCCGGGCGGAGCTCAGGTTGGGCGGACGCCTGTCTCAGATGGCGGGGCAGCGCCCGGCCGACAGGTGTCGTTCAGGATGGGTGTCCGGCGATCCAGCAAACCAGAAGAATCGGTCTAATAATCACGCTTGCGGCCAAAGCGACCGCCTCCGCCCCGCTGACCACCGCCACCCCGATGGGGGCCACCGGAGAATCCAGCGCGCTGTGGCCGGGCTTCATTCACTGTGAGGGGACGCCCCTCCAGGGATTGTCCATTAAGTCCCTGGATCGCACGTTGCATGTCTTCTTCATCGGCAAGCTCAACGAAGCCAAACCCTCTGGATTCGCCCGTCATCTTGTCCCGGATGACGGCTGCGGAAACAACTTGAAATCCAGCGTTGGCCACAAATTCGCTGAGCACACTATCGGTAACACTGCGGGGAAGGTTCCCCACGAATAATCTCTGAGCCATTTACTCCTCCAGATTTTGGGCAGCCCGTAACGGCAGCCTGTTCACGAACACTTTCCTCGAGCCGGGCCAGGAAGTGGCTTCGGAGATCCTTGCGAACCTCACCACCCTCCCTTGCACCCCATACCAAGGAGCAATTGCCCAAAACCTGAATGGCTAAGGATTGAAACAGTTCTTGGACCGCATGTGGGGACTGAACGACCCTGCCAAGCTTCCCAGCTTTGAACTTTCACTCTGCTCCTTGACCCTTTAGCAACCAGCATGTCTCTCTCACAGCCTGTTTGACAGATTCCCTCCAGGGCGGCACCGGCGGGTGAGGCCCGACGAACCGCGCTAACGCCGCGGGTCACATTCTTGAAGAGCCATCGCAAAGCGATCGCGTTTGGCTGCTATTGGACTCGCTGGGATTCGCATTTCCGCTTGCGAATAAAAGATATCACTTTTTTTCCTTGGAAGCCATCACAAAGTACCAATATTAACCCGGATCAAACGTGGGTGTGTCTCACTGCGCGGCCCGTGGCGGCAAGCGAACACCGGGCTTCCATTGCCCCGCCGTGGCGGGACGCTTGAATCTGAAATGGCAAGTTCGAGGTGGGGCGTGTGGTGGGAACAATTCGCGCGCCATGTGCCTGTCGTCTTGAGCAAAGACGACAAATTGTCCTTTAGCATCATTCTGGTTCTCTAGTCGTTGGACATAAGACCCTTTATTTTCAATAAGATTCCCGCTTAGAGGGGATAAGTACCTTTGTTTTCAAGTGCATTCCCTCTTCCCTCCCAGGTTTTCCACAGCTGCCGTTTGTTTTCATAGACATTCCCGCATCGTTCGTTCATTTTTGAAGAATTTTTTTCTGAAGTCCCCAAGCTTCCTAAGCCGCCGGCGCCCAGGACGGAATGTCCATGCCTGGAATCTTGTTGATCTTCTCCATTTGCGCGTCATCCCCCAGGTCGATAGGGCGGGGTGATTTGCATAGTGACATGTCTCCTCCTGGGGCGGACTGTGGTCATCGAGAAAAGGACTTCCTCGGGAGTTGGACTTTTCACACTCGTAGGCTACTACAGCCGGGGGGCGCTGTCAAGAGGCAATGTGTCCCTCCGTCGGCTGATGGACCTAGCCGAGGGGCTGTGGAATTGTACCATTAATTCATTGGGTCCATTGAAGGGCGGCTGGGGCCAAGAGCAACCAGGAATTGTGAATCATGAATCCGAGGGTGGGGGATCAGGTTCGAAGAAACGAGCGAAGTAACGCCGCGCTACTGAGATTCATCCACGACTTCAATGGCATTCACGCTGGCGTAATCCTTCACGGGGACGAAAGTAAGCATAAGCTTACCTTCCGCATCCGGCTCCAGATTGTGGAAAGTCTTGTCCACCGCGCTTAAGGCGCCGCCCGCCTCTTTGAAGATGTCGAAGTTGCGAAGCAGAGCCACGCCGTTGCAATAGACATCGAAAATCCGACTCCCCGCCCCACCCTCCAGCGAACCGTTCTGGTCCGGCAGGCTGGGATACCGATTCTGCACACCCCAATAAGTCTCCGCAAATCGAAGTGTTGCCCTATATTTACCAGGCGCCACTGGTATCGCATAGCTAAAATAGCCATAGCGCTCAGTAGAATACAGGTCGGGGTCCGGTGTGCGGCTGACCGGGATATGAGTAATGTGAACGGCCAGTTGGCCGCCGCTGTAATAACGATCGGGTCGCCACACGTTGCCCGCGTGGTCGGTATAGGAATGATCACGGACAACGATACGGATCGGGTTGATCCTTCCCGGCGGTGCGGGCTCAATCTCGAGAGCACTTAGAGTGGGGACGTCGGTGAGCGGTTCAAACTTAAAATGCAGATAACCGTCCGGAGCCGGCGTCACGTTCTTGAAAACCCGCGCGTCGGCCACGTTGTTGCCTCCGGCATCTTTGATGATGTCGAAGATCTTGAGCAGGGGCTTCCCGTTCATTAAAATGTTAAAGAGGCGGCTGGTCTCTCCGCCCCCGGAGAGCGTTCCAGGGCCGTAGTGAGTCTCGACAAAATACAGATGAAGCTCATAGTTGCCGGGCTTCAAAGGGATGTTATAGGAAAAATCTCCGGCACGGAACGCCTCGAAGAGAGTCATATCCGCCGCGCGCGAGATAAACTGTCGCGGCTGGCTGCGCGCCTCACCTCCGGAGTAGTACCGGTCACCCTGCCATGCGTTCCCATCCCGGTCGATATACATGTCTTTGGCGTAACCACAAAGGATGCGCACGGGGTTGATTGAACCCGTCGGCAAGGGGAAAGCCGCTGAAGGAGTTTCACTGGCGGCAGGTGAGCGCTGCGCCATAGGCTCGGGGTGTCTCCACCACCTCAGAGAGATAGCTGCCGCTACCACGATAAGTCCAAGCCCTGCCAAACCAACGAGCAAGATACGGAAACCAGCAGCCGGTTTGGGCTCTGTCGGAATTGCAGCGCCGGTCGGGGCAGAGGGCTCGATCTTCGGCTCGGGTGCTGGGGGACTCCCCGAGTTGCCATGAGCCTCGAGAGAAAGTGCTTCTTCCTGAGGAACGAATCGTGGGACGTAGTGCCCGGGGTCAATCACAATACGGAACGTGTGCCCTGCTCCTTCGGCTTCGTAGTACTCCTTCAGCTTGTGGCGAAGCCGGTGAACTTCAACCCGAACGATGGCGTCCCGGTTTTGGTCGAAGTCCGCCGTCCTTCCGAGGACTTCGGTGGCAAGGTTGTACTCCTTGATTTGGTCCGATCTTCCCTCGAAGTACTCGTTGCAAACGTACTCAAGTAGTTTGGCTTGTCGAGGGGCTTTGGCAAAGATGCCCGAACGTAGGGCAACCCTGAGTTCCTCTCTCTCTTTTTGGCTTGAGGCTGACATCGCCATGCCTGAAGACCCAACCTAGTAACCGCAGCAGAGTATATCACCAATTGGGAGTTGTCCATAGCGTGAGTTGTTACAGCGTCGTTACAGTTGCAAGCCACTTCGTACCTGAGTGAAAGCACAGAAGTTGCAGGAGTAACCGCCAGCTCGAAAGAATTAACAGGTATAACGTTGTGTTACCACCCAGGCTGAAATGTATGATGCGCCGACCATGGAAATGCGTGTGGTCAACATTCGCACCGTGCCTTTCCATTGCTACTTTACCCTGACTTGTGCAGGGTTGTTTCCTTTGCGTCGGGACGGGTCTTCTTCGTCGAGTTGGTTTTTGACCGGGTTTAAGAGTCCTCGTTTCATAGCTATCCAAGAGCGCACGATCGGGCAAGGCGGATAGGGGGCTCTTTAACGGCAAAAACGCAGGCCGCGCAACGTTGGAGCTATGGGTTTGCTTGCAAGAGGAAGCGGCTCATGGCGCAAGAGGTAGCGGCGACCTGTAGCGTTACAGTAACGGGTCTCACGATGGGATCTGTTCCAATGAACGTATCACAAGAACCGAGTCATCAAACGACTCGGAACCGCAGAGAGGAGATGTTTATGTCATTTAAGAGGAATGCTTTAACCCTGCTCACGATGGGTGTGCTCCTTGCATGGTGCTCAACCGTGCGTGCGCAGACTTATTCCGGATCCATTGCCGGCACCGTTTTGGACGCCTCCGGGGCGGCTATTCCTGAGGCGACGGTGACGCTGACCAATATCGGGACTTCCGAAAAACGGACGATGCAGTCGGAGGCCTCGGGGTCCTTTACCTTCGCCAACCTCTTGCCAGCGCGCTATCGGCTCGAGGCGGAAAAAAGCGGCTTCAAGCACTTCACGCGCGAGCCCATCGTGGTGGAGGTCGGAAGCGCGCTCAGAGTCGACATCCCAATGCAAGTCGGGGCCGTAACTCAAACCATCGAGGTCACGGCGGCTTCACCTTTGCTCCAGGCTCAGAGCTCCGACTTGGGGCAAGTGGTCGCAGCGCGCGCGGTTACGGAAATGCCCTTGAACGGACGCAACGTTATCTCCTTGGTGCAGCTCTCACCGGGTATCCAGCCGCAGGGCCCGCCCTCGGGGGGCAACTCCTCGATGAGTAACCCGGTCGGCGCTAACCCCTTTGCGTCTGGCGACTTCCAAGTAGGTGGAAGCCAAGCCGGTCAGAACGCGATATTTGTGGATGGCGTTCCGACCAATGGCTCCTACCTGAATGTCATCACCATGATCCCGACGCAGGATGCCATCCAGGAATTCAAAGTGCAGACGAACGCCATGACACCCGATTTTGGCCGTTTTGCCGGCGGGGTCATCAACATGGCGACCAAGTCGGGCAGTAACTCCTGGCACGGCGCCGGCTGGGAATTCCTCCGCAACAAGGTGCTGGACTCCAACGACTTCTTCCTTAACAGGGGTGGAGTTCCCGTGGGCGCCTGGACCCAGAACCAGTTTGGCGCTGACATCGGCGGGAAAGTTATCTCCGACAAGTTATTCGTCTTCTCGAGCTATGAGGGCTACCGCGTGCGATCATCCGCAGCCCTCTCCGCGATCGTCCCCACCGATGCAGAGAGGGGTGGTGACTTTAGCAAATCGGGCGTCAACATTTATGACGCAATGACCAGCGTCACCACCGGCGCTGCATCCTGTACTGCTCTCGCCAGCACAACGGGGGCCTGCCGAACGCAAGTTGGCCTCGAGCCTGGCGGCAGCGGCATCCCCAACGTCATTGCTGCGAGTCAAATTAACCCGGCCGCGCAAGTCCTCATGGGTTACTACCCCCATGCTAATTCCACCGGCACATACAACTACGTAACATCTTATGGCACTGGGGGCGACACCGACCAAGCCAACGAGCGGGTCGACTACAACCTTAGCGACAAGCAGAGACTAATGGCTCGATTCACCTATTATAAGCTGCTCAACCTCCCGGACAGCCCCTTTAAAGATATTTGTACTGACCGCTGCACGGAGAGCGTCAAAACCAAACAAATCGCTCTTGGCGACACCCTTACAATTTCGCCCACAACCATCCTGGACCTGCATCTTGGCTACACACGTTACGATTACAATCGCGTTCCGCTCACCTCGGGATTTGATTTGTCCTCGCTCGGCGGGTCGTGGGGCACATATTCGTTCGCCTCTACTCCCCTCCCGATCCCCTGCATCTCGAATGAGTCGAACGACAAGACGTTAGGCACTGGGTTTTGCTCCGCGGGAACGGGGAGCGAGATTGGCGCCGCTGACGACACTTGGAGCTTCACCCCCAGCCTCACCATAATCAAGGGGCGCCATACCCTCAAGATGGGCTACGAATTCCGACTCCTGCGCAACAACTATTTCCAAACCAATCAACCCACCGGCTTGTACGCGTTCGACCGCTACATGTCCGCGGCGAACCCGTTGGCTTCCCCGGCCACGGGGGGGAATGGTTATGCTTCCTTCCTGCTCGGGTACGGCTCCAACAACAACAATGGCTCTGACGTCGTGACGCCTTCGATGATGGCCAACCAGATATTCTATAATGCCATGTACATTGGCGACACGATGCAAGCCACCAGGAAGTTGACTCTGAATCTGGGACTCCGCTACGATTTGCAGGGGAATTGGACGGAGCGCTTCAACCGGCTGGTGGATTGGCTCCCGAATGCGACCAGTCCTTTGGCGGGTGTGACTAATCCGACGAATAAATTGACCATCCCCAGCGGGTTGAAGGGTGCCTTTGGTCTGGTGGATACTTCGGCAAATCCGGGTCGCACCGACGAGAATATGTCCCGGACCGAATTCAACCCCCGCATCGGCCTTGCCTACCGGCTCACCGATAAGACGATCATCAGGAGCGGGTATGGGATCTTCTATTTGCCTAACGACATCGCCTGGAATAACGCTCCCCACAACCTGTTCATGAACACTTACAGCCAAGCGTGGGTGACCACCGTGAATAACGCAGGGGTTACTCCACTCAATACCTTCAGCAACCCGTTCCCGAGTGGAATTATTTATCCCCCAGGGCGCAACCAGGCATGGATTAACGAACAGGCAAACGGGCCCAGTGCGCCGGTTGCCTCTAATCCCCCGGCTTACTCCCAAGAGTGGAACTTCGACATCCAGCGCGAGCTTCCTGACGGCACTCTGATCGACGTAGCCTATGCCGGGTCGAAGGGTACGCACTTGCCCATGCATAGCCAGGACGTCGACCAGTTGCCCGAGGCGGATTTGCCGGCGGCGAATGGCGGCCCAGGCCCTAATGGGTATACCGCCAGTTCACTTACGGCTTCGGTTCCCAATCCGTTCTATGGGCTGGTTCAGGGGCAATTGACACAAAAAACGGTAAGCGCGGCACAGTTGTTGTTGCCTTATCCTCAGTACTCCGACGTCTCCCTGGCCGAACCCGACGACCGCGATTCAATCTACCACTCCTTCCAAATGAAGATTGAAAAGCGCTTCGCCCACGGCGGGACGCTCCTTGCCAGCTACACGATTTCCAAGCTCATCAGCGATACGAACAATGAAATCAACTGGCTGGGAGACGCCGCACCCAACTGGGGCGATGTCGACGCCTATAACCTCCACAACGAGAGAAGCCTGGATGGGTTTGATGTTCCCCAGCGCTTCGTGCTCGGCTATGTGTTGGATTTGCCGGTTGGCAGGGGCAGGAAGTTCGGAAACAACTTGAACCCGGTTGCCCAGAAGCTCGTCGGAGGCTGGGGGATCGATGGCATCGTTACGCTCGAGAGTGGCTTCCCGCTAAACATCGGCGGAGGCAGCAATGCTCTTTGCACTGCCAGTATCCCTAACGGTGGCGGCTGTCGGGTGACGCGAACTGGCCCCGAATCGTACACCTCCGGATCCACGTCCGACCGGCTAGCCGAATGGTTCAATACCTCGACATTCGTCAACACGACCGACTTCACTCGTGGCAATGATTCCCGCACGGAGCCGAATTTGCGCGAGGATGGGGAAAGGAACATGGACTTTGCGGTGTTTAAGAACACGAAGTTCGGTCCCGATGAAAGGTTTGGTCTCGAGTTCCGGACGGAGTTCTTCAACTTCTTCAACCACCCCATGTTCTCCGCCCCAAACACAAGTTGCTGCACATCAGCGGCTGCGGGGGGCACCTTTGGCGTGGTCAGCTCGTCGTACAACTTGCCACGCCTTATCCAATTCGCTTTGAGGTTCAATTTCTAGATCTCGAGTTGGCAAAAGTGGGGGCGGGTCGCGAACCGCCCTTTCTTTCCAGTTGAGGCCTTGGGCTGACCATTAGGGGCGAGCGATCTACCCCGGTATTGAGTGCCGGGATGGGCTGCTCGCCCTATTCTTATCAACCCCTGTTTCCGTTTTGAAAATCGCAAGCGAACCTTTGGACCTTTTCCGTCATCTGTGTTTATGCGGGTCTAAACGCAGTGAAGACGCCTTGGAGGTACACCCCCGGTGGGTGAGAAACAAAACCAGCCCTTTCAGCTCTCGTTCCATGCTTCCAGGGACGGAGTCACCCTCCTCATCCTGGGCGCAATCCTCGCGGCCGTAGCGATGCTCGGCGAGCGCGCGGCGGCGCAAGCGAAGAGCGGGCAAGGGGGTCCGGCGGCGCGCCTGGCCTCGATCACGATTGACTATCCCCTGGACGGTTCGATTTTCCCTCCCGAAATTATCCCGCCAACTTTCATCTTTCGCGACGCCGCGGAGAGTGCCACTCGCTGGCAGATCGACATCGCGTTCGCCGATGGCTCGGCTGAAATGCACCTCCAATCCGCCGGTGAGCGGCTGGCCATTGGGGAGATTGACCAGCGCTGCGTCTCTTCGACGAATGAATTGCCGAAGCTCACGCCCGAGCAGGCCGAAGCGCACACCTGGATTCCCGAAGCGGGAGTCTGGGAGGCGATCAAGAAACGCTCCGTGGCGGGTGCAGCGGTGGTGACCATCAGCGGGTTCAGTCAGCAAGACGCCCAGCGTGCGGTGTCGAGCGGCCGCGTGACCATCAGCACGTCTAAGGACCCCGTCGGGGCACCCATCTTTTATCGCGACGTGCCCCTGATGCCTTCCGAAACTGAAAAGGGGATCATCAAGCCTTTGGCTCCCGATGCGCTCCACTTGGTCCAGTGGCGGCTGCGCGACATCGGAAAACCGGAGAGCCGCGTAGTTCTGAAGGACATGCCCACTTGCGCCAATTGCCATTCTTTCTCTCGGGATGGCAAGACCATGGGGATGGATCTCGACGGCCCTGGCAACGACAAGGGGCTGTACGCGATCATTCCCATCAAACCGGAAATGTCCATCCGCAATCAGGACGTGATCTCGTGGAGTTCCCTTCGGGATGAGACGGCATCGTCTTCCCGAATCGGTTTCATGTCCCAGGTCTCGCCGGACGGCAGGTACGTCTTGACCAATTACCGGGGGCAGACAAAAGAACTTAGCAATGGTTACTTCACAGTGAATTTCAAGGACTACCGCTTCCTTCAGGTGTTCTACCCGACGCGCAGTATCGTCGCGTGGTACAACCGCGCGACGGGCCGAAAACAGCCCTTGCCCGGGGCGGATGATCCGCGCTACGCGCAAACGAATGCCGTCTGGAGTCCCGACGGCAAATACGTGGTCTTTGCCCGGGCGGAAGCGAAGGACCCTTACCCCCCAGGCCAGAAGCTGCCCGAGCATGCCAACGACCCGGAGGAGCCCCAAATCCAGTACGACCTCTACCGGATCCCCTTCAACGACGGCAAAGGTGGCCAGCCGGCGCCGATCGCGGGCGCCTCCCACAACGGCATGAGCAATAGCTTTCCCAAGGTTTCGCCCGATGGCCGTTGGATCGTCTTTGTAAAGTGCCGCAACGCGCAGTTGATGCGCCCCGACAGCCAGCTCTATATTGTGCCCGCGGCAGGCGGCGTGGCGCGGCGGATGCGCTGCAATACCCCCTTGATGAACTCCTGGCACAGCTTCTCGCCCAACGGCCGTTGGCTGGTTTTCTCCTCCAAGGGCCGTTCGCCCTACACGCAGATGTTTCTGACGCACCTGGACGAGGAGGGGAACGACAGCCCCGCGATCCTGATCGACAACTCGACCGCGGCGAATCGCGCGGTGAATATTCCGGAGTTTGTGAACATTCCGCAAGACGGCCTCATGGCCATCAGTACGCCCGCAGTCGACATGTACAAGAAAATCGACCAGGTGGCGGAACTGGAAAACCAGGGCCGGATTGATGCGGCCATCGTCGGGTGGAGAAAACTCCTGGTGACCTATCCTGATGATGCCCGGATCCACAACAACCTGGGCACCGCTCTAACCCGGGCGGGCCGACCGGCGGAAGCGATCCCGGAGTTTGAGAAAGCGCTGGAGCTGAACCACCCCCATTACAGCACGGTTTACTTCAACCTCGGCCGCGCCCTGCTGGTGGCAGGACGGTCGGATAGTGCGATTCTCGCTTTCGAGAGGGGCTTGCAATATAACTCCGAATCCGCGGACCTCCACTACCACCTGGGTCTTGCCCTGGCCAGCAAAAACCGCATCGATGAGGCTAAGACAGAGTTTGACAAGTCCTTGCAAATCAACCCCAAGGATGCGAATGCTCACTTCGCCCTGGGCGTAGCGCTCGCGTCCAAAGGCGATGGGGATGCAGCGATCAAGGAGTATCGAGAAGCGCTGCGCCTGAATCCCCAAAACGAATTGACGCACGTCAACCTCGGGGCGGCGCTAAGGGAGAAGGGCGACTTTGACGGAGCGATCGCGGAATATCGTGAGGCGTTGCGCTTGGACCCCAAAGACGGATTGACGCATTACCATCTTGCCGTGTTGCTTGGACACAAGGGCGACTGGGATGGCGAGGTCGCGGAGGAGCGCGAGGCTCTGCAGTTGAACCCGCAGATCCCAGAGGCGCACCGCGACCTCGGCCTTGGGCTGGCGAGGAAGGGCGACCTTGATGCGGCCACGGCCGAGTTCCGCGAAGCGTTACGCTTGAATCCGAATGACGAAATTGCGCACTTAAACCTCGGCTTGACGCTAGGGAATAAGGGCGATTGGGATGGCGCCGTCTCCGAGGAACGCGAAGCGCTGCGCTTGGACCCGAAGGACGAGACGGTTCACGTATACCTCGGCGCCATGCTCGGACAAAAAGGTGATCGTGACGGTGCAATTGCGGAGTACCGCGAGGCGCTGCGAATGAACCCCGGCAACCACCTCGCACATTACGACCTCGGCGTGGCGCTCGAGAAGAAAGGTGACCGCCAGGGCGCCTTGCAGGAATATCGCGCCGCCTACGAACTCGATCCCAAGATCCCCCCCTATCGGCGGGCTTACGAGCGCCTGTCGCAGCAGGACAAACAGTAGCAATGTGGAAACTCCAGATTCCCGCTTTCGCGGGAATGACCTGCGTGGCGAGTTGTGAAATAATACGCTAAGACTTCCTAAGCCGCAGAGACGAGGAGGCGCAGAGATTTGGAAAACAGGCGTTATTTCACCGCGCTCCAGCGTTCCCACAGCAAGAAATCCCTTAGCTTTCACCACCGACCGTTGATACGCGCAACTCTTGCCTTCCTCCTTGTCTCCTGGGCCCTTGCTCAGCGTCCCGCAACTTGTCAAACAGTTGAGGAACAGGCGGCCGCACACTTCCGCGCTGGACAGGTAGCGCTAAGGCAGGGGGAACTAACGCGGGCCGAGGAAGAGTTCAGGAAAGTGCTGGCTCTCGATCCAAACTTGGCCGAAGCGCGTGTCAACCTTGGCCTCGTCTATCACGCGCTCGGGGAATACAACCTGGCTGCGAGCAATTTGTCGACAGCCCTGCGGCAGAGGCCCGACCTGCCAGGGCCAACACTCATCCTGGGGATTGACTACCTCAAGCTGGGCGAGCCGGAAAAAGGCATCCCGCTTCTCCAGCGGGCCTTGCGTTTGGAGCCCTCCAACCCGGAGGGGCGCCGGGCGTTGGCCATGTGTTATGTGTCCAGGGAAGACTTCCATCAAGCTGCGGATGAGTACCGTGAACTTGCCAGCCTGAATCCAGACAAGCCCGACGCATGGTTCCAACTGGGCCACGACTATGTCAATCTGGCCGCCCATCTGGCGTTCCGAGGAGCGCAGGTGTATCGTGGCTCGCCTTGGGGCAATCGCTTTCTCGGCGATATGCTGGCCCAGCGTGACCGTTGGAACGACGCAGCGGAAGAATACATGCACTCGCTCGCGGGTGACCCCAAGCAGCCCGGTCTCCACACCTCCATGGGGCAGGCCTATTTGCACGCGGGCAAGCCGGAAAAAGCTGAGGCTGAATTCCGCCTCGAGCTCGAGCTTGACCGCAAGAATGAACCGGCGTGGCTCGGCTTGGCGGAAACGCAGCTTGCGAAGGGCCAAGCCACGGCGGCCCTGGACGCTGTCGAGAAAGTATGGGAAATCTCTCCCGAGTTTTTGGCCCTGCAACGAGGATTCCCCAGCGTCGAACTTTCTCAAGACGCCGCCAAGTCTCTGGTGGCGGCCCTTCAAGCTGCCCCAGACGGAGCCGCCAAGCATTTTCTACTGGCAGGACTCTGCCAGATTGAGGGAGAAACCGCTCAGGCAGACGATCGATGGAAAGCCTTCCAAAAGGACCTCCTGGCTTGGCAAAAGGCAGGGGACGGCGTCGCCGGCATGGGCGCAGGTCAGAACCCTTGTCGCGCCCACCAATATGCCGGCTGCGCGCATTGGCTGGAATCCCGCAAGCCCGTGTCTCGCCCGGAACTATTGTTGCTGGGGAAGACCCAGTTCACGATGCAGCAGTACGCTCACGCGGCTGACACGTTGGCTGGACTGCTGGCGATTGACAAGGGGAACGTGGAGGCCAGCTACTGGCTCGCTCGAACCTACCAGGCGCTGGGCGGCGAGTGTTATGACCGATTGGAGGAGGAGTTCCCCGAGTCCTGGCGGACGCACCAGCTACGCGCAGAGGCCCACAGCGCCCGTGAGGCGTCAAACGACGCAATCAAGAAGTATCAACTTGCCCTCCAGTTGCGTCCCGACGAGGCGGAACTTCATGAGGCGCTGGGAGAAATCTATCTTAAGAAAAAATCCTACGACGAGGCGCAGGCTGAACTGGAAAAGAGCCTGCGGCTTGATCCCTCCCGCGCGCGCACCCTGTGCCTGCTGGGCCGCTTGTACGTGGCGAAGCATGAGACAGAAAAGGCCGTCCCGTATTTGCAGAAGGCCTTGCGCTATCAGCCGGACATGGCTGAAGCAAGTGACTTGCTGGGGACCGCATACGTGCGCCTGGGACAGGATGCGGAGGCTATCCCCGAGCTTGAAAAGGCCGCCCCTTCGGATTTCTACGGAGACGTTCATTACCAGCTCTACGTGGCTTACCGCAGGCTGGGCAAGCTTCAGCTTGCCGATCAGGCTCTGGCGCGCTCACAGGAGCTGCGACGCACCTCTGCGGCGAAGCACCAGGCCATGGTGAGTGGGGTAACGGAGGTGGAGTAGGACTCCATTTGTGGAAGTTTTGTACGCTCCGAAGGGAATCCGGATCCCGAAGATTCTCTCCTGACGGGCGTCAAAATCTGGGTACGCTTTCGCCTGACCCAAGTCCGGAACGATACGGCCGAGCACTTCTTTCCGCTTGCGGAGAATCAGGGTCTCGCCCCGCCGAAGCGGCGCCTCAACCTTGCGTGAGAACTGCTGGCGGACCTCTCGAACTGTCACGCTTTTCATGTTACACATTTTAGGTGTAACTGCGGCAAGAAGTCGATGGGCTGCTTCCGACGCCGGCCTTCTAGTTGCTTTCACCGGACGCTTGCCCTGTCCTCAATCTGTGCAGCTCCTCAGGCAGACTCGGCGGGACCGTCTTCAAACTCCGGCCACGGCAGGTTTCTTCGCTGGACGCTTTTGGAGGGAGCCCATTATCTTGAGATTTCTCCTGATCAGAGCGTAACGCTGCTCGACGCAGGCGTAGCTGCGCAGCGGATCCTCGGGCGTGTGCAAGACGTAATCGAGAAGCCTATCGACGTTGCTCGTGGCCACGTGCAGGCGGGTGTCCGAGGAGCCGTAGTAGATGAAGACCTTCCCATCCTGGCGCGCTACCCAACCGTTGCTGAAGACAACGTTCGAGACATCGCCGACCCGTTCCTCACCCTGCGGGGCTAGGAAGTAGCCCGCCGGGCGGTGTGTGACCACCTGAGGACGATCGAGTTCGCAGAGCATAAGGTAGAGCACGTAACGCAATCCGGCCGCCGTATTGCGCACACCATGCGCGAGGTGCAGCCAGCCTCTCTCGGTTTTGATGGGCGCGGGACCGAGGCCGTTCTTCACCTCTTTGATGGTGTGATACTCACGGTTATCGATGATGGTCTCCTCCTCAATCACGGCGTTCTCCATGCTGCCGGCGAGGCCCCAGCCGATCCCTCCGCCCTTGCCGGCCTGAATGAATTCGTCCTGAGGCCGGGTGTAGAACGCGTATTTGCCATCGACAAATTCAGGATGGAGCACCACGTTCCGCTGCTGCGGCGACTTGGTCTTCAAATCGGGCAACCGCTCCCAGTTCTTCAAGTCCTTGGTTCGGGCGATGCCGCATTGGGCGACTGCCGAGGAAGTGTCCCACGGCGGGGTCTTAGCGTCCTTGCGCTCCGTGCAAAACAGCCCGTAAATCCAACCATCCTCATGCCGGACGACGCGAATGTCGTAGACATTAATGTCGGGGTCCTGGGTCTCCGGCATCAAGATGGGGTAATCCCAAAACCGGAAGTTGTCGATGCCGTTCGGGCTCTCGGCCACAGCGAGGAACGATTTTCGGTCGACGCCTTCGACGCGAGCCAAGACCATGATCTTGCCGCCGTATTCCATCGCGCCGGCATTGAACGTGGAATTGACGCCCATGCGCTCGACGAGGTACGGATTCGTTTTCGGATCGAGGTCATAGCGCCAGAACAAAGGCGTGTGCTCGGCGGTGAGCACGGGAAATGCGTAGCGGTCGAACACGCCATTGCCGGCTTCGATTTTGTGATTCTTGCGCCTCACCAGCTTCTCGTGGTTCTTGAGGAGCTTTTGCGCGTTGCGTCGGAATTCAGCTTGATTCATATCGTGTTCTCCAGCCTCCGAGTCTTGAAAACACTCAGAGCGAGATTCCTCGCGCAGTTTACCCTGAGCGGGCAGGGCGAGATTCTTCGCTTCCCTCAGAATGACAGCGAAGGGCTCGGAATGACAGCTTGGAAGGGTGTTTCCGCAGCCTGTAAAGCCCCGCCCTTCCATCCCCGGACAAGTTAAGTCGCTAACTTGTACAACTAAGCACTAGCGCTTATCGTGATAGTTTCTGTACGACCCATGACTTCGAAGCACGACCGGCTGTTATGGTATGGGCATTTCCATTGATCCACCTTGAATTTGTCCGGGCTGGGGATGCCCTCTCGCGAGACCTTCCAAAACCACTCGCCATGCCGGCGATCGACGATGTATTTCTCGATGAAGTCCCAGCTCCTTTCGGCGGCGTTTCGAAAATGCTCGCGGCCTGAAAGCTGATACGCGTTCAGGAATCCGACCACTGCCTCCGCCTGGGGCCACCACTCCTTGCCGGAGTCGATGATCCCGCTCGAATCGGCCTCATAAAGCAGCCCGCCATCAGGGTCGACCGCCTGGTCGAGCACAGCTTGCGCCATCTTGACAGCCTCTTGCCGCACCTCGATGAGTATCTGCTTGTCCCCAAGTATTTCCGCCGCCTCGCAAAGAAGCCAACTTCCTTCGATGTCATGCCCAAAGGAAATATGATCAGATTTGGAATGCCACTCTTCGTCAAAGAACATTCGAAAGTGATGGGTCTCGCGATCGATGATGTGCTCCAGGAAAATGCGGATGAGTTCTTTCAGGTGCCCGCGCAAGGCATGGTTGTCCCAGCAGCGCGACAGATTCGCGTAGGCCTCGAGGAGGTGAAGGTGCGTGTTCATGGATTTTTTTTCGTCCATGTCCACCTTGCTCAGGCGCTGCTCTCGAGCCAGTGTCCAGTCGCGCTCACAGGTTTCGAAATAACCCCGGTGGGGCGCGTCGTAGCTCGCGGATTCGATCGCCTCATAGAGCCGGATCGCCCGCGTCAGCGCCTCCTGATCTCGGGTGGCGCGGTGGTATTCAGCCAGTGAGTAGACGGCAAACGCCTGGCCATAAATGCGCTTCTTGGATTCCACAGGGCGGCCAAGATAATCCACCAGCCAATAAACGCCGTTGAATTCCGTGTCCCAGAAATGCTGTGTGATGTAATCGTAGGCACGGCGCGCCGTTTGACGGTAGACCTCCTCGCCGTACACGCTGAAGGCCTTGGAGAAGGTCCACAGAATGCGCGTGTTCAAGATGAGCCCCTTGTGCGCGAAGGGGTCGATCGTGAGGTCATTGGCGATCTGCCCCCTGAAACCGCCATATTGCCCATCAATCGCGTGCTCGAGCCAGAAGGGCAGAATGCTCGTTCGCAGTTCAATCTCGACTCGCTGTCGCAGGTTCCGCACGGCGTTGCTCCACGGGAAGGTACAACTAACTGTCGACTGCTTTGGGCAGGTGCCGACCCCGCGCCTGCGGCGTCGCCGCTACGACTAAGCAGATGCTGACCCCGCGCCTGCGGGGCCGGCGCCTGGAGTTTCGACATTTCTCGCTTTTTGGCTTGAGGCTGACATCGCCATGTCGGAAGACTCAAGCTATTAACTGCACCGGAGTATATCACCAATAGGGAGATGTCCATAGCGTGAGTCGTTACAGCGTCGTTACAGTTGAAAGCCACTGCGTGTACCTGAATGAAAGCATGCAAGTTACAGGAGTAACTGGAGGCTCGAAAGAGTTAACAGGTATAACGTTGCGTTACTGTCCACCCCATGATATTTGAAGCCTCGACAATGCGCTTGTGGCCTGACATGGTGGAAGCGCACCAAACTCTGAGCGGTACTTGGCTCGCGACAACCCCGCACCTCGCCGCCTGCCGGATTTAAGGTGTTACATGCATCTTCATTTCATTGATATCGCCATTATCGTGACTTATCTGGCCACGTCGGTGTTGGTGGGCTATTGGGTTTCCCACCGCGCTTCCCGCGACCTCAAGGCTTACTTCCTCGGCGGCAACGTCATGCCCTGGTACGTGCTGGGCATTTCGAACGCTTCGGGAATGTTCGACATCAGTGGCACCATGCTGTTGGTCTCCTGGATGTTTATTTACGGCCTGAAGAGCGTCTGGATCCCATGGCTCTGGCCGACCTTCAACCAGGTTTTCCTGATGGTTTACCTGTCGGCGTGGTTGCGCCGTTCCAACGTGATGACCGGCGCGGAGTGGATCAAGACGCGGTTCGGGACGGGCCGTGGCGCTCAGCTTGCTCATCTGATCGTCGTCGTCTACGCGTTCGTCAGCATCATTGGGTTTTTCAGTTATGGGTTCAAAGGGATCGGAAAATTCGCGGCGATATTCCTGCCCTGGCGCCTGTCTCCCAACCAATACGCAACCATCTTGATTGCGATCACCGCCATCTACGTGATCAAGGGCGGCATGTTCAGCGTGGTGATCACCGAGGTCATCCAATTTTGCATTCTGTCGATTACCTCTTTTGCCGTCGGCATCATTGCCATGGCCAAAGTGGCGCCCGGCACGCTTCAGCATTTTGTCCCCGCCGGCTGGGACCAGCTCTTCTTTGGCTGGCATCTGAACCTGGATTGGTCTTCGTTCATCGCCTCGGCGAACGCGAAGATCGCGGAAGACGGCTACGGAATCTTCGGCTTTTTCGTCATGATGTTGTTGTTCAAGGGCGTGCTGATCAGCATGGCCGGCCCCGCCCCGAATTACGACATGCAGCGGGTCCTCTCGTCGAAGGACGCCCGTGAAGCGTCCATGATGAGCAGTTGGGTGAACATCGTACTTACCTTTCCGCGCTACTTCCTGGTCGCCGGGTTGACCGTCCTGGCTCTGGTTTTCTTCAGCGTTCAGATTCGGGCGATGGGAACGAACATGGATTTCGAGCTGGTACTCCCCTACGCTCTTGGCCGGTTTGTTCCGACCGGCCTACTCGGGTTCCTGATCGCCGGATTGCTGGCGGCGTTTATGTCCAACTTTGCGGCCACGGTGAACGCCGCGCCGCCATACTTTGTGAACGACATCTACAAGCGCTTCATCAACCCGAACGCCAGTCCCAGGACGTACGTCCGCCTGAGCTATCTGAGTTCATTCGCCGTAGTGGTGGTGGGCGCGGCGATTGGCTGGTACGTCGCCTCCGTAAACTCCGTGGTCCTTTGGATTGTTTCCGGGCTCTGGGGCGGGTACACGGCTTCCAACACTCTGAAGTGGTACTGGTGGCGGTTTAATGGTTACGGGTATTTTTGGGGGATGGTCACCGGCATCGCCAGCTCGTTGGTCCTGCCCAAGCTTCTCCCCGAGATTTCAATCGTCAAGGGACTTTTGCACGCGCATCCGGTGAACTCGGATGTGGCGCTGGTGTTCCCGCTCACCTTTGTGATCTCCCTGGTGGGATGTCTGGCGGGGACATGGCTGACTAAACCGGAAGATGAAGAAGTCTTGAAGGACTTCTATCGCCGCGTGCGGCCCTGGGGCTTCTGGAGCCCCATCCTCGCCAAGGTCCGTGCTGAAGATCCCACCTTCGAGCGCAACAAGGACTTCTGGCGCGATATGTTCAACATTGTGGTCGGCATTACTTGGCAGGTCAGCCTCGTGGCTTTGCCTATCTACATCGTGATCCAGAAGTTCCGCAGCGCTGCGATCACGGCGGCAATCGTCGCCGTGACCTCAATCGTGCTGAAGTTCACTTGGTACGACCACCTCAGGGATCGAGAAGCTTTCACTCAAGCGAAGGCTCAGAACAGGACCGCAGAGCCCTTGGCGGCGGCTTGAAGGCAGTCGACAGTTCGTATTCGAAAACAGTTCACTCCAACACTCCGGCAAGAAGGAAGACTAGCATTGCCTGCCAGTTGATACAAATCTCATTGCTTGCGTAGGAGGCCTGATCGTCACTGTAGACCTTGGCGGGCGGCAAATTGGGAGGCAGGGCTTGCAGCACCGGGTCTTGCCTCGCGGCATTAGGACCACCGGAGAGCAGCCCTGGCCAAGGCTCAGGATTCTTCTCGGCGCCGCTGGGCCGATGATGCGGATGTCGGTAGGGGTTCGCGCCCACCTGCGTTACCCACGAGAGCGAGAAGGTATTGCGCCCGAGCAGGTAATGGAGATTCTCCAGAGCGATCTCCACGAAGCCCGGGTCCGGCGAAAGAGCGTTCGTGACGAGCAACTGCACACCGTAGTTGCCAACCTGGCCATTCGAGCCCCACACATAGTCTTTGGCGATCATGCTGACCCGGTACGGGTTGCTGCTCGTGCGGTCCACTATCTCGCGGGCCGCGGCGAGCGCGCCCTGTCGAATCTCGGCCACCGCGTGCGCGTCCGCGCCGGGGCGAGTGGCCAGCGCATAAGCCCACAAACACATTGGGGCCACGAGCCTCCAGGACTCAGGATTGGGATGACGGAGATTCGGCAGATACTTCACATAGTTGTCGAGGAAATATCGGTTGTAGACAGGGTCACCCGAGGTTCGCCACAGTTCGGCCGCGGCCCACAACCGTTCGTCTTCGCAATCCGCATCCCCGTACTCGCCGGTGGAGATTCCCGGCGGATTCCTGAACGTGACGTTCGGATAGCGCTCGGTCCAGGTCCAGGCTTCGCGGGCTGCCCGCAGGTTTGTCGTTGCAAACCTCTTGTCGAATGGTTCGTAAACGCGGGCAGCGATGGCCGCGACCGCTGCCAGATCGGCGGTCGCGCACGTACTCTTGTAGGGCGCGCTGCCAGTGCCGATCACGAGACTCACAAGCTGATCATCATCAGGCATCACGAAGCCGGGAAAGTTGGCGCTCGTTTGTTTGTGCCAGACGCCGCCATCGTCATCCTGCATCTTGAGCATCCACTCAAGATTCCAGCGCACCTCGTTGAGGAGATCCGGCGTACCGTTCCCGGTTTCGGGGATGTTCAGCCTGATGCGGGCAAGCTTCAGGCCAAAAATCTCCCAGGCCCAAAGCAGCGTTCCCGTCGAAATGCCGGAGTTTACGACGTAACGTCCGTAGTCCCCCGCGTCATGCCAGCCGCCGACGTTATCGCGCCGACCTGCTTTGCCGGAAGACGCATCGAAACTTCCCTTGAGGTGGCACGCGGGGTGGGTGTATCCCGGAAACTCTGGCCCCAGGTCCACCGCAGTCCCGCAACGTTGTCCGTAAAACGCGCGCATCGCCAAATAATACGTGCGGGAAAAAACTTCCGGTCCGATGGAAAACGTCCAACTGCGGCCTATGCCAGGCACATCGAGGTAATATGTTCCGGATGCCCGAAGGCTGGAGAAATCCGCAATCTCAACCTGGTCTCCGGAGTTCGCGTCCGTGGTGCTCGCGCTCAACTTCCCCTGCAACATCACGACGTTGTCGACGGCCCGCTTCACTTGGAAAGTCCGGGCAGCAGCACTTACCATGGCAATCTTCTGAGCGTTTATGGGGTAACCCACCTGATCCACCTTGATGCTCGTGCTATCGTTCCTCCCCTCGCAGGCGAAGGCCGGCAAAAAGATAAGGAGTGAAAGGAAGTATGCCGATTTCATCAAGCTTTGACGGCAGGGGGCTTTGATTGATAAACGGTCACAGGAATTCCACATGCACGATGTCTCACTTCGCTGCAATGGGAATGTGCGGGCCCATCAGTGTCTCTCTTCCCTGTTGGCTTTGCAAATGGAATCGATGTTTGTATCGATGTTTGGCGTCGATGTTTCCCGCTCCGCGAAAAAGTCGCGCACGTGAAGGCGTGGCGCAGAGCCATCTGTTTTCCCGCACGATTCAGATATAATTACACGTCCCTTTGGCGGCAGGTCTGTGCTTTTGCACGAACGGCCGCCAAGATCGGCCGCGGAAACCTCAGTAACCGCGGATATTTATTCCGGGAGCAGTCCTTATGAAATGCGGGTATTTTGATGATGAGAAACGGGAGTATGTCATTACGCGGCCGGATACCCCCTTACCCTGGATCAATTACCTTGGATGCCAGGCCTATTTCGGAATCATCTCGAACACGGCGGGGGGCTACTCGTTTTACCGCGACGCCCGGCTGCGGCGCCTCACGCGCTGCCGCTACAACAATGTCCCGCACGACTTCGGCGGGCGTTATATCTATCTGCGGGACGATGAATCAGGCGAATTCTGGTCTCCGTCCTGGCAACCGACGCGGCACGATCTGGAAGATTACTCCTGCCGTCACGGCATGGGGTACACCATCATCGGCTCCCGCTACAGCGGCATTGCGGCCCACACGAACTACTTCGTTCCGTTGGACGAGAATCTCGAGATCTGGCAGCTCACCATCACCAATCAACGCTCCAGGCGCGCTTCGCTCTCAGTCTTCTCCAGCATCGAGTTTTGCTTGTGGGATGCGCAGGATGATGCAACGAACTTCCAGCGCAACTTCAGCATCGGCCAGGTGGAAATCGAGGACGGGGTCATTTACCACAAGACGGAATACCGCGAGCGTCGCGACCACTTCGCCTATTTCGCTTGCTCGGGCAAAGTTGAAGCCTTCGACACGCAACGCGAAGCCTTTGTGGGAGCGTACCGGAGCTGGGACAAGCCGTTGGCCCTCGAGCGCGCACGGTTGGCCGACTCGGTCGCGCATGGCTGGGCTCCAATCGGCGCCCATCAGGTAATTGCCGAACTCGCACCCGGCGAAACTCGCCAGATCATTTTTGTGCTGGGTTACCACGAGAACCCACGAGACCAGAAGTTCGATCCGCCCGATTCGCAAACGCTTAACAAGAAGACGGTCAAGCCGGTAATCTCCAAGTATCTGGACTCTGCCCGCGTCGATGCGGCTTTTGAAAGGTTGCGCCAATACTGGGACGGACTGCTCGGCATCTGCCAAGTTGAGACACCCGACGCGCACACCAACCGCATGGTTAACATCTGGAACGCGTACCAGTGCATGGCAACCTTCAACATGTCCCGCTCCGCCTCGTTTTATGAGTCCGGTATCGGACGGGGCCTGGGCTTCCGCGATTCCAACCAGGACCTGCTGGGCTTTGTGCACATGGTTCCCGCGCGAGCGCGCGAACGTATCCTGGATCTCGCCGCCACGCAGTTGCCCACGGGCGGTGCGTATCACCAGTATCAGCCGCTCACGAAACGCGGCAACAACGAAGTCGGCAGCAACTTCAACGACGACCCGCACTGGCTGATTTTGGGCGTGGCGGCTTATTTGAAGGAGACGGCTGACTGGAGCATTCTGGACGAACCAGTCCCTTACGATAACGAACCCGGTTCCGAGCAGCCCCTCTACGAGCACCTGCGGCGCAGTTTCCAATACACGTTGGACCGCCTGGGACCGCATGCACTGCCGCTGATCGGCCGGGCTGACTGGAACGATTGCCTCAACCTGAATTGCTTTTCCGATACGCCTGGACAGTCATTCCAGACCACCACCAACAAGGATGGCAAGGTAGCCGAGTCCGTCTTCATAGCGGGGCTCTTCGTGCTCGCGGGCAAAGACCTGGCGGCGATTGCCCGTGAGCGGGGCCGAAACGACGAGGCGGAGGGTTATCTTGCCGAAGTGGCGAAGATGGAAGACACCGTCCGCAAATACGGATGGGATGGCGACTGGTTCTTGCGCGCTTACGATGACTTCGGCCGCAAGGTCGGCTCAAAAGAATGCGCCGAGGGGAAAATCTTCATCGAGACCCAGGGCTTCTGCGTGCTGGCGGGAATTGGGCTGGACGACGGTACGGCAGCGAGGTCGATGGAATCGGTCCGCGAGCATCTCGCCACCGAACACGGGATCATTTTGCAGCAGCCCGCGTATTCGAAGTACTATCTCGAGTTAGGTGAAATTTCCTCCTACCCGCCGGGGTACAAAGAAAACGCCGGCATTTTCTGCCACAACAATCCCTGGGTGATGATTGCTGAGACACGACTCGGAAATGGCGATCGAGCCCACGATTACTACACGTGCATTAATCCCTCGGCGCGAGAAGGCCTCAGCGAGGTGCATCGTTGCGAGCCGTATGTCTATGCCCAGATGATCGCCGGGCCAGACGCTCCGACGCACGGTGAGGCGAAGAACTCCTGGCTGACCGGGACTGCGGCCTGGAACTACTATGCCATTACGCAATGGATTTTGGGTATTCGGACCTCCTATGAAGGGCTGCGGATTTCGCCCGTCATTCCGAAGAGCTGGCGTGGATTCAAAGCCACTCGCACCTTCCGAGGCGTCACTTACCACATCACCGTCGAGCGGGCGGGCGAGGGCAACCACGTAAGTTTGGAAGTTGATGGCATGCCCATCAAGGGCGACACTGTGCCTCCCCCAGCCGACGGCCGGAAGGAAGTTTCCGTGAAGGGAACGCTGAATAGTTAGCCTCTGGCCAGACATATTTGAGACCCCCAGCGCTGCCCGACAAGTCGAAAGTCAATAGTCGAAAGTCGAACCCTGGCACGCCGCTTTCAATAATCCGTTGGAGGAAGGTTGAAATGAAGCGAATTCTGCAAAGCTTAATGCCCGCCCTCGCCGTCATTGTTTTGTTCTTGGCCCCAAACCCTGTATGGGCCCAAGCCGAGCCGGCTTTCGCGCCCAACGAGATGAACAGCATCCTTTACGGCGCTGCGTACTACCCGGAGTACATGCCTTACGAGCGGCTCGAGCAGGATGCGCAACTGATGCAGCAGGCTGGCCTCACGGTGGTTCGCGTGGGCGAGTCCAGTTGGGGTTTGTGGGAACCGGAAGACGGACGCTTCGAATTCGGCTGGATGGACCGCGTGGTGGAGCGCATGCACAAGGCTGGGATCAAGGTCATCATGGGGACGCCGACCTACTCCATTCCGGCGTGGCTCTACAAGAAGCATCCGGAAATCGTCGTCACCCGGCTGGACG
>Ga0326728_10005396_pt1 | contig 35974 bp, 34 predicted proteins | sample MB3enrmetagenome_FD_207602 | JGI IMG/M metagenome (GOLD analysis project Ga0326728, IMG submission 207602) | Lab enriched peat soil microbial communities from McLean, Ithaca, NY, United States - MB31MN | ecosystem: Environmental > Terrestrial > Soil > Wetlands > Peat | place: USA: New York...
TCGACCACGATCCGAACGGTGGCAGCGGAGAGGGTGGCGATGGGTCGTTTACAGCATTACAGCACGTTTACAGCAGTTTTACAGCAACTGCTGTAAAACAAAATGAAAAGCCCGGTGCGCCCGGTTCCAGCAAAGAAGATGATTGTACAAATAATTCTGTACTAAGAGATGGGGATTTACAGCAAAACCGGAATTATGGAGGTGACAACAGTTCCGGAAAACGTACCGATCACTGTCTCCATGATTCTGAAATTGCTGTAAACAAAAATCGATCTCTGCCCGTTGCCGCACAAAAGACGAATCCGGCTCCGCCATCTGCCCCGCCCTCTTACAGCACATGCAGTAAAACTGCTGAATTGAAGCCGGAACCGGACCCCCCGGCTGTAAACAAGGATCTGGTCCGGCCCATTCGGGCCCACGACTACAAAAAACTTGAGCCACCGGAACCGAGAACCCCGTGCTATTCATGCGGGAAGAAAGGCTCCTGGTATGTGGAGAAGTACACCGCGGAGCGGCGGGCCCGGCCCAAGGACCAGCAGCAAGCCCGGCGGTTGTGCCGGTCATGCTACAACAAGGCGGTGAAGGAAGAGCAGATGGCATCGGTCCCGCTGCCCGGGGCCGTGAATCCTTCCCGGTGCAGCAGGGTAACGGCGGATATCGGGAAATGCTCGGTCTGCAAAATTGCAAAGGCAGTCTGGCTCGATCGGGAGACTGGTGTGAAGATCTGCGAGCATTGTTACGGGAGAGGATTGAGGAAGGATGCGGAGGAGGCGGGGGTGGTTTGACGGTTCTAGCGGCGCTGGATGCCGATTTTGCTCCTGAAAGATTTAGCAGATACTATTTGCCCAATTGGATTTACCCGATTTTCGTTCAATTACTCAAACAGTGTCCGGGGAATTCCCGGAAAAACGAGGGGTCGGAAAAGGAAAAGGGATCGTAACGGTCGGCTTGTTAACGAATTTGTCCCACAAGCTGTGGGACAATTAGAGTGCTCTGAGTGCCGCATCGTTTTCAAGTATTTTACTCTCGCGACCAGAGGTTCTGGCACATATGCGGAAGATGATTGAAATTTTAACAAGATGGTGCGTGGCGGGAGATCGCCAGCGCATCGAGTTTTTTAGCGGAGGTAAGCCGAGGTGACTACCCCCTTTTAGCAACACTTTCAGTTAGATCAAATTTTGATTTTGATAGGTATTTGCGGGATATTTATTTTCGGAGTTTTCGGTATTTTTAGTTCATTGGTTTTTGTTGATTGTTTGGTATTTCGTGCGCACTTGTTCTATCAGGAGTAAATCTTTATTGCACGGATAATCTAATAGAAGATGATATATAATGTGTTAAATCAATCAATTCTAACGGCATTTAAATGAAAACCAAAACAATTTTTAAAATTGTTAATACCGTAGTGCCACTTGCCGCTGTGGTTATAGGGATATTTCTTGGAACAATGTTTACAAGCTCACTAGATAAACAGGGTGCGGCAGAGCAATTTTCAGTGGAAATTTCTTCAATGAATAACACTCTCCAGATATACGCATCTGAATACTTCCAAAATCAAGACTTAGAATGCAATCAAGCCAATGTAAAAATTACCCCAAACAAAACCAATTTTTTAATGTTAGATTCAACCCCTCCCTTTGAGATAGTTTATAATAACGATTCTGTTGCTGCTTATCAGGGGTATCCTCACCCTCAAGTGCAAAGTGGACCGGGTTATGTCATTGGGTATTCGTTCCCAAACGGCCCAACTCCAACCTTTGGAAATGAATGCAGTATATATTACCTTATAATACCCCCGCCCCTTTACAACGATCATGGTATGTATTACACTTATGTAAAAAACGTTCCAGAATTTGATCCAGATCTAGCTAAAAAATTGGATATTTTTTACAACGATATTACTTCGGCAGAATCGGATAGGGTTTCGATACAAAATCATTTAGATTCAATCAACAGTCCTATTCTCCAAGAATTGCAAACATCAGCCCTAAAAGATCAATATTTGTCAGCTTATATGGATATGCGAATGAAGATCATAAACGCATCGGAGTTAGAGCCGGGGTTATTACAGGAGTTAGACAAACAATCACAAGAAAGCTTTATTGGGGATATTACTTCTTCCCTTCAACCGCCGACCCAATCATTGTCATCCACCGGTTGCCGGTTAAATCTAACGGAACATTTGCCATCTGTGCCAGTGTCATTCCACTAATTCCCTGATGTGGTCTGATGTGGTTGTAGTAGGTTTGCATTCCCACCTCAAATTCAGTTGCACCGCATCACTTTCTAAACCAAGTCACCAATGATGCAATAAATTCGATCATCATCTGCAAATTAATATAAAAGCAAAATAAAAAGAAATCATATGGATCCGGAATATTTTCCACCCGACAAGAGAATTGTTGAAGAAAGTTGCAAGTCGTTTGATTTTGGATTATGTATGAATCCTTTTATCTCCCATGATAGGAATAATTTAAAAAAATGTCATGATGTAAAAAAACACAATTATCCTAGTTATTTGAAGTATTTTACAAAATATCCATTAATAGACAAAATAGAGAGAATTGATACAAAAATTAGAGATACGGATAATGTTGAAAGCATAGTAACAATTACACATTATCCGGTTCCGGATCAGGAATTAGATGAGACAGAGTGGGTACGTCAAGCAACTGGTTTTTTTACAGATATTGGTTATCATCTTCAACTCAGAAACGAACCCCAATATAATTATCAAGGATATTGGTGTGCGGGCAGGATAGAATTTTTGTCTGAGTCTTCATCATAGGTCAAAATTTCATCTTACTTTCACATGCTCACGATATAAGCGCAAGTATAGTGATTTTATTCCCCGCGCATGCAGGAGGGTTGCACCGTTATGTAGGGAGTTCCTCTCACTATGTAAGGAGCTTTTCTGGTTATGTTGGGGGCTCTCTTTTCCGGAAAAGGTAGTTACGGCTCATTCCAGTTTTTGCCGTTGTTTCCACATCGCAAGAAGTGCCCTGCACTCGTCTTTCGGGGGATATCTCGGCTTTTTGAGAATCACATTGTACGCAGCGATCGCTTCAGTATAGGTAATGAGTCCCTCGTTTGCGAGATAATCGATCAGCCAGCAGGTCCCGCGACACTCCACGCTGTTATCCGCCGCAGCGTTCCGGAGGGCCTCATCACCTGTGATAAGAATGGTATTTTGATCTCTCGCCAGGATTAATACGGAGATATCAAAATATGATGGCTTGAGATATCTCCCCATCATTACAGAAATCTCACCAACCTCTTCAGGTGTAAGATTACCGACTAGTAATCCCATTTCTGCGAGTGAGTCAAACGGAGGATTGAGCAATTCTTCGCGCAACAAATCGGAGATTACAAATTTACAGGGCAATTGGAATATTTTTTCGAGCAGTTTTCCAAAATGGAGGTCGATTATGGTATTTGTATCAAGTACATAAAATTGCTGAGCACTCAATATCCGATTCCCCATCAACTGAACAAAATGTACTGATGCTCTGGTTTAATAATTCCGCCGCCTTCGATGTGGAAATAATTCCTTCTGCGTGAGCCCGGAGGACCATGGCTTCCATCAGGGCAGGTGTCTCTCCCGTTGCGCTGTCATCATCGGGTTCTTTCTGGTTCCAGCCCTTCTTTATGAAAAACTTCCGGATACCGAGGTAATTATCCGGCGTAATGATGCCCAGGTCCATTGCACGGTGCAGCCACGCTCCCATCGACATGCCGTATTTCTGTTTGAGGAGGAGGAGCTCCTTGATGGAAAACTTATGCCGGCTCTCCTCCAGTTCGAAGAGGACCATCTCGCGGGGAACAAGGAACGCACCGGCAAACCGGTGCATGGCGTTCTCTTCATTGATGTCTCCCTCTACGGACAGAAGGCAGTGCCCGAGTTCGTGGGCGATGGAGAACCGCTGTCGTTCACGGAAAAGATTCTCTTTCACGACAATCACCCGGTTTCCGGCGTATTCCGTAAACAGCGCATCAAACTGGGTGATTCCGCTGATAATCCCGATCTTGATTCCTTTGTCTTCGAGCAGGTAGATCAGGTTCACAATAGGGCCGGTTCCGAGATCCCATGCTACCCGGAGATCGCGGGCGGCTTCCTCCGCCTCTTCAAAGGTAGAGATGGTCCGGGGAAATCCCTCCGGCATCACGAAATCCCGTGGCCGCCCGGTCAGTCGCTCGATCTGGAGATACCGTTCCAGCCATTCCTTTGTTTCAGCATTGATCTGTTTCTCATCGCGTTTCCGCATTTTCTTTGCACGAAACGCAATATGGTTAAGCTGGATCTGCTGGCTTTCCGGCCTGAGAAGCGATGCAATCGGGATCTGCAGCACTTTACTCAGTTTAATTAAGGACTGCGAATCCGGAACCTGTTTGTCTTTTTCATACCGGTCGACCGTTGTATGCGATACGCCGATCTTTTCTCCCACGTCCCTTAAAGACATCTGGAGAATCTGTCTCCGGATCTTAATGCTCTCCCCCAGGCTCATCCCCCTCACCCCAAAAATCGGTTAGTTTACAAATCGACTAACTTGTTTACTATTTGTAACATGGGGTTAATAAGCGTTGTAGTTGTGATCAACAGACGGGATCAGTCCCGTTGCTTCAGCAAAGTCTAAGCCTCTGATCGTACACATCCTCTTATCAGATGACCGTTCCGCCAGCCCTGCTTTCGCACGAGAGTACAGAGCATTACACGCCGCAGTACATCCTTGATGCAGTTATCGCCTGCATGGGCGCAATCGATCTTGACCCGGCCAGCAACAGCCACGAGATCCCGAACGTACCGGCAGCGAAGCATTATACAGCTCAGGACAATGGGCTCGTGCAGCCGTGGGAAGGTCGTGTCTTCCTTAATCCTCCGTTCGGGCCCGGTGTCGAGCGGTGGTTTTCAAAACTATACCTGGAGCGGTTCGCAGGCCGGACCACGGAGGCGATTGTATTGTGGAAGTCGGCGACCGAGACTGCCGCATGGAAGACGCTGACGGCTTTGTCGTGCCGGGTGTGCTTTCCTTCTGCGAGGATCCGGTTTGTGGGGCCTTACGGTGATGATGGACCCGGGCCAACGTTTTCGCCGGCGCTGTTCTATGTGGGGGATGGACCAGAGCGGTTCGAAAGGGCGTTTGCAGGGATCGGGAAGGTGTGGATGGTGCCAAAGGAAATGGATAAAAATAAGAAAAGTATCAATTCCTTACGTTAATTCTGGGAATCCTTTTGGAAATTCAATTTTTTGTAAACAAGTTGGACAGATAATTGTCTCTCCCACTTTTACATCTAGATGTAAATTATACACATTTCTGCACGCAGGACATTCCATCAAATAGAGGGTGGTTTCACGTCTTAATGGAAAAGGTTGTCTTGGATAATCCACGTAAAATTTTAATTTGTCGACGAAATATTGATTAATTCCAGCATTTTTTAGATTGTTAACGAAATAATTATTAAGATACGGGACGGGGAAGTTAATATCCAAATTATCACAAACAACCCACACGTCTATACCTAATTGATGAGCTAATCCGATTTCATATGCAATCCAATTTTGAGCAAAATGCCAACTAAAATCATGTTTATTTTGAGAGTCCACCAATTTTTTACCGACGACTAATATGAAAGCGCACGACTTTTGCATCTCCTTTTTGATACTTTTCCATGCTGGTCGTTCTAAAACATCAAATTCAGCCCTGTAGGGAAGAAGACCTGCATCAGTACAAGCGCGAGAAATGATATCGCCAAATTCGATATCTTGACGTGTATGTGAAAGAAAAATTTGTTCCGGTTCCATGATTAAAATCCTCAACACTCACGAATATACCTAACTCAATAATCCATCTACGCTCACGAGGAATGAGACCCCATTAAATCATAAGTGTGTTATAATCCCATATCAGAACCTTTTTCGACAACACGAAAGAAATAACAATCAACGAGCACCTCCTATGAAACTCACCGATAACGAAATCCGGGACATCAACCGGTACCTCGAATCCGGCAAACCCCTCCCGGATACCTACCGCTTCCTCCTCTTCGGCGACAAGCGCGAAGTCGAACTTGTCTGGAACGGCAAAACCAACGAAGTCTGCACCGCCGTCCTCCCCTTCCAGATCATCGAGCAGGTGGATGAGCCACGGAAAGAATCCGATCAGAAGATGCAACGAACGTTCGGTGATTTCGATGCAAGGGGTCGGCAGAACAAAGGCTGGACGAACAAGCTGATCTGGGGCGACAATAAACTAATCCTATCCAGCCTAAAGAACGGCCCGCTCCGGGAAGAAATCGAAAAGCAAGGCGGTATCAAGCTGATCTACATCGATCCGCCGTTTGACGTGGGTGCAGACTTCTCGATGAATATTGAGATTGGGGACGAGACACTGACGAAGGAGCCGGGGATTCTGGAAGAGATCGCATATCGGGACACGTGGGGGAGAGGAGCGGACAGTTTTATCACGATGATCTACGAGCGATTGGTGCTCATGCGGGATCTGCTGGCGGAGGAGGGGAGCATCTATGTACACTGTGATTGGCGGGTAAGTGCGTACATTAAAAATGTTCTCGACGAGATTTTTGGCACTTCTTTTTTTTGTAATGAGATGATTTGGCAACGTACTGGAGCCCATAACGATGCAGGAAAGTTTGGTGTAGTCCATGATACGATTTATTTTTACAGTAAAACAGAATCGTACATTTTTAATCCCGTTTTTGTTCCACTATCTGATGAACATCTTCGAACTAGGTTTAATCAAATCGAACCAGAAACAGGACGTCGATTTTTTGCTGGCCCTATCACCGCCCCCGGTGCTGGCCCTTCAAGGAGTTTCCGTGGGCAAGATATCAGCCCCCCAAAAGGACGTCATTGGTCATATTCACAAGAAGGCATCGATGATTTAGAGAAAAAGAATTTTATTTATTATTCGAATACGGGGACACCATATCTCAAGCAGTATATGGATGATAATGTTGAACAAGGGAGAAGAGTTCAGGATGTTTGGATTGATATTCTCCCAAGTAAAACAGGTGCGGAGATACTTGGTTATCCAACCCAAAAACCTGAAGCCCTTCTCGAACGCATTATCAAAGCCTCGTCAAACGAAAGCGATCTCATTGCCGATTTCTTCTGCGGTTCCGGTACTACACTTGCCGTCGCAGAAAAACTCGGTCGGAAATGGATCGGCTCCGATCTCGGCAAGTTCGCTATCCACACTACAAGAAAACGGATGATCGGTGTCCAGCGAGAGATGAAGAACGTGGGCAACGACTTCCGGGCCTTCGAGATCCTCAATCTCGGCAAGTATGAGCGCCAGCACTATATCGGCGTCAACGAGAGCCTCCGCGATGAAGAAAAACGCAAACAGCTCGAAAAGAAAGAGCAGGCGTTTGTCGATCTCATCCTCCGGGCGTACCGGGCGGAACCCGTGGAGAACTTCACCACATTCCACGGCAAGAAACTCAACCGTCTCGTTGCGATCGGTCCGGTCAACCTCCCCGTCACTCGGCTCTTTGTTGAGGAAGTCATCAGCGAATGCCGGCAGAAGTACATCACCAAAGTCGATATCCTCGGCTTCGAGTTTGAGATGGGACTCTTCCCCGCCGTACAGGAAGAGGCAAAGACAAAAGGCATCGATCTCGCCATTAAGTACATCCCCCGCGAAGTCTTCGACAAACGGGCAGTCGAGAAGAATCAGGTGGTCTTCCATGATGTTTCGTACATCGAAGTCACCCCGCACTACAAGAAGAACTCCATTGCCATCGAACTCTCGGACTTCTCCGTCCATTACAATCAGGATACCATCGCTAATGCTGAAGCGATGCTCAGTAAAGAGAATGTTAAAGTGGGCAGTAAAATCGTAGTCGAAAACGGGCAGATCATCAAGGTGATCAAAGAGAAGAGCGGCGTTGTCCGGCATGTTCAGCTCACCCAGTCATGGACCGACTGGATCGATTACTGGTCGGTTGATTTCGACTTTGAGAGCAAACAGGAGATCATCCGGATTAAGAATTCGGAGGGAGAGTTCGAAGAGCACTGGACGGGCGATTATATCTTCGAGAATGAGTGGCAGTCATTCCGAACCAAAAGAGACCGGAGCCTCGAACTCACAAGTATCTTCAAGGAATGTCCACTCGGGCGCAGGAAGATTGCGGTCAAAGTCGTGGATATCTTTGGCAACGACACCATGAAGATCCTTGATGTGAATATTGGGGGTAAATAGCATGGCGCTTCATCCCGGTTTTCCCACCGATCCCTATGTCGTGCTCGACCCGGCAGTACGGTGGTTTCCCGCCGATGAAACCTTGAGAAGCGAGGGCGCAGCAAAACTCCTCCCGCCGCTCGTTGCTGAACTACGGAAGAAAGTCAAGGCATGGCGGGACAGTGGATACGATGGAGCGAGCGCAACGAGCGTTGCACTCCTTACCTGGTGGTTTGCAACCGATCATCCTGCAGAACAGGCCGACGGCACATTAATGCAGTTCCGGTATTATTTCGCCCAGCGTGAGGCGATTGAGACAATCATCTACCTCCATGAGATCGCGCAGATCAAGGACAAGTACGATCTCCTTCGGTACGATAGTTCCGGGGCAGTCTCAGCAGGGATGTTCAACGAGACCTGGAACCGGTACGTCATCAAGATGGCAACCGGCAGCGGTAAGACAAAAGTATTAAGTCTCCTTCTTGCGTGGAGTTTTTTTCATAAGACCTACGAAGCGGATTCAACTCTTGCCCGGAACTTCCTCCTCATCACCCCCAACATCATCGTTCTCGACCGGATACGTGCCGACTTCGACGGACTGAAGATTTTCTTTACCGACCCCATCCTGCCGGAGAACGGGTATGCCGGGCAGAACTGGAGAAACGACTTCCAGCTCACACTTCACATCCAGGATGAAGTTCACATCACCAGGAAAACCGGCAATATCTTCTTGACAAATATCCACCGGGTCTATGATAGCAATAACAAGGACTCCTCATCAGAAGACGAGGACACGATGGATTATTTCCTCGGGAAAAAACCGGTTGGCTCAACGAACGATTCAAAACTCGATCTCGGTGATATTGTCCGGGACATCGACGAATTGCTGATCATGAATGATGAAGCGCACCATGTTCATGACGAGAAACTTGCGTGGTTCAAGTCCATACAGGACATCCATAACCGGCTTCTCCAGAAAGACGGCAGGCTCGCAATGCAGATCGATGTCACCGCTACCCCGCGCCATACTAATGGGGCGATCTTCGTTCAGACAGTGTCGGATTATCCGCTGGTCGAAGCCATTTCCCAGAACATCGTAAAACATCCGGTCCTCCCTGATGCTGCGAGCAGGGCAAAGCTTAGCGAAAAGAAGAGCTCGAAATATTCCGAGAAGTACGAGGACTATATCCACCTCGGCTATCTCGAATGGAAGAAAGTCTACGACGTGCACCAGAAATTCGGGAAGAAAGCCGTTCTCTTCGTAATGACCGACGACACCAAGAACTGCGATGAAGTCGCACAATATCTGGAAAACCGGTATCCCGAACTGAATGGGGCCGTCCTTGTCATCCACACAAAAAACAATGGTGAGATATCCGAATCCAGTTCGGGGAAGAAGAATGAAGAACTGGACCGGCTTCGGAAAGCGGCGAATGAAGTAGACTTATCCGATAACCGGTACAAGGCAATCGTATCCGTTCTCGTCCTTAAGGAAGGCTGGGATGTGAAAAATGTCACAACCATCGTCGGCCTGAGGGCATACAGTTCGAAGAGTAACATCCTCCCGGAACAGACATTGGGCCGGGGCCTGAGGCGGATGTACCGTGGTCAGGACGAGATTGAGGAACTGGTCAGTGTCATAGGTACCGATGCGTTCATGGACTTCGTGGAGTCCATCAAGAACGAAGGTGTCGAACTTGACAAGCGAAAGATGGGAGAAGGGACCGCACCCAAAGCCCCGCTTGTTATAGAAGTTGACCGGGAGAACCCCAGAAAAGATATCGACAGTCTGGATATACAGATCCCGGTTCTTACCCCGAGAATAGTTCGGGAATACAAGAATTTCTCTGATCTTGATATCACAGGGTTTGGCAACAAAAAATTCCCGGTGATAACCTTTAGCGAAGAGCAGCAGCGGGAAATCATTTTCAGAGATATCACTGACGGAAAAATCACCCATAAGACCATACTCGACAGCAACATTGTCGCAAATTATCATAGCGTAGTCGGCTATTTTACTCAGGCCATCATGAAGGAACTCCGTCTGGTGAGTGGATACGATATCCTGTATGGAAAAGTCAAGATATTCATCAAAACTCAACTCTTTGAACGTGAAGTTGATATCGAGAATCTCAACACACTTCGGAACCTTTCGGAAATTGAGGTCACAAAAACGATTATTGAAACATTTAAGAAAAAGATCAATGAACTCACCGTCACGGATAAAGGTGAAGCCGAGATCAGGGATTACATAAAGATCAGCCAATGTCGGCCATTCGTTACAAAAGATCAGGGATATCTGCTGCCGAAGAAGAGCGTGTTCAATAAAATAATCGGGGATAGCGATTTAGAACTGGAATTCGCCGGTTTCCTTGAGAACTGCGACGATATTATTTCCTACGCCAAGAATTACTTCGCGGTCAACTTGAAGATCGATTACCAGGATCACTTGGGAGATATCAGAAATTATTATCCTGATTTTATCGTCAAAAAGTCCGAAAAGGAAATTTTCGTTATTGAGACAAAGGGGCTCGAAGATTTAGATGTTGAACCCAAAATCACCCGCCTTGATCAATGGTGTAAGGATATCAACAAAATACAATCTTCAATTACCTATCGATGGTTATTGGTGCGTGAAGAGGAATTTAAGAAATATACACCGAAAAACTTTAAGGAACTGGTTAAAATTTTTGAAAAATCTGGGAGTATGATCTAGCTTTATTCTGCGGTACATAAAAATAGGTTAACAATTGATCTCTAACCCATTCATCTCAAAAATCATAGGAGGAGGTTGTTTTCTCTTATTGTCCTGTAAAATGATCTCGAATCGAATATTTTGGTAGTGTACACGAAATGCTGTAAAAAGTGAAGATGCCCGGTATCTGGCCTTTTCGGCCATTCTTCGTTGTCTTCTGTCTGATTCTTGATGCAGTGTGAGTTTTTGGATTGACAATTTTTTCTTTTGCCATTTTCCGAAATCTCCCAATGATTTGATTATTATTAATTAGACAGGATAAACTTTATGAAATTTCAGAGAGTGACTGCGATAAAATCAATATGGTTTATTGCGCCAATACACAGCTGTATCTCAGGGACTGTGTGTAATAATCATTAATTTGATCTAAAACTCAAAATTTTTTCCGTTTCCATGATTATCCTCTAATCGTATGATAAATTTTATTTTTATGCTTTTTAAAAATAATTGAACTCTTTTCAATTCATAATATTTTCTCCCGAAGAAATCCAAATTCTTTTTATTATGATGACAATCTTCTATTGAAGTACCGAACAATTCTTTTTTTGCTTCATAATCAGGAGACCATAATGTAATTTTCACAGTATCAGGATTAATATCGAGATCTTTTAACAAAAAATCATTTCTTTGGTCACCAGTCAAATCGGATTCCTCCGACTTGGATGGCCTCCCCCATTCATGTATAGTGTCACAAAAAATTAGAAGAAATGACAATGGATCGTCATCAAAATTTAACTGTTTAATAAGTCTTTTACCTTTTGAGTAATCACCGTTTTTAGACATTTTAAGTTTGGCAGACCATATTTTCTCTTCATGTAAAGCTATTGCAACAGCACTTTTAATAAACAGATTTTCGATCGAAGGCTCAAATGATCCATATTTTTTTTCGATATTTTCTTTAAATATTGGATCATCCATTTTAGATTGCACCATTTTTAGTAACGATACACTACTCATAATACCATGAGTTTTTTTGAGAGTAATTTGATTATAAAAAAATTGAACAAGATCATTTTTCGGTTCCATCCATGTTGGAGGTAATGGTTCGTGGGTTTGAGTCTCACAAAGCGAACAGATTAATCGACCCATACAACATAAAAACCGTTCATCGATAAATTTTGATTTTAATTCAAATATTCCGGGATTACAGCTCAGATTAAATACTTTTTTAAAAAAATCTGCATTCCATATATCATACAGTTGGACAGGGTATGCAATATCATGAAAAGATGACGCTATCAACCAACATATTTCGGGATGATCATATTTACTTGAAAAATATTCATAATGTTCATCGATGATGAGCAATCCAAGAAGAAATACTTGGAATTGATGAATATAGTGATCTCGATATGCTTTCTCACCCATTTTCACTTTTTCAACCGAAATATATTGTAAACTTGGTTCGAAAATCTCTAGGAAATTTGAATAGGGTATAGTAAGATTGTCTTCCCATAATTTTTGAAATACTTCGCTAGCAAAAAAATATTCATCATTTTTTTCAGACAATTGAATCGAAACTAATTGGTTCAAATCGTCTTTGAATGAAATTCTTTTTAAATGCGATAATTTGAATAAAATTTTTGAATCAATGTAACCTTTCCCCAATTCTTCCTGTTTATATCCAATAACTGCTGTGATAGCATCGTGAACGCAATTATCTAAAAATAAAGCAATTTCATTCTTAACTTTGGCTGACCGCGTAGATTTTTTTAATAAATGCGTATTGAATTTTTTTAGGAAGTCTGCTGCCATTTTCTCGCGAGGGGTGAAGGGCGATAAAATTATTTTTGGCTTTTTTGATGATGCATCAATAAATTGCCATAATCCAATTCCATTATCTTCTAAAAATTTTTGACTAATTTTGATGCCGTCTGAGGTTATTATTATAATTTTAAACCTGTTTAAAGAAATGACTCGTGATAAATAAAATTTATAAAAAAAAACTAGGTCCTCTATTAATTCTGGAGAGGGTTGAGTTACAACGATCAAAAAAAAAGTAAAATGTGATTCAACGAAAATTTTACGTTTTTCGTAATCATATTCCTCTTCTGGTTCTATTAAAATAAGATCAATCGGTAACTTTGGTGATATAAGATATCTCTTACTTTTCCTGAAGATTTTTGTGAAATTATCAATTTTTTTTCCTTTATAAAAGACATCTCTTCTCAAATGTTTTACATTATTATTTTCAATAATTTTTATCTTCAAATCGTTTTTTGCGGCTAATGATAAAATCACTTCATTTGTGTTATTTGTAATTTTAATCTCTTTCTCATTAGTTTTTTTAATTTGGGATTCATTTACCCAATTTAAATCATAATCATCAATCAGAAAAGTTATAAGATCTTTACTATCTTTTCCTGGAATATCTTCCCAGTTGAATAACGGTTTTTCCTCGAAATCCTTAATTCCTTTTAATATTTCTGGAATTTCTTCAAGAGATTCTCTAAAATTCTTGTTAGGATAAATATTGTTTTTTAGCCACCCCATTATAGTACTATGATCAGCAGATAGAACCATTATCGTTTTTCACTTTTTTATCTGCAGTGGTGGCACTTACTGCATGTAATCGAATATTTTCCGTTATTGAGGATTTCCAGTTCTTTCAATGCATAATCGGGATCGCGAAGCTGTACTGAAGAAAGCATCGCCCGGTCCCGGAAAAGTGGTGAGGTGGACTGTGCTACATCAACTAATGCCATAGTAACCACTTGAATCCCGTCACATTATAATTATTCCGTTTTCCAGCACTGGGGATCTTCCGAAAGGTAATCCCCAGTGATTGCGTAGGCCATAGATCGGCAACCGCTGCATCGCGGGATGTGTTCGCAGGATTTGCATTTGCCTTTCAGGTTCCTCTTGTCGCGAATCTGGCAGAGCAGTTCCGATTCGAACCAGATTTTTTCGATACTGTCGTTTTTCAGGTCCCCGATAGATATCGGAAGTCGGCGGCAGGCCAGGACCGACGCATCAGGCATGATACATAGGCCATCGTATCCAATTGAACAGATCGCTCCGAGTTCTTCATGAGGTACAGTCTGTGCTCCGTATGCTGCGCGGCAGGGATTAATATTGATCCATAACGGGCGGTATTTCAAAACCCGTAATTTGTTGCCTCTTGCATATTCGATATCAGAACGATCGGAAATATACTGGAATATCTTCTGTAATTCCTCGGGCTTCAGGATTGCATTTTTTTTATCCTTCCCCGATCCGGTTGGCACCATTCGTTCTATTGTTATTCCGCTGATTTTTTCTTTGATTGCAAGGTCGATAAGATTAGATATCTCACCCATATTCAACCGTTGCAAAGTAAACATCACCTTAACATCGATACCGTGCGAGACTAGGATCCGGATTCCTGTCAGGGCTTTTTCGAAAGTGCCAGGACCCCGGATTTGATCATGGATTTCTGGAGTGGCCCCATCAAGGGATACCTGGACGTTGTTTAGTTTTTTAATTTTTTTCAACTTCGCAGCAACTTCATCCGTGACTAATATCCCATTACAGAGAACATCCAACCGGGAAATTTCATCGGAATTGTCAAGATAAGCCAGCAAAGGAAACAATTCCTTTTTTATAAGGGGCTCGCCACCAGTAATCGAAATATCACCTTTCTTTTGCCATTTTGCCATCGTGGAAAAAATCTTATTGGCGATGTCCTTGAGTTCATCAATGGAAAGATCGGATTGATCGGTGTAACTTTCCTGATAACAGTGGCTGCAACGTAAATTGCATTTATTGGTGATGTGCCATTGAAAATAGAAATCCTTGGACTCTCTTGACGGTTTTTTGCTGTCCATTGATATTGAGATATTGAGAATGTCAGATAATTAATCTATCATTTTTCCGTCATAAATGTTTGAAAAACTTCTCCCTCCCTTCAGTAAAACCTAAGCCTCCAGTTTTACAGAGTACTATTCAACCCAACGGCGCCCGAGGGTGGGAGTAATGAATGGCAGATTTCGTAGAGAGCGCAAATGTCAAGAGTGCGATCCGCACTCTCACCAATCCGATCGAGGATGTGGCGACGTTCAATAACCTCGTCCAGTCCGTGATCACGGACAATCCCTTCGGGTGTGTATCGTATATGACTGCCGGCGAGAATCATCCCGCCGTGGAAAAGACCAAGGAATCCTACAGCGCGAAGCTGATCTACCAGGACAACGAAGCCAAGATCTGCGGCACGGGTACGCACAAGTTCAACACCGTTGCCGGTTTCAACAATGGCATCGCAGCTCTTCTGGCTGCAGCGACCGTCACGACTGCTCATGCAGGCATCCCTGCCCATGATTCCGACAGCGATGCGTATTCCGTGACGCTCAAGTGCCATGATCCCAGCGGCGAGATCTACATGGTGAATCTCACCCGCACCCGGGTCTCTCTCACCTCCTACTCGGATGAAGCAATCCGGGCGAAGGTTGAGACCTGGGCAGACGGCGTCCCGGCCCTTGCCTAAAGCCGCCTGACGAAAAGAGCCGGAGGGGATGGCGGCCCCCCGGCCACCCTCTCTTCTGGTTCTCTCGTCAACATCGGAGAATCGTTATGGAAACTGAAGTTCTTGGGATAGTGCTTGGCACTGTGGTCCCGCTCTATCCCATGCTGTTTGCCATCTATCAGAAGATCGGCAGATACGATGAGATCGTCGAGGAGTTCAAGAAACTCCGGGACGAGCATGCAGTCTTTATGGAGAAACATCATGGCTTCTGAGAACATGCAGCCGGTCGCTACCGTGACCGGCCTCTACCGGGGAAAGTTCGGTGGCCTCGAACCGCTGACGGCAAGCACACCGCTTTCCCTTGATGAAGTGCGCCGCAATCCGATTTTCTATGAACTGGACCTGCACCCGGAGCAGGGCGATGAGAATCTGATCATTGACGTGATCTACGACAACCTCTCACCGATGCGGTTGCAGGACCTGTACCGGGGAACCGATATCCCGCGTGGTGTCCGGTTCTGGCCGGACTGGTTTAACCTCCCTCCGTACGATGAGATGCACGACCTTGACGGCCGCCGGGTGTACCCGCGTGCTCCCGGTCTTCATACGGTCCAGATCCGGACCGGCCGGCGCAAGTTCGCGCAGATGGGCCGGGTCCGGGATTTTTCCCCCGAACATGGAGGGTATACGAGCCCGGTCTTTGAGATTCGGATCGCGGAGGACAGCAATGTTCGAGAATGAAGTGCAGACCCGGTGCGCTATCTGCGGGACCGGTCTCCTGCTTGGGGGAGTCCTGGTGCTGGCTCACCTCCCCCTTATCCTGCTCATTATCCCGATCGCGATCCTCTTCCTCGGCCTCGTAGCGGACCCGGAGGAGACGCACGCGGTCTGGTACGGGATGCTGAACATGCTCGGCATCTTCGACGTATCCGCGTTAACTGATGCGGAACGGTCGAACTATGCCGAGAAGCGGCATTACTTCTGGTTTGGCGAAGTCACGATGGCCTCGGTCCTGGCGGACTTGTTCGCGATTCCGGTCGGGATCTTCCTGGCGGGCCGGGCGGAGATGACCCTTTCATTCATCGGTGCTGCGGTACTGTTCCTGCCGCTCTTCGTGTTCCTGCCTAAGCTGATCCAGCGGGCGATGAAGGCGGACGTGGATGCGGCGATCGAGACGTTCGGGAAAAACGAGCAGGTGAAAAAAGTCTTCTGGACCATGTTCGTCTCAATGGCCGGGCTGGTCCTTGCACGGGTGCTGGACCCGGTGACGGCGCAGCAGGTAGTGGGGGTGATTACGGGAATGGGGGGGTGAATTAAATTATCATGGCGGATACAAAAGCAAAAATTAATTTTTTGTAGCTTTTATGAGACTAATTCGACCACTTTTCAACCTCTGTTTATTTATAGATTCAATCAGATTTTTTATTATGCCACGTGGACGACCCAAAGGATCAAAGAACCTGAATGCGTATGAACGGGGCAAAGTCAAGCATATACGCGAGACTTTGGCACAGAAAGGAATTACGGATTTTGATAATCTCCGAGACACTCAGATTCGTCATAATATTTATCTAGATACAGACGGCGGGATTTTTGTTAATTATGAGATTTTCAAGAAGCCGAGCCCAGGTAGGGCCGTCCAAAAGAACTCGGCAGGAGAAAAAATCCTTAATAAATTAGAAAAGAATCTTGCAGCTTTGCGGAAAGTGCTGTAGAGATACATACTCGATATTTTTGTAATTGTTCCGGCTGGTGCTTGTATCTCTTGATGGTGTCACCGAGAAGAATCCCGTTACCGTATTAGAGCGCCCTTCGAACAAGCAGGATAGTTACGAAAATAGTTAAATTAATAAAAATATCTCATAATATGGAAAAGGCGAATTATCTAATTGAATATCGTTTTCAGGGTTCTTTCAAGCATGATATTCGCCAAATGATCCTTCATCTTACAAATAAGTTCTCTCTGCAGGATTCTCAACCAAAGAGACCCGTCCCACATATCACTTTATTAGGAGGATTTACAACAGATAATGAAAGAAAACTTATAAAAGATTTTACTTTGCATTGTGCCACAACCCCGTTTTTATGGTTTAAAGTGAATGGATTCGGATATTTCTATTGTCCATGGGTTGTTTTTATTGATATAAAACCGAATGAGAACCTGAAGCAATTTCGTTGGAACTTGGCCCAATGTCTTGCAAAATACTGCATTTTAAACAACCGCGATTATCAGGAAGATTTTGCATTCCATGCAACTTTAGCTTTAAAATTGGAGGAACCTGATTTTGCTAGAGTAAAAAGATATATCGATAATCAACCAAAACCACAATTTACTCACTATTTAATTCGTGCTACACTTTTGAGAAATGGCAAAATATTTTATGAATATGATTTTCTCCAGCGTCGCTTACTGAATAGAGATGAAGCACTCGATAAACATGAATTAACACGAACATTTCGACTTCTTAATGATTTTTTTAAGGGTAATTATGATCCAAATACGAAATTAAAGAAGGATACTAAAGGGATAATTCAAAAAATTTTTAATTTTGTCAAATCAGTGGTACGAAAAATTTCATACTATTTCAAATGAATTTAACTTATAATTTCCGGTTTAAGCAGTAATCGATCATTTTTCATTATTCTTTAATTTCCTTTTATGAAATATCCTAAACATTGAGTGCTGAGACCCAGGCGTCAATGGACCATGTAATGAGATCTTCCGAATAATATGTATTTTCATTCAAGCGTTTTTTGAGTTTAGGTATTAAAATATTTAAAGGGACTCCATTTTTTGATTTTAAAATATCCTGCGGAATTTTCTCTTCCAGTGAACTTATAATGGCGTTAATTTCCGGTTTGTTCCCTCCGTGGCAATAATCTGTCAAGAGTGCCTGTAATCTTTTGGGATTTTCTATTATCGTTTCACCATGTATTTTTACAATTTCACACAATTTCTCTCTTGGAATATTATCTATAGTGTTATCGGTTTTTTTAGGAGAAATTGATATTTTTACTTCTGGAACCGGATCTTTTGGAATCGGATTTATTGGAGGTTTTATTGGCTGTGAAATTATCTTTATGCTGGGTGGTACCGCTTGTTGTGGAATCGGCGATATCCGTCTTAATCCTCTACAATAATGATACTCAGGAAGACGATGATCTTCACAAAAGTGTCCTCCGCATCTCCTGCAGGTAAAAGGCAGGCCTTCGATAGGTTTTTTGCAAAAATCGCATCTTGTCATTCTATTCTTGAATCGCTCGTGGTTTCTATTAAGTATGACGTATTTATGTAAACTCTTATTAATCATTTCATGACCAATGCTATATCATGGGGGATATTCCACGAGAATTGCTCTGTTCATTAATTAGACAGCAAGGTTCTTCTATAATTCACGATTCAACAAAATTTCGGAATCTTCTAAACGATTTTTTTCAGGGTCAGTATAAGCGCGAACGAAAATGTCTTTCAGATTCTTTATCAGAGAATGTTCCTGACACACTTCTTACGAGAAAGAATCAGCTGCCGTATGCTACTTTATCTCAACAACTTTGTCAAAAATTAATTCAAGATTTAGGCGTTAACTCCGACCTAGCAAAATGGACCGTAGATTCTTGGGCGATAGCTTTTGGGATTATTCTTGATGAGGAAACCCAACCTCACGATTATACTTTTTTTATTATCTCAAATCCGCCAGGAGCCAAGGTTTCATTAAATAATATTTTAAAGGGCATTACCCCCCTTAATCTAAAAAATCTCGAATTGAAAACATATCAACTACTCGTCTCGCATGAAGGTTATGAGCCATGGGTTCAATCATTATCTCTTGATTCCAGAACCAATTCCACCTTAACAATAAACCTTACAAAAAAAGCCGTACAATCGGGATCAATTATCATTGAAACTTATCCTCATGATGCTGAAATTTATCTTAATTCTAAAAAATATGGCAAAACTCCTAAAGAAATTCAGAATTTGGCTGAAGGCTATTATGAAATTAAACTAACACATCCCGGATATAAAGAAATTATTCAACACCGCCAAATCACCCCCGGAACAAACCAAAAAATCCGAGAAACTCTAATTCAGGAGCATATTCAAGAACCCCCCCCAAAAACAGGGAATTTATTCATTGATTCTTTACCCTCAGGTGCTTCGGTTTATATCAATAACCAATTTGTTGGCAATACACCAGTGAGAGTGCAAAGATTATCTCCTGGAAACTATACTATTGCTCTCAAATTATCATTATACGCCGAGTCCAGAAAACGTATCCAAGTCAAGTCCGGAGAAGATCTGAGGGTCTATGAGACGTTAGTTAAACAAAAAAAATCGTTTTTAAAGAAGGCGATTTATGCATTATGTCTGCTGGTGCTTCTTGTGTTTCTCATAGGTTTTTTTTCGAGTGGGGTTCCAAGCATATCTCCTACGGCCTCACCATCAGTAAACCCACAAACCTCCGCTTCAAATAATGTAATTACTGACAAGGATCTGGCAATTAGACCTTATGGTGATTATTTGTCTGAGGGTCAGATCAATACATATTTTTTTGACGTTTCCAATGATGATGCCAATAATAGATTATTAGTAGTCACGGCAGAAACACAGCCCAATGATGATATTTCAACTGCTGTAGGTATTGGATATGAACCATCGATTGACAATAACAAATTCGATTACGTATCAGCAGATTCTTCGACTAATGTTATTGATATTTACAATCCCAAACCAGGACGGTATTACGTAGTTGTAAATGGTGTCCAGGGTAGTGGTTATACGTCGGTTTCACGTTCTTTTTATAAATAAATACAAAAAATTCTCCTCAAAAATCAAAAGCATTTTTATTTTTATAGCCTTCGATTGATGACTTACAATAAATTGATAAGATTTTTCATCTGATCTCCCTTTTATAAATATGATCCTATGTTATCGCAAATCCGTCAGGACAAGAAATTGTTATTTGGGCTCCTGGGTTTTGGAAGTGGTGCTCTTGGTGGGCTGGTTGCCGAAATAACAGGTCCCGATCAAAAAGGTACCTATGTGATTTCATTAATATCAGTAGCATTATGGGCAGCACTTGCAGCAATGGTGATTGCCATTGGATTATATTGGGCAATAAATGTGTATAGCCACCGAAAGACAGATTGGCCAGTTCTTCTTAAAAAAGCAATTCCTGCAGGATTAGTTGCCGGTGCAATCTCTGGAAGTGTAGCCCAAGCAATATTCGGACTTTTACAATTTCAATCGGGTTCACTTATGCAACTTACGTTTCAAGCAGGTTGCTGGGGGATTATGGGTTGCTTGCTTGGTTTGGCCTTGTCCTTTTCAATACGGAATCTTGGAGCATTAAAAGCAATCATCGCTGGAGCAATCGGGAGTTTTATCGGAGGGTTCGGATTTTTATTGTCGGGAATTTTCATTCCTGCGACGTTGGGGCGTATGTTTGGTATCGGAATTCTCGGTGCGGCACTCGGACTGAGTCTCATAATTGTCGAAGAAAGATATCGTTCGGCATACCTGGAAGTCCATTGGGCACCGAATGAGTCCAGTAAATTCACTCTCGGGAGTAGACCGATTTCCATCGGTGGGGGGAGCGAAGATGACATTTTTGTTTATGGAATTCCTCATCATGCGATGTCTCTTTGGCTGGAACGCGGAAAATTGAAAGGGATATATCATGTGACTGGCGAACACAAGGAATTGCATGATGGCAGTCCGATAAAATTTGGAAAAATTGAGATGATCGTACGAATTATTCAATCGCAAAGATAACAATGGGGACTCTTTTTTAATAATATTGCGTTCATCTGGCAAAAAATGGGTGAAAATCGTGAAAGTAAAAGATATAATGACCAAAAAACCCCTTGTTGTTCAACCTGATACCACTATTGAAGAAATCGAAAAGATTTTCAAATGCAATAACTTCTGGAGCATTTATGTTGGAACCTCAGATAACTTTGTTGGGGTAATAACACGCAAGGATTTGCAGAATAAAGGGACATTCAAATCCCCATCGACACCCGTTTCTTCGATTATGTCGCGTGGTGTAATAAGTATCGATGAAAATGCTGACGTTGATGATGCACGGAGAATATTATCAGCCAAAAGAATCAATGGAATTGCAGTAACAAAAAATGGAAATCATATTGGAGTTGTAACCGAATTTGACCTTAAATCAAAAGTCAATCCATTAAAAACTCGAATCTTTAAATACATTAACCGGTTTTCTGCTTTTGTTATTGGTGCAATAACTGTTATCATTATATTCATGATCGGAGTAGGACTTCTCGTCCTTATATTTTCGTCCCCTCAAGTACAAAATGGATTGACCCCAAACATAACAAAAGGCCAACCTACTGGCAATTCCGGAATTTTCCCTTCGCCAACACTTGATAGCATGGAATTAGAGACACGTATCCACGAGCTAATCAATCAACAAAGAAACAGCTATGGTCTCTCATCATTAAGTTTCGATCCCTCATTAGCAACGATTGCAAGAAATCATAGTCAGGATATGGCAACGAATAATTATTTCTCTCATATCGATCTTCAAGGGCGGGATCCCATAGAGAGGGGCGATCAGGAAGGGTATCCCTGTATCAAAAATTACGGATCTTATTATACTTACGGAATTGCCGAGAACATTTTCGAACATCATCATTCAGAAACAATCAATGGGATGACAGTTAACGATCTAGAGCCATTGGAAACGATAGCACAAATCACTGTCACCGGATGGATGAATAGTACTGGCCACCGGGAAAATATCCTGAATTCTACATATGATAAAGAAGGAATTGGGGTCGCTATTTCCTCTGAAGATACGGTATATATGACTGAGGATTTTTGTTGATCCATAATATAGGAGATACGAATTGATTAATTTTTTTCTTAAAACCAAATAAATTTGAATTATGGGAGAAAACACTTACTTAAAAAATTCTTTTATTTTATCAATTATTCCGGGAGTTTTTTTAGTTGAAACTAAATGTGTTTGAGAATGAGGATATGTGGATCGACGAGAATATCTTTTTTGGTGGGGAATCATTTTCTGGCAATGAACTCGCCCATTCCAGGCTTTCTGATTATTCTTGTCAATTGTTAAAACCTTCTCATAGATGGTCAATGCATCCTGAAATCTTCCAAATTTTGAGAGAACCCATCCTTTGTTAATCAGCGCTGGGACATATTGTGAATCAAGTGATAGTGCTCGATCGAATGCGCGGAGTTTTTCGTTCCAGTCTCGCTTGACCCATCCAATGAGGTTCCAGGTTATGGGATCATCCGAATTGATTTCTAGAGATTTTTGATAACACATCATGGCAGAGTGCTCTTCATGCAATTTTACCAATGAATAGCCTTTACTGCGCCATGCGATTGCATTATTCGAATCTAATCTGATCGCTCGCTCATACATCTGGACCGCATCTTTCATCCTCCCAATTTTAGATAGGGCGTATCCTTTGTAAGTCCACGTGAGTGTGTCATTCGGATTTATGCCGAGAGACAAATCATACCAGTGAAGCGACTCTTCGTAGTTCCCGAGATTTGACAGCGCAAATCCCTTTTCCCGAAGCGCTAGGGGATTATTAGGATAGTTTTCAATCACTTTGTTAAGGAGATCAAGGGCATCATGGAATAGATTTGTCTGATTAAGACGAGTTGCTTGCGAAATGAGATCGTCATTATTCTGATGGGATTCAGGCATGAAAATATTAGAAGATGGATTCTGCAGCGGTTTTGAAATAGATTGATCCCGTGGCACATTTTGAATTATTCCTAACGCAGCAGATATTGTATCGATTCCCCACTGGACTAAATGGATGTCAAACGGGTGGTTTGCGAGAATACGTTGAGTAATATTAGCCGATAGAAGATTGTAGGGAATTGAATCTTTATCCCGAATGAGATCGTGGTGAACCTGCTCTTCCAGCAAATGTGTAAGGAGCACAATTTCCCGTTTATTTCCCCCGGAGCAATGATCGGCCAGGAGTGACCGAACTCTTTTTGGATCATCGAGAATGGAAACCCCCTCAGTTTTGATAATCGAACTCAACGACTGCCCAATACAATTATGATCATTTGAAAATGTGGAGGGCGGTGCATATGGGGAGCGCATTATGACTATCTTGCTTGTATTGGCGATAAAGATTTCATTAATTCGCCTCCCTATGTTTAGGAAATATAGTGGGCCAAAGATCTCGAACCGACCAATATTTTTATAGATCTTTACAACAACCGTCTAATTGGCATCAACCATTGGGTGTTAGAAAAATGGGTCAGTTATTCTCTAAGGGTCAAAAGATATCATCACCATCAGGTACTGAATATAATATTGAAGAATTTTTAGGGGGAGGGGGACAAGGGGAAGTTTATAGGATTACTTCTAATGGGAAAAGTTGGGCACTAAAATGGTATTTCGCTCATCAAGCTACCGATGAACAAAGAAAAACAATTGAAAACCTCATTCTTAAAGGATCACCCGCCGATAAATTCCTTTGGCCTATTGAACTGGTCACATCTTCGAAAATCCAAGGTTTCGGTTACACAATGCCATTAAGGCCAAAAAATTATTTTGAACTTCAATCTGATCTATTTGCAAATAAAATTCATCCTACCTTTTATGCTCTATCAACTGCTGGATTTTATCTTGCAGATAGTTTTTTTCATTTGCACATAAATGGACTTGCTTATCAAGATATATCTCCAGGGAATATTTTTTTAGAACCAAAAATTGGAGATATTCTGGTTTGCGATAATGACAATGTGGTTGTTAACAAAACTAAAACTTCAATAAGGGGTACGCCACGGTTTAAGGCACCTGAAATTGTAAGAAAAGAAGCATTTCCGAGTACTGATACCGATCGTTTTTCGTTGTCAGTTCTCTTATTCTATATGCTTTTTTTACACCACCCACTCGAAGGAAAACGAGCAGAGGAAATGCCCTCGGATGAAAAGTCGATGAATGACCTTTTTGGTATTAATCCTGTCTTTATCTTTGATCCAAATAACCACTCTAACACGCCAGATCCGAGATATCAAATGAATCCCATTGAGATATGGCCAATATATCCCCAATTTTTAAGGGATTTATTTACTCGCTCTTTTACGAAAGGGCTTATCGATCCACAGAATGGCCGAGTACTTGAAGCAGAATGGAAATCTGCTTTCATGAAACTACGAGATTCAATTATTTACTGTCAAAGCTGTGGAGCTGAAAATTTTTACGATCTCGATATAATCAAGAATACGGGTGGCGCTTTGCAAAAATGTTGGCATTGTAAGACTGACCTCACTCTCCCGCCAAGAATAAAGATTGGAAATCTGATTGTGATGTTGACACATAATACCAAACTTTTCCCATATCATCTTGATCCAATCTCTTATGACTTATCAAAACCAATTGCGGAAATTACCATACATCCGACCAATCCACGAATGTGGGGACTAAAGAATTTAAGCGATAGAAATTGGTTGGCAAGTTTCCCCGATGGAAAAACAATTGAAGTGGCCCAAGGCAAGAATATTTCTCTGTCCAATGGCAGCAAGATAAATTTTGGTCGTATTGAGGGGGAGATCAAAATATAACTCAGGAAATAATATCAATACATTTATCGTAAGTTCTATCGTATTTGATTGTTGAGGTCTCAAAATGACAATACCACCTATGCCCGGGGGTCCAGTTGAGAATAAGCCACTTCATTTTATCTGGATCTGTGATTGTTCTGGCTCGATGATGGCAGATGGAAAAATTTCTTCACTCAACGATGCAATTCGACAAGCCTTACCAGAAATGAAAAAAATTGCAGATCAAAATCCTTTTGCAAAAATTTTTGTAAGAGCGATAAAATTTTCAAACGGGGCAGAATGGATTAATAAAGATCCGGTACCTCTTGAAAATTTTTCTTGGTTTGATCTTGAAGCTGGTGGCGTTACCGATATGGGAAAAGCCCTTTCAATGGTTGCTGATGAGATAAAAATTCCACCAATGCCTAAATCAAGAGCATTTCCTCCAGTTCTTGTTCTTGTCTCTGATGGACAGCCTACAGACAATTTCGAAGGAGGCCTGAAAAAGTTATTAGATGAATCTTGGGGGAAACGAGCTGTTCGTATCGGAATTGGAATTGGAGATGATGCAGATATGGACGTTCTCCAAAAATTTATCAACAATCCTGAAATTAAACCTCTTCTGGCTCGAAATTCCTCGGAGTTAATCCGATTTATCCGTTGGGTTTCAACAGCGGTCACACAAACTGTCAGTGAGAGTAGCGAAACCAAAGGAGGATTAACACCACCACCGCCCCCAATCCCAGATGATAAACCCCCAATAACTTGGTAATATGATTAGTAATCCCCCAAAAAGGACTTGGCGATTGATCAGCAATAGTGTCATCGGGTCCTCCCACAAATTAAGTGGCAAACCCAATCAAGATAGAATAAATTTTTTCCCATCATGTAAATATCCAGAAGATCTTCCAATTATTTTTACCATTGCTGATGGTCATGGTGGAAAAAAATACTTTCGAAGTGAGAGAGGAGCAAATTTTGCTGTAGAAACCGCTATCGAGGTTTGTAAAAATCAATTAGAAAACACGTCATGGGATTCAATAAAAGGAAAAAAAATTAAAGATGGGATTTGTCGTGATATTTTTCGAAAATGGCTTGAAAAGGTTCATGCTGACATCCAAGAAAACCCATTCTCTGATGAAGAAATAGAACTCATACAACCGAAAAATAATACTATTACAAAAACCCCTTGGCTTATAAATAATGATTACAACGTGTTTGCATATGGATCGACTCTTTTGATTGTGATTATTCACGAATCGTATATCCTTTTTCTGCAACTAGGCGATGGAGATATATTGGTAATAACTTCCGACGGTACTATTGATAGACCAATCCCCGACGATGATCGTCTTATAGGAAATGAAACAACATCACTATGTTTACCGGAAGCATGGTCCGAATTCAAGTTCAAATTATCTGAAATATCTCATAATTCTCCGTTCCCTGCATTGATTCTAATGTCTACCGATGGTTACAAGAATTCGTTTAGTGAGGAAACCGGTTTTGAAAAAGTGGGTTCAGATCTCCTTTCAATAATTTGTGAGCATCCAGAGGGAATTCACGAAGGAATTGATTCAATAGAAGATAATTTAGCGGACTGGTTAAACTTAGCATCAGAAAAAGGGAGTGGGGATGACACCACGGTTGGACTTATCCTCAACCTTGACCAAATTAAAAAATATCGTGATAAAAATTATGATATTAGCATTCGAAAAAAGAAACAGGATCAAAAGGAATCTATTAACGCTTCTTCTGAAAGCATCGTCGAACAAATTCGACTCAACTCAAATGAAATAAAATCTGAAATTTCCGATACGCAATTTGATAATAAAATGATTGAGGAGAATTCATCCGTTGATCAATTATGAAAGAGACCAACCCCGAAGTTGTCATTGTAATGGCTAGATGCAGCCACGAGAAGGCCGGGTTTGGCTTACGATTTGAAAAGAAAGGATATAATACATGGTTTGCGGATTGGGCATTTCCGATAAAAGAATCCACGGCTCAACGAGAGCGATATGATATAAATACAATTTCAGGATCAATAATTTTGGACCGGCATTACCCTGGTTGTCCCTATTGTAAATCAAGGAATATAGTTCGCTGTGGGAGGTGCAAAAAAGTGTCTTGTTACGATGGGAAACATGAAATGCTCGTATGTCCCTGGTGTAACAACAAATTGAAAATTGCGGGATATATTACGCATCTCGATGCTGGTGGAGATCGATGAATGATCTCCCAAGGCAGATCCTGTGTGAAATAGTCAGTCAGAACGGAAAGACCCTCCTTAAAAATACCGTGGTATTGCGAGGTCTTCTCAATGATCTGTGTAGTGGAAATTGTAAAAAAGAGAGACGATGCATAATCGATTCCATCTCTGAAGGTATTCCTTCGGCATTACTTGATCGAAACGAAAGTATCCCGTACGATATTCTATCAGCACAACTAACAAATCGACTGATCAATTGCGGATTTCAAGCACAGCTCGCCAGATGGACGGTTGATTCCTGGGCCTTGGCACTTGGGGTAATTAGTGCATCAATCGATGTCGGTTCCCTTTCCGTAGTTGCCAATCCATCAGAAGCAAAGATTTTTTTGAACGGGAAATTAATGGGATTATCTCCGTTGGAAATATCCGCTTTATCGGTGGGAAAATATGATCTAAAAATTACACTTGAAGACTGTGAAACTTGGCAGAAACACATTGAGATCTCAGCAGGACAAAAAATATTTATTAATGCAAATTTAACGAAAACTGCCACTTACGGAGAAATTTTCATCAATTCGAATCCCGAAGATGCAGTAATTTTTATTGATTCTCAACATCATGGGGCGACACCAAAGACAATTAGGAATATCCCCGTGGGAGTCCACCAAATTTCTTTAATTTTGTCGGGGTATGAAAAATTTTCGAAAAATGTTACTATTCAACCTGGAAAAAATGTTGATCTTAAAGAGAATCTTAAATCCATTGAATCCCATCAAACTGGTCAGATAACAATCGATTCTGTACCTTCAAATGCCAATATTTATCTCGATTCCGTATACCAAGGCAAGACTCCTAAAATTTTAAAAGGAATCTCAGCGGGTACCCATTCCATCGCGATAAAATTACGAGGCAACCCCACTTTTTCGACAAACACAATAGTACATCAAGGATCAAATACGGATGTTTTTTGGGAATTTCCCCGTAGTTCCCATAAGCCAATTCTAAAATTGGTTGCATATGCTTCAATTGCTTTAATCTCAATTGCTGCACTATATTTTGTCATTGGTCCCCTTATAGCACCATTTTTTGGGTATATTCCAATTATTCTTACAAATGGTAATAGCTCTACAGTTGCTACAACGGTAACAACTCAAACACCTGAACCCATAGGCGTATTTCTACCTGAAAATCAATTAATCGACGATTATTTGGGATATGAACAATCAAAAATCTATTATTTTGACGTGGAAAATCCAAATAATATCGACTTCATTCGGATTTGGCTTAATGGAAATGCGTTAACTCACTGCAATTTTATTATCGGAAAAGGGTATGTGCCAACTTTTGATCCTCCACATTATGATGTTATTGAGGATTATGGAGTACTAGACGAACAATATGATCTTCGTAGCGCTACTAGTGGTAGATATTACATTGTCGTAGAAAATGTAGGGAGTTCTGGCAATTACACGATTTTTAAGAGTATTTTTTATAACTCATAATGCAGGTTTGACGGTCTATTTTGGGATAAAATACGTTTCCCACATGTACCGTTTTGATTCAAAATTCAGGAATTCCCTCATATGAACGATGAGATCATCTTGTGGATCGATATAATATTTTGAAAAAACCCGACATAAATCCAGGTTTTAGTACAGGATCTCATCAACCCTGCGCCAGCCACCGTTGTCTGGTCACTTTCACACCGCCCGCGGCCGGATCTTTATCCCCCTCGGTGCAGCAGGGATCCGGTGCTATGCAGATCGAGATCCGCAAGGGTCTGGCACTCTATCCTGGCACGTTTAACGCGGTGGTCGCACCAGAGAAGGTATTGATCACTGCCATCAACAGCAACGCGGATCTCCAGCGATTTCTGTTTCTTTTCCTTGGGGGTAACTATTCCCGCATCCTGTCCGGTGTCAACCGGCAGTCAAAGAACTTCGATGTGCGCCGGGGATTCACTGCCCATCAGCTCCTTACCATGCTGCGTGAGGCAGCCCACACGGTGGTCTTTATTGAGCATGATCCTACGCTGTTTGACCAGGCAATGAATATGCTCGAACCGCTGGCCGGTACGTTGAAGGATCTATCCAGGGATTCTCTCGTTGTTCTTTACACACCGGTAGCAGATCGCACGTTCCTAGCCCTTGCCCGGCGAGCCGATCGTTTCATCGAGTTTGTCCCTATCGAATCGGACCGAAATTCCATCCGTACTACCCGGCTCATGCGGCAGTACGGCCTGCGTCCCTCCGGGCAACGCACGCTGGAGGTATCATAATGGGCAGGACTTTTCCCAGTGTCCGGCAGGGTATCAACAGCACCGCGGACCGTTGGGCCCGGTCGGCACGGGCGCTCAAAAAGGAAGATCAGCGATACGGGGAACAGCTAGCAAAACTGGCAAAGATGCATTCGAGCGAGGCCTTTGTCGCCTGCGACGATCCCCTTGAAGGTGTGGTCCCCTCCGTGTTCATCGAGATCCTGAAGCGCCAGGATAAATTCGAAGAAAATCTGAAAAAGCATGTGGAGTCTTCAATCTCTGGTATTACTGAGAGTTGATCGATAAGGCATTAGCTGGTATCTCGTTTGTGGCACCCGTGGGGAACTGAAACGGACCTTAAAATGAGGTGTAATTACTATGGGGGAAAATACGCCCAAATTGGGCTCCTTTTCCTGGTTCTCTATCTAGGCCTATGCCAGAAATCCCCAAAATCTCCCTCTTTTCAGTTCGTGTGGAAAATACGCCCTTATATCGCTCTGATTGCCAAAATACGGCAGATTTCCCCATCGCCCAATGGCCATTAAAGGCCCTAGAATCGAGACTATTTTCGCCACCTTGTTTACCCCATCCGGCACCCGGAAAGGCCGAAAAAAGGCCGAATTTGAGGATCTTTTTTTCCGACGGAGGTTCTAAAAATGAGGTTTTGTGGTAGTTGAACGACGTAAGCCGGTCCGCGGAGCAGGTGCGAGTGCGCCGAAGGTGCACGAAGCGTGCGAAGCGGGGCGGCGATCTCCCCTCAGCTGATAAAGAGACATGAAGACGTTCCTGGCTTGTCTTCCCTCAAGATTTTAAGCGAGTATTTGATTTGAGAGCATGGCTGGAAAAATTTTGATGATCGTTCAGGTTTTTTTTAAAAGGAAAGATTCTGTTTTCAGAAGTACTACAGCCCTATTAAATATTCTCGAATATCAGTTTTCCTTCTTTTTCATCAACCACAATCTCCTTGTCTTTATTTACTGTTCCATCTAGGATCAATTTTGACAATTCATTCAGCAGATTTTTCTGGATTACCCGGTTAATCGGGAGTGCACCGAATTGAGGGTCAAAGCCCTGGGTGGCGATAAACTGGATAACGTTCTTTGTTATCCTGAGCCGGATATCGCTCTTCCAAAGCATATTCTGGACGTTCCCTATCTGGATCTCGACAACCGTCTGAATCTCATCCTTTGTGAACGGTTTGAATATGATAATCTCATCGATCCGGTTGAGGAATCCGGGACTGATGGTCTTTTTAAGTAGTTCGACTTCCTGTTGTCTGATTCGGTCGACTAACTCGTCCCGGTTTTTGTCGGTGACCTGCTCCATATTTTCCCGGATAATGTCTGAACCGATGTTCGATGTCATGATGATGATGGTATTCTTAAAATCCACCGTGCTGCCCTGTTTGTCGGTCAGATGTCCGTCGTTAAGAATCTGCAGCAGGATGTTGAAAACATCCGGGTGGGCTTTTTCGATTTCATCCAGCAATACCACGGAATAGGGCTGCCTCCGGATAGCTTCTGTCAGATGCCCGCCTTCTTTATATCCCACGTAGCCACGAGGCGCACCGATCAGTCTTGATATTGTATGCCGTTCTTGGAATTCCGTCATATCGGTCCGAACCATATTGTTCTCGTTGTCGAAAAGGAATTCTGCCAGGGCTTTTGCCAGTTCAGTCTTTCCAACACCATTCGTTCCCATGAAAATGAAAGAGCCGATCGGGCGTTTCGTATCCTGTAACCCGGCACGGTTCCGGCGGATTGCATCGGAAACTGCCCCTATGGCCTCATCCTGGCCTACGACACGCTTGTGGAGTTCGGTCTCAAGGTTCAGCAGTTTTTGTTTTTCACTCTGCAGAATCCTGCTTACGGGAATCCCGGTCCAGCGCGAGACCACTTCGGCAATCTGCTCTGCGTCGACCTCCTCTTTTACCATTGCGGAATCTTCTTGCAGCACGGTCAGTTTTGCCTTCAATTCCCCAATGACTTTTTCAATCTTCGGGATAAGACCATAGCGGATCTCTGCCACCTTTCCGAGGTTGCCGTTGCGGTAGGCTCCTTCGGCCTCAAATTTCAGGTTCTCGATCTCAGTTTTATGTGATTGTATCTGGTCTGCGAGATCTTTCTCTGACTGCCACTTTGCCACCAAACGGTTTCGTTCTTCGATCAGGTTCCTGATCTCTTTATTTAAGGATTCCAGTTTTTTCCCGTCTTTCTCACATTTGATAGATGTCCGCTCAATTTCCAGCTGCTGGATCCTGCGTTCAATCTTTTCCAGTTCTTCCGGTTTCGAGTTAATCTCAAGGCGGAGTTTTGATGCAGCCTCGTCAATTAGGTCTATAGCCTTGTCAGGGAGTAAACGGTCGGAGATATAACGCTGCGAAAGTTCAACCGCAGCAATGATAGCCTCATCAGTTATCCTTGTCCAATGATAGGTTTCGTATCTCCCTTTAATTCCACGAAGAATTGAGATCGCACCCTGCGTATCCGGCTCGTTGATCATCACCGGCTGGAAACATTGTTCGAGCACTTTGTCTTTTTCAAAATATTTCTGGTATTCCTTCAGGGTGGTTGTGCCAATGATATGCAATTCTCCCCTTGAAAGCGCGGGTTCAAAGATATAGACGGCATCCATTGCATCCGCGCTGGGGCCGATCCCGACCAAGGTATGAATATCGTCAATAAAAAGGATGATCTTTCCTTCAGCGGATATCGCCTCCTTGATTACGCTTTTCAACCTTTCTTCAAATTCCCCCTTGTATTTGGCTCCGGCGATAAGGGCCCCCATATCGAGAGAATAGATTTGCTTGATTTTTAGGTTATCCGGTACATCCCCATCATTGATTCGGTGAGCAAGACCTTCGGCAATGGCTGTTTTTCCCACACCAGCTTCCCCGATGAGGATTGGGTTGTTCTTCGTTCTCCGTAAAAGGATCTGCAGCACCCTGCGGATCTCTTCGTCACGACAGAATATCGGATCAAATTTCCCATTCCGGGCAAGATTATTCAGGTTCCAGGCATATTTTTCCAAGGAATTATAGGTCTCTTCCGTGGTTTTGCTGGTAATTGTCGAGCCTTTCCGCAACTGGCTGATGGCAGTTATCAGGTCTTTTTCCGTAGCCCCGTTCTCCTTCAGCAGCTGTGAGGTGCTGTTGTTTACCGAAAAAATTCCTAGGAAAAGATAATCTATGGTGATAAAGCCATCCTTTAATTCCTGGGAAAATGTCATGGTTTTCTGCAGGGCTTTTGTGGCATCTTTTGAAAGGTACTGCGCCCCACCACTGACTTTGGGGTAAGAATCTAGGATCTTGTCAAGTGCAGAGGTGAAATTATTGAGGTTTACATTTAGTTTTTTCAGGAGGTAAGGGGTGACATCCTCATCTACCAGAAGCATCCCCTTAAGTAAATGTGAAGTCTCAATAGTTTGGTTCTGTTTCGCCGTTGCAATCTCTATTGCTTTCTGAACGGCTGCCTGTGATTTGATGGTGAAATTGTTGAAATTCATAGTGGTGGTCGTTTGTAATTCACTATTCGCTACTCGTTATAGCGCATCTTCGTGCCAAATAGTTTGCCAATCCAAAAGTTGACTCTAACAAAATTTTTGAAGATTAATAAAATCGGGAAGCTAAAACTGATTCCCGGTTAGCGTTCCACTCTCAGCAGATTTGGTGACATCCAGACGCTCGGTCATGTTCACTCGTCCTCGTTTTGCTCGCTGGCGCTCACTCTACTCCGGCTCCCTTCACATCACCTCGCTGTTTTCCGGAGTTCATTGTTGACACGATGACGCCCCTGGCTTGTCGCGATGCTCCTGCGCCAGCGGCTGCCCGGGCCCGCTCCTCGCATACCGCTTCGCGGAATGCTCGTCGCTGCTGATGCGACAGACGCAGACGCTCGGTGACTCGCTCGCGCGACGCACGTGGGGCTCGGACTCGCCGCGTTATCGCGTCTCGTTACCTTCGCACCCCGTCGCGGCGCTCGCTCGGGCCGCTGTGGCCCGGGACCCGCCGCCCGTGCTTTGTTCGCTTTCGGGGATGGGCAAGCATCCCCACGCTCACAACCCTTCGGGCCGCACTCCTCCCGCCCTAAAAAGGGACGGGCAGTCTGCATGATGCCCCTGCCTACGGCAGCAATGAGCGGGTCCGGGCGGGAAGACAAAAGCGACGGTTACCGGACGCTTCAGCGGACGGTCGCTTGCTTTGTCGGGCGGGTCCAACCGAAGCGATCGCGTACCAAGAGGAAACCGAAAGGGCGGGTCATGGTCACATGGCGCGGTTACGGGACCGCGAGCGGGCCTGTCGCGCTGTGTGCCTGGGCGGGCCTTGCGTAAATAAAAAAATAAATTCTACGCAACAGGCTTATTTCGCAAATCGGAAAACGCATTGCCTTTACTTTCACCCTGCGCACGGCGGAGCCTTATATGTTCTCACGTCGATGTATGTATGGTGAAAAACACCATGACGCCAACAACAAACAGCAATGTGACCTTTGAGCATATAGGGGCTGCGCGCCTCTACAACGGCTCGGTCCGTATCGATGTCAAGACCATGCAGGCAGTCATTCCTGCCGGCGAGATCCGCAGGCTTCAGGACCACTGGCCCGCGTCAGTCTTTGACATATCGGATATCATGAAGAATCCGGACGCGGCCCCGGTCGGGCAGGCATGGATCACCCGGTCCGGCAAAGCCGTGATGATCGCCATCAACAATGTGCAGTATGTTTCCCCTCTTGCACAGGTCAAAGGAATGATCAAGGGCGAGCGGAAATATGCGAACGTTTCGACCATGCAGCCCGTCGGGGTGCCCGCATGAAAGCCGCTGATGTAAAGACTCAGATCAATGAGCGGATCATAAAGGCGCTCTCGGAAGGAAAGATCCCCTGGCTGAAACCGTGGACGGAAAACGGCCCGCGTAACCTCTTCAGCGGCCGGGCTTACACCGGGCTGAACAGGTTAATTCTCGGGCTCAGTCCCTACCCTCTCCCTTTTTGGGCAACCTATCGCCAGTATCTCGCCGCAGGGTTACAGGTCCAGAAGGGCGAGCACGGCCACGGGATCATCTACATGGGCCGGACTGTAAAGACCGACACAAAAATTGATGAGAACGGCGAGGAGACCGAGAACAAAAAACAAATCCGGTTCCTGAAAGCCTTCGTTGTCTTTAACGTCGCACAAACTGACTATCAGGAAAATGGATACAAACTGCCGGACCTGAAAGAAAACCCGCACCTACTCGGATGTGATGCGGTCATTCAGGACTATACAGGCCGGCACTCGATAAGAATAACATCCGGTGACCGGGCCGCATACTCGCCGCAGATGGATAGTATTACCATCCCGGATATCTGCCGGTTCAAAACGTCCGAGCACTATTACGCGACAATGTTTCATGAGTGCATCCACTCAACCGGGCCACGGCTCGACCGGTTCAAGAGAGCGGATCCGGTGTGCTTTGGTTCCGATACGTACGGGCGCGAGGAACTGGTCGCCGAGATCGGGAGCGCCTATCTGGCCGCGCTCACCGGTATCGATTCATCGGCGGTCATCCAGAATCAGGAAGCGTATCTTCAGAACTGGGCAACGGCGATAAGGGCCGATGCGGATCTTGTGATGTACGCAGCGGGCAGGGCAGAGAAAGCTGCAGACTTTATGATCGGGGTTTCTGCCCCAATCCCTGTAGGTTCGACCGGGACAGAAGCGGTGGAAGGGGTGACGGCATGAGCCCCTCCATTTTTGACGCAATGCCGATCAAGGTCCTCGAACAACTTGAACGGATCGAAACCGCGATCCCGGACCTTGAGCGCCGGGCCTTCATGTTGCAGGTCGATGCTCAGGATCTCCGCCTCCAGCGTGAGGAGATCATAACTTACTGGAAACACCGGGCGGAGCAGGAGGGCTTCGACAAGCTGGTTGCAGAGCGGAACCGGCTTGAGATGATCGCATGGTTCTGCGATCCGCTGCCATGCAATATTCCCAGGGAAGCACAGGGGAGATCTTGATGATCGCTGCCGAGGATCTCAAAGTATCCCTTTCCCATTTTACCGGGACAACCCGGCATATCCGCGATCCCTTCACCGGTCTGGTACACACTGACGGGATCGAGCACATGGCCGAGCGTGCCGGGGCTCACTGGCTGATCTCCGATATCGCCGTGGTCTTTCGCATTCATCCCGATGTCAAGGGAGTTCCCTTTCAGCTCTGGACCCTGACCGTCTCTGAAGATAACACCGCGGTCCTGACTTGCCGAGAAGATTGCGACATGCCGGTGATCTATGAACAGAAGTACGAGTACACCGATTTTCCGGTCGGGACCTGGAAGATGTATCTTATTGAAGGCGTGCTCATGGTCCCTTCCGAGTACTGAGGGGACGCCATGATCAGCCCGAGGGAATACCGGAGATACCGGATAAAACGTCTCTCCATTTTTGGAATGGCAAAGAGCATATGGCGATGGCTGTACCGGACAAAGAAGAAGATTCAGCGACGGTTCCGGTAAAAATGGTGGCCCGGCAGGAACACCATGACGCCAATCAAAGAGTCCTG